>Ga0326726_10006283_pt1 | contig 10703 bp, 7 predicted proteins | sample MHFenrmetagenome_2_FD_207603 | JGI IMG/M metagenome (GOLD analysis project Ga0326726, IMG submission 207603) | Lab enriched peat soil microbial communities from Michigan Hollow, Ithaca, NY, United States - MHF15MN | ecosystem: Environmental > Terrestrial > Soil > Wetlands > Peat | place: USA... | reverse complement strand
GTATCTCCGCGAACCGGCGCGTTCGTTCCTACCGAGCCGACCACTGTCGCAGGTACGGCGTCGTGATGCAGCAGCGCCGACGCGCGGCCCAATCCGATTCCAAGGACCAGCGTGGCGGCGGCGAGCCAAGCCGATACGCGCGTGCCCCCCCCGAACCATCGCGCTTCGATGCGAGTCGGCTGCGTCGTCGCTCCCCAGGTTTCACGCTCGATCTCGGCCCACATTCCATTGAGATCGGGCTCCGGTGGCTTGCGATACGTACGCGCGGCGTCGCGCATAAGTGCTTCGAATCGATCTTCCTTCATGACTCCAACTCTCCGGGGGCCAGGTCGCCGAGCGCGGCGCGGAGTTGCGCGCGTGCCTGCGACAGCCGGCTCTTGCAGGTTCCTTCAGCCACGCCAAGGACTTCAGCGATCTCGGTGTGGGTGTAGCCCTCTATGTCGTGCATGATGACGGTGGTGCGGTAAATCTCCGGCAGGGCGTCGATCGCGCGGTGCAGTCGGTCGCGAAGCACGGGGTCGACTCCCGCGTCGGATCCGCTGAACGGATGGACGTCCTCGAGTGGCGCCTCCCGTTCCCTGAACCGCTTCACCTTTCGCATCGCGTTCGCCACGACGGTGACGGTGACGCGGTGCAGCCAGGTGGAGAGCGCCGAGTCCCCGCGGAAGCGGGCCAGCTGACTGAAGGCGCGCACGAACGTGTCCTGTGTGAACTCGCGAGCCAGATCAGGGTCGCCGGTCAACCGGAAGGCGAGCCGGAACACCCGGGGCGAATGCGCGTCATAGAGCTCGCGCGCCGCGATCCGGTCTCCGGCGAGGACCCGAGCGATCAGTTCGGGTTCGCTCACCCGGTGGTCGGTCTGTAAGGCAACGGCCGATCTGGTCACGTGTTGCATGCTTAGATGCAAGGTGTTCGGAAAGGGTTCGATGGAGGCAACTGACCGCTAGCCGCTAGTCGGGGGGCGGTTAGCCGCTGGCCGAGAGCCAGACCGGTCGGCCGTCAGCCGTCGGCCGACACGCTGTCAACCTTTTTGCCCGTTCCCGCATCTAACTTCCCCGGAACCTTTCCGGGGACTCAGAAAAATGGCGGATCTCGATCTCCTCCAGGGTACCCTCGACACCCTGGTTCTCAAGACCCTGTCCTGGGGTCCCCGGCACGGGTACGCCGTGGCGCAGTGGATCAAGGAGACGAGCGACGGGACGATCAAAGTCGAGGACCGGGCGCTCTACGTCGCGCTGCACCGGCTCGAGGAGCGGCGCCTCGTGGAATCGAAGTGGGGGCTCTCGGAGAACAACCGGAAGGCGAAGTACTACCAGCTGACGGCCGCGGGGCGGGGGCAGCTGAGACAGAAGTCAGCGGACTGGACGGCGTACGCCAACGCGGTGTTCAAGATCCTGAAAATGGCGTGACGGACGAGAGCAATCCGGTTCGGGCCGCGGGCTCGGTGCGAATGGTGTTGGACCCTACGCTGTGTCGCGCTGCAGGATCAGACGACGAGGATCTTCATATGACCGACGAAACTCCGCGCAAACTCTTCCATCACGAGGCCACGCGTCGAACGGTTCAGCGCGACGTCGACGACGAGATGCGCTTCCACCTGGAGCAGCGGATCGATGATCTCGTGGCGCGCGGGATGCCACGCGCCGAGGCGCGCGAAACGGCCCTCCGGGAATTCGGCGACGTCCGGGCAGCGCGCGCCGAGCTGGCGTCGATGGACCGTCGGCGCGTGAGAAGGTTCGCCGCGTCCGAGTGGCTCGCGTCGGTCGGACAAGACGTCAAGTTCGCCGCGCGTTCGCTGCGCAAACGCCCGGGATTTGCGACGACAGTGCTCCTCACGCTGGCGCTCGGGATCGGCGCCAACGCGGCGATCTTCAGCGTTGTCGACGCCGTGCTCCTCAAGCCGCTTCCCTTCGCGCAACCCGACCGCCTCGTCCACCTCTGGGAGGTCTTCCAGTCCAAAGTCGACAACCGGTCGGAGGCGTCGTACCCGGACTACCTCGACTGGCGCGCGCGCAATCATTCGTTCGTGGACATGGGCGGGTACCACGCCTCGGGCTACGTCGTCGGGACCGAGCATCCGCTCGTCGCTCGCGCAGCCAAGACGACGGCCAACTTCTTCGACGTCCTCGGCGTGCACGCCGCGATCGGCCGCACGTTCGTCGCCGGCGAGGACGCCGTCGGTGCACCGCTTCGCGTGTTACTCGGTTACGGATTCTGGCAACGCAACTACGCGGGCGACCGGTCGATCGTCGGGCGGTCGCTCGTCCTCGATGGCAGCGCCGCGACCGTGATCGGTGTCCTTCCGAAGGAATTTCAATTCGCGCGATTGGGGGATGTCTCGATCTGGGCGCCGATCGACAGACCGGAGGCCATGCGGCAGCGGCGCGGCTCACACTGGCTCAACGTCGTCGCGCGCCTCAAGGATGGCGTCACGCTGCGCGGGGCGTCGGCGGACATGTCGTCGATCATGGGACAGTTGGCGCGTGAGTATCCGCCCACGAACAATGGGCGCGACGGGCAGGTGATTCCGCTGCGTGAACAACTCATCGGCTCCGTGCGGCCGCTCGTCCTCCTTCTATATGGAGCCGTCGCCGTGATGTTGCTTGTCGCCTGCGCGAACGTGGCGAACCTGCTGCTCATGCGCGGTGCGGATCGCCGGCGCGAGGTCGCGGTGCGCATCGCGCTCGGCGCCGGCCGCGGCCGGTTGGTCCGGCAGATGATGACGGAGAGCCTGATGCTCGCCGTCGTCGGCGGCGCGGCGGGACTCGTCGTCGCGCGGTACGGCATCCACGCGCTGGTCGGGATCATCCCGGCGGGGCAGCGCCCGCCGGCGCTGGTGTCGGTCGGCGTGAGCCCGACGGTCGTGCTCTATAGTTGCCTCGTCTCGGCGGTGGCGGGCATCCTGTTCGGCCTCGTGCCCGCACTGCGTGAGGCGCGGCCGCAGATGGCCGAGGTGCTGAAGCAAGGGTCGCGCGGCAGCTCGCGCGCGGGCGCGTTGCGCGATGTGCTCGTCATCGGCGAGGTCGCGCTGACGATCGTGCTGATGTCGGGCGCCGCGCTCTTCGGACGTAGCCTGGTCAAGCTCATGTCGATCCAGCTCGGATTTCAGTCCGAGCACCTCATGACGGCCGGCGTGTTCTTGCCGGACGCGAGCTACAAGGAGCCCGCGCTGCGCATCGCGACGTTCGACCGCATCGTCGACCGCATTCGCGCGCTCCCCGGCGTCGAAGCGGCGGGAACCGTCACCAAGTTGCCGCTCGATTGGGGGAACAGCGTCGGGTTCGACATCATGGGCCAGCCGCCGTCCGAGCCGGGCAAGTACCCGACGGCGAGCTATCGCACGGCGAGTCCCGGCTACTTCTCGGCGCTCGAGATTCAGCTGTCGCGCGGACGCGACTTCGGCGCTGGCGACGCCATCGCCGGCGCACCGCACGTCGGGATCGTGAATCGCGCGTTCGCCGAAGCGTACTTCAAGGATGGAAGGGCGATTGGCCAATCCATCCTGATGGGCGTTCACGACACGATCCGCGTCGTCGGCGAGGTCGGCGACGTCCCGATCGGCAACGTCGACGAGCACATTCCACCGACGCTGTACATGCCGTTCGCGCAGGATCCCGACACGTACATGAACGTCGCGATCCGCTCGCGGCGCGACGTGAGCGGGTTGGCTCGCGAGCTGACGACGATCGTCGAGCAGACGGCGCCGGGCGCGGCGGTCTTGCACCCGGTGGCGATGGATCAGCTGATCACCGATTCCGCCTCGGTGTTCATGCGGCGATTCCCACTGCTGCTCATCGGCGCGTTCGCCGCGGCGACGCTCGTGCTGGCGCTGGTGGGCGTGTACGGCGTTGTGAGTTATTCGGTGGCGCAGCGGACGCGCGAGCTCGGGATTCGCGTGGCGCTCGGCGCGCAGACGCGAAGTCTGGTGCTGCTCGTCGTGCGGCACGGCGCGTGGATGGCGACGGCGGGCGTGGGGATCGGAGTCGTGGCGGCGCTGGCGCTCGGACGTTTCGTGGCGGGGATGCTCTACGGCGTTGGGGCGCGCGATCCGGCGACGTTGGCGTTCGTGTCGGTGGTGCTCGGGGCGGCGGCGGTGGCGGCGACGATCGTGCCGGCGAGAAGGGCGACGAAAGTGGATCCAGCCGTGGCGCTGCAGTCGGAATGAATCACGGAGCCGGTCGCGCAAACGCAACGCGATGTGAGCTCACCAGCGCCGCTCATTATGGGGCTCGAATGCCAATTGCGCCACTCGAGACGAATCGGTGCTGGCTTCATCTTGCCAATTGCCGAGTGGCAGCGTAGCGTGTCCGAAACGGGGTGCCGTGGGTCTCGTGACGAAGCGAGGTCATCGGAACTGGGGAGGCACGCCCGTGCGCGCTGGAGGTCGCATGAGCACGGCGCACCATCTCGCTCGAACTGCCGCAGGTCGACTCTCTCTGGGTGGACGAGCGTCTGCTGTCCTCGCCATCGCGGGCGCAATTGTGGGCTGTCTGCCCGCTCCCACAGCAATGACGCCGTCGCCTGAAGGTCTCCTACCGCGCGACTCAGTGGTACGAGCGTATGACACCGGCCGCCATGACGCGTTTCTGCTCTATCGCGGCAGCACGTGGGTGCACGTCGCTACCCCCCTGATTCTTCCACTCGGCCTCGTTTTCTCTCGGACGACGACCAATCCGAAGAGCGCTGCTGGCCTCATGTTCGCGACCAACGGTGCCGTACTCGTCGGCGGCGCCCTCTGGAGTTATCGCGAGACGCGACGTGCGGTGCCTGAGCCCCCCGATTCTATGCGGCTTCGCTACGGCCTGAGCGATTCGCTCTGGCGCGGCTACCGGCAGGGGTTCCAAGCCGCCGTCGCGGGTCGCCGGCACTACGACCTCGAACGAACTTCAGAGACGGCAGTGATCGGGCTGATGCTTTTCGGGTCTCTCTACTTCTCGCTCGCGTCCCATCGATGAGCGGCGCCGACGAAGAATCTCGCGCCCCTGCCTAAGTCCGCATTCCCGCTCGGTTCAACGGCTCATACTCGAGCTCGAATCTCCGATCGTCCATCGGGCGCAGCAGCCGTGCCGCCCGGAACCGAACTGCTCAGCCAGCTTTCCCTTGTTGTCGTAGATTGACCGCGCCATGACCACGCCCCCCGCCGCGGCCGAGCCGACTCTCGCCCGCCGTCTCGGCCCGTTCGACGCGACTATGATCGTCATGGGGGGCATCATCGGCGCCGGGATTTTCGTCAACCCGAGCGTCGTCGCCCGCGCGGTGCATACCCCGCTCCTGGTCATCGGCGCGTGGGTGGCCGGTGGTGTGATCGCGCTGATCGGAGCCTTCGTCTACGCCGAGCTGGCGCGGCTGCGGCCGGGTGTCGGTGGCCAGTATGCCTACCTCCGCGACGCGTACCACCCGATCGTCGCCTTCCTTTATGGATGGACGTTGCTGCTCGTGATCCAGACCGGCGGCATGGCCGGGTCGGCGATCATCTTCGGCCGATACACGCGCGAGCTGACCGGGTGGGCGATGCCCGAGCAGGGCATCGCGGCCATCGCGCTCGGCGTGCTCACTCTCGTGAATTGCTACGGCGTCCGCGCCGGGAGCAACGTGCAGTCGGCGTTGATGCTCACAAAACTCGCGGCGATAGGGTTGCTGATCGTCGTCGGATTCTTTTTTGCCGCGCCCGCGACAAGCGTCGCGTCGGCGGCGCTCCCGAACGGAACCGGCGGCCTCGCCGGATTCGGCGCGGCGATGGTGCCGGTGCTGTTTGCGTACGGCGGTTGGCAGACGGCGAGCTTCCTGAGCGGCGAGATGCGCGACTCGCGCCGAGATCTACCGCGAGGACTGTTGATCGGTGTCGTCGGCGTGATCGTGCTGTACCTGGCCGTAACTCTCGGTTGCCTCCGCGTACTCGGCGTGGATGGATTGGCCGCGACGTCGACCCCGGCATCCATGGTTCTGAGATCAGCGTTGGGAGAACGTGGCGCGCGGGTCATCGCGCTAGGCATCGCGATATCGACGGTCGGGTTTCTGAGCCAAGGCGTGCTGACCGCTCCGCGTGTGTATTTCGCCATGGCCCGCGACGGCGTGTTTTTCAAGGCGGTCGCCAGGCTGAATCCGCGAACGCGCGTGCCGGTCGTGGCGATCGTGCTGCAGGGCGTGTGGGCGGCGGTGATCGCGCTGACCGGCAAATACGACCAGATCCTCAATTACGTCGTGTCGATCGACGTGCTGTTCTTCGGTCTCACCGGTGCGTCGCTGGTCGTGTTTCGTGCGCGAGAAGCGCGAGCGGAAACCGCGTGGCAGGAAGGCGTGCGCGTGCCCGGTCACCCCGTGACGACGATGGTCTTCGTGCTCGCTTGCTGGGCGATTTCGGGGTCGACGATCGTGCAGTATCCCGAGAATGCCGGGATTGGCGTGGTCATTCTCTTGGTCGGCGTCGTGGTGTATTGGCTGTGGGTCCGGCGAACTCGGCAGGCGCGGCCGACCTGAGCCAAAGCGTCCTCCATCGGGGACGAAATCTTCGCGTCTATCGGACGATGTGAAACGGATCACTCAAGTGCGGTACAGTGCAAGTCTTTGTCGGAAAACGACTTGTGTCCGTGGCCGGCTCGGCACCGTCCGTGCCTTTTGGTATGGCGAGCGAAGTCAGCTCAACCCACCAAAGGAGAAGCACATGGTCAAAGTCCAACTTCTAGCGGCCGCTGCGGCACTCGCCGCCGCGACCCCGATCCTCGCCCAAGGCAGGCGGGACCGCGACGATTTCTACCGAGTGCCTCCTGGCCAGATGCCCCCCGCCGGGATGTGCAGGATCTGGATCGACGGGGTTCCGCCGGGCCGTCAGCCCGCGCCGATGAACTGCCAGGTCGCGGCCAGACGCTTGCCGGCCAATGCTCATCTGATCTACGGACCGGGCGTCTACGCCAACAACGGCTACTACAACGATCGGATCTACCAGGACGAGATTCGCCGCCAGCGAGAGCTCGAGATCGCACGCGAGCGCCAGCTGCAGATCGAGCGCGAGCGTGAGCTGCAGATAGCACGTCAGCGCGAGATCCTTCGCGAGCAGCAGATTCGCGCGCGTGAGACGGAGGAGGCGCGAATCCGGGCGCAGGCGAATCGTGATCACGACATCCGCGACCGGAATCGCTCCCAGGATCGCGATCACGATGGCGACCATCGTGCGAACGGAAGCAACAGGAGCAACGATCACCGGGATTTCCGGCGAGGATCTGGGCGCTAACTTCCCGGAATGCATGTCCTTCGAATCGTCACCATCGCTCTCGCCGCGCACGTTGCGAGCGGCTGCGGTGGTGACGATTCGAGCATTCTGCGCGGCCACGGGCTCTCCGTAGCCGCGTTGTCGCCCGAAGCTCAGGGCGACGTGTACGACGCCGCGGCGCGCGCGGCGTTCGATCTCCACGACCCGAGTCAGTCGCTCCTCCTCGACCGACGTGGGCTGCCTCGCACGGTCGGGCTCGCCCCAGCCGATACATGGCCGGACGCTGTCGAGACCGAGATGCGGCGGCGCGGCTCAATCAAGGGAGTGTGCCAGCCTCCGATCACGGCGTCGCGCAAGACGGTACGATGCGCGGCTGTGCTGCCCGGCTACGTGATCCGGTTCTCACCGGTGTTCGCGATGGCGGGCGACACGGTCGAGGTCTACCTCTTCGCCCAGAACTACGACAACGCTACGTCGGGCTATAGCGCGCCGCTCCGCTTTGAGCGGGCGTATCAGGTCGTGCGCACCGACGACTCGTGGCGCGCCGCACGCGAAGGGCGCATCCCCAAGGAAGTCCGTGGCGACAAGCGATAGCCTGCTGCGCGAGTCGCCGACGCTGTCGCTCGACACGGCGGCGGATGTGGCGCGCGCGCATTTCGGAATCGACGGGCGCGCGTCGCCGCTCCCGAGCGAGCGCGACCAGAATTTTCTGATCGCCGCCGGCGGTGGGCCGCTCGCCGTGCTCAAGGTGGCCAGCGCCGCGGAGGACCGGGGAATTCTCGAGGCGCAGCAGGCGGCGCTCGCGCATCTCGCGAGCAGAGTGTCGACGACGCCGCGCGTGTTCGTCGCGCATCGTGGCGAGACACTCGTCGAGATCCGCGGCGACGACGGGCGCTCGCATCTCGCTTGGGCCGTGAGCTACCTGCCGGGCCGACTGCTGGCGCAAGCGCGCTACCGTTCGCCGCAGCTTTTCCAGGACCTTGGCCGCCAATTGGGCGCGATCGACGCGGCATTTTCGGACTTCGATCATCGCGCGGTTCATCGCGATTTCTACTGGGATCTGGCGAATGCGCGCGGAATCGTGGCGAGTCATCGTTCGATGCTGCGCGATGCCGAGCTCGGTGCGGCGATCGACACGCTCGTCGCTCGATTCGATCGGCACACGGCGCCGCTGCTCGACCTGCTGCCACGGTCGGTCGTTCACGGTGACCCGAACGACTACAACATTCTCGTCGGCGGCGACGCGGACGTCGAATCACGCGGTCAGAGCGTCACCGGCATCGTGGACCTCGGCGACATGGTCTACAGCTACCGCGTGGCCGATCTCGCAATCGGAGCGGCGTACGCGCTGCTCGACGCACCTGACCCGCTCGTGGTCGCAGCGCAACTCGTCCGCGGCTTCAGCGAGCAGGTTCAGCTCGGGGAAGATGAACTGAGCGCGCTGTTCGGTCTCGCGGCGATGCGGCTGTGCGTGAGCGTCTGCATTGCCGCGTCGCAGCTCGGCGAGAAGCCGGATCACGACTACCTGGCTGTGAGTCAGGCGGCGATCGCGCGGACGTTGCCTCGCCTCGCGGCGATTCCCTTCGCGCTGGCAACGGCGGTCGTGCGCGAGGCGGCCGGGATGGAACCAGCTGCGCAGCGCAAGCGAGTGGTCGATTTTCTTCGGGCTCACGCGACCTTCGCGTCCGTGCTCGGCGTCGATGCGCGGACCGAGCCGAGCATCGTGCTCGATCTGAGCGTGGCGAGTCCGATGCTGTCTGCCGCCACGAGCGGCAACGACGAACCTCTGCTGACGCGGCACGTCGAAGCGGTCATGCGCGAAGCTGGTGTTCGCGTGGCGGTCGGACGGTACGACGAGCCGCGGTTGCTCTATGTAGCGCCGGCCTTCGCGCTCGGTCCGCGGCCGACCGACGAGCATCGGACGATTCACATCGGTCTCGACCTCTTCGCCGACGCCGGGACGCCGGTCTTCGCGCCGATCGACGGCGAGATTGTGGAGTACAACGACAACGGGATGAATCAGGACTACGGTCCCGTGATCATCCTTCGGCACCGCACCGACGACGGTGCGGAATTCTTCACGCTGTACGGGCACCTGAGTCGTGAGTCGCTCGATGGCCTTCTAGTCGGCAAGCGGGTGAAGGCCGGCGATCGAATCGCGACGCTCGGCGCGGCGAGCGTGAACGGCGGTTGGACGCCGCATCTCCATCTCCAGATCATCACCGATTTGCTGGAGCTCGGCACTGATTTCCCAGGCGTCGCGCGACCGTCGCAGCGCGCCGTGTGGACGTCGCTCTGCCCGGATCCCAACCTGATCGTTCGCGTGCCCGAGGAGCGATTCCCGCGCGCCGAGCGAGCCCGACGTGAGGAGCTCACCGCACGAGCGAGGGCGATCGGCGGCAACCTGAGCCTCTCGTACCGAGAGCCGGTGGAGGTTGTGCGGGGCTGGATGCAGTATCTCTTCGACCGCGAAGGACGCCGATACGTCGACGCGTACAACAACGTGCCGCACGTCGGCCACTGCCACCCGCGCGTCGTCGAGGCGGCGGAGCGCCAGATGCGCGTGTTGAACACGAACACGCGCTACCTGAACGAACTGCTCGAGCGCTACGCCGAGGCGTTGTTGGCGACGATGCCGCGTCAGCTCGAGGTGTGCTACTTCGTGAGCTCGGCGAGCGAAGCGAACGAGCTCGCGTTGCGTCTCGCGCGCGCGGCGACCGGTCGCAGGGACACGATCGTGCTCGAGGCGGCGTACCACGGGAACACGACGTCGCTGATCGACATCAGTCCGTACAAGCACGCGGGGCCTGGTGGACAGGGAGCGCCCGATTGGGTCCACGTCGCGCCGTTGCCCGACGACTATCGCGGCCGCTATCGGCGCGATGACGCGGATGCGGGCGCGAAGTACGCGTCGCACGTGCGCGCGATCGTCGACGATCTGACGAAGGCCGGCCGCGGTGTCGCCGCGTTCATCGCCGAGACGTGCCCGAGTGTCGGCGGACAACTCATCTTCCCGCCGCGGTATCTCGAGACGGTTTACGAATGCGTGCGCGCCGCCGGCGGCGTGTGCATCGCTGACGAAGTGCAGACCGGGCTCGGTCGGATGGGCACGAGCTTCTGGGCGTTCGAGGATCAGCGCGTCGTTCCCGACGTCGTCGTGATGGGCAAGCCGCTCGGCAACGGCCATCCGATCGGCGCCGTCGCAACGACGCGCGCGATCGCGGATGGGTTCGACAATGGGATGGAGTACTTCAGCACGTTCGGTGGAAACACGGTGTCTTGCGCCGTGGGGCTCGCGGTGCTGGACGTCGTGCGCGATGAGGGATTGCAAACCCACGCGCTGCGGATGGGTGACCATTTGCTCACCGGGCTGCGGTCGCTCGCCGAGCGTCACGAGGTCATCGGCGACGTTCGCGGCTCGGGGTTGTTCCTCGGCGTCGAGCTGGTGCGGGATCACGAGACGCGCGAGCCGGCGGGCGAGGAGGCGTCGTTCGTG
>Ga0326726_10006282_pt1 | contig 10703 bp, 11 predicted proteins | sample MHFenrmetagenome_2_FD_207603 | JGI IMG/M metagenome (GOLD analysis project Ga0326726, IMG submission 207603) | Lab enriched peat soil microbial communities from Michigan Hollow, Ithaca, NY, United States - MHF15MN | ecosystem: Environmental > Terrestrial > Soil > Wetlands > Peat | place: USA... | reverse complement strand
TCCCCGCGATGACCGAGACGGACAATGTTCAACCGCTCAGTCACGCGCGGCCCCGAGCAGGAATTCGACGTTGCCGTCTCCGCCTTCAATCGGCGAGGGGACGACGTCCAGTACCCGCCATCCGAGCAAGGCGACAAATTTGGCGACATCGTCGCAGACCGCACTATGAATGACCGGATCGCGTACGATGCCCTTCTTTGCACGGCCGGCGCCGACTTCGAATTGCGGTTTGATCAATGCAATGAGTTGGGCAGGAGTTTTGGCGAGCGCTGTCGCTGACGGCAGCACCAATTTGAGAGAAATAAAGCTGACATCGATCGTGATAATATCCGGCGATTCATCGAGCAGGGCAGGGGATAGGCTGCGAATATCTGTGGCCTCGAGCGAAATAACCTCGGGCCGGTTGCGCAGCGTTTCGTGCAACTGCCCGCGACCGACATCGACGGCATAGACGCGCCGGCCCCCCCGGTCCAGCAGGACCTGCGTAAATCCGCCGGTAGACGCGCCCACATCAAGGCAAATCCGACCCTCCGGGTCGAACCGAAAGTGATCGAGTGCAGCCGCGAGCTTGACGCCGCCGCGCGATACGTAAGGATGTGCCGCCCTCGCCCGTAACGATGCGTTAGTTGGGATTTCCTCCGAGACCTTGCTCACCACTATTTCGTTAGCAGTGACGAGGCCCGCTTCGATTGCAGCCTGCGCCTTTGCGCGGCTTTCGAATATGCCGCGTTCGACCAGGAGGCGATCTACGCGTTGGCGCGGCGCGTTCATGTGCGGAGCCCTTGCCGCACCTGGACGGTTTGACATCGGAACAAAGTTTCACACACAGTGGTTACCAACATTGGGCCGACAGCGTTTGCAGCGGCCGCCATAGTTTTCTGTTTGAGGAGAAGGCAGTATGGCACGAAAATATTCCAAGGGTGCGTCGAAAGATGTGGAACGCGCGATGCGGAAACGCAAGAAGGGGACGCTTAGAAGCGGGCGCAGCGGCAAAAGGGTTACGAGCCGCAAGCAAGCCATAGCCATTGGTCTCTCGGAAGCGCGTAGAGAAGGGAAGAAGGTGCCCCGTAAGAAAAGACTCTAAGGGCCGTCAGGCGAGCTTGACGGTCTCGGCACCAACGTCTTTGCCCAAAGCCTCGAACACCTTGGCGACGATGGCGCGGGCGTCAAGGCCGGCCTGCGCGTACATAGCGGCAGGCGTATCCTGATCGATGAACTGGTCCGGAAGGATCATACACCTTACGCGCAGGCCTTGATCGAGAAGGCCCTGCTCGGCCAGTGCCTGCAAGACGTATGTCCCGAAACCGCCAATGGCACCTTCCTCGATGGTGACGAGCACCTCATGCTCGCGCGCCAGGCGCGTCAGCAGATCAACATCGAGGGGCTTGGCAAAGCGCGCGTCCGCGACCGTTGCCGATAGGCCAAGTGCCGTAAGCTCCTTGGCGGCCTTAAGACATTCCCCAAGCCGCGCACCGTATGACAGCAGCGCCACCTTATGGCCTTCCTGCAGAATTCGGCCCTTGCCGATTTCGAGCGGGTTGCCTTCCGCCGGCATCGGCACGCCGAGACCCTCGCCGCGCGGATAACGTAGCGCGCTCGGTCGGTCATCAATTGCAACCGCAGTCGCGACCATGTGCACGAGTTCGGACTCGTCCGCTGCGGCCATCAGAACGAATCCGGGCAGGCAGCCGAGATAGGTGACGTCGAATGCGCCAGCATGGGTCGGCCCATCGGCGCCGACGAGGCCGGCGCGATCAATGGCGAAGCGGACAGGCAGGCGTTGGATGGCGATATCGTGCACGACCTGGTCATAGGCGCGTTGCAGGAACGTGGAATAGATCGCGGCAAACGGCTTGAATCCTTCGGCAGCAAGGCCGCCGGCAAAAGTTACCGCATGTTGCTCGGCGATACCGACGTCGAAGCAGCGATTGGGAAATTCCTTCGCAAACAGGTCGAGACCGGTGCCAGATGGCATCGCCGCAGTGATTGCAACGATCTTGTCATCTTTGCGCGCTTCTTTGATCAGACTCTCGCCGAAAACTTTTGTGTACTGCGGCGCTAGAGATTTTGATTTCGCCTGCGCTCCGGTGGCGACATCGAATTTGACCACCCCGTGATATTTGTCGGCGGAGGTCTCCGCTGGCGCATAACCCTTTCCTTTTTGCGTCACCACATGCACAAGTATCGGTCCCGCTTCGGCATCGCGCACGTTACGGAGCACCGGAAGCAAATGGTCGAGGTTGTGACCGTCGATCGGACCGACATAGTAGAATCCAAGTTCCTCGAACAATGTGCCGCCGGTCCAGAAGCCACGAGCGAATTCTTCAGCACGCCCGGCCTTTTCCTCGAAGAATTTCGGAAGGTGCCGTGCGAGTTGCTTGCCGATATCGCGCAGGGTGCGATAGGTCTTGCCGGAGATCAGCCGAGCCAAGTAGGCCGACATGGCGCCCACGGGCGGCGCAATCGACATGTCATTGTCGTTGAGAATGACGATCAGCCGTTCGTTACGCGCGCCGGCATTGTTCATGGCTTCGTAGGCCATGCCGGCTGACATCGCGCCGTCACCAATGACGGCGACAACGTTGTGCTTCTTGCCTTCGAGGTCGCGCGCCACTGCCATGCCGAGAGCAGCCGAGATCGAAGTTGAGGAATGTGCGGCGCCAAACGGGTCGTAATCGCTCTCGGCGCGCTTCGTGAAGCCGGACAGCCCGCCGCCCTGACGGAGGGTGCGGATACGGTCACGCCGGCCGGTGAGAATTTTGTGCGGATAGCTCTGGTGACCGACATCCCAGATCAAGCGATCGCCCGGGGTGTCGAACACATAGTGGAGCGCCACAGTCAGCTCGACGACGCCCAGCCCCGCGCCGAGATGACCACCAGTCTTGGCGACGGCATCGATGGTCTCAGAACGTAGCTCGCCGGCGAGCTGCTTGAGCTGTTCGGCCGATAGATTCTTGAGATCGCGAGGGAATTGGATGCGGTCGAGCAGCGGTGTCTTGGAAACCTCGGACAAGAGCAACTCCAACAAACTTGGATCAGCGGTACCCCAAACCCGGCTGGGGCCAAGTGACTTACACCAATACTGCCATCGCGGGCAATTCTGCAGCAGCAGGCGTTTTTGCTGCCCTATTTTTGCCACGGGAGCCCGATGCGCCGCGAGCGCAGCCCCGTCAATCCACGTCGAGCGGTTCGCTGCCGGTCGGTTTGCCGTTGGCGTCAAGCGTGATCTTTTCCACGCGTGCTTCCGCCTGGCGCAGCAGCTCCTCGCATCGCTTCTTCAGGGCCTCACCGCGCTCGTAGATCGCGACGGATTCCTCAAGCGGGACCTTGCCTTCTTCCAGGCGCTTGACGATCGATTCCAGCTCATCGATGGCCCGCTCGAAGGGCATCTTCTTGATGTCAGCATTGTTGGTCTCGGCCATGTCTTTGTCCGGCGATTCGTGCGGGTAGGTTGAAGATAGCGCGGAATTTTTAGCCGCGCATCAGCGCGGAGACGTGGGCAGCAACCGAACGCGATAAACCCTGTAAATCGTAGCCGCCCTCCAATAACGAGACGACGCGCCCCTTGGCACTCGTATCTGCGACTTCCATCAGTTTCTTAGTGACCCAGGAATAGTCCGCCTCCAAAAGGTTCAAATTGGCAAGTGGGTCGCGAGTATGGGCATCGAATCCGGCCGAGATAATCAGAATATCGGGTTTGAATTCGCGCAGACGCGGGAGGATCGCGGTCTCGAATGCCTCGCGGAATTCCGCGCCGCCGTCGCCAGCAGACAGAGGCGCGTTGACGACGGTGTTGAATTCACCACGTTCCCCAATCGCGCCTGTACCGGGATAGAGCGGCATCTCATGGGTCGAGCAGTACATGACGCTTTTGTCCGACCAGAAGATATCTTGCGAGCCGTTGCCATGGTGCACGTCGAAGTCGACGACGGCCGCACGCTCGGCCCCGTGCGTTTTCTGCGCATAGCGCGCCGCAATCGCTGCGTTGTTGAACAGACAGAAGCCCATCGGCCGCGCCGTTTCGGTATGGTGTCCCGGCGGGCGAGTTGCAACGAAAGCATTTGCCGCCTTGCCGGTCATCACTTCATCCACCGCTAGCGTCGCCCCGCCGACGGCGCGCAACGCCGCTTCAAAACTGCCCGGTGACATGGCGGTATCGGCATCGAGCCGCACCAGACCCTCGGTAGGCGAGGCATCTTGGATTGCTTCGACGTAATCCATCGGATGGCAGAGGGCGACAACATCGAGCGAACCGCGGGGGGCCTCGACGCGCGCCAACGTTTGAAACTTTTCATCCTCCAATACCTGCTCAATCGCACGCAACCGGTCCGGCCGCTCCGGATGGCCTGCAGGCGTGAGGTGGTTCAGGCAGGCGGGGTGACTGAGGAGAAGGGTGGACATCAGCTAGACTTAAACGCTCACAAGCCTTCGTGGAAGTGCCTATCGTAATTTTGCGTCGAGACTGACACCATTCGGCGGCGGACTCTCGTCGGGCACGAAGAAATCCACCTGCAATGGCTGGCTGGGATCGACACGGTATTGGTCAAAATCACTGATGCCTTCGCCGGCCAGAAAAGTATCGTCGATCAGAAAGTTCCCGGCAAAGCTTTTGGGTTTTTGGAAAATGCGGCAGGCAGCTTCGGCGAGGATCTCGGGCTTGCGGGATCGGCGTATCATTGCGTCGCCGCCGAGCAGGTTTCTGATTGCGGCAGTCGCTATCGTAGTACGTGGCCATAACGCATTGACTGCGACCTTCCCGCGCAATTCGCCTGCAAGCCCCAACACCACGAGACTCATGCCGAATTTCGCCATCGAGTAGGCGGTATGGGGCGCGAACCACTTCTCGGTCATGTCGAGGGGTGGCGACAGCATCAAGATGTGCGGATTTTCCGCGCGCACGAGATAAGGTATGGCAAATTTCGAGACCATGAAGGTGCCGCGGGCATTGATCTGTTGCATCAGATCGTAGCGCCGCATGTCGGTTGCTGCGACTGAGGTGAGCTGAATCGCGCTGGCATTGTTCACGACGATATCGATGCCGCCGAATTTCTCCGCGGTCTCATCGAGCGCAGCCTGCACGGCCGCGTCGTCCCGCACGTCGACTGCCAATGGCAATGCCCGTCCGCCGGCTTTCGCAATTTCAGCGGCTGCGGTGTGAATGGTGCCTTCCAGTTTGGGGTGTGGTTCGACCGTCTTAGCGGCGACTGCAATATTTGCGCCCTCGGCTGCGGCTTTGAGCGCGATCGCGAGGCCGATTCCGCGCGAGCCACCGGTGATGAACAGGGTTTTGCCTTTTAACGACATTGGCGTGAACGTCTCCCCGCGGTCATTCGGCAAGTGCCGCTTGCGCGCTGGTAATGCTGTCTGCGCCTTCGGTAACACTGCGTTCGAGACCGGTTGCCTGAACCGCCAGGTTTTCGGCGAAAAAGCGCGCGAGCATTGTACGGCCGGTGCCATCGCCGGCGCGCAACGACGCGAGTGCTTCCTCGGCGAGCATGCATCCGCCCGCGGCATTACCGAACAGCCTCAAATAGGGTGTGGCGCCGGCGAATGCCGCGTCAGATGATTTCTGCGCCAGCAACCACCGGGTTGCGCGTTCGAGGCTGTCTACTGCTTCGCCAAGTCGTGTCGCTGTTTCACCGAAGGCGGGGGCATTGCTCGACCGGACTGACTTCACAGTGCGCTGCAGCTCGTCGATATAAAGAGCGACGATCTTGCCGCCCTCCAGTGGTACTTTGCGCGCCACAAGGTCAAGCGCCTGAATCCCATTGGTGCCTTCGTAGATCGCGGCGATGCGCGCGTCGCGATAGTGCTGCGCTGCGCCGGTCTCCTCAACGTAGCCCATGCCGCCATGGACCTGCACGCCGAGCGAAGCGACCTCCGTACCGATATCGGTCGAAAAGGCCTTGGCGACCGGTGTAAGTAGAGACGCACGCTCGTGTGCGGTTTTACGTGCAGCTTCACTTTTTGCGCGCAGCGAACGATCGATCGCAATGCCAGTCGCGTAGCAGATTGCGCGCGCCGCACCGGTGAGCGCTCGCATTGTGAGCAACATGCGCTTGACGTCCGGGTAGGCGATGATCGCACCAGCAGCGCCCTGCTTGCGCTCGCGCGCATAGGCCAGCGCCTGCTGGGTTGCACGCTCGGCGATGCCCACCCCTTGCAATCCCACGGCAAGCCGCGCGCGATTCATCATGGTGAACATGCAGACCATGCCCTTGTGCTCCTCTCCGATGAGGAAGCCCACGGCGCCACCCTGGTCCCCATAGACCATAGTGCAGGTGGGCGAGGCATGGATGCCGAGCTTATGCTCGACCGAATGTGCGCGGACATCATTGCGTGTGCCATCCGGCATTACTTTCGGCACCAGGAACAATGAAATGCCTTTGGTGCCGGGTGGCGCATCGGGCAGCCGCGCAAGAACGAAATGGATGATGTTGTCGGTCAGGTCGTGCTCGCCGTAGGTGATGAAAATTTTGGATCCAGTGATGCGGTAGCTGCCGTCAGTTGCGCGCTCGGCCTTGCTGCGCAGAGCCCCGACGTCAGATCCAGCTTGCGGCTCGGTGAGCTGCATTGTGCCCATCCATTCGCCACTGATAAGCTTACTGAGATATTCCTGCTTGAGCCTGTCGCTTCCGTATGCATACAAGGCGTCGATCGCAGCCATCGTGAGCACGGGACCGATGCCGAAAGCCATCGAGGCGGAGTTCCACATTTCGATGCAGGCGGCATTCACGGCGTGCGGAAGCTCTTGGCCGCCCCAATCCGCCGGCGCGGCGAGGCCATTCCAGCCGGCCGCGGCCCAACTCGTGTAAGCATCCTTCCAGCCGGGCGGTGTGGTGACGTTGCCGTCCTTGAACGGCGTACCGAACTTGTCGCCCACGCTATTAAGCGGTGCGATCACATCGCTGGCGAAACGCCCGGCTTCAGCCAAGACCGAATCGACTGTTTCCTCGTCGAGATCGCCGTAGAGCCCCTCAGCCAGCGCGGATTTTAGGCCGGCAGCGTGCTTGAGGCTGAAGGCAATGTCGGTAACGGGTGCGCGGTAGCCCATGCCCGGCTAATCTAGCCTTGGCTCAAGGCCGGTCAACGCACGCTTTCGGTAGATATTTATATGAGACGGCGGACGTTGATCGGGGCGATCCGCATCGGTATGGTCCCGCCGCCGCACCCGAAACGGCCTGTATGCGGCTCTCCGGTACCTATTGGGGCGTAGCCAAGTGGTAAGGCAGCGGATTTTGATTCCGCCATTCCCAGGTTCGAATCCTGGCGCCCCAGCCACCAAGTCCGGTCTCTTCATATACTTAGGGTGTTGCCGCGAAGAAGCCCACCAACGCGACGCTTTTTGAATTCGACAACTGTCTCTGAGATACAAATTCCAGTCTTCAACGCAGCACAAGGCTGGAAATCCCTGCTCGGAATTTGAAATATTCCCGAATTTCGGAGAATGAGGCCGGAGACTGGTTCGATGTTGACTGCGTGATCAAGTTGGCAGTCGCACCATTGAGTTCTTTTTCCATTTGCGAGTCCGCCTTTTAATTTGAGGTCCGCCAGCCGCTAAAGGATTGTCTTGCATTGGCCCCCCATACAGACGCGCTAGAAAAACTAAAGACCGCCTCAACGGAGGCCGCCAATCAGTTGCAGGCATCTTGCCCTACCCAGTCGCCGCAGACGCCAATAGACAGATTTGACGCTGTCGGAAAACGTCTCAATACGATGGCAAGCGCCTTTAAAACGGTACGCTGGGGCCGCCACCACAGGCCACGTCTCGTCGTCCGAGGTGACAATCAGCGTCGCTTAAACAATGCTGCTCCATTGCCCGGCTTTCGTTGGCCGGGCTTTCTCTATCGGCTGAAATTTGCCCCGTTGGAACGTTTCTCGATGCCGCAACTGAAACCGAACTAGCCTCAGCGCGGCAATGTATGTCCGCTATTGGCACTTAGCGAGCAACTCGACCGCACCCGAGTTTGTCCGTTATTGGACCAAAGCGGACAACAGTCGATTCTGACCTGAGATGGATTGTGCGCCAATGACCCAAAGCGGACATCGCCCTCTTTCGGTATACTGGGCAATCCCTTTCCGGCCTCAAGGGGCGGCTATGAGACGGCGCGAGTTTTTAACGCTTCTCGGCAGTGCCGCGGTCACCTGGTCGCTCGCGGCGCGCGCGCAACAGACAGGGCGCGTGCGGCATGTCGCTGTATTGATGCCCTTCCCTGACGACCGTGAACCTCCGGTGAAAGACTATCTTTCGGCCTTCAGGCAGCGTCTTCACGAACTTGGCTGGGATGAGGGCCGCAATATACGGTTTGATTACCGGTTCACAGGCCAGGTACCTGAACGGATGCGCAGCGTCACCCAGGAGCTGATCAAGCTCGCGCCAGACATCATTGTCGCCTGGGCCAATCCGGCGGCTGCGATTGTGCGAAAAGCGACGCAGACGATCCCGATCGTATTCGTCTCCGTTTCCGATCCGGTTGGGGGCGGCTTCGTTACGAACTTGGCGCGTCCGGGCGGAAACATCACGGGCTTCCAGAATTTCGAGGTCGCCATCGGCGGGAAATGGCTGCAAGTGCTCAAGGAGATCGCGCCCGGCGTTCGCCGCGTGGCATTCGTCCACAGTCCAGACATTTCCGCCCATGTCGCGTTCATGCGCGCGGCGGAAGCAGCCTCCACCTCCCTCGGGATGACAGTGACATCGGTCGGCATGCACAGTGCGACAGAGATCGAACCTGCGCTGCGTGCGTTCGCGAAGGAACCGGCCAGCGGCCTCATCGTGGCGCCAAGCCCCTTCAACACGACCAACCAGGAGCTGATCCTTGCTCTCGCTTCCGAATTGCGTTTGCCGGCGATCTATCCGTTTCGTTACTTCGTTGAGAACGGTGGCCTTGCCTCCTATGGTTTTAATACGGTCGAGCAACATCGGGGCGCCGCCTCATATGTTGACCGCATCCTCAAGGGCGAAAAGCCAGGCGACCTGCCCGTGCAGGCGCCAACGAAATATGACCTAGTGATCAATCTCAAGACCGCGAAGGCGCTGGGCCTCAACGTGTCGCTGCAACTGCAGCAGCGCGCCGACGGGGTGATCGAATAGCGTCAGGGAATGTCCGCTATTGGCACAAAGCGGACATGCCGCTGTCAGTTGGCGATGTCCGCTTTGGGGGATAAAGCGGACATGGGTTAATGTTCGTCTGGTCGGTACCCCTTATTGGGCGCTACAGTTTTCTGCAATTTTAAAAAAGCAAACAGGGAAGGAAAATCACATGTCACGAAAAGTATTTCACTCGGTACCAACTAATCCGGGCTGGAAAGTAGAGAGCAAGGGTCGCACGATTTCCACTCACCGAACCCAAGCTGCGGCTGAAAAAGCGGCCATAAAGGCGGGTCATAAAGCGCAGGACAGGGGCGGACTGGGGCAGGCCGTGCTCCACAAGGCCAACGGAAGAATTCGTGAGGAGCGCACCTACGGCAGCGATCCACGGCGAACTAAAGGCTAGAGGCATTCAGCGCGGCAGCTGGCGATGAGCCTGCGATCAATGTCCGCTTTCGGGGGTAAAGCGGACATCGTGCGGACTTGTCGCCATGTCCGCTAATGACCCAAATCGGACGTGGGGGACTCGCCGACCCCATCGTTTTACTCCTGAAAGCAGACATTCGGATTTAGACATCATTCATCGATTTTCATCAGAGTTTGGCGATAGACCACCCTTTCGCGCGCAACCGTAGTCCTCGCACAGATGGGAAAGATCGCCCTCACACGGATAGCCGGTTATTGGGCACTGGAACATCGGATTGCGATCTTTGTTCGACTGCTTCGAGGTGGTTCTGTTCAACATGCCCCCGATTGTTTCGACGGCGTCGGGTGTCTCCATCATGACTTTCTCCAAGTGTTTCGCTCAGCGGACCGCTAGTTGCAGATATTTAGTTACTGGCCACGACGATTGGATTGGACGGCATGCACAGCAAGGTTTCCGATGGTGTGGCGGCTCGCAACACGGGCAGCGAATGTTGGCGCGTGCGTCGATCGATAGCTTTGTGATGATGGCAGACGAGTGACGAGATAGATGCCGAGTGCGACCGGCACAATGCCGACGACATCGGTGAGTGCGACATGCTCTCCGAGCAGAAGCCAGCCGAACAGCAATCCGAGCGGCGGCATTATGAAATGATAGGAACTCGCCGCGGTCGCGCCCGACACCGTGAGCATGTGGAACCAGAGCAGATAGGCGAACACCGAGACGAATATGGCAAGATAGGCAACGGCCGCAAGCAAGCGCCAGCTCGGCACGATGTCTCCGACATTTTCGAAGGTCAGCGCGAAGGGCAACGTGGTCAGCCCGGCCGATAGACTCTGCACGCCGTTGCCGATCCAGTGCCCATGAGCGGGTGCAAATTTCTTGAACAAGATTGTACCGCCAACGAGCGAGAACAGCGCCGCGATCGTGAAGGCGATGCCGACGGAATGGTCAACACCGCCTGCGATACGGCTTTCGACCACGAAGGCAACGCCGATGACGCCGAGCAACAGGCCCGCTGCCTTTCGGCACGTCATCCGCTCGTTGAGGAACCACGCGGCCATAACCGCAGTCAGCACCGGGTTGGCGCTGACCACGAGCGCGGAGAGGCCCGACGAGATGCTGTGCATGCCGACATAGCCAAGTCCCAGAAACGTCGCCTGGTTGACCACCCCGAGCACGGCAAAGACA
>Ga0326726_10006281_pt1 | contig 10704 bp, 5 predicted proteins | sample MHFenrmetagenome_2_FD_207603 | JGI IMG/M metagenome (GOLD analysis project Ga0326726, IMG submission 207603) | Lab enriched peat soil microbial communities from Michigan Hollow, Ithaca, NY, United States - MHF15MN | ecosystem: Environmental > Terrestrial > Soil > Wetlands > Peat | place: USA... | reverse complement strand
AATCGACCATGGCGATGTTGTGAAGCCACTCCGGACCCGGCGGAATATCTTCGAGGGCGACTTCGTAGAATTGGCTGATGGCCGCGTCCGGATCGCCCTGATGAAAGACCATCGAGATCGTGCGCCGCTCCGGCTTGTCCTCGAGCCCGACGGATTTCGGATAGGTCCATTCCACGGTCTTCCTCTTGAAAACGGTCGAGTAAAAGGGGTCGGTCATGAGAGTGCAGCGATCGGCCAGCGGACCCGCCGGAGACGTCACCATCGGCACGGCCAGGGAGAGAGGAGCGGCCGGCGCGATGCCGGCGAACCTGTAAACGGCGGCCTCGGCGGCGCCGAAAGCAGACCCGACGCCGTTCTTCAACGGGAGCCAGGTTGCGTCCGGAAGAAGGAGAGGATCCATGGCCACCGTCACCGTCAGATCCTCCGGCAGCGGCGAGTTCGACCAGAGAGCGATGTCCCGGCTGAAAACGACGGCCCCATGTCCGGGCCTGAGGCGATAGGTGAGCTCGATCTCGAGCGGGATCTCCTTGATGCCGTAGACGAAGCGGATGCCATTTTCGACGGGGGCCGACCGAACGGGGGCCGCGAGTGGAAAGGAATCTGCGCCACATACGATCTGGCCGGCGCCTTTCCGGGAGGCCGTCTCAAGAGCCCCTCCCGGCGCGACGATCGAAAGGACCGTGCCGTCGGACCCGATGCGGACGGAGTGATCCCCGCAGACGAGTGTTTTCTCGGGATGCCCCACGCAGGACGGTCCGAATGCGAGGCCTATGAGGAGCGTCCCCAGCCAAAACAGTCGTGACCGATTGATCATGAAACCACCCTCCCGCTTCTTGGATCTGTCATCCGGTCCGTGTTCCTCTCGACCATCCTATGGCGGCCATTCCCGCATCCCGCGATCCGGATTATATCGGAGAACCGACCCAAAATAAAAAACGGGGCAGACGGCCGGCCCCTCTTGATCGATCCCAGTCCGGCAGAATGACGCCGCTCGCCGGCGCGTTCGTCTTTCCGCCGGGAATCATGTCTTGACAGAATCCTTGCGTTCCCCTACAAATCCCTTATGATCATGAACATGAAGCAAAGACCATTCATCGCGATCGTTTCCGTGTTTCTCCTTATCGCCCTCGCCGGCTGTGTCAGCGTCGAGAAGCGGTACAAGCAGGGCCAGGAACTGGAGGCCAAAGGCCGGCTGGAAGAGGCGGCCCAGCGTTACATCACCGTATTGACCAAAGACCCGAACAGGGAAGACGCGCGGCAGAGCCTGGCCGATGTGGGCTCCCGGGTGATCGATGATTACCTGGCGCAGGCCCGCGCGGCGGGGACGGACGGCCTTTATGAAAGCGCCGTCGCGGCGATCAACCGCATCGACAGCCTGAGGGGCAGGTCGGGGCAGGTGGGTGTTTCGCTCGCCGTGCCGGACGATTATGCGGATTTTCGCCGCAACATGGTCGACGCCGCCGTCGCTTCCCTTTTTCGACAGGGCCAGGATCTGGAGGAGGTGGGGAACTGGGCCGAGGCCTTCCAAAGATATGAACGGATGCTCCCCTATCCTCTCGCTCCAGACCAAAGAACCCGAGTGGATGAATCCCGGGCGCGGGTCCTCATCGAATGGGCCAAGCAGGACATGGCGAGAGGGTCCTTCCGGGCGGCCTATGGGCACGCGCAAAGTGCCTTAGATATCGATGGCCCCGACAGCGAGGCGGGTGCGCGTGGCCGGGCGATCCAAAAGGCCGCCCTGGATGCCGGGACGATGACGGTCGCCGTCCTTCCCTTCTGGGCCGCTCCGGGAGCCGGAGACAGGTCGCCTCGAGGAATGGAGAGCAGCCTCTACGACACCCTTCTGTATGAGCATATGGCCGCCCCGGTCCTTTTTGTCCGCCCGATCGATCGCGGGGCGATCCACCGGGAGATGAGCCGGCTCCGGGTCAGAAGCGGGGAGATCCCTTCCCGGACGGCGGGGACGGTCGGCCTGGCTTTGAACGCGGATTTCGTCGTGGTCGGCTGGCTTGAATCCTACCTGCAGGAAGACGGCGTTCCTCAAGAAACGGCGCGGCAAGCCCCTTTCCGTAGGGACAGGACAAAGACCGCCGCGTATACGGAAAAAAGGACCACCGTCAAGCTGACCGGCGAGGTGATGTACCGGATCCTCGAACCTGCTTCGAGACGGGTCGTGGATGAGGAAAGGGTCGTCGCCAATGCCTCCGCCCAATTCCGACGCGCCTATTATGACGGGGACTACACAACCCTCGATCTCACCCGGGACGAGCGGATGCTGTTCGACAAAGAAGGGTGGCTCCGGGCCGAGGAAGAGCTTCAGGCGAGCCTGGTCAAGAAGCTCGCCGAAAAGATCGCCGCAAGCGTTTTCGAAAAGGTCTTGCGCTTCGTCAAGTGACCATCTCAGTGTCGACCTGGCCCGGATCACGCCCCAGGACCTGGAGGAGATCGCCTCCAACCCTGACCTGCGAGGGCTTTTGAGCGATTGACATCCGATCGCCTTGTTCCTAGACTTCAGGGCAATCCGAAGATCCGAAGCGGACAAGCAAGGGAGATGCCATGACAAAGACAATTGCCATCGTCGGCGCCGGGCTGGGCGGACTCACGACCGGCAACCTCCTGGTCGACCGCGGCCACAAGGTCATGATCTTCGAATCGCATACCGCACCGGGCGGCTACACCGCCGGTTTTCGCCGCTGCGGCTTCTACTTCGAAAGCGGGACCTTGTCGTTCGAGAGCCTCGGCGTCTTCAAAAAAGCCATGGACGACCTCGGGCTCGCCGAGAGGCTCCCGCTCGTCCGAATGAAGATGCGGGCCCTGTCGCCGCATTTCGATTTCATGTTCGAGTCGATGGCCTCGTTCAAGGAAGCGATGGCCGCCGCTTTCCCGGCGGACCGGGCCGGGCTGGACGGCTACTTCCGTGAGATGGATCCCTTGATCGACGCCCTGCGCCCGGTCGCGTCGCGCGCGATGCCTGCGCAATTTGCGGGAGTCGGCAAGCTGGCGGCGACCATTCCTTATATCACGGCCGGGCCGCGGCTCCTGCGCCGCCTCAAGCCCTACAAGGGCATGACGGTCGATGAATTCGCGGCCAGACATTTCACTCCGGGGACGCCGATCTACCGGCTCTTCACCGGCCTCGGCTATCCGCGGATGGAGGTGGCCGCCCAGGCCGGGATGTTCCTGGTCGTGACCGAGGACTACTGGCATTTGGAGGACGGCATGCAGCACTGGGCCGACCTGCTAACGGAGCGGTTCCGGGCCAAGGGCGGGGACCTGCGGCTCCATGCGCCGGTAGAGAAGATCGTCACCCGCGACGGGGCCGCCGCGGGCGTCATCTCGGGAGGCGAGCGTTTCGACGCGGACGCCGTGGTCTCAGCCTGCGACTACAAGAAGACTTTTCTCGAGCTGCTGGACGAGCCGGCGCTCGTGCCGGCCGCATACCTGGAGAAGATCCGGGAGGCGCCGGTATCGGAGGGCATCTTCACCATTTACCTGGGCCTGGCCATGAAGAACGCTGCTCTCCAGGCTCTCCTGAAGAGCCCTTCTGTGAGCTACAATCCCCTCGACCACGACATCGACCCCTACGATCCCGCCGACGCGGCCCACTTCGACAAGACCGCGTTCGGGCTCTATTCGCCATCGCTGGTCAATCCGGCCCTGGCGCCCGAAGGCAAGTCCTCGCTGATGATCCAGGCGGTATGCCCGGCTCGCTGGCAGGACGACTGGCATCACGACGATCCGGACGCCTACCGGGCGCTCAAAACCAAGGTTCGGGAGACGCTGATCGCCCGGGCCGGGGCCCTCTTCCCCGGCCTGATCGCCGCGATCGAGTTCAAAGATGCGGCGACCCCTCTCACGTACGAGCGTTACACGGGAAATACGGCCGGGGCGACGTCGGGCTGGTCCTGGAACCCGAAGAGGCCGTTCTACGAGGGCGGGCAGTTCAAGACGACGGTGACGACGCCGGTCCGCAACCTGTTCATCGGTTCGTGCTGGGCCGGCCAGATCGGCGGCATCCCCAACGCGCTCGCCGCCGCCTACCTTTGCGCGAGGGAGATCGGCTGAAGAAGAAGAACGCGGGCGACCCGCGCCCGGCCTCATGCCCTTATTTGATGGCCCAGCTCTCCAGCTCGGACTTGAACAACACCGCGGTCGGGAAGTTGCGCCGGATCGCGGCATAGTCCAGCGGCTCCTGTCCGGCCGGCGGAAGGTGCGCGGCGATGAACACGCGCGGCCGAATGCCCTTGGTCACGAAGGGCGGAGGCTCCGGCATGGCGAGAAAAAAGCCCGGCACGAAGGCGAAATCGATACGCTCCTCAGGTAGGCCAAGGGCCCGGAGAAGCTCCGGGGTCAGCTGTGAGGGATCGATGTCTCCGGTATGGAAGAACGTCACGCCCCCGATGGTGACGAGGTAGCCAAGATTGACGATCGCGGGGACTCCCGGCGGAGGGGTGCCGTGCGACAGCGGCATGGCCTGGATCCGGATGCCGTTCACTTCGAGCAGGGTGCGCTTGCCCTCGTTGGCTTGCACGGGGAAAACGCGGCCCGGGAAGCCCGAGACTTGATCCGCGGCATCCTTCGGCGCGACGAACGCGGCCTTCAGGTGATTCTGCAGGCAGCGGCCGACCAATGCGGCCTTGAAATGGTCGCCGTGGCTGTGTGTGGCCATTACGAGGTCGAGACCGTCGAAAGGCGCTTCGCCCGCGAGCACCCGTTGTTCGACCGCGGGCGGCGTGAAGTTCGAGAGCCCGTCGATCAAGACCTTCTTGCCGTCCACTTCGATCAGAAAGCCCGAGATGCCGACAAAAGTCACCGTGTTCTTTTGGGTCCGGACGATCCGGATCCCGAACACCGTCCCTGTTTCGAGGCCGTCCACCCCCTCGAACCGGACCGTGACCTTCCGCTTGCCGGCGACGGCCTCGGCCGGGACGGGATAGGTCACGTCGAAGAATCCTTCTTTCTCCTGGGGACTGCGCCGGGCGATACGCTCGTCCCCGACCTTCCGGCCGTCGACGAGGACGGCGAAAGCGCGGTCGGCCCGCTCATCGCGGTTGTAGGTCACGATCAGGCTGATCTGGGCCGACGGGTCGACCTCGAGGTCGAACGATAACCAGTCCACGGCCCGGCGGCCGTACCGGCCCCTGAGCTGAACGGGAGATGTCTTTCCTCCCTGCTGGTTGAAGTCCCGCTCGGACTGCATCTGGCCCGGCTGAGCGAAAGCCACCGTTGCCGACTCGAGTTTCCGCCGGGCCTCTTCGGCGGCCTTCATGGCCGCCGCCCGCCCCTCCCATTCCCCTGGGGTCAGAATGTCCCAATAGACGGCGTAGACGCGCCGGTGGAGACGGTAGAACGGGACGAGGTCGACGTCCGCGTCGCGGCCCACGCCCGCGGTCCGGAAGACGCCCGGCCGGTCGGCCACGGGCTGGATCCATGCATCCGGGGATGCTTCGGCGGTCACGAGGACGGGCGCCGCCGGCCATTGCGGCGTCCCCTTGGCGGAGGGCGTTCCGGACTCGCGGGAGGGCCGTCTCGGCGGAATGGGGCCGAGGTCGCCGGCCAGGACGAGCGGACCCCACATGATCGCGGCCCGGTCCGGATTGTCGGGAAGAGGCTCCAGCCGGAGGGCCTTGGGCAGGACCAGGGCTACGGTGTCGCCTGTTTTCCACTTCCGGTCAAGGCGGACGTAGGATCCGGCCGGGCCCGGGTCCTTAACGGGAACGCCGTTGACCGTGACCGAGAACCCTTCGCCCGCCCAGAACGGACGGCGGAGAGCGATCGTGAATCGGCGCGGCTTCTTCATCTCGAGCGCGAGCCCGGCCGCCTCCCCCTCGGGGAAGGACGTCGTCATGGTCAGCCGGACGCCGGCCGCCGTCCAGACTGCCGTCGAGGGCGCATAAACATTCACCCAGAGCGTATCCCCCGATTCGTAATAGAGCCCGTACCCGTGCAGGGCATGGCTCTCCATTCCCGAACCGACACAGCAAGTGAAGTCCTCCTGCATGTCTTGGTATTCGCGGACGACGCCCTGGCCCACAGGGACCATGTAGCAAGTGGCGCCGTCGGCGGGATCCATCGACCCGAGGATATGGTTGAAGAGGGCGCGTTCGTGGAAGTCGGCATAGCGGATCTGCGGGTCGAGGGCGAACAGGGCCCGGGTCATCTTGATCATGTTGTAGACGTTGCAGGTCTCGGCCGTCCGCCCCTCGATCATGTCGTCGAGCTTGTCGGGTTCGCCGAAATATTCGTTCCGCCCGTGCCCGCCGGTGGCGAAGCTGTGGTGAAGGGCGACACGTTCCCAGAAGAAGCTCGCCGCGGCGGCGTCGGCCGGCCTCCCCGTGGCGATGTAACGGGCCAGCACCCCGAGGAGCTTGGGGACCTGGGTATTGCCGTGCTTGCCCCGGAGGATGTCCTCGCCGCGAGCGAGAGGCTCGACGACAGCCCGGTGGTCGAAGCGGTCCGCGAGAAGGAGCCAACGCCGGTCGCCGGTGTCGGCGTAGAGGTCGACCAGGACCTCGTTCATGCCGCCGAATTCGGTGCCCAGCATCTTCTGGATCTGCGCGTCGTCGAGCCCGGCCAGGATCCCCTCCGCCCAGGCCGCGAACCGGCTCTCGACCTCGAGGGCTTCGCGGCTTCCCGTGAAGCGGTAGGCGTCGCGCAGGCCGGCGAAGATCTTGTGCTGGACGTACCAGGGCGACCACATGCCGTTGAGGTCGAAGCCGGACGAGCGGATATCCCCGGCGGCGACCTGGCCGTAGAGGATCTTGCCCGGCGTCTTGGCGCGGTCAGTCTGAGCGCCGATGTACCCATCGCCATGCTTGTCCTGGACGGCCTTCATCTCGGCCACGAGATAGCCGGCCCGCTCCTTGAACCGCCGATCCCCCGTCGCGGCGTACATCAAGCTCACGCCGGAAAGGTAGTGGCCGGCGATATGGCCGGTCAGCTGGCGGTCAGCCCCGTCCCAGCCGCCGTAGCCCTCGGCCTTGGGCTCGAGCCCGGCGGCCTTGCGGAGGAAGGCCATCATCCGGTCCGGCGACAGCGACAGAAGGTACTCGGCGTCACGGTCTTGGGCGACCTTCAGCGGACCGCCGGTCAGGCGAACGTCGCTGAGAGGCAAAGGACGGGCTTTCGGCGCGATCGCGGGCTTGACCGGCCCGGACGCAGCCATGATGGAGAGCGCCAGCAGGATGGCCGGCGCCAATACGAAGCCGGCCCGGAGCGGTCTATTCATGGTCACCTCGCGGCCGAGAAGCAGGCCATCGTGATTATATCGGAAAACCGGCCCTTGGACGAGGCCGCGGCGGCTTACGGCCCGGTTCAGCGGCCGGCATAACCGGCAAGAGCGGCCTCGATCAGGCGGTAGGCGGCCCTCAGCGAAGCGCCGTCCGGATCGCGGGGGCCGAAGGGGAGCGAGGCGATGCCGATCGCTTGAGCCTTCGGGTGCTTGAACATCCGCTCGACGGCCGCGGCGAGCTCCGAGCTGGCCGGCCCTTCCGGAACGTTCAGGGAATGTCCTCGGACTTCGGCGGGATCGAGGACATCCATATCGATATGGACGTAGATCACGTCCGTCAGGCGTCCCAGCCGCTCCATCTGCCGGTCGATCTCCGGTGACGGCCGACGCAAGTCCTCCGTCGTCAGGAACTCGACGTCCGAGCGGTCGAGCAGCTCCTGTTCGAGCGGATCGACGTCGCGAAGACCGCCCAAGACGATGTACTTCGTGGGCAGAGCGGGGTCGAGACCGATCTTGAGGCGCAGCCGGGTCAGGCACAAACCGGCGGCGACGGCCACATCCATGCCTCCGAGCATCCCGCTGAGGGTCGTCTCCGGGGTGTTGAAATCGGCGTGGGCATCGAGATAGACCAAGCCGACGCGGAGCGGTTTCGCCCCGGCCAGACCTTCGCTTCGGATATCCCGGACCGATCCCGCGGCGGGCGCGCGGCCGAGATGCTGCAGTCCGGCCAGCATCCCCAGAACGTCGACGCAGTTGGTCAGCAACCCGACCACGGGACCGTCGCCGAGACGGTGCGCGGCGATGAGCCGGCCGATGTGCCGGTTCTCGAGGGCGTCGCGGTTCCATTCGCCGTATTCCTTCTCCTCCGCCTCCGTGAGCCTGACCGCCTGCACCTCGGGCGCGGCGAATCCGTGGCGGCCGAGGATCTCGACGAGGCCGCTCCCGGCCATGATCTTCGGTCCCTCGGAGTCGTTGCGGACGACGACGACCTTCCTGGCCGTGCTTTGCCCCCACGCCGCCGCGGCCCCCAGGATGAACAGTCCCAGTCCCAGCATCGCCGTGAGTCTCATATACCGAACCTCCGGATGATGTACGCCGGATGGGCCTACCAGGCCTTCTCGGCGTGAAGCTCCCAAACCTCTGCCTCAGGGTTCTCGCGAAGATAGAAATAGCGGCCTTGGTAGAAGCAGAACAGGATGCCGTTGGACAGCCGGCCGGTGAAGGGCAGGTCCAGCCGCCGCAACTCCCGCCCCTGCTGGTCAAAAACGGCGAATTCGACCTTGTCCTGACGGAACTTGTACGTTCTGGCGACGAATCTTCCCTCGAAGACGTCAAAATAGTCGAGGCCGGGCGTCTGGTCGGGGAAGAACAGCCGCTTTTCATAGTCCTCCCAGCGCATCGTCTGTCCCAGGCTCTCCTTGACGGGCTTGATGATGGCTTCCTTTAGGGCGGCCGTCATCTTGACCGGCTCCAGAGGCAGGCGAATCTCCTTTTGCTGGACGCCGTTCCGGTCATAGACGGTGACGACGGTGTCTCGGGATGCGTCGATCACATAGAGCTCGTCGCCGACCACGCGAGGGGCGTAATAGTCCGCCACCAAGTTGATCTTCATCACGCCCGAGGGCGTCGTGCGGGCGCCGATCTCCTTGACCAGCTTGAAATTCTTGTCGTAGAGGCGGATCGTCGTCGTCGCCCCTTTCTCGTCGAAATTGACATCCCTGACCACGTACCCATCGCCGAAGCGATAGAACGCCCCCTTGAACCCGCCGACCGTGATCGTGACTTCGCTAATGTAATCGCCATCAAGGGAGAAGCGAGCCAGCTTATGGGATCCGGGAATGTCCAGGTGATCCTTAAAAGGGCGGATCGTGTAGATGAAGTCGAACTCGCCGGGCCCCTGTCCCTCGCGTCCGAACGTCTTGATGAAGGCGGCGCCTTTAGAGTCCAGCGTATAGATGTGGGCGGCCACGGAATTCTCGACAATATACATGCGGCCGTCGGCGATCGTGAGGAAGAAGGGATTCAGCACCTCCGGCAGCTTGGCCACCAGCTCCGCCGATGCGGTCCCTGCGGAAAGCGCCAGGCCCGCCGCGATCGCCAGGCGAAGAAATGAAAGCCGTATCCTTGCGTTGATCATTTCCAGCCTCCTTGGCTAATACTCCGCTTCCACCTTTAGCACGCCCTGCAATCGCGCCAATCCGATGATTTCCTTCGCCGGGTCGAAATCGTCCCACGGCCGGCCGTTGATCTTGACCCGCCTGATGGGCGCCGCTCGAGGGTGGCGGAGACGGAGCCAGACGGCTTCGGCCGGCCGCCGCGACGGCATCTCAACCGTCACCGCGATCTTCCCGTGGTCCGCGTCGGAAACGATCTCATAGGTGACCGGGCCGAATACGGTCGGCGCGTTCCTGACCGAGATCGTCTTTCCCTGCTCGAGCCAGTGCCTCGGCGTGGCCTTGGCCAGCCAGAGGGCGCGGCCGTCCTCCCAAACGAGAAGAGACCGGAACTGCTCCATAAAATAGGACAGCGCGTGCCCGTTGCGGTATTTCCGGAACTCGCCCTTCTCAAAGGCTTCGACCTGAGCAGGGTCCGCATGGTTCATGAAGTGCTCCAGGAACCCGTATTCTGGGCTGGGCATGACGAAGGCGGCGTAGTTGTTGACCCATTGCCGGAGGAAGCTGGGGATCTCGTCCCGCCGGAGATAGACGTTGGCCAGGAAGCTGTAGCCCAGCTGGGGCGATTCCCCGCCCCAGAACCAGTCCTCCGCGGGGGAGCGACCGCTCTCCTTCCGTTTTTGGCCGAGGAACTGAAAACGGTTCCCGCTGAACAGGTAGGTCGGAGAGAGCGCCAGCACGTCCTCGCAGACGTCCAGATGCCCGTCCAGCCGGACGTCGTCCGCCTCCGGGACACCGGCGGAATCAACGAGCTCCAAGGGCCAGTCATCGTCCGTCATGGCGATCTGGACGACCTGCCCGATGGAGGGGCCGCGGATGTAGAAGATCGGCGGAATGTAAGAACGATACGTCCCGTTCCGCACCTTCATGACCGGGGCGAGCGCGACGGCCCGGTCGACGGCCTTCCTGAGGGCTTGGCGATACTGCTCGGACTCTGCGATGTACCGTCCGGCGGCGTCCGGGTCAGTATCGGCCATGGCCTCGGCGAACCGGCGGAGCCCTTGGACATACCAAGCCTCGATATTGACATACCACTTCCATTCGCTCTGGCCCCAGGCGCAATCGGCGATATGCTGCGGCGGCTGAAGTCCCGCCACTCCCAGCTCCTGCCGGTTAGGAAGGCCGCTCAGATAGAGCCTTCTCTGCCGGATGATCCACTCGGCGGCCGCCTGCATCCTCCACTGGTTTTTCTTGAACCAGGCCGCGTCGCCGGTCAGGAGATAGTGTTCCGCCAGATCATAGAGGATCCGCCCCGTCCCGCCGTTATGGACAAGCTCATACGTGTCGTAGCCCGGGCAA
>Ga0326726_10006280_pt1 | contig 10704 bp, 5 predicted proteins | sample MHFenrmetagenome_2_FD_207603 | JGI IMG/M metagenome (GOLD analysis project Ga0326726, IMG submission 207603) | Lab enriched peat soil microbial communities from Michigan Hollow, Ithaca, NY, United States - MHF15MN | ecosystem: Environmental > Terrestrial > Soil > Wetlands > Peat | place: USA... | reverse complement strand
TACTCAACCGGGAGCAGAGTTGAATCTTCGCCAGCTGTAAGCGATGGATGTGTCTTCGTTGGTTGTGATGATGGTAACGTTTATGCTTTGAATGCTAGTAACGGGGCAGTGGTTTGGAAATATCTTACGGATGGCATGGTTTATTCGTCTCCTGTTGTTGCAGGAGGCGTGGTATTCGCTGGGTCTTATGATGGAAATGTTTATTCTTTAAACGCTACTACAGGGGCTAAACTCTGGAGTTACTATGCTGGGGGCAATGTTTTTTCATCTCCAGCTGTTGTCGACGGGACAGTTTACGTTGCTTCAAGCACCTTTTTTGTTTATGCTCTCAATGCTTCTTCAGGGGATGAAATATGGAGAAGCCACACAGGAAGCACCGTTTCCTCACCTAGTGTGAACGGTGGCTATGTTTATGTTGGGTCATACCTGGGCGACATTTACGGTTTGAACGCTTCATCAGGCAAACAGATTTGGAAATATCAAACCCAAGGTTCGGTGGATTCTTCTCCTGCTCTTGCGTATGGATGTATTTACGTAGGTTCTCAGGACAACAATGTCTATTGTTTGAATGCTTCGAATGGTCAGAGAGTTTGGCAGAGTCCAACAGGGTACTGGGTAACTTCTTCGCCTGCTGTTGCTAACGGCAAAGTATACGTGGGCTCTAAAGATTATAACATTTATTGTTTTAATGCCTCTACCGGAGAAAAAGAATGGAGTTACGCTACTGGAAATTTTGTTGATTCTTCGCCAGCTATTGCAAATGGTGATCTTTACTTTGGTTCCGATGACCACAACGTCTACGCATTTGCTTTATTCAATTCAACTGCTGAAATCTTGCCTCTGCAATCTAACAGCTCTCTTGCTTGGTCGACCATTGCTTTTGATGTTCTTGCAGCCACTGCAGGGATAGCGATTATTCTTACTATTATGCAAATTACATGGTCTAACAAAAGAGCTAACCTAAACGAAGCTTCCCAAAATATTTCTCGCCAAAGTCTAAAATGGTTTTCATTGCATATCGATACTTTTTCTGTTTTAGCTATTCTAGGGTTTTCAATAATTTTTTTCTTAAATCTTGGAAGCGGTCATCTTTGGGCAGCTGACGAGCAAACGTATTCTCAATGGGCATTCCACATGGTTAAAAATGGAGATTATCTTACCCCTTGGAGCTTTGGCAACACAAGTTTTTGGATAGGTAAACCGCCGCTTAACATGTGGTTGATGTCTCTTGCTTACCAAGTATTTGGGGTAAACAATTTTTCTGCGAGGGTTTGGAGTGCGATATTTGGTACTTTCTCTTTAGTGTTTGTCTTTTATTTAGGTAGGAGACTTTACAACTCTACTGTCGGGTTTTTGTCAGCGATAGTTTTAGGATCATTTACTATGTTTTACTCTTTTGCAACACATGCAATGACAGATGGCCCTTTCGTTTGCTTCATGTTGGCGAGCATATACTTCTTTGTTCTAAGCCAGAAAACAGAAAAAATTAATAAATATGCTGCTTTAAGCGGTCTGTTTTTTGGTTTAGCCTTAATGACAAAACAGTTTGAGGCTTTGCTGATTCCGTTAATTATTTTTTCTTATCTGATTTTAACGAGACGAAACATCAGGTTTCTTTTTACGAAGGCTTCTGCTCTTTTTTGGGGAATTAGTCTTCTGGTTTTTTCTCCCTGGATAATTTATATGAGTGTTCTATTCGGGTCGGATTTTTTGAAAGGGTTTTTCACATTCAATGTTGCTATGCGAATAATTAGTCCAGTTGAGGGTCATTCTGGAGGATACCTCTTTTATTTTAACTATCTAATTAACAATGAAAACTTACTTTGGTTAATTTTACTGCCTTTTGCTGTCGGATTGTGCGCGTTCAATTCAATCACTAAGCGGTTTAAAGAGGATACTTTGGTTTTATTATGGCTCTTTCTTGTTCTTTTAGTGTTCACTTTTGCTCAAACAAAACTTTACTGGTATATTCTGCCTGCTTTTCCAGCATTCGCCCTTAGCATAGGAAATCTTTTGCATCAAATTTTATGGAAAGCATACTCCAACATAAAATATTATTCAAAAACACAACTGCAACTTCAAAGCTTCTAAAGTGCAAAAACTTTCACTTTCAGTCTTCCCTGCACTGATCTCAAACGTCGTTTCTTAACTTAGTTTTTAAGCAATCAAATAGATTTCTGAGAAATTACAGTGCAAATCAGAGAGGTGGAACAAATAAAATGACGAAAGGCAAACCTTGGCCCACTGAAGATGAGCGGAAACTTAAAGATTGGTTTACTTCAGGAACAACCAACCTAGGCGTTTTAGCATTTAGTTTTAATGGCGAATATACTGAACAAGCCATTCGGCAAAAATTGATAAAATTTGGGTTATTTAGAGAAGAACAACAACAATGTGATTTTTCGGCCTGTTGTTGTTCTTCTAATCTTGAATTGCCAGTTGAGCTTCCAAGTGTTGAAGATACGCTTAAGACTTTGGCGGCTGCATTGAAGGCTTTGGAGACTCCTGGGCTAAAAAGAGAAGAGATTTTCAGGTTACGAGGAATTATTTCAGGGAACCGAATTTACAAGGAACTGCTTGTGGATTACATCAATTATCGTCGTCTTGAGGCTGAACTTTTGGAGTGGAGACAAAAATATGAGGCTTTGGCCAAGAAACTCGAGGAAGGTTGAGGCCAAAACTTTTAGGCCTAATCGTTTGTTTTCTGAACGCGAACGATTGCTAAGAGATATTGCATCTATTGAGTCTGCCTCCAGGATGAAGGTTAAGGCTGAGACGGGGGATATTTGCAAGTTTTTGGTTGATTACTGCAAACTCAAGCTCTACAAGCATACTCTTGACATTGCAAAGATGTATTCTGACTATCAATTCATGGCTTTGCGTTTGCCCAGGCAGACTGGTAAGAGCACTACTGTGAGCGCTTTGATTTTACAGGATGCATGGGAACATCCAAACCTCTGCATTGGATTTATTGGCCCTAGCTGGCGCCAAACTAAACTTAATATTCGGCGGGTGGCTGGTTTTTGTCGCAATCTTCCTCAGCAAGACTTACAAGTTCAAAGAACAAGAATAACTCTGCCCAATGACAGCATGATTGAAGCTTTTCCCAATAACGCTGATACGATAAGGGGCAACACTTTTGATAGGCTTTGGTGGGATGAGACCAACTTCACGCCTAACGATGAGGATTTGTATGATGCTATCTTGTTTACGTTAAGTACTAGAAAGGATGCAAAGTTGATTGCTACCAGTACGCCTTTCAATTCTGATTCTCTGTTTTGGAAAATGTGCAATCATGAAGACTTTGCTGATTATGGACGATTTCACATTTCTTGGGAGCAGGCTCTTGAACCCAATGGCCCGCTGAGCCCAACGATAATTGAGAAGATCAGACGGCAATTTGGGAACGATTCGGCTAGGTGGCGTCGAGAAATGGATGCTGAATGGGTAGATGATGAAGATGTATGGCTTAATCAAAGTCTTATCGTAAGCTGTATTGACAGTACTCTTGCACCATATGATTTCCATTTTACTCCTTTAGAGAGCGAATTTTATGTTGGCGTTGACTTTGGAAAGGAACGCGATTACAGCATTGTAGTTGTAGTAGAAAAGAGAGGCCAAGTTTTGAATGTAGTTCATTTCCACCGTTTCCCGTTGCACTCGGAGTACGCAAGTGTTATCGGCTATGTTAAGAGCCTTCAAAACCGATGGATTAACACTCAAGCTATCTACGCAGATGTCACAGGAGTTGGAAACTATATTGTAGAAGACATGTTCCGCAGTGGCATTCATGGAATAAATGGAGTAACCTTTACGGTTCAATCTAAAGAAGAGATGGCCAACATTCTTCGGGAAAAGATGCGTGCTGGGGAAGTAAAAATTCCATACGTGCCAGCTAGAAAGTTGGGAGATATTGATCTAACAGCTGAATTAAATGTGGAAAGATACGAGCTAATGAAGACTGGGCACTTAGGATTTAACCACCCTGAAGGCACGCATGATGACGTCTTTTGGAGTATCGCACTCGCTGTCCTCGGTTCCGTTAGAACACCCTTGCCGGGAATTGGAGTTAGCTTCATTTCACGTTAACTTCAATTAGAAAAACAGGCAAGAAAAGAAAGCGGGCCCGGTGGGATTTGAACCCACGATCTCCGGCTCCGAAGGCCGACACCTTAATCCGTGCTAGGCTACGAGCCCTTTTCCATGCTTTCTGGTTGGAATACTTACATTTTAGTCTTTGCTGTGGATGGATTACTTCAATTTTTTGGCTGGAATAGTTACAGTCTGTTTCTTGCTTTACCAAGCGGTTTTCTCCTTCCTTAAGTAGTGCCTGCCTGTGGTGCGGTTATAGTTATACTCTTGATAGCCTTCAGCGCCATAGCGGCTTATCTTCTCGCTGTAGTCAGGGTCAGTTTCAGAGATTTCGATTGGTTCCCATTCCTTGTCGCTGCCGTAGAGTCGTTCGGATATTGGAGCGTAAACTTTGACGTATTTGTCAGAGTTTTCTCCCAGAAGGTTTGCTACAGCGTCCGAGTTGCCTTTCAAGTATCGCTCAAGAACTGCTCGCCAATGTCGGTTACTATAGAATGTGATCCTGTTCAACTCCGGTATGCCCAAGCGTTTGGCCGCTGCTTCTCTAGCTCGCCTAAAGTTCTGTCCAGTTGTATCTGTGTTTTTGTATGTAAAGACCAGGTTTAGGTTTCTTTGTGTTCTGCTTCGGCAAGTAGCAATATTGATTTGTCGGTTTTTCAATTCTGCCAACATGTCAATGACTTTTATGAATCGCCCTTTCATTGGGACCGTTCTTGTTCGTCCTCGTTTAGCAGGCTTGTTAATAGCGATTGTTTTTCTTGCAAAGTCTATGTCTTTCCATTCGATTCTTAGAGCCTCGACGGGTCTGGCGGCGGTTGCCATTAGCACAAAGCAGAAGACTTGCATTTGAAAGCTAAGTGCAGCGTAGAGCATTTCCATGTGTTGAGTTTGCGGGACATTGTATTCTGGTGTTTTGTATTCAAAGTGCGGTATCTTGACGTCTTCCATGTGGAGATATTTCTTAACAAAGCTTGTGTAGGCTTTGCAAATGCTATTCTTATTGCAGTTGGATTTTGTGCTTAGTTCTGGTTCAAATGCTAGTTTACGTTTGAAATCTTCTGGGTCAAAGAGGTCAACTTTAATTTTAGTGGCAAGCCATTTGAGTCGGAAAACGTACTTACTTAAGGTTAAGTCGTTTACGAGATGCTCTTTTTGAATGTACTGCTTGTAGTCTGCAATCACTAGGTCTATGCCATTTCCATTCAGTTCTTCCCTCTGCGAAACGCTGATTTTCTCAGACGTTTCCAGTGTCAAGTTTTTCGCCTCTTCCTTTAAGACGCATACTTGGCTATCCTCAGTACTAGTGCCCTTGACTTTTAAGTCCAACGTCGGCAGATAGCTATCTGCAACTTGTTTAGCCCACCTTACCAAATTAACATAGCTAAAGCACGAGAAGACCCTAAAAGAAGGACTTTCGTCCAAGCCCTCTTGCAGATGAAAGTGCTTTATGATAAAGTGGATGTCTTGCAAAAGCAAGCTACCGAATACGAGAAAATCTGTTTGCGTTTCTACTGGCATCTAACTTGGAATTGGAACAAGGCACCAAACGTCCAAGATTTTCAAAAGTGTTTACCCGATAGCGATATTTTCGAGCTAGTGGAAGCCTACTTTAAAATCTGCAGAAAATATCACCTTCCAACCTTTGAGGAGCCCTACTACTTCCTAACAGAGCAACGTCGCCGAGAGATCAAGCTGGAAAGCGACCTGCTGAAGCGAACAACAACGTATAGCGATTTTGAAATCCGGGTTTCAATTTTGGAGGATTTTGCTTGAGTGAAGTCGTTGAAAGACGCCTGGAATTTCTAAAGCTCGAAGCTAAGGGCTTCTCTCTCTGTGAAATTGTGAAGCTGCTGAGCGAAAAATTCCAAACCTCAGAGAGAAACATCTACTATGATGCAGAAACCCGCGACACAAGGACGCATATTTCGCAACTTCACGATGACGACGAGCAGAGTTTCAGACTAGAGGAAAGCAGAATACGGCTTTAGCGTAATCAAATTCGAACCCTCATCATCGCATTTCAAAGCGCGCTAAACCTTAATCAATGAAGAAATGTTTTTTTGGCTAAATTATTAAGGCGCGAGTGGAAAGAACGGAATCCTAGAAGCCAAAGCCTTAGAGCAGAAGTAGAATGAAAAACAGGAAAGAACTTTGTGCGCGCGAATGATGAGCCCTTAAAGCATATGGATATTCTTTTTAAGTTTACGCAGGGTATTAGGTACAGAGTCGAGCGATCATGTGGAGTTGTCATGGTGCCGTTTCCTGAGCCTGAAGTTTTTCCGGGTTCTCGTTCTTTTGCTGGGAAAGAAACCCCGCTTATCGACCGAGTCGAGGAAATGGGTCTTCTGAGAGATTCTGCAGATAAGGCAATTACTGACGAAGGTGGAGTGGTTATTCTTTACGGTGAGGCTGGGATTGGCAAGACAAGGCTAACCAGAGAACTGAGGGCATATGCGCATTCGCGCGGGATGCAAATCTTGTATGGCAGGTGTCCTGCGCTGTTCACAATGGAAAGCATTCCTCCTTATGTTCTCTGGAAAGAAGTAATCCGAGATTACCTGCAGGTCTGCACTCCTGAAGAGCTTCAGAGCGCAATTGGTTACTACCCAGGCGAAATCTGCAAAATAGTTCCTGAGATTAAGCAGAAACTCGCGGTTTTTTCTGAGTTTCCGTCTCTAAGTCCTGAACTGGAACGCGATAGGCTTTTTGAGGCAGTTTCACAGTTCGTCGAAAACGTCTCCAAGACGATGCCTCTATTGGTAATTCTTGATGATCTGCAGTGGTGCGATCAGTCTTCGCTTTTTCTGCTTCATTATTTGGCTCGTGGAGTTTACCGAGACTCTCTGCTGATTCTGGGAACATACCGAGAAGCAGAAGTAGAAGTGGAAAACCCGTTGTTTCCAATAATGACGGACTTGAAAAGGATGCAATTGCTGCATTCTGCACGCTTGAAGCGCTTGTCTCTAGGTGAAGTTACGGATATGATTAAGCATATTCTGTTGCAGGATAATGTTCCAAAGGACTTCTCAGAACTCGTTTTTGAGAAAACGCAGGGTAACCCGTTCTTCGTTGAAGAAGTGATGCAGTCCCTGAAAGAAGATGGAGTTGTTTACCCTTATGGCGCTGAATATCGCTTCAAGGAGATTTCTGGAATCGAGTTTCCAGCGACCGTTAAAAGTGTTTTACAAGCAAGGATAGGACGGCTAGGTGAGGAATCACAAAACGTTTTGACGTTGGCTTCCTTGGTCGGGAACGATTTCACTCTTGACGCTTTGCGCAGCGTCACTGGGGTCGAAGAGAACAGACTTCTTGAGATAGTTGAGAGGATTATTGAGAAGAGACTACTTAAGTGCAGGGTTGTCCACGGAGAAGACACATGCTCCTTCACCGATATCCTTATCAGAGATTTGCTATACGAAAGTGTGGGTCCATTGAGACGCAAGAAACTTCACGCCGTCGTGGCTTTTGCTCTGGAAAAGGCTTATGCCAAGAATATTGATGAGCACTTAGGCGAGTTAGCCGCCCACTTTCTCGAAAGTGGTGATAAACAGAGAGCGCTGGACTATTTCTTGAAGGCTGGAGAAAAAGCAGAAAAGGTTTACGCGAACAACGAAGCGGCATCCTATTTTCGCTCTGCCCTGACCCTTATTGAGGAAAAAGTTGGTGACCTTCGAGAAAAAACGCGCGTTCTTGAGACGCTCGGAGACATCCAAGAACTCGTCGGCGAATACGATGCCTGCTTGAATAGTTGGAATGAAGCATTGTTGTTGCGACAGCAGTTGGAAGAAAAAGAAAATGTTGCGACGCTGTTTCGAAAAATCGCGGACATTTTTGAGAAGAAAGGTGATACGGCGAAGGCTAGGGAGTATTTGGGTAAGGCTCTGGAGATCTTAGAAACTCTACCTGAAAGTGTTGAATTAGCAATAGTTCACCTAAGCATGGCTAATATGTTTTGGCGCTCTATGGAACATGCTAAAGCTGTTTCTCTGGTTGGGAAAGCTCTTGAGGTCTCGAAGAAGCTGAACGCTTACAAGGTAATGGCGCATTCATACGCACTACTAGGCAGCATAATTCTAATGAACAACCGAAAGAAGGCAGTTGAATACTATGAATTAGCGTTGAAAGTAGCACTTGAAAGCGGTGACATGATGGGTGCAGTAAGTGCATATAGTTTTCTCGGAAACCCGCTGATGGGCGAAATAAATAGGGAAAAATGTCTGGAATATGCTCAGAAAGGATATGAACTGGCAAAGAAAGTGGGTGCGATCTCAGCTCAATCTTTTATTGGCAATAGTCTGGTAGGCCTGCTCCTTGGCATAGGAAGCACGGACACCGCACTTCTCTTGGGTGAAGAGTCGGTTGCGCTAAGCAGGAAAACCGGTAACCTAGACTTCCTTGCCCTTTCTCTTATCGGTCTTGGGAGTGTCTGTGCTAGATTGGGAAGCGATAAAAGCGAAAAATATTTTATTGAAGCGTTGATTCTTGCCCAAAAAACAAACAATCTAGTAGCGACTGCTTTTGCTTCTTCGCAGATAGGATTTGCACTTTTGGGAAGAGGTGAGTTTGCCCAAGCGAGAGAATTCGCTGAAAAGGCATATAATCAGTCTGAAAAAGCTGGGGCAAAGTTGTGGCAAGTGAACTATCTTCCACCAATCATTCGGGCAACTATTGAGTTAGGAGAACTGGAGAAAGCAGAGTCCCAAATCAATAGTTTGCAGCAAATGTCCCAAGAACTTAACCTTTCGGTTGTCACAACATTTCTACTAAGAGCAAGGCTTTTTCGTGCTCAAAAGAAATGGAACGAATCCATCGAATACTTTGAAATAGCTCTTCAAAAAGCTGAAATGCAAGGTCTAAAACGCTGGGATGCACATGTTTTCGGGCGTTACATACTCTTCGAATATGCAATGGTTTACTTAGAAAGAGATCAAGAAGGAGACAAGCAGAAAGCTCGCATCCTCCTTAACCAAGCATTAGAATTATTCCAAAAGATGAAAGCTAAGAAAGACATAGAAAAAACAGAGACAATACTCCTAAACTTAGAAAAAGGATTTCCAACAACCCTGCAACCAAAACTCATCTGCCCAATTAATACAGGTTACGCGGTTCTTGACAACCTACTCTATGGTGGCATACGCCCAAATTTTGCAGTGACGTTGACTTCGCCGTCAAGCGACGAACGAGACTCAATCATTAAGAGTTTCCTTGAAAGGGGAGCAAAAAAAGGCGAGCCCACATTTTATCTCTCCGGCGACCATAATTTAGCTGGATTCCTCGCGGAAGAGTTTCCCTCCAACTTCTACTTGTTCGTGTGCAACCCTCAAGCAGAAACTACCACCAAAATTGCACCCAACATCTTCACGCTGAAGGGCATTGAAAACCTCACGAATATCAACATCGCTTTGACACAAGCAATCCGCAAACTAGACCCAACCATGAAAACTCCCCGAAGAGCATGCATCGGCTTGGTTTCTGACATCTTGTTGCAACATGGTCCCGTCCAAACCAGAAAATGGCTAACTGAGCTAATTACTCAATTGAGATCGGCAGGATTTACAACGCTGGCGATCATTGATCCGCAGATGCACCCTTCAGAGCAGGTTCATGCGATTCTTAGCTTATTCGATGGAGAGATTAACATCCGCGAAGCAGAAACAGAAAAAGGTTTAGTTAGATTTCTGAAAGTCAAGCGGATGAGCAACCAGAAATACCTAAAGGACGAAGTGCTTCTTACAGACGACTAACCCGAAAAAAGGCGCTAAGATTGAACTTTGTCAACTACTACCGCGCGTCTTAAGTTGTTTTTTTCATGTGATTCAACTTTTTTAATACTCGTCGATTCCACAAGTACTAAATACCAAAACATAGTAAGTTATGACAGCATGAGCGACGAGACTACTCCTGTTGAGAGAGAGTCTCCTAAGAGACTTTTTATTCCATCCTTAGCCATTCTTATGTTTGCTATAAGCATGTCATCCATTATGATAACCGTGTTTTTACCGGAGATAGCTAAAACGTTTATCGGCTCCACCGATAAAATTGCCATAGGTATCGCGAGCCAGACCAGCGCCGTCAATAATGCTGCTGAAGTCGTCCTCGCATTTCTAATGAGCGTTTTAGCTGTCCGATTCAGACACAAATCACTGCTGGCAGCGGGTGCAGTGCTCGTTATCATTTCGTGTGTGGGAAGTTATCTTGCTCCAGATTTCATCACATTTCAAATCTTCTTTGCCATGGAAGGGGCAGGTTCAGTGATAGTTGCCATATTAGCAATTACGTTAATCGGGGATACCTTAACCCTCAACAGAAAAGTCAGAGCAGTAAGCTGGTATGTGGCAGGTGTTTATATGGCAGGTCTTATTGGAACCCCAGCGGTTCTTTTTGTGGCAAACGCTGCAGGCTGGCGTTCTGTCTTTCTACTGTTTACATTGCCTGTTTCGGTTGCAGGATTAATCTTAGCCTACATAAGTATTCCATCTATACCACGAGAAAAATCATTTGCCGACGGCAAGAATGTTTATTTGAGAGGTTTCAAGCAAGTTTTGACGAATAAGTCGGCTGCTTCTTGCCTGATCGGATCCATAATTGGCAGCACAGCAGTAGTCGCAGTCT
>Ga0326726_10006279_pt1 | contig 10704 bp, 8 predicted proteins | sample MHFenrmetagenome_2_FD_207603 | JGI IMG/M metagenome (GOLD analysis project Ga0326726, IMG submission 207603) | Lab enriched peat soil microbial communities from Michigan Hollow, Ithaca, NY, United States - MHF15MN | ecosystem: Environmental > Terrestrial > Soil > Wetlands > Peat | place: USA... | reverse complement strand
GAGCTCCGCCGCGCGCAGAAAGACAAGAACGTCGCCGCGATCGTCTTCCGCGTCGACAGCCGCGGCGGCGAGGGGCTCGCGAGCGATCTCATCGGGCACGAGATCGCGGTGATATCGAAGGACAAGCCGGTCGTCACGTCGATGGTCGACGTGGCGGCCTCGGGAGGATACTACATCGCGTACGAGGCCTCGAAGATCGTCGCCGATCCGATGACCATCACGGGCTCGATCGGATCCATCAGCATGAAGGTCAACATGCGGGGGCTCTACAACAAGCTCGGCATCACCGACGATTTCGTCGAAAAGGGCCCGAACGCGCTCCTCTATTCCGACTACAGCGATTTCACCCCGGCGCAGTGGAAACGCTTCGAAGAGTCCCACTGGGCGGGGTTCGACATGTGGCTCAGGGACGTCGCCGCGCACCGGAAGATGACCTACGAGCAGGTCTCGAAGCTCGCGATGGGCCGCGTGTGGACGGGCCGGCAGGCCAAGGCGAACGGCCTCATCGACGAGGTGGGGGGGCTCGACAAGGCGATCGAGGTCGCGAGAGATCTCGCGAAGATCCCGGCGGACCAGAAGGTCGCGGTCGTGCACTACCCGAAGAAGAAGGGACTCTTGCAGATGCTCCTCGGGGGAGAAGGGGGGGGCATGACGGCCGCGGCCAACTGGGTTGTCTACCGCTACATTCATGACGACGTCGCCCAGACCTGGAAGATGCTGAACGACAACGATCTCTATTTGCTCGATGAGGGGGCCGTGAAGTAGAGCCCTTCGATGATCGATATCGTCCAGATGATACCGGAGGTTTCGATGAAAGCGTTGTGCTGCGTCTTCGTGCCGCTCTCGGCGCTTCTTCCCGTCGTCTTCGCGGCGCTGACCCCCGCTTCTTCCGCGGCGTTCGACCGGCCCACGGGACGCATGCTCGCCTCGCGCTCCGAGACGATCGCGAAGAACGGGATGGTCTGCGCGGCGCAGCCCCTGGCCGTTGAGATCGGCGTCGGCATCCTGAAGGCGGGCGGGAACGCCGTCGATGCCGCGATCGCCGTCAACGCGGCTCTCGGGCTCATGGAGCCGGTTTCGTGCGGGGTAGGCGGCGATCTCTTCGCCATTGTGTGGGATGCCAAGTCGCAGAAGCTCTACGGTCTCAACGCGAGCGGTCGGAGCCCCTACCTTCTCACGATCGACGAGGTCAAGAAGCGCGGGCTCTCTTCGATGCCGTACACGGGCGTTCTGAGCGAGACGGTGCCCGGCTGCGTCGACGGCTGGTTCGAGCTGCACGAGAGATTCGGGAAGCTTCCCATGAAGGACGTTCTCGCTCCGGCGATCAGGTACGCGGAGGAAGGTTTCCCGGTGACCGAAGTCATCGCCCACTACTGGGCCATCGGTGGAGAGCGCCTCAAGGACGAGCCGAATTTCGCCGCGACGTACTTGCCCGGGGGCCGCGCGCCGTCAAAGGGGGAGATCTTCAAGAACCCCGATCTCGCGCGGACGTACCGGATGCTCGCGACGGAAGGGCGCGACGTCTTCTACCGTGGAGCGATCGCGCAAACGATCGACGCCTTCTCGCGGCGCATCGGCGGCTACCTGCGTCTCAAGGATCTCCAGGCTCACGCCTCGACGTGGGTCGAACCGGTGAGCACCAACTATCGCGGGTACGACGTCTGGGAGCTCCCGCCGAACTCCCAGGGGATCGCGGCGCTCGAGATGCTCAATATCCTCGAGGGCTACGACCTCGCGAAGCTCGGCTTCGGAAGCGCCGGGGCGCTCCATCTCATGATCGAGGCCAAGAAGCTCGCCTTTGACGATGCGGCGCGATTCTACGCCGATCCGGACTTCGTGAAGGCGCCCGTCGCGAGACTCGTCTCGAAGGAATACGCGGCGGAGCGCCGCGCGCTCATCAATCCCGACAGGGCGCTCCTCGAGGTCCCGCCGAGCAGCATCGTCCTCGAGACCGGAGAGACGACGTACCTCGTCGTCGCCGACAAGGACCGCAATTTCGTGTCCCTCATCCAGAGCAACTATTCGGGCTTCGGCTCCGGTCCCGTGCCGGACGGGCTCGGCTTCTGCCTGCAAGACCGCGGCGCCCTCTTCAATCTCGACCCGAAGCACCCGAACGCCCTCATGCCGCACAAGCGGCCGTTTCACACGATTATCCCCGCGATGGTCACGCGCGAGGGGAGGCCCGTATTTGCCTTCGGCGTCATGGGGGGCTCGATGCAGCCGCAGGGGCACGTCCAAGTGCTCTGCGACATCATCGACTTCGGGATGAACGTCCAGGAGGCGGGGGACGCGCCGCGATTCAATCACATGGGTTCCTCGGAGCCGACAGGGGAGGTCATGAGAGACGGAGGCAGGGTGGCGCTCGAGGGGGGGATAGCTCCCGAGGTGATCCGCGCGCTCATGGAGAAGGGTCACCGGATCGTGGGGGACGTGGGCGGCTTCGGCGGCTACCAGGGCATCTGGTGGGATCGTGCGAACGACGTGCTCATTGGAGCCTCGGAATCCCGCAAGGACGGCTGTGCCGCCGGTTACTAGGCCGGAGATAGGAGCATCGTCCGGCTCTGTCTGATCTTCGGCGAATCGACGATCTTGAATCCCGCCTTCCGCGCCGCATCGACCGTGCCGTCGTACGCGCGCGCCGAGACGTGCATTTTCGGCTCCACGACGAGCAACCTTCCGCCTGGCGCGAGCGTCGACCTCACGAGCGTGAGGAAGGCGGTCGTATCGCTCACCTCATGCACCATGTAGAATGCGAGCGCGAAATCGACCCTTCCGGCGAGACCTCTCGCCCAGGCGCCGTCATCCTCCGCGAGGAGCGTCTCGATCCGGTCGAGGAGCCCGGCCTTCGCCGCGCGCTTCTTCACCTGTTCGAGCATCCGGGCCTGGACATCCACCGCGATGACCCTGCCGGTCGGCCCGGCGAAACGGGCGAGGTCGAGGGTGAACGTCGCCATCCCGGGGCCGAGATCCATGACGGTCATACCCGGCTTGATATACGGGGCAAGGATCTTCCGGGGGTTATGGGCGAACCGCCTCATCGGGCTTGCGAGAAGATATCCTATCCACCACGGACATACGTGCTGTGCCATGGAGCCTCCCTTTCCACGAGCATATTCTATTAGGGCGTCTCGAGCCAATAGATATCAATTTCTTGTTGAATTCCGAGAGTGATTTCTGTAACGTTCAGGTAACGGGCAATGTAGAAAGGGAGGTTGAGCATGAAGAAAGTAGTCCTTTGCAGCGGAAGCAAGTGCTGCCCCGAGGCCCTCATCGATGGTGACATGATCACCATTAAGGACGACGACGGCGGCACGGTCAATCTGACCAAGGAGCAGGTCAAGATCCTCTGGGAGAACCTGAAGTAACCCTGAAGGATCGCGACGTGCGTTCGAGCGCTCCGGACCGTTCCGGAGCGCTTTCCATTATTCAAGGTTCAAGGAGAACTCCTCCCAATCGCCCGGGAACTCGATCGTGTAGGCGAGGCGGATCTCGATCTTCTGCCTCGGAGCAGGGGCGAGGTTCCATGTGATGATGCCGTCTTCCCGCTCCTCTGATGGCTTGGGATCAAGGTCGACGTCCGCCACCTTGATCTCCTTCATCGTCGAAACGGGGATGCGGTCCTGAAGCACGACCTCGGCGGCCCCCTTCTTGAAGCTCTCGAGCGTGACAACGTAGCTGTAGCGGATCTTCTTGATGGTCGCCCCTTCCTTGGTGAGATACTCCTTCTTCTCGAGCTTGTGCGTGACCTTCATGTCCTGGTCGATCCCGAGGTGAACGGGGAACTCCTGGCCGGTCGCGACCGGCGCGAGCGTCTCTTTTCCGACGAAGCTCGAAGTCTTGCCCTGCGCGCCCGCGGTGGTCGTCTCGATATAAACCTCGGCCGTCCCCGCGAGGAGCGGCGCATCGAGGGTGTTTGTGACGCTCCCCTTGACGAAGACGTTCTGCGATAGGCGCGGCGCGGTGTAGCGGGACAGCTTCCCCGTGAGCTTGTCTTGGAGAATGAGAACCCGCCGCGGATCGGAGCCGCTCGCGAGATCGACGTGCTTCGGTATGGCGAAGGTCGCTGCGAATTCGGACGACGCGAGCCCCGCTCCTGGCTGCTCCGCCTCGAACTCCTGCGCCTGCGCCGGAGCGGGGGGGACGTACGCGGCGGTAGCTGTTTCCATTATCGCGCTCTTCATTGCAGAGCCGCCCCGAACGTGCAACTCGTCTTTGAGCGCGCGCATGATTCGCTGCAGGTAGAGAGGTGTGATCGCGGGGGGGGCCGCACCGAGCTGCGGCCGGGCCGTCGAGAGAACGAGCGCCACATCCTTCCAGTCTTCACCGGTGCTCTGCTGGACGCGGGCGCTGTACGCGAGATCGATCGACTCCTTCCCTGTGTCGTAACGGACGAGGTACTCGGGCGTCCATGTCGCTCCGGGAACATTGTAGGTGAAGGACAGCTCGAGGTCTCCCGGAGACACAATCTCGCAGTCGACGACGACGCGCGGGCTCCAGTCATCCTTCGTCTGCATCTCGTTCAGCTGGTTCGTCGTCCAGTTGATATCGTCCACGAGCTTCGCGTTCCGCTTGTTCAGGCCGACGATCTTCTCGTTCGTTTTGACGCGCTCCGCGTCGATGAATTCGAGAACGCTCTTCCAGTCCTGAACGCGGAATATTTCGATGGCGAGCTTGGCGCTCCCCTTCTCGAAGGGGAACTTGGCGTAGTCAGCGAGGAATTGCAACGAGCTGTTCAAGGAATTGAGCCGTATCTGGAGGGTGTCGCGCGTCGCCGTGAGAGCGTCGAGCTTGTTCTTGAGCTCCTTGTAGCGCGCTGATTCCGCGGCGAGCCCGCGCACCTTGGCGACGTCGACGCCCATGATGCGGGCCTGCGCGGTTCCTTTGCCCTCGACCTGGAGCGAGGATTCGGAGAAACCGCGCGGCAGATCGCCGCACACGAGCTTGCAGAATCCGGCCGTGAGAGCGATCCTCCCGGTCCGCGTCACCTGCGCCCGGTCGGCGTACACCGTGGCCGCGACGATCCGCGTTTCGAGCGCGAGCTCCTTCTCGTCCGACGCGTCGGCGCGATGGGGAGGGGCGGCGAGGAGCGCCAAGGCCGCGAGAGAGAATATCGCCGGGAGCATCCTCAATAACACGGAATTGTATGTGCGTTTCATATTTCATGCCTCCTTCGATCTACTGAGATCACGGCTTCATTTGATGATGGTTCGAGCGTTCTTCCATGGTAGAATTACCCGATGGTGCCAGTTCCCGGGCGCAGTTTAGCACGAATGAACAGGAAAGCGTCAACCCTGATTCTCCTCGTCATCCTTGCCGCCGCGGTCGTGATCCGAGTGTACGTCGCGCTGCGGTGCACGGCCATTCCCGGCTACAGCGACATGGCGTTGTACAATGCGGCCGCGTTGAGGGGCGGATTCCCGACGTCGTCGCCCCCCGGCTATCCGCTGTTTCTGAAGGCGATATACGCCATTTTCGGGGCGCACAACTACACGGCCGTCTTCGTCGCGCAGAGCCTCATCAGCGCGCTGACGGTGCTGCTCATCTACCGGGTGACGAGCGCCGTCGCGAGCCGCCGCGCCGGGCTCCTCGCGGCCGGCATCGCGGCTGTCTACCCGAATCTGATCGCCTACAATCTCACGACGCTGACGGAAACGTTCGGCGTCTTCTTTGTCATGATCCTTTTCTTCATTCTCGTCGCTGCGATACCGGAGAGAACGCGATCCATTCTCGCCGCCGTCGCGATCTTTTTCGGCTTTGTCTTCAGGCCGGTCGTATTCCTGTTCGCGCCGGGAGTGTTCCTTGGCATCAAGAGGCGCTGGACCTTTGCTCTGGCGGCGGTCGTTCTGCTCACGCCGCTGATCGCGTTCGAAATGACCGTCGGCAAGAGCTTCCAGAGGAGCGCCGTCGCGATCTACGAGACCTATCATCCGTCGTCCGATGGGAGCCAGCTCATCCACCCCGACTCAACGGCGCTCCGGAGCGACACCCTCTCGAGCGTGGTGTACCTGAAGGCCGCCCTCGCGAATATCGCCCACAACAGGTGGAAGGCGATCGACAACGTGTACTCGAAGGCGACGGTTCTCTTCTCGCGCGGATGGGACACGTTCGTTCTCGAGCCGATCGTCGGCTCGGGTACGCTCGCCTACTACGTCTGGGCGTACGCCTACCTCCCCGTTCTCGTCTTCGGGTTCATCGGCATGGCCCGGCTGTACGGCAGGGGAAACAGAATGATCGCGCTGCCTGCGCTCAGCTATGCCGTGCTCGTCGTTCTTTTCTTTCTGTTCAAGTTCAGGTACCGGTTGCCGATCGAGCCGGTCCTCATCATATACACCTCGATGCTGCTGGCGGGCGAGCGGAGCCGAGCGGCGGAGGCGGACGAGGTCGTCGCGCGGAGCGGGGCGCCCCCGGCGCGGAGCGAGACCGGCGCCGCGGCTCGAAGGCGGAGCAATCACGTCATCCTCGCCGTGATCGTTCTCGTCGCGCTCACGCTCAGGATCTACCTTGCCCTCGTCAGCCCTGCCCCCGCCCATTCGAGGGAAATGCTGGAGTACAATCGATTGGCCGTACAGGGCGGGCTCGGGAGCGCCTCCGCGCCCCTGTATCCGCTCTTTCTCCGGGCCGTCTATTCCCTTTGCGGCGCGGGCAACCATGCGGCGATTTTTCTCGCGCAAGGGATCTTGAGCACGCTCACGATCGTTCTGCTCTACATGGCGCTCGCGCGACTGTGCGGGAACGCGGCGGGCATCATCGCCGCGGCGATCTGCGCCGTGTTCCCCGATTTTCTCCTCTACAACGTGAACGTCGGGGTCGAGTCGATGAGCGTTTTTCTCGTCGCGGCGCTCATGGCGGCTTCAACGGCGCGTATCGGCGTGAGGCTCCGCACGTTTCTCGTCGGGGTGCTCGTGGCTCTCGGAGTGCTCCTTCAGCCGCTCCTCGTGTGTCTCGCTCCCGGGGCGCTCCTCGCGTCGCGGAGGCGCGCGCTCCTTCTCCTCGTGATGATGCTCGCGCTCGTTCCCTTCGTCGTGATCAATGCGATCAGGACGCAGAAAATCGAGCCCGTCTACGAGGCGCGGGCCTTCGGGCTCGGTCTCGGAAACTACGCCGGCCCAGGGAGCCTGGAGCACGCCATCGATGCCGTCTACGGGAACGCGAACGGTGTCACGACGAAGGGGTGGCGCCCCCCCGATGCGGCCGCCGCGCGCGTGGGGCGGCGCGGCATCACCAATGCGGCGGTGTATTCCTATGCGATCGTCATGCTCATTGGGTTCGTGGGACTCGCGAGATGCTTCAGGCGCGAGCACGGCGCGTTTGCCCTCCCCGTGCTGCTCTACGTCGTGCTCCTCGTGTTGTTTTCCTATTTCCGGGTGCGATACCGGGCACCTCTCGAACCGGTGCTCGTCGCGTATGCCGCCATTCTCCTCGGCGGCGGACGCAGGGCGTCGACCGCATCCATGCGAGAGCCATGAACAAACGGCAGAACGCGATCATCGATATCGGGCTGGCGATCGTCGTCCTTCTGCTCCTCTTTCCTCCGTGGTTCGTCACGAGCGGAGGAAGCCACACGCACGTAAAGCTCTCGCACGGATACCACTTTCTGTTCTCTCCGCCGTGCTGCGGTCCGCACATAGATCTCGTGAGATACCTCGTGCCCGTGGGGGTCGTATGCCTCATGGCCCTCCTCGCATGCATCGAGCTGAGAGACGAGCCTCGGCGAGAAACCGCGCCGGATAATAGCCGTTGAATTGAATCTCCGTTCTATGCATTATGTGCCTGCGGTTTGACAGGTTCAAAGGAGTGAAGGCATGGAAGATGTTCGCAAATATCATATGGATACGCAGTGCGTGCACGCGGGGTTCAAGGCGGAGCAGACGGGCGCCATCGTCACCCCCATATATCAGGTTTCGACCTTCGCGTTCAGGGACGTCGATCACGGGGCGGGGCTTTTCGATGGGAAGGGCGAGGGATACATCTACACGCGGATGGGCAATCCCACGATCCAGGCCGTCGAGCGCGCCGTCGCCGTTCTCGAAGGAGGCTGGGGCGGTCTCGGGTGCGCCTCGGGTATGGCGGCGATTCACGCGACCTTCGCGGCGCTCCTCGGCGCAGGGGATCACGTGGTGTGCTCCTCGATCGTCTACGGACCGACGCAGACGCTGCTCGCGAACGTCATGTCGCGCTTCGGAATCGAGTCGACGTACGTCGACACGTCCGATCTCGACGCGGTGAAGAAGGCGATGCGGCCCAATACGAAGCTCGTTTTCGTCGAGACCCCCGGGAACCCCGTGCTCGCCGTGAGCGACATCGCGGCGATCGCCGACATCGCGCACCGGCAGGGGGCGAGGCTCGCCGTCGACAACACTTTCATGAGCCCCGTGCTTCAGAGGCCGATACCGCTCGGCGCAGACGTCGTCGTACATTCGATGACGAAGTTTCTCAACGGGCACGCGGACGTCGTCGCGGGGATGATCGTCGTGAAGACCGAGGATGAGTACCGGACGTTCCGCAGGATCCTCAATCAGCTCGGCGGAGTCATCGATCCCTTCAACTCGTTCCTCGTCGCGCGCGGGATCAGGACGCTCGCGCTTCGCATGGAGCGGCACTGCGCGAGCGCGGAGAAGGTGGCGCGCTTCCTCGAGAGGCATCCGAAGGTCGCGAAGGTACACTACCCGTGGCTCGAGTCGCATCCGCATCATGTGCTCGCGAAGCGGCAGATGCGGGGCGGGGGAGGGGTCGTGAGCTTCGAGCTCGCGGGGGGAATCGAGGCGGGCAAGACCCTCATGAATTCGCTTCGGCTCTGCACGCTCGCGGTGAGCCTCGGAGGGGTCGAGACGCTCATCGAGCATCCCGCCTCCATGACGCATGCGTCGATGGGAGAGGCCGCGCGCACGCGAGCGGGGATCCCGGAGGGGCTCGTGCGAATATCGGTCGGGATCGAGAACGCCGAAGAGATCGTCGCGGATCTCGATCAGGGTTTGCAGAAGGTCGGGGCGTGAGGTGGCTTCCATGCTCGCCTGGAACGAATACGTTCAGATCGTTATCGCGCTCATTGTCATCATCGATCCGCTCGGGGCGATTCCGATCTTCATCAGCCTTACGGCGGCCCAGAAGGAAGCGCAGCGGAGGCGCACCGCGTACATCGCATCGCTTTCGGTCGCGATCATTCTCGTCGTGTCGTGCTTTATCGGGGAATGGATCCTGAAGCTCTTCGGAATCTCGATCGCCTCCTTCAGGATCGGGGGAGGCGTTCTCCTCCTCCTCATGTCGATCGCCATGATGAACGCGAAGATCAGTCCTGCGAAGAGGACGGATTCCGAGGAGGAAGAGGCACGCGGGAAAGAGAACGTCGCCGTCGTGCCGCTCGCGATACCGCTTTTGGCGGGGCCGGGCGCCATCAGTCTCGTGATCATCTACGCGGACAAGATCACGGGAGTCGTCAACACGGGCTTCCTCGTTCTGAGCTGTATCGTCGCGGCTGCCCTCATGTGGGGCGCCCTGCGGCTCGCCGTTCCGGTCTCGAAGCTCCTCGGCCAGACCGGAATCAACATCGCGACGAGGATCATGGGTCTCATCCTGGCCGCCATCTCGATCGAGTTCATCGCGAGCGGTTACAAGGTGCTCTTCAGGTAACGCTCACTTCGTTCCCATCCCGAGCTGCCACGCGACAAACGCGAGATAATCGGCGTATTCGTCGATCACCTTTCCGACGGGGGCGCCGACGCCGTGGCCGGCCTTCGTTTCGAAGCGGAGAAGCACCGGGTGTCCAGGCGCGCTCGCCGCCTGGAGCCGCGCCGTCATCTTCATCGCGTGCGCGGGGTCGACGCGCGAGTCGCTCTCGGCGGTCGTGAGGAGGATGGCCGGATAGCGAACGCCGTCCTTGACGTTGTGGTACGGCGAATACTTGATGAGAAAAGCGAATTCCTCCGCCTTCTCCGGATCGCCGTACTCCGTGATCCAGTACCGGCCCACCGAGAAGAGATGATAGCGCATCATGTCGAGAACGGGCACGGCGCAGACTGCCGCCGCGCAGATGTCGGGGTGCTGCGTCACGGTCGCGCCGACGAGCAGACCGCCGTTCGACCCGCCGAAGATGGCACAATGCGCCGGGGAGGTGTATTTGTGCTCAAAGAGCCACTCGGCCGCCGCCGCGAAGTCGTCGAAGACGTTCTGTTTCTTGTCGAGCATTCCGGCGCGGTGCCAGTCCTCGCCGAACTCTCCCCCTCCCCGGAGGTTGGCGATCGCATAGATACCGCCCATCTCGAGCCAGGGGACCGCGGTTTTCGAGTAAAGCGGCGTCATGGAGATATCGAAGCCGCCGTAGCCGTAGAGCAGCGTGGGGTTCGTCCCGTCGAAGGCGATATCCTTCCTGCGGATGACGAACATGGGCACCTTCGTGCCGTCCTTCGACGCGTACCACACCTGTTCCGCCGTGTAGGGTGAGGAATCGATCGTCGTTTCGACGCGGTCATACAGCGCGGTCTCGCCCCGCGCGACGTCGTGGCGGTACACGGTCTGGGGCACGAAGAACGAGGTGAATCCGAAGAAGCACTCGGAGCCGCTCCATGCGCCGTCCGCACCGTAGACCGTCCCGATGCCCGGGAGCGGGATCTCCCGGACGAGCTTCCCCTCGACGTCGTACTCGTAGAGCCTGCTCGAGGCGTTCTCGAGGTACGAGACGAAGATCCGGTGCGCGGCGAAGGCGGCCTG
>Ga0326726_10006278_pt1 | contig 10706 bp, 8 predicted proteins | sample MHFenrmetagenome_2_FD_207603 | JGI IMG/M metagenome (GOLD analysis project Ga0326726, IMG submission 207603) | Lab enriched peat soil microbial communities from Michigan Hollow, Ithaca, NY, United States - MHF15MN | ecosystem: Environmental > Terrestrial > Soil > Wetlands > Peat | place: USA... | reverse complement strand
AATACGAAATCACCGTCGTCGACCAGTTCGTGCGATCGCTCGTGCGGCCGCCGTCGATGAACGGCGCCATGCGACTCATCTCTTCCGCTGACCGCACGAGGTGCCCCGGAGCCAGCACGCTCTCGATCAGTCCCGTGAACGTGCGCGTCGTCGACGCGAGATCGACGAGATCGGTGCGCTGCAGCACGAGCGGACCGTAGTACTGCGTGAAGCCCTCGGCCAGCCACAATTCGCCCGAGAGATTGGCCCGATCGAAGTCGAACGGCTCGAGGCTCTTCGGCCGAATGCGCTCCACGTTCCAGCAATGGAAGAATTCGTGCGCGACCGTGTCGAGCAGACGCACTCGTCCCGTCGCGATCGATCCCGCCGCGCTGATCACGGTGCTGTTGCGATGTTCCATGCCGTCGCCACCCGCGTACGGCAGGTAGTCGGCGAGGAACGTGTAGTAGCCGGGCTCGTAGTTCGGGTACTCGCCGTAGATCGCGCCTTCCTCGCGGACGATCTTCTCGACGTCCTTCGCGTAGCTGTCCAGCTCCGCCTCGGTGCCGAGGTGATGCACGGCGAACCGAAACGCCTTCGAACCGACCGAGAACCTGCGGATGCCGAGCGCGCCCATTTCCGCCGGGCTGTCCATCAAGTACTGGAGGTTCGGCGCTGAGAACGTGTAGCTCGGAGGAATCGGGGCTTTGGTGAGGATCGGGAAGCCTTCGCCGTGCAGCTGCGTCGCGACGAGCCACGGGCGTCCGACGCCCGCGGGCTGATCAAACGTCACCGTCACCGGCCGCTCGTCGAGGCCGCGCGCCCACATGATCGCGGCCGGCATGTTGATGTGCGCGTGCGTCGTGTCGATCGCCAGATAGGTGCCGTCGACGCGATCGCCGTACACCCTGTACTTCACCGTCGCGCCGCCGCCGTGACCGCTCGCGTTCCAGCCGTACGGATCCGGTCTCGTCGTCTCGATCTCCCGCCCGTTCGCCGCCGTCACGTGCACGTCATACACGTTCTTCGCGAAGTCGTGCAGCGAGTACCGGCCCGGCGACGATCGGCTCATCCGCAGCTCGAGCGTCCCCGATCCGATGTCCGGGAACGACGCCTCGACCTGCATCCAATGATGCTGCGGCTCGGGAAAGGAGAGGTGATAGGCGATCGGCCGAGGTGGCCGGAGGCTAGTGGCTGGTGTCTGGAAAAACGCACTCCCAGCCTCCAGCCCCCAGCCTCCAGCCCCCAGAGTCAGCAGCGCGACGGCGAAGAGGGCGCGTTTCACCCGGAGATCATACCGCCATCGCGCACAGCAGTTCGAACAGGAGATTCGCGGCGAGCACGGACGTGATCTGCCCCGGACCGTCGTACAGCGGCGAGACCTCGACGACGTCCGCGCCGATCAGTTTCAGGCCGCCGAGACCACGAACGAGGCGCTGCGCTTCATGACTGGTGAGCCCACCGACTTCCGGCGTGCCCGTTCCCGGCGCGAACGCCGGATCGACGGCGTCGATGTCGAACGTCACGTACGCCGGTCCGGTTGCGACGCGGCGGATCTGCTCGACGACCGCGGCGATGCCGCGATCCTTCACCTGATCGATGTCGATCATGCTGATGCCGTGCTCGCGATGGAACTCGAAATCGCGCTCGCCGTACATCGGTCCGCGGATGCCGACCTGAATGAACCGCGCGCCGTCGACGATGCCCTCTTCAATCGCGCGGCGGAAGGGCGTGCCGTGAAAGTACTTGCCGCCGAAATACTCGTCCCACGTATCGATGTGCGCGTCGAACTGCACAACCGCGAGCGGACCGTGGCGCCGCGCCAGGGCGCGGAGCACGGGCAGCGTGATCGAATGATCGCCGCCGGCTACCAGCGGCCGCGCGCCCGCGTCAGCGATGGCCCCGATGCCGGCCTCGACGGCCTCGTAACACTTCTCGATGCTGACCGGCGGCGCGTCGATATCGCCCGCGTCGGCGACGTTGAGCCGATCGAACGGCGCGACCTTCTGAAAATAGTTGTAGCTGCGAATCAACGAGGACTGCGCGCGGATCTCGCGCGGGCCCATGCGCGCCCCCGGCCGGTACGACGTGCCGCCGTCGAACGGCACGCCGACGATCGCGACGTCGAGACCACGCGGATCGGTGACGTGCGGCAGGCGCATGAACGTCGCCGGTTGGGCAAAACGTGGCGACTGGAACGACGGACGAGGTTGATGCGTCATCGCCACGATTCTAAGGGCTCAGGGCTGAGGGCTGAGGGCTGATATAGTGCGGCGCCAATGGCGTCGAACAAACCCGAGCTGCATCACGGCCTGAGCACCGTCGAGTACTTCACGTTCGGCTTCGGCACGATGATCGGCGTCGGGTGGCTTGTCCTGATGGACGACTGGCTGTCGCGCGGCGGACCCGCGGGCGGGATGCTCGGCTTTCTGGTCGGCGGCCTGCTGCTTTTTCCGATCGCGCACACGTACGGCCGGCTCGTCACCAGGATTCAGGACGCTGGCGCCGAGATCGCGTACACCGAAGGCGTCTTCCCGCCGTTCACGAGCTTCGCGGCCGGCTGGACCATGATTCTGTCGTACGCGATCGTGTGCCCGTGGGAGGCCGTCGCGACGGGCAATCTGCTCGCGCGCGTCTTCCCCTCGCTGAACAGCTACCAGCTCTACGTCATCGGCGGCAGCCCGATCTACGCGCCGCGGCTCGGCGTCGGGCTCGCGCTGACCGCGTTGATCGCCGTCGTGAATTTCCGCGGGATCACACTGAGCGGCGTCTTCCAGGACGTGATGACGTTCGGGCTGATCGCCATCTTCGGCGTGTTCACGCTGCTCGGCTTCACGCGGGGGTCGGCCGCCAACATGCAGCCGCTGTTCGCCACGGCGAATGGGCCCTGGCTGTCGATCTTTCTCGTGCTCCAGATCGTGCCCTACTTCATGACGGGCTTCGAGTCGGTCGCGAAGGGATCGGAGGAGGCGAAGGCCGGCTTCGACACGAGGCGGTTCACGACGGCGATCTACGCCGCGCTCATCGCAGGCTTCACCTTCTACGTCCTCATCATCGCGGTCGTGACCTACGTCTATCCGTGGCCGGAGATCGTGTCGGGGCACGTCCGGACCGAAGTCGCGTTCGAGCGCACGTTCGGGTCGCATGCCATCGCGCAGTGGATCCTCTTCGCCGCCTTCCTCTCGCTCCTGAAGATCTTCAACGGCAACTTCGTGGCGTCCACGCGCATGCTGTACGCGATCGGCCGGCGCAACCTCGTGCATCCGTCGCTTGGACGCGTGCATGCGGATTTCGGGACGCCGGTCGTCGCGATCGGGCTCATGGCCGTGCTGACGGTCGCGGCCGCGATGTTCGGCGACGCGATCCTCGTGCCGGTCACCGAAGTCGGATCGCTCGCGGTCGGCGTCGGCTGGCTGTCGGCGTGCCTCGCCTACCTCGCGCGGCGGAAACGCGACGGCCACGCACACGAGTCGGCGATCATGGCCCGGGTCGGCGCGGCCGTAAGTCTGGCGATCATCCTGATGAAGATCGTCCCGGGCGTGCCAGGCAGCTTCACGCGCAACGAGTGGCTGTCGTTTGTCGGTTGGACCGTGCTTGGAGTGATGTTCTGGGTAACGCGGCGAACCAAGTAACAAATGAGAATTTACAATTTACAAAGGCTGGCGCGCGGCAAGAAATGCGTACTCGAACGCCTTTCAATTGAATTTCTACGGTTTTGCACGGCAACAGACTTGCTTCGTGTCCCGACATGCCGGCACCCACCTATCCACCATACGGACAGAATCTGCGGGATCGGGCGTTCTCGTTTGCCTGCGACGTCGTGCGCTATTGCGACGACTTGATGAAAGCGGGCGGCGTCGGGCGAATCCTCGCACCGCAACTCCTGCGATGCGGTACGTCAATCGGCGCGAACCTCGAGGAAGCGCGAGGAGGAAAGAGTCGTCGCGACTTCATGTCGAAGTGCTCGATCGCGCTCAAGGAAGCGCGCGAATCGCTGTTTCGATTGTTGTCAATTCCCACTTGTGAATTGAAGCGCCTGCTCGATGAACGCGCCCTCCGGCAGCGCGCCCATGATCTCGACCTGATCGTTCACCACGGTCTTCGGCACGCCGCTCACTTGATACTTCCGCGCGAGATCCGGATACTCGGTCGCCTCCACCGCATACGCCGTGATGTGCGGACTGGCGAAGGCCATTTCATGCGCGAGGCTGACCGCCCGCGGGCAGTGCGGTCACGTGGGTGTCGTGAACACCTGCATCGTGACGGGCTTGTCGACCAACGCCAGTCGCGTGCGCGCCTCCGGTGACAACATCGACTCGCCGCCGCCGGCCAGCAGCACGGCCCGCACGAGCGAGACGAACTCGTAGCCGGCCGGCGCGCCGAGGAAACGGATCCTGGTATCGCGCCGCTCCCCTTCCTCTTCGTACTCGACCGCAATCGCCGGCACGCGGTCGACGGCGTACTGCGTCGCCTTGTCCGCGTCGAGCACGAAGTTCACTTCCTCGATCGAGATTTTGTCGGAGAGCGGCGGCAACTCGTCGAGAATCTGGCGCGTCTGCGGACAGGTTTCACATCCGAGCGCCTGCGTGAAGAACAGCAGCCGCACGGGGCGGGTCATCTCCGAGAACGCGTCGCGAAGTTTTTGTTGGTCGGCGGGAGAGATGAGGGACATCGCTGGGGGCTGGTGACTGGGGGCTGGAAAAGACTACTTGAAAAGATCATCAAACGCGCGCCGCGCGCTGTTCGACGCGCTCGACGCGCCGCCGGGGCTGTCAGATTTGGCCGCGGAGGGCGATCCGGTCTGCCGCTCGACGGTCGTGCGCGGCGTGAACATCGTGCACGCGTTGCGTTCGTCCTTCGGCGCAACGCGCGCCGGCAGTTGCGCGCTCTGCGCGCATTCCCAGCGCTCGCTGGTGTCGAACGAGCCGCACTGGATGCAGCTGTGCAGATCGACACCGCACTTCGCGCAACTGTCGAGCCTGCCGACCGACAGCGACAGCAGATTGCCGCACCGCGCGCAGCGGAATACTTCGTGCGCCGCCATCAGATTCGGCGTCTTCGGGCCACGCTCGTCCTGCAGGACGCGCCCCGGCGCGCGCTCCTTGGGCGGCGCGGGCTTCTTCTCGCCCTTCGGACGCCGGTCGCGGTCGTCGTCTTGATAGCCGCGTTGTCTGTACTTGCGATCGGACATGGGACGGGTTCAGGGTACGGGGTTCAGGGTTCAGCGTTCTTGGTTCTGACTCTTCAGTTTTCAGTTTTGAGTTCCTGCAGGCTCGAGGCTCTTCATGAAGTCCTGCAGGTACCTCCCCCACACCAGGGGCAGCGAGTGCGTGCCGTGGCCGCGTGTCTGGTCGCTCGTCGGAATGAGGATGTACTTGCCCTGCTTCACGCGTGGGATCAGCTTCTCCATCAACCCCAGCTCCGGCGGATTCACGACATCGTCGGCCGAGTTGATCGCGAGCAGATGCGCTGTGATCTTCACGAGGTCCGGCGATGGATCGTATTCGCGCGACGCGTTGTACTGATACAGCATGTCGTTCGCGTCGGTCGACGCCACGCGCGACGCGATCTGATCCTCATACCACGTGTCCGCCGCGTCACGCGTCGGACCGCTCTTGTGCCATTGGAGCGGGCTGCTCGTCATCATCATCAAGAGATTGATGGCGCCCACCAGGCCTTGATGCGGCTGCGCCTTGTACTCGCCGTTCATCCAGGCGGGGTCCTTCGTGATGCTGTCCATGATCATCGTGCGCATGATGCGATTGCGCCCGGCGATTTGCGTCGGCACGCTCGCCAGCGGCACGAGACCGTCCGCGAAGTCCGGATACATCTCGCCCCACACCCAGCAGTGCATCGCGCCCATCGACGTGCCCATCACCAGCCGCAGGTGATTCACCTTCAGACCCTCGGTCAGCAGAAGATGCTGCGACCGGACCATGTCGTCGTACGTGTACTTCGGGAAGCGTGCGTGCAGGCCGTCGCTCGGCTTCGATGATTGTCCGTGGCCGATACCATCCGGCAGGATGATGAAATAGCGCGTCGCGTCGAGGATCTGGCCGGCTCCGAAAAGTTCGCCGCCGTACGAGCGCGACAGGAACCCCGCGCCGGTCCCGCCGGTGCCGTGGAGAATCAATACCGCGTTGCGCACGACGCCCGACGCGTCGCGCCGGGGTGTTCCGATCGTGCGGTAGTGAAGGTTCAGCGACGGCAGCGTCTCGCCCGTGCCGAATCTGAAGTCGCGGACGACGAAGTCGCCTTCGGTGGGCGCGGGGAAGTCTGCGGCAGCCGAGGGCGCGGCAAGCCCCAGCGCCATCGCGGCCGCGGCGGCCATCAGCACCGTCCTGAACGTCTTCGTTCTCACCAGGGCGTCTCCTTCTGTCCTGCCTGACAAGGTAATATCGTGCGCAATTCACGAGAATTGCAAGCGGAACAGGATCTTAGAGACGACCTCCCGCCGCGCGAGCGCGATCGATGTCGGGAGACCACGCGCCTCCCGTTGAGCCTCGAGGCGGATTGGCCCAACGTGAGGAATGCGCTGATTTCGCGCGAGATTCTTAATGTTTTGACAATTACGTGAAACGTTTCACATAATTAGGGTCCGGGTTCGCCGAAACGAAAGGGAGTAAGCTCTCCGCTTCGCCACCCTCCGTCTGGCACTCGTCTCAGATTACTCGGCTCGGTTTCGTTCGACTCGATGTCGCAGATCTTTCATCGCAGCACCAACACGATCGCTCGGGTGAGCATCTTCGGCGCCGTGTTTTTTGTCGCGGGTCTGCTCGGGTTGCTCGCGTCGATCAATCGATCCCCCTGGGTCACGACGGCGCGCGCGGCCAAGGAACAGCCGATCCAGTTCAGCCACGAGCGGCACGTGGCCGGCAACGGCATCGACTGCCGCTACTGCCACACTTCGGTCGAGGACTCCGCGTTCGCCGGCATTCCTCCGACGAAGACCTGCATGAACTGCCACTCGCAGATCTTCGCGAACAGCCCGTTCCTCGAGCCCGTGCGCGCGAGCTTCCGCTCCGGCAGATCGATCGAGTGGACGCGCGTGCACGACCTGCCGGACTTCGTCTACTTCAACCACAGCATCCACGTGCGCAAGGGCGTCGGCTGCACGACGTGCCACGGCCAGGTCGACCGCATGCCGCTGATGTGGCAGGAGCAGTCGCTGCAGATGGAATGGTGCCTCGACTGCCACCGCAATCCCGAGCAGTACGTGCGGCCGCGCCGCGCCGTGTTCCGCGTCGACTACGAGCCGCCACCGAATCAACTCGAATTGGGCCAGCGGCTGGTCGCTGAATACCAGATTCAGAGACTGACGAGCTGTTCCACGTGTCATCGATAAGAGAGATGGCTGGAGGCCGGGAGCTGGGGGCTGGGAAAAACGAGTCCCGGAAATTCTGGAGGACCCTCGACGAACAGGCGGACGATCCGCAATTCGTCGAGCGGCTCTACAACGAGTTCCCGTCAGAAATCGACGCGATCACCGATCCCGTCGCGCGGCGCACGTTCCTCAAGCTGATGGGCGCGTCGCTCGCGCTCGCGGGCGTGACGGCGTGCACGCGGCAGCCGGCTGAAAAGATCGTCCCCTACGTTCGGCAGCCGGAAGAATTGATTCCGGGCAGGCCGCTCTTCTACGCGACTGCCATGCCGCTCGGCGGCGTTGCGACCGGATTGCTCGTCGAGAGCCACGAGGGACGCCCGACGAAAGTCGAAGGCAACCCGCTGCACCCGGGCAGCCTCGGCGCGACCGACGTCTTCGCGCAGGCCGCGATCCTCGGCCTGTACGATCCCGATCGTTCGCAGACGCTGACCAACCTCGGCGATATTCGTCCGTGGTCCGCGTTCCTCGGCGCGATTCGCGCGGCGCTGACCGCGCAGCAGCCGCTGAAGGGCGCGGGCCTGCGGATCCTGACGGAGTCGGTGAGCTCGCCGACGCTCGCCGCGCAAATCCGCGACGTGCGGTCGCGCTATCCGTCAGCGAAATGGCATCAGTGGGATCCAGCCAGCCGTCACAACGTGCGCGGGGGCGCCGCCCTTGCGTTCGGCGAGCACGTGGACGCGCAGTACCGCTTCGGGCAGGCCGACGTGATCCTCTCGCTCGACGCGGACTTCCTCGGCAGCGGCCCCGGCGGCCTACGCTACGCGCGAGACTTCTCCGCCCGTCGTCGTCCCGAACAGGCCGATCGCATGAATCGACTCTACGCCGTCGAGTCGATGCCGACGTCGACCGGCGCGCGCGCCGACCATCGGCTGCCGCTGAAGCCGAGCGAGATCGAGCGCGTCGCGCAGGAAATCGCCGTGGCGATGCGACCCGGCGGGCTACCGGGCGGAAGGGCCGCGAGCGGGCCGCACGCGAAATGGATCAACGCGGTCGCGAAGGACCTCCAGGCGCACAGCGGGCGCAGCCTCGTGATCGCCGGCGACAGCCAGCCGCCGAGCGTCCACGCGCTCGCGCACGCGATGAACGCGCAGCTCGGAAACGCCGGCAAGACGGTCGTGTACACGCAACCGGTCGAAGCCGAACCCGTTGCCCAGGTCGACTCGCTGCGCGATCTCGTCGCCGACATGAGCGCCGGCAAAGTGGACCTGCTCGTCATTGTCGGCGGCAATCCGGTCTACACCGCGCCCGCGGATCTGAGGTTCGCCGATGCCCTGGACAAGGTCCAGCTCAGAGTCCATCTGAGTCTCTACGACGATGAGACGTCGGAGCGGTGTCAGTGGCAGATTCCTGAAGCGCACTTCCTGGAGTCGTGGAGCGACGCGCGCGCGTACGACGGCACCGCATCGATCATTCAGCCACTGATCGCGCCGCTCTACGGCGGCAAGTCCGCGCACGAACTGCTCGCGGCGTTGAGCGATCGGCCGGAGCGCCCGGCGTACGACATCGTGCGCGAGCACTGGTCGAGGAACGGAGGCTCCGGCTTGAGCCGGACGCCACAGGATTTCGAAGCGTCGTGGCGCCGCTGGCTGCACGACGGCGTGATTGCGAACACCGCGTTCGCGCCGAAGGTTCTGGCGCCGCGGATGACAGACATCTTCCTGCGGCCGGCGGCGGCGAGCACCGGCATCGAGATCTCGTTTCGCAACGATCCGTCGATTCTGGACGGCCGGTTCGCCAACAACGGCTGGCTCCAGGAGCTGCCGAAGCCGATCACGCGGCTCACGTGGGACAACGCGGTCCTCGCCAGCCCCGACACCGCGGCGAAGCTGCGCGCCGAGGGCACGCCGTCGTTCGAAGGCGGCGAGCACGGGCAAATCATCAGCCACATCGTCGAATTGAGGTACGGCGGACGTACCGTCCGCGGCGCGCTCTTCCCTGTCATCGGCCATCCGGACGACTGCGTGACGGTGCACCTCGGCTACGGACGCGCGCGCGCCGGGCAGGTCGGCACCGGCGCCGGCTTCAACGCGAACGCGATCAGGACGTCGGACGCACTCGCGTTCGGCGCCGGCGCGGAGATCGTCTCGACCGGCGAGAAGACCTCGCTCGCCTGCGTGCAGTACCACCACCTGATGGAAGGCCGCGGGATGGTGCGCGCCGTCACGCGCGACGAATTCGTCCGCGATCCGAAGTCCGTGCACGAGGAAGCGGGCGGCGGCGGCGCGAAGGATGAAACGCCGGCGAAGATCATCACGCTGTATCCAGCCGTCGAGTACACCGGCTACAAGTGGGGCATGGCGATCGACGTCAACGCCTGCATCGGCTGCAACGCCTGCGTCGTCGGGTGCCAGGCGGAGAACAACATTCCGGTCATCGGGAAAGATCAGGTGCTGCGCGGGCGCGAAATGCATTGGTTGCGCGTCGACACCTACTATCGCGGGCCCGCGGAGAATCCCGAGACCTACTTCCAGCCGGTGCCGTGCATGCAGTGCGAGAACGCGCCGTGCGAAGTCGTCTGCCCGGTCGGCGCGACCGTGCACAGCAGCGAAGGCCTCAACGACATGGTGTACAACCGCTGTGTCGGCACGCGCTACTGTTCGAACAACTGCCCGTACAAAGTCCGCCGCTTCAACTTCCTCCTCTATCAGGACTGGGACACGCCGAGCCTCAAGCTCGCGCGCAATCCTGACGTCAGCATCCGCAGCCGAGGCGTGATGGAGAAGTGCACGTACTGCGTGCAGCGGATCAACGCGGCGAAGATCGACTCGGAAAAAGAAGACCGCGCCGTGCGCGACGGCGAGATCAAGACGGCGTGCCAGCAGGTCTGCCCCGCCGACGCGATCGTCTTCGGCAACCTGAACGATCCGAAGAGCCGCGTCGCGCAATTGCAGGCCGAGACGCGGAACTACGCGCTGCTCGGCGAGCTGAACACCCGTCCGCGGACGACGTATCTCGCAGCCTTGCGGAACGTGAATCCGGAGCTGGGAGAGTAGGCGTGGCGCAGACGCAGGGGACACCGCCGGTCATCGCGCCCGGCCACACGTTCGGGACCGTCACCGACAAAATCAGCGCGATCGTCCTCGCGCGAAAGACGCCGATCGGCTGGTACGCCGGTTTCGCCGCCGCATTCGCGCTGACGATGCTGCTGCTCGTCTCGCTCACGTACCTCGTGCTGAAGGGCATCGGCATCTGGGGCAACAACGAGCCGGTCGATTGGGCGTTCGACATCACCAACTTCGTCTGGTGGATCGGCATCGGCCACGCCGGGACGCTGATTTCCGCGATCCTGCTGCTGCTCCGCCAGAGCTGGCGCACGTCGATCAACCGGTTCGCCGAAGCGATG
>Ga0326726_10006277_pt1 | contig 10706 bp, 14 predicted proteins | sample MHFenrmetagenome_2_FD_207603 | JGI IMG/M metagenome (GOLD analysis project Ga0326726, IMG submission 207603) | Lab enriched peat soil microbial communities from Michigan Hollow, Ithaca, NY, United States - MHF15MN | ecosystem: Environmental > Terrestrial > Soil > Wetlands > Peat | place: USA... | reverse complement strand
CTGGTCGCAATTTCCTGCGCCCGATACCGAAGGCCGTTCGAGATATAGTCCGGATCGATCCGCAGCTCTTTTCCTTGCCGATCGATGCCCCGCACAATCACATGGACATGGGGGTTGTCCGTGTTGTAATGGTTGACGGCTTTCCAGTGCACTTCACGCCCGAGATCCTTCTCCATCTGCTGCATCAGATCCCTGGTGAAATCAGTCAGTTCAAGCTCATGGGCATCGGCTGGGGAAATAATGAACCGGAACTGATGCGCCTCCCCCTGCGCCCCCGGCTGCATTGCAGAGGACGCAACCCTGTCAGCTGCTCCGTAAAACTGGCCCTCGGTGCCATCCTTGCCAACATGATCCCGCTGGAGATATCGCTCATGGAGGGTTGCGGCCTTTTTCCCGTAAGCATTCATCCGAACCACCCTGGCTTTCACAATGACTTTTCGGGACGACCCGGTCGGTGCCTTGACATGCGCTGGACAGCTTCCCCTCTTGACGTAACCGCCCCGAGGAGAGCTCGTGATCTTCCTTAAGGGCGAACCAGAAATCCGGGTTTGTTCTTTCCGGGCTTTTCCGCCAAGTTTCGGGCGGAACAACGGAAGTTCATCATGTTGACTCATGGCATCAATTGGGTTGTATTACCGATGTAAGCACCTATTCTAATTCGACTTAACGCATTCAGCCCATATTCCTGCAACTTATCCAACACACCGTGTTAACCTTATAACCTGCAATGGAACAATGGCTTACAAAGCCGTTGTCACCATTGCCTTTATCTTGCACTACCCATTTCTTCGTTTCTCCGCACTCCTCCCACACATCTTCATGGGCCACTTCATGGGCTTCATCATGGGCCTACCGGGTAGTGCAAGCTTCAAGCCAAAGCGGCTCCGCCACCCCGATGATATCCCGCTCTCTGATTGGACCGAAATACCGTGAGTCAAAGCTGCAACAGGCAGCACTGACGACCGCGACCTCACCTTTTCTGAGTCTCCGGGCTTCAGAAAAAACAGGTAACCTGCCACCTCTTCGATCAATGATATCGACGGCTCCGAAATCAGTGCTGTTGACGCGGCAGCGCCCCTTTTTCGTGTCCAGAACATCACCGGATTTCCCGCCGATCGGCTTAATCAGAAAGGCTCCGATGGGCAACCAATGCCGCTGCTGCACCAGCCTCCTGACCACAGCAGGAACCGGAAAAACCACAAGGTCGCCGCGTTCGTAAACCGTTTTGCGAACGACCAGATACCAGCCATGCGGCAGACTGTCCGTTGCGTTGTAGATGACGAAAGGCCGGTCGAGAATGATCGCAGGAATCGCGAACATGGCAGTCACCGACAGGCCTGCCATGAGCCCTCTGAACGACTTCAGCTTTGGCATCGGAGTATGAATTTTCGGATCTCATTTTCGCTGCATCCCCGGCCTTCGAGCAAAGTGTTCAACAGGGCAAAACAGTGCTCGGGCACCGACTCAAGCGGCACCCCAGCCTCGGCGAATTCATGCAGCGCAGCCAGCAACCTGGCGGAGCGGAATCGCGAACGGGTCATCACCAGAAGGCTTACCGCTGGGACCACTCCACTGATTTTCTGGGCACCTCCGGACAAGTCGGTACGGAACAGAAATGCACGTTCCCTGTTGCCATTTACGATGTGGTATCCCATCAGGCGACCATCTTCGACCATGGCAATCTTGCCAAGCATTCCCGGGATGATTCTTGACGGTTGCCCATAGATGATCGAACAACGCAATCGGTCATCATCCCTCAATTGGATCGCAGTGAATCGGCTCGTTTCCTTCATGGCTTTCAGGCAATCTGGGGTTTGTGATGCTTGGCGAAAAAGTCGTTCAGGCTCTCGGCCACCATGTCCTGAATGGTCATTCCCTGCTCGATGCCGATCAGCTTCAGCTGCTTGACGACATCGGGCTCGAACCACACCGTTACGGCCTTTTTTCCGATCCTCACCGGAGCGACATACGAATTTCCCGTTGTCGGCCTTAGCGCCTCGACAGCAGTCGATTTGACCTCCCGGAGCAGCGCGTCTGCCAGGCTTTTTTTCTTCATGATCGGATCTTCTGAGGCAACAAGGTTATCCATCCACAGTGTGTGCAAACGGCACGAAACAGTGCCTCAATCTCTTCAGCAGCTTTACCGTCGGGTTCGTATTCGAGAACGGACTGGCCCACTGTAAGTGAGTGGACAAAAGCGACCCGTTGCCCGAGAGTTGCCGGCGCCAAGTCAAGTCCATAACCTTTGAGGACCAGTTCCGCATCCGCTCGCAAGCCGCCTTTTCCCGGAACCGTATTGAGCACGGCAAGTGCCGGCGTTTTTGCCAGGGAAGCGAGGTCAATCGTGGTAGTTATGGCTTTCAGATCCAGCAAAGAAGGCCGACATGGAATCAACACGAGATCAGCAGCTCGCGCAGCGGCAAGCGCTGATGATTCCGAGTGCGGTGACGTATCGATGATGACGAGAGCTGCGCCATTTTCTTTAGCTGCTTCAATGACCGCCGGAAGACGTGATGCCTGGATAGACACCACCACCGGAGAGTCACTCCTGCGAAGATCATGCCAGCACTTTGCGCTTGCTTGGGGATCAATATCGATGACGGCAGATTGCCAACCAGAACGCTCAGCAGCGACGGCGAGATTCAGTGCAATGGTCGTCTTGCCCGCTCCGCCTTTCTGGGAAATGATCGCTATGGTTTTCATGTTTGCATGGTTTCATGTTTGCTTGATGGCATGTCATCATGTAGACATGCTGACATGCCCACATGATTGCCTGGCAGCATGATGGTGTGCTGCCAAGCAGGATACCGCCGAATCACTTGCTCCGCTTATGGCTTGCCTTACGCAAGGTCAGGTAGGTATCGACCGCCTTTTCGATAGCTTCAGGCCCGTTATTCTCTCCCTGTTCAAGCCATTCGTTCAGCTTGCGTTCAGAGAAATAGAGACGCTTGGTCTTCTTGATGTAGGGGATCTGGTTTCGCTGAACCAGACCGTAAATGGTGGGCACGGCAAGCCGCAACATGTTTGCCGCTTCGGCAACCGTCAGAAGTGGGTCTTGGGATTCGGAAGGAAACACATTGGCGAGCTCTTGACGGATAATCATTCGAATCGACGCCATCAGCCGCTCATCGGCCAATCCGGGGCGGGTCTGTAAGTATTCCATCTCGTTGTATCAAGGGTTAACGAACAACAACGATGGAAATCTCGCATAAACAGTTAACCCCGTTCAACCACCATGGGGGTCAAACGGGGTGTGGTTTTTATTAAGTTTATCGCCTTGCAAAAAAAGCATGTTCGGTTTTATACCCAGCCGCGTGCGTCAACCGATGCCCATGAGCATAACAAGCGTCAAGATGAAACCTATAATAATGACAATCTATACGATTGTAACGAATAGAGCCCAACCACCGATCGGCTAGAGCTCATTGTTATGCATATGTTCCACCGATTTGAGACAGCCTTCGATCAGATACTCCCAGACAACACCTGATGAATAGATTATTTGCTCAAAGGTTGCTGACGGAAGCTGTATTTTAATATCTCCAACACCACTCCAATATGCCCCCCATAGTTCCTCCTGGCTTTGAAATGAAGACACGTAGTAGGCATGACGTCCGAGAGATACGTGCTCCATGTTTACTCTGGCGACCCTATTGATTGGCGTATCTACTAAGGTGAATCGCTTCACGGTAGAGATATCCCAGCCGTATTGTTTAGCAACAAGTTCACAGCTTTCATAATCTCCAAAGGCAAATGTAGCTGACAGTCTTGATGGGTAAGTCTTGAAGCGCTGCATGCGCACATACTCCGCATCATATTCAATGCGATAGTCGTTTATTGCCTTGAGGGTATAAGGAGAAATGAATGTGCAATCGGGGCTGTATGGCTGAAAAGGCACATAAGTGGCTGTTCCTTCAATGTACTTGATGATAAAGTCCTTATTCGCGCAAAGGCCGAAAGCCGCAGATGTGAATGTGCCGGTCAGATCAAAGTTGTTGCGAGTTAACGGATTAAGTCTATTGACAAATATGAAATATTCATCCGGGGCTTGCTCATCTACATTGATTAGTTTCATGGAGCTATTCCTCGCGCATAACGGTTAAATTCACTGGAAGTACAAGTGAAGCTTGCACCGGTCCTATGGGATGAGATGTTAGGCGTTGTCTTCTATCTCTGGCCATAATTTCGTAAAACAAGTGATGAGAAGACGGACTCACTCAATAGCTGCAAGAATCCACTTTTGTTCGAATGCTGTCAGGTCCTGCGATCTGCCGCAAGCTAGCAAAAGTAGCTTTTTCGTTAGCTGTTCCTTGTCTTCTCCTTCGTAAAAACGCTCAGAAATCTGAATAGGAATTCCCTCCTCATCGAGATTCTTGAGCACCTCCGGTTTGAACCAGCGGCTAATGGATTCATTGAACAAACTGAAATCGGCGGCGGGAGCTTCCTGCTTTACAAACATCTCGACAACCGCAAGATGCTGCGGCAAACCATACTCACAAGCCCTCAAAAACTTGAAGATATTGTCATATGCTTCCGGGTCGCTTTTGTACTTGCTGTCATAGGTAAGAAGGAATTCCCGCATTGACGAGGCCTTGCGAAGATTGTGAATAAAGAAAGTTAGCTGCGATGGGTTGAACGCGCCGAATTCAACAGCACGACGAACAGAACAGATCACATCAACTACCGCTCTGATTTCCTGGTACTTTGGAACACCCGCCCATACAAGATTGGCGTTTTCGCTCAATGCCCCTGTAACAGCCTGCTTTAATGACAAAGAATTTTCTAGTCCGACAGAAGCTGCCAACCTTAACCCATCGGCATCCAAACCGAGCTCCATCTTCAATTTGCCGATGCGCGTGTCGGTTCTCCTCGTGATCTCTTGGTCCTCGAGGTGAACGACGTAATCGTCTGGGGCATCGTCCTGATCACCGAACAGCGTGGGCGCAACTTCCGTAGATTCTTGCTCAGGCGCTTCATCGAACAAGTACACCTGCCCAACATGATGCTCTCCCAACCGACCCGCACGGCCCTTGATATTCGAATAGGTAAAGAAATCGTAATCCGCTCTATTGATCTTCTTGTCGAAAATCAGCACCGTTTTCGCGGCGGTGTTAACGCCCTCGATCAATGTCGATGTGCAGAATAGGATAGGCAGGTCTTTCTGATTGAACATGCGAACCATCTGCGATGCAATCGCTCGAGGCAACCTTCCATGATGTACGCCAAAGCCGAATCGAACTGTTTGGACAAGGGGACAACCAAGGCCAACGTTATCTGACAGCCACTGAGCAAAGTCTGCACTTCCATCAGAGATTGCCTTTTGCTCTGCTGCCCGAATCGCCAAGCGATTTGCTTTACCCGGCGCCGACACAAATACCAAGGCAGGCCAGTGACACTCCTTAGCGATCTCTTCAAAAAGTTGAGCCTCTTTGTCGGCAACGCCTCCCAAATCATAGGTGTCTACCGCCACCGTTGAGAATCGCGTTCTAAGGAACTCGAATTTCCAACGTCCATCCCCAGAAAAACGCACATCGTCAATGTTAGGACCAAGAAAGAAAAACTGGTTGGACCGATTGAGAAGCTTCGACACTGCGACATTCAGTGTAATGCTTCGCTCATCCTTTCTGTTCGGATCGAGCTTGTAAAACTCGTCCACCACGGTAAGGTCAAGTTTGCCTATATCGGTGCGATTGATCAGACGCTCTTGCGTTCCAAGGAAGATTGTCGCGCGACCGTCTTTCGGCTTCTCACCTGGGTGTATGATTAGATCAAACTGTTCCACGAAACGTCTCTTGATCCTGCGTCGAAATTCGTCAAGCAACGCGATTGTCGGTAACACGATTGCAACACGGGCATACTTTCCTGAGGCGAGGAGAGCGTCGATAAGCAGACTCTTTCCGAAGCTCGTGGGTGCACTGAGAATTAGGTTTCGCCCAGCCAACAGGTCATTCAAAGCTGCGACTTGCTCACGATGCAGTGTGATGCCATCTAACTCTGGCACTGTTACCGTTTCAGCGACTAGCAAGTCTGCTGTTGCAGCGGATTCTTTGTCGATGTAGTTCTACAGCCCGGTTGCACGCGCCAAAGAACTCAAAGCCTCATGAAAACCCTTCAATTCCGGTTTGGAAGAAAACAGGTCTGCCAAACGCGGGACGACCTCCAATAAGCGCGGGTCGTCAGTACCCTCTTCCTGGATGGTGGCCGCAGTTTTCCGAAGAATTAGGAAAACCCGCTTTTTCAGATCCGCATCCGACATTCCACTCAATTTTTGCCATTCATTTTGCGAGATGTTCATGCGTTCAACCCCTTAAGCCGCTTATCAAAGGCTTCTGCGAGTTCCTCTTTCGAACCGAGCGGCACGTATATCAGTAGGACCCTAATCTTCTCCCGCAGACCGGAATTCTTAAGTTTTACTTCGAGTTTCATGAGCTCTTTCTGTGCAGCGTCGACGTACTCATCGTCATGAGCTTTGTGCTTCGCTACGGCATCACTATCGCACGCTATGCAGATGGGAAAAACCGCTGTCTCGAACAGTTTGTCGATAGGGGTATTCTGCGAGAACAGTGCTCGGATCTCCTCGTAATGCGGAATATTTCTTGATATTTGTGGACCTAGAAGGAGCTTCTCGCCTTTCAGAAACCCGGCATCGATATGAGCATTGACAGACTCAATAGCTGACGAAATCGCTTCGTCGGAGTCTTTGTAGAACTTGGCTTCCCCAAGCCAAAGCTCGAACGTGCCTTCATCCAAGTATCTGACATGCACCATATCAAAGGACTTCACGACGTCATTGGAAGCCGTCAGATAGTGAACGCGGGGAGCAAAAGGTATCGTTCCGAAAAAGTCGCGGCAGATGGCGTGAAGAGTTATTTCCCCGAACTCACCGCGCCGCTTGTATTTTTCGCTAGTATAAATGCGGACGGCGGCTTGCTGAAGCCGAACATACATGTTGGCGTGGCTGACGCTTAACTCATCCTCCACAAGGGCATAGTCGGCAATCCACTCCATGATATGGTTTGCCAGCGCGTCACAGCGCCACTGCTGAAGCTCGAATCCGGCACAGTACAGAGCCTGCCCTCCATCCGCGCTCTTCGAGTCATATAGGCAGGAGAGAAGCCGCTCTGGGAGATTTGCATACGCGTTCACAGCATTCTCAGCACTAATTTCGTCGAGCCGTCTTTATGAATCTGGCTAACTACGAAAGTCTTCATGATCGTCTAACGTTTTAATTAAACCGCACCGCAAAGCGGCGAAGGCTTGAATGAATTGTTAGCTTTTCCCTCAGTAAACTGTGTCAGAAGCGTTTTCTGCAATAAAACTTTCAATATCGGCAATGCCTTCGATGCTGCTGGCAAGTAGTCCGAAATTTTCATGATGCGGTGGATTTGAGAAATCGCTCTTTTCACTCAAGACAGTAAGATTATTGACGAAGGCCAAGAGATCCTTTGCGCATGATTTGTCGATGCAGCACTCGTTGTACTTAAATAATGTCTTCAAATTAAGAATTTGCTTCGTCATGAGCTTCATGAGCTTGAGCGAGTTGTCGTCAATTCGGAATTCACCATTTGATGCAAAATATAGCTGGTTGCTCAAGTGGAAGTAGATTTCACGAAACTCTACCAATTCCTGAATTAGTTTTGGTCGTGACGCTATCTTCTCTATTTTTTCAATTCGCGCTTTCACTTCGTTATGCAGAGGTATTTTGACCGTAAAGGAGTCTTGATCGTCAGTCCTCCAAGATTCTCTCTCCGAATCAAGCACGTCTTTGATATATCTCTGAATCCAGATAAAATATGCGGTTCCCGGGATTTCAGATACATCAACGTGAAACAGGAAGAATGGTGTACTGAAGTTCTCAGCGTAGTAAAGCGGGTTTTTGTGCATCGAATAACTGAACGTTCCATCCCGCGTGGCGCTCAGCTTCGTCTCTGTGCCTTTGACTTGAATATGAAAGATTGCCCCGGTTGAATCAAAGAAGTCATGGCCGTGCTGGTTAGTACCAGTTTTTTCGAAAATCTCAACCATTAAGTCTATACCATAGTCACGCTCGGTAAGCTCTCGAATTACCCAATGATCAGGAAGCAAGTTGAGGACTTCTTTGACCGAACGGGTGTCTATGACATGCTGAAGTGTGCGCATAAATGCCTACGATAAAAGCTAACAATGTTTATAGGGTTTCCGTAGAAGGTGACCCGATGGTCCAGTTCTGTTAACACAAGACGATTAAGAATACCTCCTATTCACCCGACAACCTCACACTTCAAGTATACTAGTAACTGCTACACTATTTTATGCAGAATCATCATACGGATCCGTATAACATCCACATCCCAGAACCAATCTTTCTGAAAAGCCTATTCTCGTCTTATTCCGCCATGTTATCATCCTCGCTGTGCAGTAGCAATACATAGATGAATATACTAATAGCAACACTATTACGCTTTAAATTCGCACAGCCACAAGAGACTGGCTCGAATTAAGATTTATCACTATGCCGTTCTCTTCAAAGACGCTTGCGTCTTGTAGGATAACCAGTTGAAGGCGCAGATGCGGCTCTTGCCGGTAGGCTCACCTTTGGCTTTGGAGAGGATGTCCCAGACCGAGTTCATGCTCAGATCAGCAACACCCTCTTTGCCACGATAAGAAAAATGTCTGCAAAGCCAGTCCCGAAGGGAGGTCCAGGACTCATGGAGGAAGCCGTTGTATGACAGCCTGCGGAAGACTTCGACGAGGCGGTTCTGGTTGCCGTCGAATACCAGCTTGTGATCGACAGGATGCCCCAGGAGCAATGCTTTCAGGTCGGGACGGTCGGATGGGCTGAAGAACACTTCTAGGCAATCCAGCAGGTCTGCAAGGCGCTCTGGAGTGAGATTTAGCTTGATAGAGGATTGATGACCAGCCGAAGCACTCTCCTGCTTCCTGTTTGCCTCCAGTTGTTCAATGACTTCCGCGTACTCAGAACAGCTCTGCTTTAGCGATTGCATGAATGCAGGGTCGATGCTGCCGTGGCGGTAATGCAGCTCTTCGAAAAGGTAGGATAGGGCCCGTTTGAGCGTGACGTAAACTCCCTGGAGGGTGTCGTAGCCTTCATCGAGGTCGTTGATGAATTCAGCGTTGTAGAGTTCAGAGGATTGATACCGCTTGCTTTTCGGCACCTGCAAGCGCAGGTACTCCTGCCGGCGGTCACGGTATTCGTAGGGGACTTCGGAAGGGTTCTGCTGCGCTGCCGCTTCGACCAACTTGTCGACCTCCCTCATGCGCTCCAGGACGAAGGTGACCATGGCTTCCAGTTCATGGGCTGTAAGGCTGGAAACGAAGGGCTTTTCAACCCCCGGACTTGTTCTGGTGACACCACAGAGAACTTGCAGATCAGATGATTGCATCAGGCGGTGGCCGATGTATTCCCACTTTTGCTGCTCGTCATCATGCGTCGTCATCGTCGTCTCCGGTTGAGATGCTCGGCATAAGGGCTATCGTGTTTCGCTTGGTCCTTGGCTGGATCTTTGCGTAGCGCATCGTCGTTTTACGGTCACGATGGCCAAGGATCTCGCCCACGGCATCAAGGTCGGCACCTACATTGAGCAGCATGGTGGCACCGGTATGGCGGGCCCAGTGTGGCGACAAATCCTGGCAGGCCCAGCTGAAATGGGTTCTGATTTCGGCCGACAACTCATCTCCATGCTTTTCATAGGCTCGTTTGGCCCATGTCTTGAGCATCGCACCATACCATTTCTTGTGCCCTATATCGAAAATCGGTTCGTGCGGCTTCGGTTCCCTTCCCAGCCGGACCTTGGCCAATTCCCTGGCCTGCTTGAGGTAGACCATCCCCTGCTGTGCAATCGGAATCGACTCGATCCGCTGTTTTTTCCCTTGGCGGAAATAGACCTCGAAACCACCATCGGATGACGAACGGATGTTTGCTTCGCATAAAACCGCAAGATCACCTGGTCGTACCGGCACAAAACAGTTGAATAGGAACGCGGCTCTTCGACCTTTATGGCGATGCGGTGTCTTGTCAAGCAGCATGATCTCTTCGAAGTAGAGGTACTTGATCTCCCCTTCCTTCTCCTGTATCTGCTTGACCAGGTCGTTAGGGTTTTCCTTGATGTGGCCATCACGGACTGCCATCCCGATCGCCTGCCGGATTTTGGTCGAGTAGGTCCGAGCAGTGTTCTGGGAATAGCTTTCCAGCAGATACGACTGGAAATCACTGAGCCAAGCTTTGTCGATCTCCCCAAAGGTAAGACCGTCAGTCTCGCAACGTGCAAGACTCTTTATAGCATCCTGCCAGTTTTCCTGGCTCTTTTTATTGACGACCTTATCAGCTATCCGCTGACAATACAGGATGAAGTCCCCTTTCCGATGCACTTCGTTGGCAGGCTTTATACCGGCAGCAATGCTGCTGAGTTCAACTTGGCGTTTGGCCATGACATCCAGGCAAAACTGCATAGCTGCCCTGTACCGGCCCTTGTCCTTCGGGTCGGCCACCATGTTGAGTGGCTCATACACCCGCTGCCCGCTGTCATAAATCTCGATGAAAAATGAATGCCATCCTTTCCGATCCTTGGCGTTCAACACTCTGTGCTTGAGCTTCAGTCTCACAATCCTATCCTCCTAGCGCGTTCATAGTCAATTTTGCACGTCGCATATGCGTCGCAAAATCAATATAAAAATCGCTGAATAAGGCTCAAAAACGAGGAAAATGG
>Ga0326726_10006276_pt1 | contig 10707 bp, 15 predicted proteins | sample MHFenrmetagenome_2_FD_207603 | JGI IMG/M metagenome (GOLD analysis project Ga0326726, IMG submission 207603) | Lab enriched peat soil microbial communities from Michigan Hollow, Ithaca, NY, United States - MHF15MN | ecosystem: Environmental > Terrestrial > Soil > Wetlands > Peat | place: USA... | reverse complement strand
ACCATGTCCTCAAACGATCGATCGAAATCGTGCTTCGCGGTGACTTCCTGGTAGAGCGCCTCCATGATGGCCAGCAAGTCACCGTCGAGGACGATCGTGGTGCCCGTCGTCGTCTTGATCTGGCGCATGTCAGACTCCGAAGCTTCTGACGGCGCTCGGCTCGTCGGCATGAATTTCGATGAAGTTCTGCGCGCCGGTCATCGTCAGCATCGTCTCGACGCGCTTCTGGACGTTCGACAGCTTAAGGCGCCCACCCGCGCTGCTCACCTGACGGTAGAGGTCCATCAGGCAGCCGATGGTCGCGCTGTCCACATACGTGACCGGCGTGAGGTCGATCAGGATGTCGCGCTTGCCGCCCGCCACGAGCGTGGTCACGGCCGATGAAAAGTCCGCGAGGATCGGATACATCAGTCGGGGCTCTCCCACGCGGACGATGGAAACGCCACCGGTCTGGTCGGTTGTCAGATTCATCAATGCACTCCACCTGCTCGACGTTGTCCAGTCGGACTGAATTCTTCACCGCGCAGCTTTCTGATCTGCCGCGCGAGCTCGGTGCGTCCTCTATTGATACGGGATTTGACGGTGCCCTCCGGAAGTTTCAGCGCGCGCGCGATCTCGTGATACGAGCACTCCTGAATGTCGCGCATCAGCACCGCGGTGCGAAGCGTCGCGGGGAGCGCGGCCATCGCCTGGCGGAGCAGCTCCACCCGGTCGCGCTGTTCGAGCGCGGCAATCTGGCTCGGAGTGCCGATTGAAGGCGGCGCGACTTCGGTCGAGTCCACGTCGCGATCGATCGTCTCGCGCTCCTTCCGGACGCTGCGGTAGTGATCGATGCACAGATTCCTGCTGACGCTGATCAGCCACGTCTGGAAGTTCGCCCGTCGATCGAACGTGTCGAGCGACTTGAAGACCTTCAGGAAGATGTCCTGCGTCAGATCTTCGGCCTCGTCATGCCGTCCGACGAACTTGTACGCGACGTTGAACACCTTGCGCCGGTAGTGGCGCACGATGGCCTCCCAGGCGAGCTGATCGCCCGCCAGGCAGCGCTGAATCAACGTCTCGATCGAGTCCGAAGCGTCGAGTGGTTCGGGCGGCAAGTCGGCAGACATGACGAAGGGTGGGTTAGTATAACGCGACAGCCCACTGTGATCGGCTTCTCTCGCACCCTTCAGGAACTCGTCTGCGACGGCGTCTCACTCTCGGCGATCGCTCAGGCCGAGGGCACGCCTGCGTACGTCTACAGCGCGGCCCTGCTGCGCCAGCGATACCGCGAGCTCGACGACGCGTTCGGCGAATACCCGCACGCGATCCATTACGCGTTCAAGGCGAACTCCCTGCGCGCGATCGTCAGCGAATTGCGCGCGATCGGATCCAGCGTCGACGCGGTCTCGATCTGGGAGGTGGAGCTCGCCCGATCGGTGGGATTTCTGCCGCGCCAGATCGTGTTCGACGGCGTGGGCAAGTCAGACGCCGAGCTCGACTCGGCGGTCGCCCTCGACCTCAAGGCGATCAACGTCGAATCGACCGGTGAGCTGGCCCGCGTGGAAGCCATCGCGATCCGCTCGGGGCGTGTGGCCAGAGTGGCGATTCGCATCAACCCCGATATCGACGCCAGGAGTCATCCCCACATCTCGACCGGACGCAAACTCAACAAGTTCGGCATACCGGCCGACGAGGCGCGTGCCCTGCTGGCCACGCTCCCGTCGAGGCGCGCACTGCAGCTCGTGGCGCTTCACATGCACGTCGGCTCGCAGATCACCAGTCTCGAACCCATCCGGCGAGCGGCCGCACGCCTGGCCGAGTTCGTCCACGACGCCCGCCAGGCCGGTATCGCGCTCGAATACGTCGATGCCGGTGGAGGCCTTGGCATTTCGTACGACGGCGGACCCGTGCCCTCGTTCCGCGACTACGCATCCGCGCTGGTCGACGAGCTGCGAGCGACGCACCTGCCGATCGTCGTCGAGCCCGGGAGATCGATCGCCGGTCCTGCCGCGATCCTTCTGGCGCGCGTCGTCGACCTCAAGCCGCGGACGTCGTCGAGCGAGTTCGCCATCATCGACGCCGGCATGTCGGAGTTGATGCGGCCGGCGCTGTACGATGCGTTCCATCAGATCGAGCCGGTGATCGCCCGCGAAGGCGGGCCGCGGCAGTACGAGCTCGTCGGACCGATCTGCGAAAGCGGCGACGTCGTCGGCCGCGACCGGATGCTTCCGCCGCTGGCCGTCGGCGATCTCGTGGCGATCCGGGATGCCGGCGGGTACGGCTCGGTGATGGCGTCCAATTACAACCGTCGGCCGTTGCCCGCCGAGGTGCTGGTCGAGAACGGACAGTGGCGAGTTATCCGCCGCCGTCAGACGCTCGCCGACATGCTTGCGCTTGAAACTTAGAACTTAGAACTTAGAACTTAGAACCTGGAACCTAGAACCTAGAACCTGGAACGTGGAACCTGGAACCTTGGGAAGTCTCATCGCCTTTGAAGGCCTCGATCAGAGCGGCAAGCAGACGCAGGCCGAGCTGCTGCGCGATCGACTGAAACAGGACGGCCGCAAAGCCAGGCTGGTGTCGTTTCCCGACTACGCGACGAGCATCGGCGAAGAGATCGCCCGGGCGTTGCAGGGCGAGCGCGAGTACGGCTCGGACGTGATGCAGCTGCTCTACATCGCCAACCGGTACGAGCGGAAGCCGGATCTGGCGCGGTGGCTCGAAGGCGGCCTGATCCTGGTCAGCGATCGCTATACGGCGTCCAGTGTCGCCTACGGCGAAGCGTCCGGCCTGGACGCGCAGTGGCTGATCGACATGCAGAAGTATCTGCCGCCGGCGGCGATGACGATTTTTCTCGACATCAATCCGGAAACCGCCGTCCAGCGCAAAGCCGCCGACCGCGATCGCTACGAACGGGATCTCGCGCTGCAGATCCGCGTGAGAAAAAGCTACCAGCGGCAGGCGGCGGAACAGGGCTGGCTCGTGCTCGACGGCGAACGGGCCAAATCGGCGATCGCCACCGACGTGTTCAGCGGGGTGGCGTCACGACTCGGGCTGCTGTAACCGCTCGAACTTCACGCGCGCCCATCTGAGTCAGGATGCGGGCGCACGCATCAATCGTCGCTCCCGTCGTACTCACATCGTCCACAAGCACCACAGTCGTCCCGGCGAGACTGGGCGCGCGCCACGCCGGCGCAAACGCGTCGCGCATGTTGCGATGCCGCTGGGCCGCCGGCAGTCCGGTCTGGCTCGGCGTTGCCCGGGTGCGTGTAAGCACACGGACGGTCGGCGGTCCGAGATGCCGCGCAAGGTCGAGAGCTTGATTGAATCCGCGGGAACGGCGCCGGGACGGATGAAGGGGTACGGGAACCACGATGTCCGCCCCGTCGAGCACCGCGCGGCAGCGTTCCCGGATCAGCGCGGCGAGCGGCCTGGCCAGCGATCGCCGTCCCTCGTACTTGATCGCGTGCACGATGGCTCGAAGCGCGCCGTCATACGCGCCGACCGCGGCGGCGCGAGCGACGAACGGTGGTCGCCGGCGGCAGCGCGGGCAAGTCGCCAGCGGACGGCTGATGACGCGCCACGACGGCAACGGATCGCCGCAGCGATCGCACAAGGGCGGCGTTAACGGCAGGATTGAACGCCAGCAGACGCTGCAGACGGGCCCACGAGTCGGATGTTCGAGAAGCTCTCCGCATGCCGCGCACGACGGCGCCAGGACGACGGAGAGAAGCGCATCTGCAGCCGTGCGAAGCGCGGGCATCACGATGTAGTGCAGGCGGCAGGCCTGCCGTGCGGGCAGACCTAAAGGTCTGCACTACGTACGGCGGGCGCGACCGGTACCGGCTCGGCGTTGCCCCAGAGCCGCTCGAGTCCGTAAAACGCGCGGGTCTCCGGCGTGAAGACGTGCACGACGAAGTCGAAATAGTCGACCAGCACCCACTCCGAACGATTGTGCCCTTCGACGTGAGCGGGCTTGGAACCCTGCGCCGCGAGCGTGTCGATAATGGCGTCCGAGATCGCGTGGATTTGCCGGGCGTTGTTGCCCGAGCAAATCACGAAGTAATCGGTGAAGCCCAATGCTTTTCGCAGATCGAGCACGACGATGTCTGCCGCTTTCTTGTCCTCGGCCGCGTGAACAGCCGCTTCGATCGATTTCGGGAGGCGCGTCGTCTTGGCGCGCCGTTCGCTCTTAGCCATGCAACCTGCCTGCCGCGGGCACCGGCGCGGCATCGCTCGCGCGGCGCTCCGGCGTGGTGGACGAGTAAAGTTCGTGCTGTTCAATGTGTTGCCGGACGGCGTCGGGAACAAGACCGGCGATCGATTCGCCCCTGAGGCGACGCTCCCGGATTGCAGTTGATGACACGTCCGAGGTCGGCGCGTCGAGCAAAACGATCGACGGATCGTGGCGGCCGCTGTCAAGCGGCGGACGGACCATCCGTCCGGCGAGCGCGGGCAGACGTTGCGGCGCCTCGGCGATCCGATGGCCAGGACGAGCGACCACGGCGAAATTCGCGTAGTCGAGTATGGCCGGGTAGTCGACCCAGCTCATGATGTCGGCGAACGCATCGGCGCCGATGATGAAGTACAGCTCGCCTGGCGCGTAGCCCTGTCCGTGCAGTTTCTGGAGCGTCGTCGAGGTGAACGACCGGCTGCCGTCGCGAAGCTCCAGGTCCGACGCGCGCCAGCCTGGGCGTCCAGCCACCGCCAGAGACACCATCGCGAAGCGGTGATAACTCGACGCCGCCGGTGGCGGCCGGTGCGGCGGCACATTCGAGGTGACGACGAGGAGCTCGGTCAGGCCCAGTGCCGTTTCCGCGGCCGACGCCGCCTCGAGATGCCCGCAGTGGATCGGGTCGAAGGTGCCGCCCATGATGCCGACGCGCCTGAGGGCCATCAGGGGTGCGTGCCGGTCACGTGCAGATCGGCCTGTCGAGGCGCGAGATGCGGCCAGATCGCCTCGAGGAGTGCAGGCACGCCGGCGCCGGTCACGGCGGAAATCCGGAAGAAGGGCAGACCGAGCTGTGACGCGCGTCTCTCGAGGTCCTGCACGCGATCCGCGTCGTTTGCCAGATCAACCGCGTCCATCTTGTTGGCCGCGACGAGCTGCGGCCTCGCCGCGAAACCCGGCTGGAACAGCGTCAGCTCGCGCCTGACCGTCTCGAGGTCTTCCACCGGATCACGGCCGCTCGCCCCGGAGACGTCCACGAGGTGCACGAGCACCTTCGTGCGCTCGAGGTGGCGAAGAAACTGGTGGCCGAGGCCCTGGCCCCGGTGCGCGCCTTCGATCAGTCCGGGCACGTCGGCGACGACGAAGCTGCGATCGCCGCTCAGCTGCACGACGCCGAGGTTAGGTGTCAGTGTGGTGAACGGGTAGTCGGCGATCTTCGGGCGCGCCGCCGAGATGCGCGAGATGAGCGTGGACTTGCCTGCGTTTGGAAATCCGACCAGGCCGACGTCTGCCAGCAGTTTCATCTCGAGCCGCAGATCCTTGATCTCGCCCGCTTCACCCGGCTGCACTTTCCGCGGTGCGCGATTGGTCGAGGAGGCGAACCGCGCATTGCCCAGGCCGCCTCGCCCGCCGCGCGCCACGAGCACGCGCTGTCCGACCTCCGCGAGATCGGCCAGCAGCACGAGCGGGTGTGCCGGATCGGTGGTCTTCTCGTAGACCAGTGTGCCCACGGGTACGGCGAGCTCGAGATCGGCTCCGCCGTGTCCCGTGCAGTTGGATCCCATGCCGTGTTCGCCGCGCTCGGCGCTGAACTCGGGATGGAAGCGGAAGTTGATGAGCGTGTTGGTGTGCGGGCTGGCAAAGACGAAGACGGAACCGCCGTGCCCGCCGTCGCCGCCGCTCGGCCCACCTCGCGGTACGAACTTCTCACGGCGGAACGCCAGGCATCCCCGCCCGCCGTGGCCTGCTTCTACGTGGATATCGACTTCGTCTACGAACATCGGGTCATTCGGCGATTTGGTGATTTGGCGATCGCAATTGAGTCATTGCCATCACCAAATCACCCGATCACGAGATTACCCGATTCACTCAACCGGAATGATGCTGATGACGCGCCCCTGGGCGCCGTGATTCTCGAACTTCACGCGACCGGCGATCTTCGCGAAGATCGTGTCGTCCTTGCCACGTCCGGCGTTCAACCCCGGCCGGAACCTCCGGCCGCGCTGCCGCACGATGATTGTGCCGCCGCTGACGAGGTTCCCATCGTGCGCCTTGGTCCCGAGGCGCTGCGAGTTTGAATCGCGACCGTTGCGTGAACTGCCCTGCCCTTTTTTATGAGCCATTGCTACACCAGGATGTCCTTCACCTTGACCCGCGTGTACACCGCGCGGTGACCCTTCGTCCTGCGCATGCCTTTGCGGCGCTTCTTCTTGAAGACGCGGATCTTCGGCCCGCGCGACTCGCCCTCGACCACCGCGACGACACGGGCGTTGGCCACGAACGGCGCGCCGGCAAGCACTTCGCCGCCGTCCTTCTCGACAAGCAGTACCTGGCTGAGCGTCACCTCGGCGCCGGGCTTGCCCGCCGTGCCGTCGAGCGTGGCAAAGCCTCCCGGAGTGACCCGCATCTGCCGCCCGCTTGCCTGGATGATTGCGTACATAATCGGCCCCTGTGGAAAAGGGTAATGGTAGCCCGGAAGTAGCTCACCTGTAAAGGAATTCCCGGTCGTCAACCGGTCGGACCCAGCACCTCGGCGGCGTGCGCGGCGTCTTCCTCGCGCACCAGGACCCTGACCCCGCCCATCCACAATCCGGGTTGGATGCCCTCCGCATCGTCGGCGCCCACCATGGCGTCGATGCCGGCCGCTTCGAGCGCGCCCTGCGCGAGGTCCGCGTCGATTCGATTGAGAAACGTTCGGACCACGACAAGGTGATCCCGATCGAGCGTCTTCTGTTCTTCAGCCATCGGTGCCCTCATGAGGAGGTGGAGTTCCGGGAATCGGATCTTCGGGATCGGGCCACCAGGCCCGCGACAGGTAATGCAGCGCGATGCCCACGCCCCACCGGTTCGGCGCGGTCCAGACGAGAACCACCCCGAACAGGGCGATCACCGCCAGGCCGAGGGCGAAGTGTCGTCGGACGAGGCCGACATAGATGATGACGATGATCGCCGCGATCGGCAGACGGTCGCCGATCGTGGTGAACGCCCATGTGTCGCCCGGGTTGCGTTCGTAGACGAGGCCGCACACGCTGCAGCGCTCCAAATGGGTGGCAAAGCCCGAAAAGAGGGCGCCCTCGCCGCAGTGCGGACACCGCTTGCGCCAGCCGCGGCCGATGGCCGAGATCGCCGGGGTCGGAGCACTCGATCGGGTCAGACTCGTTACTTGATGAGAACGCGCGTGCCCTTGATCTTCTGCGTGCTCAACGCACCGAGGAAATCGGGCACGATGCGGTCCATGAGCTCGAAGTACGACGACAGCGCCGGCGTTTCCTGCTGGGCGTTGTAGAGCACTTCCTCCCGGCGTGTCTCCGAGTAGATCGTCGCGCCCGTGCGGCCGTCGATGAAGACGAATTTCGGGCGCAGCATGAAGCCTTTGCGTTCCATGTACACGCGCTGAGGGATGACGCGGCGGCGGCCAAGTCCGTCGTACACCTCGGTCTCACGGGTGACCAGACCTGACGAGCTGCGCGGCGTGAACAACACCGAACCGGTGACGATCAGCGGATTCTGATACTCCTCGCCGATTCGCTTCCAGTAGGCGGTGTTGGCGAACAGCCGATCGTAGGGCTCGAGATCCTTTTCGTCTTTGATCTTCTGGGGCAGGGCGGTGACGCCCGTGCCCTCCGTGGACGTCCTGATCGTCAAGCCGTCGCCCGGCGAAGCGTCGTTGACGGCGGCCTTGTTCTGTTCCTGGGCGACGTCGACGAGCTGCATGACGTCGGCGTCGATCACGCGGAGCTCCGACTTGCTGCGCAGCTGGCTCCGCAGCAGCCGAACCGTTTCCTGGTTCGTATCGATGTCGTCGGCGCCGCCGGCGACGAAGCCCGCCACGAGGACGCGTTGAAACGCGGACACGTCGAGCTTGGCCGGGATTGGCGTTTCAACCGGAACCTCGTACAGAGCCGTGCCACAACCCACCGTGGTTGCACAGACCAGGGCGATTCCGCCGAGCGCGAGCCTAGCGTTTGTCCTTCTGCTGAGCCACCCGGTCATTGATTTCCTTGAAGAGGTCGTAGTTCTGCCGGATCTGGGAGTTGTTCGGGTCGAGTTCGAGCGCCTTGTCGTACGCCTTCCGCGCCTTCTCGAGCTGTCCCTCGTGCTCGTACGCGATGGCCAGATCGTTGTACGCCGCCGCATACTTCGGGTCAAGTTCGACGGCTTTTTCCCAACGATAGATCGCTTCGCGCCAGAGACCGCGCTGCGCGACGTTGATGCCGAAATCCACCTGCGAACGAGCCTCGTCGCGGTTGTCTGCAAATGCCGTCGACGTGGACAACGCGAAGGCCGCAATCAGGAAGGGTACGCACCGCAGTTTCATGACTGGATCACGGCCACTATAGCGCAGTGAGCAATGCATGTGCCACGTCATTTCCGGCAATTCAGGCCGTTTTTGGTTGAGCGGTCCTCGACGACTTACGAAACACGGTCGATGGTGTCCTCCAAATGTCGAGCGCTGTTCGACGGCCGGTATAATGGGCAGCGGGGGCGGGCTCAGCACGTTTTGCGTGCGGAGTCTCAATGCCTCTGTCCCCGTCGCATCCTTCTCGACAATCGGACGTTCATCAGACAAGTTTCGTGGCGTTGTCGCTGGCGCCGTTCAGGTGGCGCCGGCGCACGGCCGAGTATCTGCACGCCGGCGATTCGCCCGAGCGCATTCTCGACGCGCTGATTGCCGAACAGCCTCCCGACCGCGACATCGATCGGCACACGCTGACGGCGCGAGCGGTGGCCGCGATGGCGCGCGCGAAGAGTGCCGGCATCGCGCTTGTCACGTGGGGCGATTCCGTCTATCCCGCGGCCCTGTCCGCCATCGTCGATCCACCTCCTGCGCTGTGGGTACGCGGGAACATCGCCGCTCTGTCCGGGCCTGCCGTGGCCATTGTGGGTTCGCGTGCGGGCTCGGCGTACGGATTGACCGTCGCCGAACGTCTTGCGGCCGATCTCGCCGCCCGCGGCATCGTGATCGTGAGCGGTCTGGCGCGAGGCGTGGATTCCGCCGCGCACCGCGGCGCGCTCGCGGCGCCCGGCACGACGATTGGCGTGCTTGGTTCCGGTGCTGACGTCGTGTATCCCGCCGAACACCGTTCGCTTGCCGGAGACATCGCGGCCAACGGCGGCGCGATCATCAGCGAGCTGGTGCCGGGCACGCCGCCGCAGCCGCAGTTCTTCCCGCTGCGCAACCGCATCATCAGCGGTCTGTCCCGCGCGGTCCTCATCGTGGAGGCCGGAGAGAAGAGCGGCTCGCTGATCACGGCGCGTTGTGCGCTCGATCAGGGGAGGGACGTGCTGGCCGTGCCAGGGAACGTGCTCAGTGGCCGGAACCGGGGCGGGCACGCTCTTTTGCGGGACGGTGCAAAGATCGTCGAGTCGGCGGACGATATCTTAGAAGAGCTGGGTATGTGCGCGTCTGCACGGTCCAGCACGCCGGCACCGGACGACCCTGTGGACGCTGTCCTTCGGGGCCTGCCGCCCGGCGAGTCGTGCGATTTAGAGGCGATTTCAGAGCGAACGGGCCTGACGCCGGCGCGCCTGCTCCCGAAGCTGTTCGACCTCGAAATGCGGGGATTGGCGAAGCGCGTGGGCGGCGGGCGGTTCGCAAGAGTTTGACAGGTCGTGCTAGGGTGAAAAGGTAGACATGGCTAAAGCACTCGTCGTGGTCGAATCGCCGGCGAAGGCGAAGACCATCAACAAATATCTCGGACGCGACTACAAAGTGGTCGCGTCGATGGGTCACATCCGCGATCTGCCGAAGAGCAAGCTCGGCGTGGACGTCGACAACGACTTCGAGGAGACGTACGAGTCGCTCGAATCGCGCAAGAAGGTCATCAAAGAGCTCAAAGACGCCGCGAAGGACGCGACGGACATCTACGTCGCAACCGACCCCGACCGCGAAGGCGAAGCGATCGGCTGGCATCTGATTCAGGAGCTCAAAGGCAAGAAGCGCAAGTTCCATCGTCTGACGTTCAACGAGATCACCAAGAAGGCCGTCAACGACGCGCTCGACCATCCGCGTGCGATCGATATAAAGATGGTTGCGGCGCAGCGCGCCCGGCGGGTCCTGGATCGGCTCGTGGGCTACAAGATCAGCCCGCTGCTGTGGGACAAGGTGCGGCGTGGGTTGAGCGCCGGGCGGGTCCAGTCGGTCGCGCTGAAGCTCATTTGCGATCGCGAGCGCGAGATCGAGAAGTTCGTGCCCGTGGAGTACTGGCACCTGTTCGCCCGGCTTGCCGGCCCCCAACCGCCGGAGTTCGAAGCGAAGCTTCACAAGAAGAGCGGCGAGAACATCGTTCCGGCCAACGAAGACGAGTCAAACGCCGTCCTGAAGGCTCTTGACGGCGCGACGTGGACCGTTTCGACGGTGACGACCAAGGAACGCAAGCGGCATGCGGCGCCGCCGTTCATCACGAGCAAGCTCCAGCAGACGGCGCGCTTCCCCGTCAAGAAGACGATGATGATCGCGCAGCAGCTGTATGAGGGCGGCATCGAGATCCCGGGCCTGACCGGCGGCCTCATCACCTACATGCGAACCGATTCGGTGCGCGTGGCGGACGAAG
>Ga0326726_10006275_pt1 | contig 10708 bp, 10 predicted proteins | sample MHFenrmetagenome_2_FD_207603 | JGI IMG/M metagenome (GOLD analysis project Ga0326726, IMG submission 207603) | Lab enriched peat soil microbial communities from Michigan Hollow, Ithaca, NY, United States - MHF15MN | ecosystem: Environmental > Terrestrial > Soil > Wetlands > Peat | place: USA... | reverse complement strand
CGCGACACCAACCGAGAGGACCTCGATCTGCTGCGTTCCCAGGGGAACGTCGTGCAGCAGGAAGCGCCCCTCCATGTCGGTCCGCACCTCCCGCATCCCGGGCATGGAGACGCGGGCGGCGCCGAACGGCTGCCCGTTCACGTTGGTGACGATGCCGCTCACGATGCCCACGTGCGACGCAATCGAATCGGTCGGTCCGACGAGCAGATCCAGACGCTCGATGCGGCCGCTGCGGGGCACGAGCTCGACGTCCCCGCTCGAAACCGAATCCCCCGCCCCGTCGCCCGCGGCCCGAATCGACATCACTTCCCACGTGGGCACGTCGCAGACGCTGTAGTTGCCCATGTCGTCGGCGAAGGCCTCGACCCGCCACCGCCGCCCGGTCACGTGCCCAGATTTGAGCCCGAGCTCCGTCCAGGTGACCGCCACTCGGGCGTGCGACAGCGGTCGCATGGTGCCGGCGTCGCGCACGGTGCCGAATACGAACCCGCTGTCTTTGGGAACCCGAAGACCGCGGCACTCGATCCGCCAGAGGGTGGCGAACGACGGCACGCCGAGCCGAACCTCGTCCTTGTCGCTGGCCACGGTCGCCTTGCGCGAGACGCCCGAGAGGCCGAGCGAGTCGAGCATGGCGTGCTGGATTGCAAAAGTGTAATCCCCGGGGGAGACGCTATCGAACTGGAAGCGCCCGTGGGAATCCGTCGTGGTGTTTCGGGCGCCCGACTCGCTGCCGAGAATACTTACAAAGGCATCTCGGAGGGGCTGCCGGCGGATGCTGTCGTACGCGAACCCCCGGACCATTGTCTTGGGGGAGGGGGAAGCGAGGCTCGACGACGACGCGCGTGGAGCCGCCTGCGCGGGTGCGCTACTCGATGCGGCCAGGGCGCCCACGGCGGCGGCGCACAGCACGAGGAACGTCTTCAAGGGGAAGAACCCCGGCACGGGTGGGCGCGGTCGATATTGTATACACAACTTCCTGGCGGCTCGCAAGATCTCGCGTTCCCTCCGCCTCTGAGGACGAATCACGCCAGTCAGCGCGCGGTTCGCGCTGGGGTCGGCCGCGTCAGTGCGCTATAGTAAAACGTCCGAGATACATACAGATTCGTCAACCTCGAAATGTCTTCTCCCGCCTCAATCCTCAGTCTGGTTGCATCCCTTGAGCTTCGCCTGGGGAACGGCTTCGCCATTGAAGGTGAGGTCGCCAAGGGGGGAATGTCGCGGATCTACTCAGCCCGACGACCGGACACGCGCGAGCGTATCGCCATCAAGGTGATGGTGGACCGGCTCAGCGGCGCCTCGGGCCCTGAGCGCCTCGAGCTCGAGGAGCGGTTCCTCCTCGAAATGCAGGTTCTACAAAAGCTCAATCACCCGCGAATTCCCGCGGTGCTCTCGGCCGGGGACGTGAGCGGGTCGCTGTACTACACGATGCCGTTCGTCGAGGGCGAGTCCTTGCGCTCGCGACTCAAGCGCAAGGATCCGATCTCGGTCCGCGACGCGCTCCTGTTCACTCGCGACGTCGCCGACGCGCTGGCGCACGTACACGAGCACGGCATCATCCACCGTGACGTGAAGCCGGACAACCTCATGCTGTCGCCGACGGGCGTCTGGCTCCTCGATTTCGGGATCGCGCGCGCGCCGAGCTTCAACCAGACCGACATGGGGCACGAGAAGCCCAAGTACATCATGGGGACGCCGGAGTATACGAGTCCCGAGCGCCTCACCGCGCGAGTGATCGAGGACGCAAGATCCGATCTGTTCTCGCTCGGTTGTGTGCTGTACGAGATGCTGTCCGGCCGGCCGCCGTTTCCGCACGGACTTCGTGACGCGATGAAGAAGCACGCGCCGAATCTCCCGATCGACCTCACGCCTCTGCCGCCGAACCTGCCGGACGAGGTGATCGGCCTGTTGCGAAGATCGATCGCGCTGCACCCGTCGGATCGCTTCGTGAACGCCACGGCGATGCTAGCCGCGGCCGACTCCGCCGCAAGACAGGTCGGATTCGGCTGACCTCGGTCGAGGACCACGACAATGCCCGATTCGAATTTCACGCGGCGCGACTTCGTCATCGCGCTTCCAGCCATTGTCGCGTTTCCGATCCTCACCGCGCTGCGTGGTCATTCGATCGACGAAGTCGTGATCGTCGAGTTCACTGACGCCGGCGCCCGCCAGGGAACAGCGCGCGTTCCGAAAGTCGTGAAGTCGGACGCGGAATGGCGGAGCCAACTGTCGCCCATCTCGTACCAGATCACTCGGCAGCGCGGCACCGAGCGCCCGTTCAGCGGACCGTACTGGAACCTGCACGATCGCGGAATCTTCCGCTGCATCTGCTGCGGCACCGCGCTCTTCGCCTCGGCGTCGAAATTCGACTCGGGCACGGGGTGGCCGAGCTTCTGGCAGCCGATCGCCGAAGAGAACGTGCGTCACGGCACGCCGAGCCACGGCTACACCGAGAGCGAGGTGACATGCCGTCGGTGCGACGCGCACCTCGGCGATCTCTTCGACGACGGGCCAAAGCCGACGGGGCTTCGTTATTGCATCGACTCCGTCGCGCTGCGCTTCGTGAAGTTCGCGTGAGGCTTTTCGCCGGCGGACGCGCGAAGCCGCGCCGCTTCCTCATTGCGAGATGAACTTTCTTCGGCGATTGCGTGAGACGCTCGTTGGCCCCGACGCCTCGGCCAGGACCGGCGGCGGCGAGGTCCACGACATTCGCGGCTTCACGGTGTTCGTCGACAACACGCGCCCCGACATCGAGACGGCGGCCGTGCTCGAGCGACTCGACGACGCTCTGGGCTTGATCGAACAGACGCAGCCGTGGCGGCTGGCGCACATGCGTCGCGACTTGTCTCGCTTTCTCGTGATCCGGTATCCGTGCCGAGGCGCGTTCTTTCCGCAGACGCGCGACTGCATGACCGAGTTGACCTTCCTCGCACGGCGCGACATCTCGCCGGCGCCCGTCGCGGCGTCGATCCTCCACGAGGGAGTTCACGCCCGCGTCCACGGAATGGGGATGCGGCCGGAGTCGAGGGATCCCGCGCGCGAGGAGCGCATCTGCCGGCGCGCCGAGCTGGAATTCGGAATGTCGCTGCCGCCGGATCTGGGCGCGCCGGTGGTCGAACGGGCGAGACTCAGCCTCGAGCTCGCGGACGAAGAGGTCGCGCCGGCCGTCGATTGGAGAATTGCGATGGAACGACAGGCGGCGATCGATCGCGCCGCCGCGCGCGACCGCTGAACGAAGCCGCCTTTCGCGGCCGCGTTCGCTGGACAACAGGATGAGCCCGACGCAAGCTTCTGGTTCACCCAGTCCCTAGCTCGTGTCCGCGTCGTCCCCCGATTCGAACGTACCTCCCGCAGGCTCTGACGCGTCGCCCGATCTCGTCGAGGCGCTGCGCGACCGGTACGAGATCATTCGCGAGGCCGGGCGCGGCGCGTCCGCGATCGTGTACACCGCGCGGGACCTGAGACATCATCGAGCCGTCGCGCTCAAAGCGCTGAACCCCGACGTGAGCGCCGTCGCCGGAGAGCGCTTCCTTCGCGAGATCGAGGTCTCGGCCGGGATGCAGCATCCGCACATCCTGCCGACGTACGATTCGGGGATCGCGGCGGGGCGGTTGTACTTCGTCATGCCCTTCGTCGAGGGCGGATCGCTGCGGCAGCGGCTCGAAAAGGAGCCGAAGCTGCCCGTGGACGAAGCGCTGCGCTACGCGCACGAGGTGGCGGTCGCCATCGCCTTCGCGCACGACCGCGGGATCGTGCACCGCGACATCAAGCCGGAGAACATTCTCTTCTATCACGAGCACGCGTGCCTGGCCGATTTCGGGCTCGCGCGCACGATGGAGGAGATCGACGTCCGCGTCACGGCGCACGGGATGGTGGTCGGCACGCCGGCGTACATGAGTCCCGAGCAGTTGAGCGACGGAGAGTTCGACGGGCGCAGCGACGTCTACTCGTTGGCATGCGTTCTGTACGAGATGCTCGCAGGGAAACACGCATTCTCAGGGAACACGCCGCGCGAGCTGCTCCAGCAGCGACTGCGCGAGCCGCCCGTGCCGATCCGCGAGCATCGTTCGGACGTGCCGGCATCGGTGGATGCGCTTCTATCCCGGGCGCTGGCGCGTTCGCGCAAGGACCGTTTCCAGACCGCTCATGAACTGGCCGCGGCCATCGAGGATGCGCGGTTCGAGATTTCGAGCGGCCGGGCCGCGACGCGACGGCGTGTGCGTTTCGTACGCCCGATCCGCCGCCCGCTGGTTTGGGCCGGCGCGGCGGTCCTTGTGCTCGCGCTGACGGCGCTCGTGACGCCACCCCTTCGCACGGCTGTCGCGAACAGCCGGGCGGAGGCGAGCGCGCGGTCGGCGGCAATGGAGCAGCTTCAAGCGACGGCGAAGCTGCAACTCGCGCACCGCATCGGGAACGAGGATTTTGGGATGGCAGTCTCTCGGCTCATGAGAGCGCGATTGCGGCTGCGCGGACGCGACTCGGCCTATGCCGACGGGTTGATCGCCATCGGCAACGGAGAATTCCAGGCCGCATGCGCCACCTTCGAGCGAATGCGCGCGGCAGACTCGCTCGACGCGATGGCATGGTATGGACTCGGCGACTGCCAAGCGCTGGATTCGGCCGTGCTCCGCGACCCGAAGAGCGTTTCGGGATGGCGGTTCCGCACGAGCTGGTCGACAGCGGCGCGCGCCTACATCCGCGCCGCCACACTGTCCCAACCAGCGAATCGAGCCCTGACCTACGGCATGCTCGCGAGTCTCTTGCCGATCACTCCGACGCAGATGCGATTCGGGCGCTCCGTCGAGGGGGCTCCCCAGCTATTCGCCGCCCACCCGTCGGCCGAGGGCGACTCGGTTTCGTTCGTTCCATTCCCGTTCGCCGACATCGTGGCCGCCAAGCCGGCCGCGGTCCCGGCGTCGCTTCCCGAGGCGTTGCGACTTAATCGCGACCTGTTCGTGAACGCCGCGCGCCATTGGAGCGCCGCGTTCCCGGATAATTCGGACGCGTTCGAAGCCCTGGCGGCCGGGCTCGAGGCGCGCGGCGAAATTGGAACCGGCGACGACGGCGCAGGGGGCGCGGTGCGGAAAGCGCGGGCGCTCGCCCAATCGGCGGACGCGCGCGTTCGGCTGGCCGCGAGCGAGGTTCGGCTGCGGATCAAGCGAGGAGAACTCGAATCGGCGATGGGCCTCGCCGATTCGCTGCTGAGCGCGACCCCCGCGACGACGGCGTCTCGCAACATGGCAGCGACCTTGGTTGGCCTCGCGGCGTTGACCGGGCATGTCGCGCGTGAGAGCGAGTTGCGCTCCATTGCCTTCACGTCGCGAAACGCGGATCTAGGCATCGCGCCGCAGCTCACAGCGCCAGCGAGCCGGCTGTTCGCGCGCGCCGCGGCGGGCGTGTGCGACGACTCGCTTCTCGTATTGCGTCGGGAGCTCGAGATCGCGCTCGAGAGCTACAGCCAGCCTATTCGGCGCGCCCAGTTCGTGCGGAGTCTTATCACCAGGCCGATGTCGCTCGCGTATCCGTGCTTCGGCGCGAAGGCCTTCGAGGGATTGCCGTCGGATCTTCCGCTCGACATGGCCCAGCGCGCCGTGTTGCGCGGCGACCGGCGTCGCGCCGGTGCGATTCTCGACTCGCTCGAGGCCGTGCGCCGCGTCGCTCTGCCGGGAGAGATTCCGCTCGACGCGGTCGTGCAGGAGGCGAGGGTCCGAGCGGCCATTCGCGACACGGCGAGCGCGATTCGGCAGCTTGACCGGGTGCTCCGCGCTCTGCCAACGCTGTCGCAATTCGCGACACGGGAGGAGGCACAAGCCGCGGCACTTGGCCGTGCTTTTCTGCTGCGTGCCGAGCTGGCTCGGGCGACCGGAGACGCCGCCGAGCAACAATTCAGGGCGCGCCAGGCGATGCTCGTCTGGCAGCACGCCGACGCGTCATTCGCTCCAACGATCGAGCGCTTGCGCTCCCTCGCGTCTTCCGTACGATAATTCGCATAAGCGGACGCGGCGGGCGGCGTCCGGCTCGTCCAATGTTCAGAGTCCGCCGCGTCGCGACCGCCTCTTCGCTGTCGCGCGTAGAAACTCCACGCAAGGAGCACGTGTGACGCTGCAACTCGGGGGGAAGGTCGCGAGATCGTTGGCGGCTGGAAGTGTTGTCATGGTGGCCGTCGCATGCGCCAAGGGCGCGGAGAAGGCCAAAGGAGAATCCACAGCCGCGGCCGCGCCGCCGGCAGCCGCGGCACCAGCTCCGCCGCCCGGTGCGCTGACTAAGCCGATCGATCAGTACAGCGGCGACGAGCTTTATGCGCTGACACGGCAACTGCAATACGGCGGCGGCGGTCAGCACGGGCGCCGCTGTCGCGGCCGGCCGGGATGCAGGGGACCGAACGCGCGGGACTCGACCCTCATTCAGATCGACGGCATCGTCGGCGACGACTCGCTGAGCGCGGCCGGCCTGCCGGCGAACGGCGCCATCGCGGTCCGGGCGCTCAACCAGGGACCGTTCGCCGACTCGGCCTACAACATGCGCCCGGGAACGCAGTATGAGAATTATCTCATCGTGCTGCCGATCCCGAACAGCGCGACCGCGTCGTGGCGTCTCGAGGAGCTTACTACAACCGCTGGTTCTCGGTCGCATCGCCCGCTCGCGACGGGCAACCTCCGCCAGTGCACGGGACCAGGCCACGTGTTCCAGCGCGGGCCGCATGCGGATTTCAAGACATGCGAACAGGCGGCGACCGTGCGCCCCGCGGCGTTTCGCGCGATCCTTCAGGGTGATGGTGGGCCACCGATCTGGTTCGGCTGCGCGTTTGGATGCTGCACCGCCGATCCGCCGGGTATTCGCGGATGAACCGATGATCGACCTGCGATCGCGCGAGTGCGTCGTCCGCACCTACCGTCCCGAGGATGCCGCGAGCCTGGCACGCCATGGAAACAACCGGCGCATCTGGGAGAACTTGCGCGATCGCTTCCCGCACCCGTACACGGAAGCCCACGCATCCGGGTACATCGCCCACCTGCTGAGCGGAAACGACGAGTTGAGCCTCGCGATCGAGGTGGATGGCGAGGCGGCCGGCGGGATCAGTCTCCACCCGGGCAGCGACATCGAGCGGATCGGCGCGGAGATCGGCTACTGGCTCGGCGAATCGCTGTGGGGACGCGGTGTGATGACGTCGGCGATTCGCCTCGTGACCGACTACGCGTTCACACGGCGCCGGCTCGAGCGCGTGTTCGCCGTGCCGTTCGTGACGAACATCGGGTCGTGCAGGGTCCTCGAGAAAGCCGGATATCAGCGCGAGGGTACGATGCGGCGCAGCGCGATCAAAGATGGGCGGATCATGGATCAGTACCTGTACGCGAAGACGAGAAGCTGAGCTGGAAGACGGGAGGAGGGGATGAGAGCTGCGGGTATGCTGTTGACGGTGTGCGCGTTGATCGCCGCGTGTGCGGGCGGCGACGCAGGCAGGCGTTCACGCGACTCGGCGGCGAGTGCCGCCGGCACCGTCGTGAGCGCCGCGGAGTTCAGCTCGGCGACGAAGTACCTTGGGATTCGCTACGACTCGCTGCCGCCGACGTTCACCTTCGTCTCGGGCTCGCTGATCCCGAACGGCCCCGGCGCCAATTCGGTGGGCTTCGATCTGGATCTCGTGCGGACTCCTCGCGGCGAGATGATCTGGCTCGATTCGATCGTCGCCGTATCGCAGCGAGGGCGTCCGAGCCGCATCGTGCGCGCCGAGCTCAAGGTGCCCCCCCTCGCCCCGGACGAACGACTGGTCATGTCGTCGTGCGACGTGGACGGTCGCCTCGACCCGCGCGTGGTCGCAATCGTGGTCGTGGAGCCTGGCGTCACGCAGTACACGTTGATCCGCCAGGCGTGGCGAGCCGACGCGACGTCGGGACGGTTCGAGGTGATCCCCGTCACCGGAGTCGTGTGCGAGCCAGCCGGGACGTAGGAAGACCGAGGTAGCGTCCGAGGAGCGCTTGACAGCTCGGGCTTTCGCGTATTAGAATGCCGGTTCTGGGAGTCGCGTCCCGATGGTGGTTCGTCGTTCTCACGCTCCGGCGTGGCGAATGGCCTGGTCGATGCCACGTGCATCGCTCTGAACATCGGTGGCGCGACTTTTCGTTTTCCGTACCGCAACCAACACACTGTCTTTGATGAATCAACCCGCGATTCGTATCCTCGCCGTCACGCGCCAGCCCGGCTTCGCCGGTCTCGCCGATAGTTGGCGCGCGCCGGTGAGACTCGGTGGAGGCGTTCTGCCGCGACGAATCGCGGGTGTCGACTCCACCACGGAATCGCAGCGAATCAAAACCGATGCAGGCGGTTGGACCGGAGCAATTGCGCGATAAGCGCACTCCACCCAACATGGGCAAAGCAACTCCGCCCCGCCTGCGCAGAGCGCACGGCGGGGCGGTTTCGTTTCGAGCTGCAGTCTCACTCTCTCTCGCGAGGAGGGCACGTCCTGATGGAAACAATTCGACGAATGGCCGACCAGGCATGACGCTCGGGTAGCTGGACACGCGACTCCCCTACCCGGCACGCGTCCGCTGCCTGGCCGAGCCTTCGTTTTACTAGTTGGAAGTAGTTCGATGACCGGCGCGTATGGGCCTTAGCCGCGCGCCGTCCGGGTCGAGCTCGAGGAGTACAGGAGCACGGCGTCGCCGCACGATCATCCCATGGGCCGAAAGCCGGGACCGTGTGGGCAAACGTCGCCGCGAAGTGGGTGTGAGTCCCGCCGACCCGGCCTATCTGTGAGTGCCCGCCGCAACCCGCGGCGGGCGCGCCCCGTACTGATCGTAAGTGCACGGTCGGCGCCACCCACGGACTCGGACGGTTCCCATGTTCAACGACCAGGATCTGATCAACTTTCTCATCCTTTCGACCGGCGGATTGTTCACGACGACGCTGCTGTTCGCCGTGCTTTGGATCCGCGCGCGCGAGCGGGCCCTCCGGGCGCGGATGGCGCTGCAGAGCCCCGAGTCGCTCAGCGAGGACCTCACGCATCTCGTCCAAGCGGTGGACGCCGTGGCGATCGAGGTCGAACGGATTTCCGAGGCCCAACGCTTCACCGCGTTGACGCTGGCCGAGCGATCGAGTGCGGCAGGCGGCGGAAAGCGCGTTCCCGAGCGGGTGATCACGCCGCATTGACGCGCCGCGAGCCGTCGGGGAGGACGACGGGGGGAGGGGAAAACGATCTCGACAGCGCGGGAGTTCCTTCGTGGACAGCGTCCTGCGCCGGCCGTACGTTGATTCCACTAGGCGTGGCAATCGATCACCCCCTCTCACCGACGAAGCCATGAGTCACAGCTTTCTCCTTCGCTCGACGCTTTTCATCGCATCCGCGGTGACCATCGCGGCCTGCTCTTCCAGCGGAAGCTCGACCACGTCCTCGGCGCCCGCGCCGGTTGCAGCCGGGGGCGCTCGACCAGCGACCACCGCGGCGACCGCCGCCGCCCCGGCAGCAGCGCCCGCCATGACCGCGGCGATGATCGCGCAGGGCGACTCGATCTTTCATGCGGCGAGCTGCCGGCGTTGCCATGGTCCCGACGCGAAGGGTGCGCAGAATGGGCCGAACCTCACCGGGCCGACGTTCCTCCACGTGAACGGATCGTACAACGACTACGTGCGCGTCATCACGAACGGCCTGCCGACCGACTCGATCAAGGACAAGTCGCACCAGTTCGCCATGCGCGCGCGGGGCGGCACCCCGGCGCTCACCGACGACCAGATCAAGGCCGTCGCTGCGTACGTCTATTCGCTGAGCCACAAGTAGAGCGCCACGATGAGGGCAGCAGTCATTCTGTTGGTCGTTGCGTCCGTTTCAGCAGCCGCGCAGGTGCCGCAACAGTATCCGCAGCACTCGATGGATCGGCCGAAGCCCCCGATCGTCAAGCCGGGGGCTTTCCAGCCGGCGCCGCCGCCGAGCGACGCGATCGTGCTGTTCGACGGAAAGTCGCTGGCCAAATGGCGATCGTCGGACAGCACCCACGGGGGCGGCCCAGCGAAATGGAAGGTCGCGGACGGCTACATGGAAGTCGCGCCCGGCACCGGCGGGATCGAGACGCGCGACGCGTTCGGCGACTGCCAGCTTCACATCGAATGGCGCGCCCCGACCCCGCCCAAGGGAGAGAGCCAGGAGCGCGGCAACAGCGGCGTCTTCTTGATGGGGATGTACGAGGTGCAGGTGCTCGACTCGTACAACAACGTCACGTACGCCGACGGTCAGGCCGCGGCGGTGTACGGCCAGTATCCGCCGCTCGTGAACGCGAGTCGGCCCCCCGGAGATTGGCAGTCGTATGACATCGTGTGGCACCGACCGCATTTCGACGACGCGGGGCGGCTCGAGCGGCCCGCCCGCATCAGCGTTTTCTTCAACGGCCTGCTGGCGCAGGACAACGTGATCCTCACCGGCCCGACCGCGCACCAGCACCGGCCGCCGTATCACGTGCACCCGGACGCGTTGCCGCTCGCGCTACAGGATCACGGCAATCCCGTGCGATTCCGGAATATCTGGATTAGGAATCTGGAACCGGCACCCGCGAAATAAGCACCGGTAGAGGCCACTCTATCGGGGGCGGCCTCCCGAACTGCATTACCGCAGAGACGCAGAGGACGCAGAGAACAGCCGCGGAGGCCAGGCGTCGTCGCGCCACGAGCGGGGTTTTTTTGTTAAAATCCCCGCGGGGGGCGAAGACGCAGCGGCATAGGCCTA
>Ga0326726_10006274_pt1 | contig 10708 bp, 7 predicted proteins | sample MHFenrmetagenome_2_FD_207603 | JGI IMG/M metagenome (GOLD analysis project Ga0326726, IMG submission 207603) | Lab enriched peat soil microbial communities from Michigan Hollow, Ithaca, NY, United States - MHF15MN | ecosystem: Environmental > Terrestrial > Soil > Wetlands > Peat | place: USA... | reverse complement strand
CGTACTTCTCATACTGCAGCACGTCGAAGTAGAAACCGCGATCGCGCACCGACGCCGCGCGCTCGACGTACTCGGCGGACGCGACGGCGAAGGCGAGTCCCGGCGGCAGCGCGAGCGCTTTCTGCGATCCGGTGACGAGGAAGTCGAGCTGCCATGCATCGACCATCAGCTCCGCGCCGCCCGCACCCGAGACGCTGTCGACGATCGCCATCGCGCCGTGGCGGTGCGCGAGCTCTGCGACGGCACGCACGTCGGTGAGCACGCCGGTCGACGTCTCCGAGTGGGCCACGGTCACCGCCGTGTACGCGCGTCGGCGCAACGCATCTTCGATCGTGTTCAGGTCGAACGTCGCGCCCCACGGCACCTTCAGGCGCTCGACCTCGCGCTCGCACGACTCGGCGACCGCCGCGAATCGCTCGGAGAATCCGCCGTTGACGAGGGCGAGAATCGCGCCCTCGCGCACGTTCCGGATCGCCATCTCCATGAACCCGGTCGCCGACGTCGCGCCGATGTAGACTGGCCGCGCCGTGAGCAACACGTCGCGCAGGCCCGCCTCGATGCGCGCGAACATCGCCTCGAACCCGCGCCCGCGATGACCCATCATCGGGCGAGTCAGCTGGGCGAGGATCTCGGGGCGGACTTCGGTGGGACCCGGGACGAAGAACGTCCCGAATTCGGGCTCAGCCATGCCCAAAGTTACAGCCGGCGCCGACGAACAGCGGGCCGCTATCGGCGCGTGAGGACCCGGCCGGCGAACACGTTCGCGAAGCGTCCCCCATCGATCGTCACGGTTCCATTCACGAGCAGGTACCGAACACCGGTCGCCAGCAGCGTCGGTTGCTCGTACGTCGAACGGTCCGCGAAGGTGGATTCGTCGAACACGACGACGTCGGCGAACGTTCCCGGCGCGATCCGGCCGCGATCCTTCAAGCCGAGGAAGTCCGCGGTCTCGGCGCTGCTCCGTTGCACCGCGCGCGCGAGCGTGAGGACGTGCTTCGACTCCACGTATTCGTGGAAGAGCTTCGGGAACGTTCCGTATTTCCGCGGGTGGCCGTCGCTCCCGTCCGATCCGGTGACGACGAAGTCCTGCTTCATGAAGTTCTCGATGTCGCTCTCGTTCATGTTGAACGACGCGACGCCGGGATCCGCGCCGGCCGTGATGATCGCGAGCGCCGCCTCGACCGGCGTCGTGTTGCGGCGTTGCGCGATCTCGTCGAGGCGCTTGCCGAGGAGGCTCGTGTCGCGGGTCGAGGAGATGAGAAGCGAATGCGCGTCGATCCGTCGCTTGAGATTCGCTTCCATCTCGGCGATCAGGCGCGCTCGAGTCGTGGGATCGTTCGCGCGCGCGCGCAGCGAGTCGCGCCCGCCGGCCTCGGCCCAGCGCGGCAGGAGCGAAGCGCCGAGGCTCGTGCCCGACGCGGTGTAGGGGTATTGATCGGCGGTGACGACGACGCCCGACGCGCGCGCCTTCCTGATGATGCCGATGACGCTGTCGCTCTGCCCCCACACGTCGGTGCCGAGCGCTTTGATGTGCGAGATGTGGATCGGCAAGTGCGCTTCGCGGCCGATGCGAATCGCTTCGTTCACCGCGCCGACGAGGCCAATCGTGTACGAGCTCTCGTCGCGCAGATGGGAGTCGTACAAGCCGCCCTTCGCCGCCGCGACCTTGGCGAGCTCGATCACCTCGTCGGTCGAGGCGTAACTCCCCGGCGCGTAGTAGAGCCCCGTCGACATTCCGATCGCGCCCTGATCCATCGCGCGCGCGACGATCGCGCGCATCGAATCGAGGTGCGCCGCCGTCGGCGCGGCCGCCGACATGCCGAGCACGGCGCCGCGCACCGACCCCTGCCCGATGTACACGGCCGCGTTCGTGCCGATGCCGCCCTTCCGCCACCCGTCCAGCGTGCGGCCGATGTCGATCGACCCGCCGCCGTCGTTGTTCGTGATGACGGTCGTGACGCCTTGCATGAGGTACGCGAGGTTCGCGTGTCGCTCGGGCGACGACAGATCCGCCTGGGTGTGCGTGTGCGGATCGATGAACCCCGGCGCGACGATCAACCCGGTCGCATCGATCGCGCGCACCGCCGTCACACGACCCGCCGCCGCGTCGCCGACGAACACGATTCGATCGCCCGTCACCCCGACGTCCGCCCGCCGCCGCGCGCCGCCACTCCCGTCGACGAGCGTCCCGCCGCGAATCAAAACGTCGACGCGCTGCTGCGCACCCCGCAGCGCAGGCAGGAGAACGCCCAGCGCCGCGACAGCCGAGAGTAAGCGAGTGATTTTCACGAGTAGACGATGCCCCGTTCCGCGTCGACGCGCGAGTGCCTCGCCATACGTCAGCCGAGCCGTTAGGCGGTGGCCGAGTGCCGTTAGCCGTAGCCGATCGGCCGTCAGCCGCAAGCCGAGTCAGTTCTGAATCCGGTATCCCGTCTTCCGAACCGTGAGGATGTGACGAGGCTCGGCGGCGTTCTCCTCGAGCTTCCGCCGCAGCTCGGCCACGTGCGTATCGACGGTGCGGCTGTAGACCTCGCCCGAGTATCCCCACACCTCCTCGAGCAACTCCGTCCGGGACACGACCTGCCCGCGCCGCTGCAGGAGCGCAATGAGCAGATCGTACTCCTTGGGCCGTAGCGCGACGGCGCTTCCGGCGCGCTGAACCGTGTGGGTACGCGGATCCACGTGCACGTCGCCGAAGCTGACCGGCGCCGCGAGCCTGGTCGCCGCTCCCGCCGCCGACGCCCGGCGAAGCAACGCGTCCACGCGCGCCAGGAGCTCGAGCAGTCCAAACGGTTTCGCGACGTAGTCGTCGGCGCCGAGTCGGAAGCCGAGCACCTTGTCCGCCTCCTCGCCGCGCGCGCTGAGGATGAGAACCGGCGTGTCGATGCCCTCCTCGCGCAGGGAGGCGAGAACTCGATAGCCGTCGACGCCGGGCAACATCAGATCGAGAATGATCAGGTCCGCCGGCGATGAGCGCGCGAGCGAGAGTCCTGTCGGGCCGTCGGCGGCGACCGCGACCTCGTAGCCCTCGATCTCGAGATTGTTGCGCAGCCCGGTCGCCAGGTTGCGGTTGTCTTCGATGACGAGAATGCGGCTCACAGATGGACCGGTGGGCGGGTTGACGGGTGGACGGGGGCTGTGGTTGACCTGTCCACCTGTCCACCCGTCCACTCGTCCGCCTTGTGTTCATCGGTGAAACCCGCCGCCCGCGGCGCGGCGTTCAATTCGATCACGACACGAGCTCCACCTCCCTTCCGCGGCGCGTCCTCGATCCACGTGTCGCCGCCGTGCAGCCGGGCCAGCTCACGGACCACGTAGAGTCCGATCCCGCTGCCGGCGACGGCGGAGTCGGCGTGGCGGTCGAGCCGATAGAATGACGTCCAGACGCGCTCGCGCTCGCGCTCAGGAATTCCCTCGCCTTCGTCGTCGATCCAGACGCGCGCGCGATCACCGCGAGCCATCGTGCCGACGGTGACGGTCTGCGGGTGGCCGCCGTACTTCACCGCGTTGTCGAGGAGGTTGAGCACCATCTGCCTGAGCGCGTCGCGGTCGGCCATCGCGAACACGTCGGGCGCGAAGTTCGTCGCCAATCGGACGTCAGCCGAGGCGGCGAGCGGCATCCAGTCGTCGATGATCTCTTGCACCGCGCGATTCAGGTCGATCGGCTCCGGTCCGAGGCGCGTCATCTGCCGCTCGGCGCGCGAGAAATGGAGGATGTTCTCGACGAGATGCATCAGCCGTCGGCCTTCCTGCACGATCACGCCGGTCGCGGCGTGGCGCTCGTCGTCGCTGCGGACGCGGCCGAGGTTGAGCGTCTCGGCGAAGAGGAGGATTTGCGAGAGCGGCGTACGCAGCTCGTGCGACACGCTCGAGATGAAGTCCGAGCGGAGGCGCGACAGCTCGTGCTCGCGTCGCAGTTGCAGAACCGCGAGCACGACCATCGCCGCCGTTAGCGTGAGGAGGCCCACGAGAATCGGGACGCGCGACTCGGGCAGCGCGCCGAGCGCGAGGAGCTCGACCGCGCGCGGGCGGATCGCCGCGTGCACCGAAAGCCCGCCCGCCTGCTCGAAAGAGACGTCGGCCGAGTATGGCGACGCGACGGCGCTCCCGATCGTCTGGAACACCGGGCGACCGCCTGCATCGCGGACGTCGATCGAGAGAATCGAGTCGTTGCGCGCGCCGCCAGTGGCCGACACGGGCAACAGCGCGCGGCGAGCCACGACGTCGCCGATCATCGTCGCACCGACGGCGTCGGCACACGTGCGAATGCCGTACGCCGCGATGGGGGCGCGGTGTTCCGCGTACTTCACCGAATAGGCGATCGCGATCGGCGTCTCGTTGGGCCGCTTGCCGAGGATGACGGCGTAATTCCAGTCGGGCTGATAGACCGTGCGAAAGTGGCTGGCGATCGTGTCGGCGAGCCATTGGCGCATTGCCGGCGAGACGCTCGCGCCCGCCGTGGCGAGCGATCCGTCGCTGAAGTCGATTCGGAAATAGAAGCGTGACGAATCGGCCGGCGATGCGCAGCGTAGCACGGCGTCGGACGTCGACGTGAGAACGTTGGGCGGCGGAAGGAGCTCGTACGGCGTCGTCGCGCGAGCACGTGTGACAGGTGCGAGCGCGGTGCCGAGCGCGGTTTGCAATTCGTCGTTGACGCCGGCGACCAGCTCCCACGCGGCGACCGCCGCGTAGTCGTGGAGTGCCCGTTCAGCCGTGGCCCGGTGCGAGACCGCGGCCTCGTGGGCCTCGTAGGCAAGCATCGTGGCGAGCACGAGGGTGCACGCCAACAGCGACGCGAGCAGGAGGGTTCGCGACCGCTGCGCGCGCGCTCGATGGGGAACGAGGTTCAGCGAGGCCATCACTCCGCAATCTGCCGGCGGGTGCGCACGGGCGGCAACGGGATGTCACGACTCGCCGCGCCAGTTCTGACACGCTTCTGACACGCGGCGTCCCAATCGGACGGCGCTCCCACGTGGAGCCGCGTTCCACCCCTAGTGTTCGTAGGTGCCCACCAGTTCCGCCTGCTCGAGCAGGTGCCCCTTCATCGCGCGCTCCAGATCCGCCTTGGTGGGCTGACCGAGGTCGCCGAGCGTCGTATCCAGCGCATACAGCTTGAAGAAATACCGGTGTCGGCCGATCGGGGGACAGGGACCCGTGTAGCCGCGCTGGCGCCGATCGTTGAGACCATCCCGATGGCCACCATCGATATTGGTCGCGGCCGCGGGAATGTCGTAAGCCACCCAATGGACGAAGGTACGCTTCGGGGCCTTGGGGTCTGGGGCGTCGGGGTCGTCCACGATCAGCGCGAAACTTTGCGTGCCTTTCGGCGCGCCGCTCCATTCGAGAGGCGGCGGTGTTCCTGCGCCATCGCACGTATGGTCTGACGGGATCGGGCCGTTGCTGTTGAACGCCGCTGAGCTGAGACTGAGTGCCATGGGCTGTCTCCTCCGTCATGCCGCATGCCACCACGCGGCATCATGGGTGTCCTCCGCATGGTCTACCAAATCTTCGCCGACATCGTTGCATGCGTCCATGCCGCGTTCGTGGCATTCGTGGTGTTGGGTGGGGTCCTGGCGATCCGATGGCGGCGGCTCGTATGGCTCCACGTACCAGCGGCGATTTGGGGCGCGCTGATCGAGTTTGCTGACTGGGTTTGCCCGCTCACGCCGCTCGAGAACGCGTTGCGCGAACGAGCGGGCGAAGCGGGCTACGGAGACGGGTTCATCCAGCACTACCTGTTGCGCGCCCTGTACCCGGCCGGCCTCACGCGCGCCGCGCAGCTGGCTCTCGGGGCGCTCGTGATCATTGTCAACGTCGCGATCTACGTCGTGCTCGTTCGTCGGCGACGGCGGCCGGCCGGAGGGTTCTAACGTGTTGCGCGTCGAACGCTATGTTTCTCGAACCTTCCAAACAGCGCCCTGCCCCTAGCGCTCGGCAGGCCGGAGTGAGATGACGACCGACGCCGTCGCCGGAGGTGAGTCCGCCGCGGTCGTGGACCTACGGGCTCGAGCCTGGCTCGATTCACTTCTCTACTCCGCGAATGCCTGGGTCATCGTTAGTCTCGCCGCTGGAGCGGTCGAGGCCTTCAACGGTCGGCACGCGATGACCCCGGACGGCATCAGCTACCTCGAGATAGCCCAGACGGCTTTGCGCGTCGGGCCTGCCGGGCTCGCAAACGGATACTGGAGCCCGGGCTATCCGGCGTTGATCGCGACGGCGCTCCGCATCGCTCGACCGACGATCGACGGCCAGTTCCCGGCCGTTCATGCCCTCAACTTCGTCATCCTGGCCGCGACGATCTGGATCGGGCGCGCGCTCTTGAGATCGTGGGCGGACGCAGGCGGCGGCGACCCCTCGGATCGTGCGCGATCGCCGCTGATACCGCTCGGGTTTGGCGTCTTGCTGTTGATCATCATGACGGCCGTGCCGCCGTCGTTCGTGACACCGGACCTCCCAGTGCTGACGACCGCGCTGCTCGTCGGGCTGACCTACGAGAGACTGAAGACATCCGGGAGTTGGAAGTCGGCGTTCGCGGTGGGAGCGTCGTGCGCCCTAGGCTACTGGATGAAAGCGGTGATGTTCCCGCTCGGCGCAACGTTCCTCCTCCTGCTGGTCGCGCTGCCGCCACGCATCGCACGCGCCCGCACCAAAGGGGTCGCTGCCGTCGCGACGTGGGCGCTGCTGTCAATTCCGTTGATCGCCCTGACATCGAACAAGCTCGGCCGACTGAGCCTCGGCGAGACAGGCCACCTGAACTACGCCTGGTACGTGCTGCATTCAGACGACGTCGAGGCGCCGGGCCCGTACAATCCCGCCTTGGTCCATCCACCGCGTGTTCTGCTCGCCGAGCCGAGGATCATCGAGTTCGGGTCTCCGGTGCCCGGCACCTTCCCGCTGCACTACGACCACTCCTACTGGTCGGAAGGGACTCCCGCGCGTTTCGCCCTCCGCCCCCAGTTGCGGGCGTTGGCTGTCGCCGTCTTCGAGTACATCAGGGAGCTGCTATTCGATTTTCCTATAGTCGCCGCGACGCTTCTGGGACTCGCCCTCGTCTGCGCGCGGCCGCAGCGCCGGCCCTGGCAACTGGGGAGAGTCGACATCCTCATGCTCTGGAGCCTTCTCTGGCTGGGGCTCTATGCGGCGATTCACGTCGACTCGCGTTTTGTGGCTCCGGCGTTTCTCTTGATCGCTCTCTCGTTCATGCGCGGCCTCGTGCGCGGTGCGCCGACGCGGGCGGCAACGGGGATCGCCGCGGTCCTGGCGGCGGTGGTCCTCCTCCTGGCCGCGAGTTTCGGATGGTTGACGATCCGGCGAGCTCGAGACCATGACTCCCCACGGTATCTCGCCATCGCGAAGGGACTCGAGGCGCTTCGGCTGACGCCGACGACGCGAATCGCGATCGTGGGCACGAGGGACGGATACGAGGCGGCGTACGCGCATGCGGCCGGACTCGTGGTTGCTGCGGAGATCGTTCCGGATTCCGTGCCAATCACCAATGTCAACGTGGCGGCGGTGAAGAGGGCGCTCGCCGATGCCGGAATTCGCGCGATCGTGCGAACCGACGGGCCGCTCGGTTTCGCGGAGACCGAATGGCGACGCATCTCGCTCAGCGACGGGAGCGCCGTCGGCGTGCTCTTTACGGCGCCGTAGGCGTTTTGAGCGTCGACCTCAGGCTCGCGCGACCCGCAGCACCTCGTCGAGCGTCGTCACGCCCTCGCGCGCGGCGCGGATTCCGTCCTCGAGCAGCGTGCGCATTCCCTTCGCGACGGCCATCGCGCGCAACTCCTCCGATCCGCGCCGCCGCTGCACCTCGAGCCGCAGCTCGTTGTCCATGACGAGCAGCTCGTACACGCCGGTGCGTCCGCGATAGCCGGTGCCCCGGCACTCCGGGCACCCGGTTCCCTTCCACACACGCGTGAGTCCGAGCGCTTCGACGTCGATGCGGCGGGCGGCGGCCTTGTCCGGCTTCGTCTCCGCCTTGCAGCGCGGGCAGATGACGCGCACGAGCCGCTGCGCGAGGACCGCGTCCACCGTGCTCGCCACGAGATACGCCGCGACGTCCAGGTCGAGCAATCGCGTGAGCGCCGTCGGCGCGTCGTTCGTGTGCAGCGTCGAGAGCACGAGGTGTCCCGTCAGCGCGGCCTGCGTCGCGATCTGCGCGGTTTCCGCGTCGCGGATTTCGCCGACCAGAATGATGTCCGGATCCTGGCGCAGCAGCGAACGCAGCGCGGCGGCGAAGGTCACGCCGACCTTTTCGTTCACCGGCACCTGCGGCACGCCGGACAGCTCGTACTCGACGGGATCCTCGACCGTGAGAATCTTCTCGCGTCCCGTGCGGATCATCTCGATCGCGCCGTAGAGCGTGGTCGTCTTGCCCGAGCCGGTCGGCCCCGTGACGAGGACGATGCCGTGCGGCCGCGACACGACTTCCGTGAACAACTCGAGCGTATCCGCGGCCATGCCGAGCTCGGCCAGCGAGATGCGCCCGCGCTCCTTGTCGAGGAGTCGCAGCACGACGCTCTCGCCGCGCAGCGTCGGCACGGTCGAAACGCGCACGTCGACCTGGCGGTTCTGCAGGCGGAGCCGGATTCGCCCATCCTGCGGCAGCCGCCGCTCGGCGATGTCCAGCTCGGCCATGATTTTCAACCGGCTGATGATCGCCGCGGTCAGGTGCGGCGGCGGTGACGGCGCATTCTGCAGCACGCCATCGATCCGGTAGCGCACACGCAGCCCGTCCTGATACGACTCGAGATGAACGTCCGACGCGCGCGCGTCGAGCGCCTCGATGAGAAGCAAGTTCACCAGCCGGACGACAGGCGCCTCGTTCGCGAGGTGCAGCAAATCATCCAGCGGGATCTCGTCCACGTCGACGGCGTGGGCTTCGCCGGTCAGCCCGGCGATCACGCCTTCCGCCGTCGCGGCTTCCGGCGCGTACACGCGGCGGATGGCGGTGCGCAAATCGTGCTCGCCGAAGCGGACGAGCGAGACGTGTGCGGCGAACAGCAACCGCAGGTCGTCGATCGCCAGCGGCTCGACGCGATCGAGCCACGTCCCGACGGTCACCTCGTCGGCGACGAGACGAAGCGGCAGCACCGCGTACTGCTCCAGCCAGTCGGCGGAGAGTGCGGTCGTGAGCCGCTCGACCTCGAGCAGCTCCGTCGCCGAATGCTCAGTCTCGGGACGATGGGCTACCGCCATCGCGAATTGGCCGGAGGTCGAGGCGCCGCCAGCGTGTCGATGACCGGTGGCGGAACCGGCGTCGGCGTCGAATCGGGCGACGCCGGCGGTCGCCGTCGCAGGAGCGTCAGCGAATCGGGCTTCGTCGAATCGGCGGGCGGCTTCGCGCCGGGAACCGCGGGTTTCGTCGGCGCCTTCAGCGTATCGGCCTTCGGCTGGATGTGCGGACCAACGTTGACCTGCTTCAACAGATCGCTGCCGTCACGCACCGCGTCGCGCAGCTTGTCGATGTCCTCGTCGCTCGAGATGATGTGCGGCGTGAGGAACAGGAAGAGCTCGGTCGTCGCGTCGCTCTTCGAGTAGTTGCCGAACAGCAGCGCTCCGATGAACGGGATTCGGCTGATGAGCGGCAGGCCGGACTGATTGTTCTGGCGGGTGTTGTCGGCGAGCCCGCCGATCACCGTCGTCTGGCCATCGCGAATGAAGATCTGCGTCGTCGCTTCGCGCTTGTCGATCACCGGCGCGTCGAATTGCACCTCGTTCGTCGCGCTGTTGTCGGTCTGCGTCACCTGGAGATTGACGTAGCCGTCGGGATTGATCGTCGGCGTGATGGTGAGCGTAGTGCCGACGTCGATGTACTGCACGGTCTGGACGCGGCCGGACGGATCGTTGGGCACGGTCTGCGAGATCTGCACGAACGGACGCGACGATCCGACGTTCAACACGGCCTGCCGGTTGTTCTGCGCGATGATGACGGGAAGCGACAGTACCTTGACGTCGCCCCGCTGCTCGAGCGCATTGATCGCGACGTCGTAGGTTACCGCCCCATGCCCGCCCGTAAGCTCGGCGATCAGGTCGAGCGCGCTGGACTGGGAGGGCGCGTTCACCGAGATGCTGTTGCCGGACTTGTTGTCGCGCTTCGAGATGCCCGAGACTCCGAAATCGATCGATCGGTTTCGCTGCACCTCGGCGATCGTGACTTCGATGAGGACCTGGAGTGGACGCAGATCGACGCCGCTGAGGATTTGCTGGACGAGCGCCCAGTCGGAATCGGTCGCGCGGACGAGCAGCGAATTGCTCGACTCTTCGGCGATGATGCGAATGTCACCTGCTTGCGACGAGAGGGCGCCCGCCGCCTGAAACGCGTTGGCGAGCGCGTTGGCGATCGGGTTTCCGGCGACTGCGGCGTTGGCCGGGTTTCCGCCGACGCCTCCACCCGCCGCGCCAACGTTACCGCCGCGCCCCCCCCGACCAGCGCCGCCACCCACGGTGATCGGTGTCGCGATGTTGTTCGGCGGAGTCGTGAACGTCGTGAATCCACCGTTCGCGTTGGGAATGACCGTGGTGTTACCACGCCCGCCGAACGTGCTCCCGTACCCAGTGAAGAGATTCGCCAACACCGGCGCCAGCTGCACAGCGCTGGCGTGCCGCAAACGGTACGTGAAGAGGTGCATCTGCTGCGCCTGATTCTGCTGCGCCAGCTGCTGCGCCAGAAGCTGCTGCGGCGAGGGCTGCTGCCTCACTGGTTCAG
>Ga0326726_10006273_pt1 | contig 10709 bp, 6 predicted proteins | sample MHFenrmetagenome_2_FD_207603 | JGI IMG/M metagenome (GOLD analysis project Ga0326726, IMG submission 207603) | Lab enriched peat soil microbial communities from Michigan Hollow, Ithaca, NY, United States - MHF15MN | ecosystem: Environmental > Terrestrial > Soil > Wetlands > Peat | place: USA... | reverse complement strand
TCCCCATGCGGCTGCCGCCGTCTGCGGTGACCATGATCCTGGGACGCGCGTCGTCGATGCGCGCGGCGAGGCTCGCGGCGGCAAATCCGCCGAAAACCACCGAATGGACCGCGCCGATGCGCGCGCAGGCGAGAATCACGAACACCGCCTCGGGGATCATGGGCATGTAGACGATGACCCGGTCGCCCTTTCCCACCCCGAGTGATTTCATCATCGCCGCCGCGCGCTGTACCTCGGCGTGCAGCTCTCCGTAGGTGAAGCTGCGCTCCTCGCCGGTTTCGGTGGAGATATAGACGAGCGCCTTCTGGTCCGCGCGCGCCCCCAGATGCCGGTCCACGGCGTCGTGGCAGAGATTGGTCTCGCCGCCCACGAACCACCTCGCGAAAGGCGGCCGGTCGTACTCGAGCACTTTCGAGTACGGCTTCGCCCAATGCACGAGCTTCGCCTGCTCCGCCCAGAACGCCTCTCGGTCGGCGATGGAGCGCCGGTAGAATTCGCGGTAGGTGGTCATTGGGCGGGGACCTCCGAGGGCGCTACTTCGGTTGGTTACGAATGGCTTGCGTGATCTTGTCGAGGGGGATCTCGACGTTCAGCTTGCGGCACGCCGCCACCAGGAAGGGCAGCATGCGCCGCAGGACTTCGCGTGCCGCGTCGCCAAGCTGTTCGGCATTCGCGTTTTCTATCACCTGAACCGCCCGCTCGATGTCACTCGGGAGGCTCAGCGGCCTGACCAGGCTCACCTCGTCCTGATTGACGATACGCTGCTGGGCCTTGCGATTCGCCGCGTCCTGGAGGCGTTGCTGCGCGAGCTTCACCAGCTCCTCGATCGATGAGGCCGCATCCACATCGAGGGCCGCGAGGCCCATGCTGGAGCGGATCTTGAGCACGTGTTCGCGGTACGTGACCTGTGCCTTTTCGAGCTGCTCGTGCATGCGGCGCGCAAAAGCAAGCGCCTGCTGGGAGGAAGTCCCGGGAAAGACCACCGCGAAGCTCGCGTCCGCCGTGCGTCCCATCGAGTCCTCCGCGCGCAGCGTTCCCATGACGAGCTTCGCGATTCTCGCGAGCAGCTGATCGGCGACGACCTTGCCGACTTTCTCGGTGATCTCGCTATAGGTCTCGATCTGAAACACGAGCACGGAGAGCGATCCACCGTGCCTGCGCGCGTGGGAAAAATGCTTGCCGCCTTCCGTGACGAGGTAGTGCGGCGTGAAGGTACCGGTGATCGGGTCGCGGGTGACGGTCTGGTCGATAGCTTGCTTGCTGACGACGAGCTGCTGCTTGGCTTCGACCAGATGCAGCAGGTTGTCGATGCGGGAAAGGATCTCGGTACCGTCGGTGGTCTTGGTGATGAAGTCGTTCGCCCCCGCCGCGCGCGCGCGCTTCTTGGTGGCATCTTCCTCATCTCCCGAGATCATGATCACGGGAATGCTCTTCACCCGCGGATCCTGCGAGCTGCGGATCCGCTCGAGCAGGCCGAAGCCGTCGAGCTTCGGCATCTGAATGTCGGAGAACACCACCACGATGGAAGGATCGGTCGAGATCGCCTGCCAGCCGGCTTCGCCATCGGCCTCCTCCTTGACGTCGAAGCTCTTGCGGATCAGACGCGCGACGGTGGTGCGGACGATTCTCGAATCGTCGACCAGTAGGACCCGCTGCTTCGGGATGGTCGTCGCGGGAGGATTGGCGCTCATGTCAGGCGGCCATGTCGACGACGATCCGGCCTTTCGCCGCGCCCTTCAGGAAGCCGTCGAAGGCCTGCGGCAGGTCGTCGAAGGGGATGGTGCGCGTCATCTCCTTCAGGTGCGCCGGGTGCATGTCCCCCGCGAGGCGGCGCCATACTTCCCGACGCAAGGGCATCGGCGTCGTCCCTGAATCGATGCCGAGAAGGCTCACGCCGCGCAGGATAAAGGGCGCGACGGTGGTGTTCAGGCTCATGCTGGCCGCGAGGCCGATTGCGGCGATGGTTCCCCCCGTCATCATGGTGCTCGCCATCCAGGCAAGCACTTCACCCCCGAGGTTGTCCACGGCTCCCGCCCAGGTCGCCTTGTCGAGCGGCCTGATCTTGGAGAAATCGAGGCTCTTCCGCAACATCACGTCCTTCGCCCCCAGCATCCTGAGGTAGTCCGACTCGCTTTCCTTGCCGGTGAGCGCGGTGACGCTGTAGCCGAGGCGGGAGAGAACATCGATCGCGATCGAGCCGACGCCGCCGGTCGCACCGCTTACGACCACCGGCCCGTTGGCGGGCGCAAGCCCGTTTGCCTCCATGCGTACCACCGCGAGCGCGGCGGTGTACCCGGCCGTGCCCAGGGCCATCGCATCGAACAGGCTCATGCCCTTGGGAGCGGGAACCGCCCAGTCGGCGGGAACGCGCGCGTACTCGGCGTAACCCCCGTCGTGCGCCACGCCCAGGTCGTAGCTGGTGCAGATGACCGCGTCGCCGCGCTTGAAGCGCGCGTCGGCCGACTCGGTCACCGTTCCCGAGAGGTCGATTCCGCCGACACATGGGAAGCGCCGGATGATCTTTCCGGCCCCGGTCGCGGCGAGGGCGTCCTTGTAGTTGACGCTCGAATACGCCACCCGCACCACCAGCTCGCCGGGGTCGAGATCCTCGAGGGCGAGCTCCTCGAAGCGCCCCACGGCCTTCTTGTCCACCTCGCGGATGCGGTAAGCCTTGAACTTATCCATAGGTATCCTGGCGCCGACGATGCAGTCCGGGAAGGTGGCGCCTCCTCCCGGCAGATCCTCCGCGGCGATTATACCGGGCGAGGCGGGGCGGGCTTGGGCATTACTCGGGGACGCGCCGCGCCTTGGTCAGATAGGCGCGCGACTGCATTTCCACGAGCCGGCTCGCCGTGCGTTCGAACTCGAACACCATGGCACGCAGGCGCGCGTCGCCGGGGTCCTCTTCGATCCTGAGCAGTCTCTCCGGCCCGGTCTCGGCGGACACGATCAGCTTAACGCGGTTGTCGTAGAAGACATCGACCATCAGCGTGAAGCGGCGCGCCTCCTCGGCGAGCTTCAGCCCCATGCGCGGGACGCCGGACACGATCACCGTGTGGAAGCGCCTGGAGAGATCCAGATAGTCGTGCTGCGAGCGCCCCCAGCCGCAGATCGCCGGAAAATCGAACCAGACGACGCCGCCGGCGCGATGGAGATAGGGAATCACCCGTCCCTCGACGTCGAGCTCGTGGAATTCCTCCTCGACCTCGGCGATCCTCCTGAAATTTTCCATCAGCGCCCGGTCCGCCTGCTCGCCAAGCGGCGAGTGATAGACCTTGACGTCTTCCAGCATGCGCTGCCGGTAGTCGACGCCGCCGTCGACGTGCAGCACGTCGAGGCGCTCCTTGAGGTGCGCGATCGTCGGCAGGAAATTCTCGCGCTTGAGTCCGTCCTTGTACAGCTCGTCGGGGCGGTAGTTCGAGGTCATGCAGCAGACGACGCCGAGGTCCATGATCCGGCCGAGCAAGCGGCCGACGATCATCGCGTCGGCGATGTCGTTGACGTGCATCTCGTCGAAGCAGATGAGGCGATACCGCTTCGCGATGCGTTCGGCGAGCGCCGCCAGCGGGTCTTCCCGGCCCTTCAGCTCCTCGAGCTCCCGGTGCACGTCGCGCATGAAGTGATGGAAATGCACCCGGCGCTTGCGCACCAGCGGCAGGCACAGGTAGAAGCTGTCCATGAGGAAGCTCTTGCCGCGGCCCACGCTGCCCCAGAGATAGACGCCGCGCGGCAGCGGCGGACGCACGACCAGGCGCCTGAGCGCGCTCGAGCGTTTCGCCTTGTACTCGGTCCATTCCTCGTAGAGCTGCTGCAGCCGCTCGACCGCCCGGAGCTGCGAGGGATCGCTCTGGAACCCGCGCCGCCCGAGCGTCCGGTGGTAGAGCTCGACGACCGAGAGGCGACCGCCCTTGGCGAGCTCCTGCTCGTCCGCCGCATCCAGAGCGCTCCCCCGCATCATCTAGATGTTGAGCGCGCGCTTTTCTACCGCCAGCGCCGCGTCCTTCATCGCCTCCGAAAGCGACGGGTGCGCGTGGCAGATCATGCCGATGTCCTCGCTGCTCGCCCTGAACTCCATGGCGACCACGGCTTCCGCGATCAGCTCGCCGGCAAAAGACCCCATGATGTGCACACCGAGGATCTGGTCGGTCTTCGCGTCGGCGAGAAACTTGACGAAGCCAGTGGTATCGCCCATGGCGCGGGCTCGCGCGTTGGCGGAGAAAGGGAACGTCCCCGCCCGGTATTCGCCTCCCTCGGCTTTGAGCTGTTGCTCGGTCCTGCCGACCCACGCGATCTCGGGAGTCGTGTAGATCACCCAGGGTACCGTGTTGAAGTCGACGTGCGGTTTCCTGCCCGCGATGCGCTCGGCCACCGCGGCGCCCTCCTCTTCGGCCTTGTGGGCGAGCATCGGCCCGCGCACCACGTCGCCGATCGCCCAGACATTGGGAAGATTGGTCCGGCAATTCTCGTCCACTGCAACAAAGCCGCGCTCGTCCAGCTTCAGACCTACGGCGGCCGCGTTGAGGCCGTTCGTATTGGGCGCGCGGCCGATCGAGACGATCAGCCGGTCGAAGACGATGCTTTGCGCCTTGCCCTCCGAATCGGCGTACTCGACCGTCACTTCGTCTTTTGCTTTCACGGCGGCGATCTTCACTCCGAGCTGGATCTTGAGGCCCTGCTTGAAGAACACCTTCGACGCCTCCTTTGCGATTTGCTCGTCGGCGGCGCCGAGAAACGCGGGCAGCGCCTCGAGGATCGTCACCTCCGATCCGAGCCGGCGCCAAACGCTTCCCAGCTCCAGGCCGACTACCCCGGCCCCGACGATGCCAAGGCGCTTGGGTACTTCGGGCATCGCCAGCGCGCCGGTGTTGCTGAGGATGCGGTTCTCGTCGAACGGCGCACCCGGCAGCGCGCGCGGGTTGGAGCCCGTGGCAACGATGACCTGTTTCGCCACGAGAGTTTCCCCGCCCGCGGCGATCTCGCAACTCTCCGGTCCCACCTTCACGAAGCCGCCGTGGCCGTGGAAGAACGCGATCTTGTTCTTGCGGAAGAGGTAGGCAATGCCGTCGTTGCTCGCCTTGACCACCTTGTCCTTGTGCCGGTGCAGCTGCGCGAGGTCCAGCTCGAGCCCTTTCACCTTGACGCCGTGCTCGGCAAAGCCGTGCCCAGCCTGCTCGTAGTTCTCCGAGGACTGCAGCAGGGCCTTGGAGGGAATGCAGCCGACGTTGGTGCAGGTCCCGCCCAGTGCAGGCTTGCCCTCGGGGGTCTTCCAGTCGTCGATGCAGGCGGTCTTCAACCCGAGTTGGGAAGCGCGGATCGCGGCGATGTAGCCGCCGGGCCCGCCGCCGATGACGACGACGTCAAATGCTTGAGCCATGCGAGTACCCTACAGTTCGAGAAGGAGCCGCGAGGGATCTTCCAGCGCTTCCTTCATCGCCACCAGCGACAGCACCGCTTCGCGGCCGTCGACGATGCGGTGATCGTAGGAGAGCGCGAGATAGTTGATGGGCCGCACAACGATCTGGCCGTTCTCCACCACCGGTCGGTCCTTTGTCAGATGCACGCCGAGGATCGCCGACTGCGGCGGATTGATGATGGGTGTGGAGAGCATCGAGCCGAACACGCCCCCGTTCGAGATGGAGAACGTGCCGCCCGTCAGCTCTTCGATGGTGAGCTTCCCGTCTTGGGCGCGCTTGCCGAAGTCGGCGATCTTCTTCTCGATGTCGGAGAAGCTCATCTGGTCGCAGTCGCGCAGGATCGGCACCACCAGGCCGCGCGGGCTGCCGACCGCGACGCCGATATCGAAGTAGCCGTGGTAGACGATATCGTTGCCGTCTATCGAGGCGTTCACGATGGGATACTTCTTCAACGCGTGCACCGCCGCCTTGACGAAGAAGGACATGAAGCCCAGGCGCACACCGTGCTCCTTCTCGAAGCGCTCCTGGTACTTCTTGCGCAGATCCATCACCGGCTGCATGTTGACTTCGTTGAAGGTGGTGAGGATGGCCGCGGTCGCCTGCGACTGCACCAGGCGCTCGGCGATGCGCGCGCGAAGGCGCGACATCGGCACGCGCTGCTCGGAGCGGCCGGCGAGAATCTGCTCGACGCTCACGGGCGAGGGGGGCTGGGGCAGCGAAGGCCTCGCCTCGGGCGCTGCGGGAGCCGTTGCCTGCCGGTCCATCACGTCGGCCTTGGTGACGCGCCCGCCCCTGCCGCTCCCGGCTATGGCGCCGGTATCCACGCCCTTTTCCCCGGCGAGCTTTCTCGCGGAGGGCATCGCCGGCGCGGGGGCCGCCTTTGCCGCGGGCGCCGGAGCCGGCTTTGGCGCGGGCACAGCGGCCTGAGCAGGAGCCGCGATCCCAGCCGAAGCCCCAGTCGAGACTGAGGCCTTGCCGTCGGTATCGATGGTCGCGATCACCTCGCCGGCTTTCACCGTGCCGCCGTCTCCCTTCACGATCTTCGAGAGCACGCCGTCGGCCGGAGCGGGTAGCTCGAGCACGACCTTGTCGGTCTCGATGTCGATCAGGTTCTCGTCGCGCTTCACCGCCTCGCCGACCTTCTTGTGCCAGGCGAGCAAGGTGGCTTCCGCCACCGACTCGGATAGCTGCGGGACTTTGATTTCGATGAGCATGCGTCCTTACTTCCTGCCCGTGCCCTGGACCGACCGCACCAGGTTGTCGGCGAGCGGCCTGAACGCGGCGTCCACGAGTTCTTTCTGCTGCTCGTTGTGCAGCGATTGATAGCCGACCGCGGGCGAGGCCGACGATGGCCGCATTGCGTAGCCGAGAATCTGGTCTTCGCGCATGTGCTTGAGGACATAGCGCTGGATCCAGTGCCAGGCGCCCTGGTTCGCCGGTTCTTCCTGGCACCACAGGACTTCGCGCGCGTTGGCGTAGAGATCGAGCCGCTGCTGGAACTCGTCGTGCGGGAACGGGTAGAGCTGGGCAATGCGCTCGATCGCGACGTCACGCACCCCGCGCTCCTTGCGCCCCGCGCGCAGGTCGAAAAACACTTTGCCCGTGCAGAAGATCACCCGCTTGACGTTCTCCGGACGGATGTCCTCGTCCCACTCGGCGTTCACCGGGTTGAACTTGCTCTCCGCGAACTCCTCGATCGGCGACACCGACTCCTTGTGCCGCAGCAGGCTCTTCGGAGTGAAGATGACGAGCGGCTTGCGGTAAGGCCGGATCATCTGCCTGCGCAGGAGGAAGAACATCTGCACCGGGGTCGCCGGCACGCACACCTGGATGTTGTGGTCGGCGCACAGCTGCAGATAGCGCTCGATGCGGCCCGAGGAATGCTCGGGTCCTTGGCCTTCGTAGCCGTGCGGCAGCATCATCACCATGCCGCAGATGCGGCCCCACTTCACCTCGCCCGCGGCGATGAACTGGTCGATCACCACCTGCGCGCCGTTGGCGAAGTCGCCGAACTGGGCTTCCCAGACAACCAGCTCGTTGGGCTCGGAGGTCGAATAGCCGTACTCGAATCCGAGCACCGCCTCCTCCGACAGCACCGAGTCGATCACGACGAAATCGCCCTGGTTGGCGGCAACGTGGTTGAGAGGGATGTAGCTGCCGGAATCCCATTTCTCGCGATTCTGGTCGTGCAGGACCGCGTGGCGGTGGAAGAAGGTGCCGCGGCCGCTGTCCTGGCCGGAGATGCGCACCGCAAAGCCGTCCTTGAGCAGCGAGGCATACGCCAGGTTCTCCGCCATGCCCCAGTCGACCGGCATCTTGCCCTGTCCCATGAGACGGCGGTCGGCGACGATCTTTTCCACGCGGGGATGGAGCTTGAAGTTCGACGGGATGGTCGTGAGTTTCTCGGCGAGCGCCTTCAGCTCGGCGAGCGGCAGGGTGGTGTCGTCCTTCTCGTTCCACTTGCTGCGGTTGTACTTGGTCCAGTCCACCGCGAACGGCGGCTTGAAATTCGAAAGGATGGTCCTGTTGGTGTGGTAGCCGCCGTCCAGGGCCTGGCGGCAGGTGGCGACCATCCTGTCGCCGTCCTCGGGCCCGATCACGCCCTGGGAGGCGAGCCTGTCGGCGTAGAGCTTCCTCGTCCCGGGATGCTGGTTGATGATCTTGTACATCAGCGGCTGCGTGACCATGGGCTCGTCCTGCTCGTTGTGGCCGAGCTTGCGGAAGCACACCAGGTCGACCGCGATGTCCTTCTTGAATTTCGTTCGGTAGTCGAGTGCGATCTCGATCGCCATCACCGCCGCCTCGGGATCGTCGCCGTTCACGTGGAAGATGGGCATCTCCATCATCTTCATCACGTCGGTGCAGTACAGCGTCGAGCGGCTGTCGCGCGGGTCGGAGGTGGTGAACCCGATCTGGTTGTTCAGGACGATGTGCACCGTGCCGCCGGTGCCATAGCCTCGCGTGTTCGACAGGTTCAGCGTCTCCATCACCACGCCCTGGCCGGCGACCGCGGCGTCGCCGTGGATCAGGACCGGCAGCACCTGATCGCCGCCGCGGTCCTTGCGGCGGTGCTGGCGCGCGCGCACCGAGCCCTCGACCACGGGGTTCACGATCTCGAGGTGCGACGGATTGAAGGCGAGCGTCAGGTGCATCGGCCCGCCGGGCGTATTGATGTCGGAAGAAAAACCCTGGTGGTACTTCACGTCGCCCGCGAGGACCGAGTCCTCGTGCTTGCCCTCGAACTCAGCGAACAGGTCCTTGGGCATCTTGCCCAGCGTGTTCACGAGCACATTGAGCCGGCCGCGGTGGGCCATGCCGATCACCAGCTCCTGCACGCCGGCTTCGCCGGCGCGCTGCAGCAGGTTGTCGAGCATCGGGATCAGCGTCTCGCCGCCTTCGAGCGAAAAGCGCTTCTGGCCGACGTAGCGCGTGTGCAGAAACCGCTCCAGGCCCTCGGCGGCAGTCAGCCGCTCGAGGATGTGCCGCTTGGTGTCGGCCGAGTAGCTCGGCCTCGCGCGTACCGGCTCGAGCCGCTCCTGAATCCAGCGCTTTTCCGCGCGGCTGGTGAGGTACATGTATTCGACCCCCAGCGTCCCGCAATATGTCTCTTGCAGCGTCTTGATGATCTCGCGCAGGCTGGCCTGCTCCGGCCCGATCAGCGTCCCGGTGTTGTACACCGTGTCCATGTCGGCGTCGGTGAGGTCGTAGTAGGCGGGATCGAGCTCGGCGATGCGCGGGCGCTCTCGGCGCTTCAGCGGGTCGATGTCCGCGAGGAACACGCCGCGGAAGCGGTACTCCGCGATGAGCTGGAGCACGGAGTTCTGCTTGCGGTCCAAGCCCGCCACGACGGAAGCGGGTCTCGCCGCGCCGGCTTTCGCGCGCTGGGCGAACGCCGCTACTATGGGCGCATGCGCCACGTCCTGCCCGCCCCCGTTTGGCCCCGGACCGCCGGCGGGCACCGCCTGCAGCCGGTCGAAGTACTCGCGCCACTGCTGGGGAACCGACTGGGGGTCGCCGAGCCAGGCCTCGTACAATTCCTCGATGAAAGGCGCGTTGGAGCCGAAGAGGTAGGAACTGGAGAGGAACTCCTTCATAACGCTCATTGCGGAATCTCCGTGTACGGCCTCGAGTCGCTCGCGCTCGGGCTCAGCGCTTGTCGATCGGCACGAACTCGCGACGCATGGCGCCATGGTAGAGCTGGCGCGGACGGCCGATCTTGTACTCGGGATCGGAGATCATTTCCTGCCACTGCGCGATCCAGCCGACCGTGCGCGCGAGCGAAAAGATGCACGTGAACATCGACACAGGGATGTTCAGGGCGCGCTGCACGATGCCAGAGTAGAAGTCGACGTTGGGATAGAGCTTGCGGCTGACGAAATAATCGTCCTCAAGGGCGATCTTCTCGAGCGCCAGCGCCAGCTTGAAAACGCGGTCGTCGTGCAAGCCCAGCTCCTCGAGCACCTCGTGGCAGGTCTCGCGCATCAGCTTTGCCCTCGGATCGTAATTCTTGTAGACGCGGTGGCCGAAGCCCATCAGGCGAACACCTGAGTTCTTGTCCTTCGCCTTCTTGATGAATTCGCCAACTTTCGAGACGTCGCCGATTTCCTCGAGCATCTGCAGGGCCGCTTCGTTGGCGCCGCCGTGAGCCGGACCCCACAGGCAGGCGATGCCCGCGGCAATGCAGGCGAAGGGATTGGCGCCCGAGGACCCGGCGAGGCGAACCGTGGAGGTCGAGGCGTTTTGCTCGTGGTCGGCGTGCAGGATGAAGATCCGGTCCAGGGCGCGCACCAGCACCGGGCTCACCTTGTACTCCTCGGCCGGAACCGCGAACATCATGCGCATGAAATTGGCGGTGTAGGACAGATCGTTCTTCGGATACATGAACGGCTGGCCGACCGAGTACTTGTAGGCCATAGCGACGATGGTCGGCAGCTTGGCGACCAGCCGGAACGCCGAGATCTCGCGGTGCGCCGGATTGGTGATGTCGAGCGAGTCGTGATAGAAAGCCGAGAGCGCACCCACCACGCCGACCATCACCGCCATGGGGTGCGAGTCGCGCCTGAAGCCCGAGTAGAGCCGGATCAGCTGCTCGTGCACCATGGTGTGGTGCATGACGATGTTGACGAACTCGTCCTTCTGTTTCCGGTCGGGCAGCTCGCCGTTCAGCAGCAGATAGCAAACTTCGAGAAAATCGCAGTGAGTCGCAAGCTGTTCGATCGGATAACCGCGATAGAGCAGCACGCCTTGGTCGCCGTCGATATATGTGATTCCCGAGCTGCAGCTCGCCGTGGAGAG
>Ga0326726_10006272_pt1 | contig 10711 bp, 7 predicted proteins | sample MHFenrmetagenome_2_FD_207603 | JGI IMG/M metagenome (GOLD analysis project Ga0326726, IMG submission 207603) | Lab enriched peat soil microbial communities from Michigan Hollow, Ithaca, NY, United States - MHF15MN | ecosystem: Environmental > Terrestrial > Soil > Wetlands > Peat | place: USA... | reverse complement strand
ATCATGCGCCGTGCCCGTATTGCCTCCTCCGTGCTCGCCCTAGGCGTGGTGCTCCTGCTGCCCGTGCACGCATCGGCGCTGCAACCGCTGATGGTTGCCGACAACGTATACGCTTTCATCGGAGATCCCGGCGAGCCTTCCGTCGAAAACGGCGGTAACGCGGGCAACTCGGGCTTTATCATCGGCAACGATGGCATCGTCGTGATCGATACCGGTATTTCCTACGAGCACGGCCGCCAGATGCTGGCGGCCATCGCACGGGTGAGCGGCAAGCCGGTGCGTCTTGTCATCATCACGCACGCAGCTCAGGAATTCCTGTTCGGAAACGCAGCGTTCGACGAGATCGGGGTGCCGGTGCTGTCGCACGCAAAGTCGCTGGAGCTGATGCGGCAGCGGTGCGACCACTGCCTGGAGAACTTGAATCGCATTCTGGGCGCGGAAATCATGCAGGGGTCGCGCCTCGTTCTTCCAACCCGACTGGTGGAGACGTCCACAACGCTCTCGATTGCGGGTCTGTCGCTGGAACTCCTGCATTTCGGCTGGGGAAGCACGCCGGGAGACCTCGCGGTGTTCGACCCCGCCAGCGGGGTTCTGTTCGCCGGCGCTCTGGTGTCGAGCCACCGCATTCCCGAATTGCGTGACGGAAATTTCAAGGGATGGCTCGGTGCGCTCGACCAACTCGAGAGCATCCCCTGTCGCGTCGTCGTGCCCGCGTTCGGCCCCGTGATCGCCCCAGCCGGCATCGCCAACACGCGCGGTTATCTGCTCGCCCTGGACCGGACGGTACGACAAATGTACCGATCCGGCGCCAGTCTGACGGAAGCGGTGGACGGTGCGGCCTTGCCCGAATATCGTGGCTGGGACATGTATCCCGCGGCTCACCGACGCAACGTGTTGCAACGTTACTTGCAATTGGAACTCGAGGAGCTTGCACGCTAGCAGCCGGTAGCTGGCGCTACGGCCAACCTCTATAATCGGCTGCTGCTCCGACTACCTTAACGTCAACCACCATGGGCCACCGCCTGACCAAAATCTACACGCGCACCGGAGACACCGGCACGACCGGCCTGGGCGACGGTTCCCGCGTGGCCAAAGACCACGTCCGAGTGGAAGCGCTCGGTGCGGTGGACGAATTGAACAGTTGTCTCGGCCTGATGCTGGCCGAGCCGCTGGGAGAGGACGTGCGGCACCTGCTGATTGAAATTCAGCACGATCTGTTCGACATCGGTGGCGAACTCTCCATTCCCGGCTATACCCGCATCCAGGCCGAGCATGTTTCCCAACTGGAACGCGTACTCGACCATCACAATGCCGATCTGGAGCCACTCAAGGAATTCATCCTGCCTGGAGGCAGCCGGGCCGGCGCCCTGTGCCACTTGGCTCGCACGGTATGCCGCCGCGCCGAACGCCGCGTGGTCAGTCTTGCATCCGTTCAGAGCTTGTCGCCGTATTGTCAGCAATACCTCAACAGACTATCCGATCTTTTGTTTGTCCTGAGCCGGGTGATCAACCGGGGCGATGGAAGCAGCGACGTGCTGTGGCGAAAGGACCGCGGCGCCGGTGGTCCAAACCGATAACCCTGGCCGGCCCGTAGAGATCAGAGGCGTGACCAAGCAGGCAATTACCCGCCATGGCCGACTCGGATAGCATCGCCGAATTGATAACGCGCTGCGCCCTGCGCGATGAGCGCGCCTTCGCACGGTTGTACCAGCACACGGCCGGGAAACTGTACGCGGTGGCGTTGCGCATATTGCGCAGGCAGGACTGGGCCGAAGAAGTGTTGCAGGAGAGCTTCGTCAACATCTGGAACCATGTGAGCGAATACGCCGTGCAGAAGAGCGCGCCGATGACCTGGATGACCGCCATCGTCCGCAACCGGGCCCTGGACTGGCTGCGACGCCCCAATCTGGAACGCGGAAGCGAGGACTACGATCTGCTGGTCGAAGCGGTCGCGGACGACGCGCCGGGCCCGGACCTGCTGCTCGGGAGTAGCCGTGAGGCTCGGGCCCTGGCCGAGTGCCTCGAGCAGCTGCCGGGCAACCAGCGCCAGAGCATCGCGCTAGCATACGTAAATGGACTGTCGCATGCCGAGCTGGCGCAGCATATGCGAGAGCCATTGGGCACAGTGAAGACCTGGATCCGGCGCGGCCTGGAAAAACTGCGCGGATGCATGCAGGGCGCCCCGGCTTAGACGGCTTTAAATGAAACGAACGTGAAATATCTTAACGATGCTCTGCGAGAAGCCCTGGCTGCCGAATTTGCCCTCGGTACGCTGCAAGGCCGCGCGCGTCGCCGCTTCGAGCACTCGCTGAAAGATGACCCTGCTCTTCGCCGGATCGTTGCGGCCTGGCAAGACCGGCTAGCACCTCTGAATGACAGCGTCGTGCCAGTCCAGCCGCCGGCGCGGGTTTGGCGCAGCATCGAGCAGCGCATCCGCCCGGCCTCGCGCCGAGGGACCGGTCTTTGGAACAATCTGCACTTCTGGCGCGCAGCGAGCTTTGCGGCCAGTACGGTGGTTGTGCTCCTTGCATTGGCCCTCGCCGTATGGGCGCCCACACCCAAACCGCACGACACGATGCTGGCGGTGCTCTCTGATGACCAATCGAACCCGGCCATCACCGTCTCCTGGCAGGCCGATCCGCGCGGCGCCGAGCGCCTGCGCGTGCGTGTGGTAGGGCATGCCGAGATGGCGCCAGATACGGCTTGGGAACTGTGGATGCTACCCGGCGGTGACCAGAAGCCGGTGTCCCTAGGCCTGATCACGACCCATGAAAACCAGACCGTGACCGTGCCGCGACGTCTGGCTTCGGCCATCAATCATGCGTCGGGCCTGGCCATGAGCGTTGAGCCTAAAGGCGGCTCGCCAACAGGGCTGCCGACGGGGTCTATCCTCTACAAGGGGTTATGCACCACGATGTAACCCTCTTGCACACTGCCAGGGTTGCGCCCGGCAGGTTGCGAGTATGGAAAGGTCGGAAGAGCAGACAGCATGCGTTGCACTTGAGCATCGCATGGTCTCGCCAAGAGTTCAGAATTGCCCTTCCCGCCTTTTCATTGGCAACCTGACGCCGCGGTCTCGCCAGGAAGCGATATTGTGGTCGCCTCCAACACCCTGACCGGGGCCAGTCCGACAGGCTGCTACCGCTCCAGGTAGTCCGGTCGCTACCGCTCCAGGTAGTGCGGTCGCTACCGCTCCAGGTAGTGCGGTCGCTACCGCTCCAGGTAGTCCGGTCGCTACCGCTCCATGTAATGCAGCAGCGTGGAACTGGTCTGGCGCAGGCGCTGCGACAGCAACGTCACCAGCTTGATCAGGAGCTTGGCGCCCAGGCTGGGCTCCTCGATGATGATCCGCACCATGGCGTCGCGCGAGAGCACGGCAAAAGTCGTGGGTTCGACCGCGATGCAGGTCGCAAAGCGTGGCTCGCCGTCGATCATAGACATCTCACCCAACGTCATGCCCGGGCCCACGGCCGTCATGGGCTGGATGACGCCGCGCTTGTCGGTCTTCACGATGTCGACCTTACCCTGAATGATGAGGAGCATGTAATCGTCGATATCGCCTTCGCGGATCATCATGCCACCCGGTTCTGCTCGATACACCTGCATGAAAGCGGCCAGCATCTGGATATCTTCGCGGCTGAAGTCGTCGAAGAATTTCGACTGGCCGATCATGTCGAAGATCTGCTGGGCCAGTGCGGTTCCCTCGCCCAGGTGTTCCAGGCTCTTGAGCAGCGGGTTTTGCGGAGCGGACTCTGCCATAGACACCGAAGCGAAGGTGAAGACGTGCCAACGCCGGTCCTCTAAAGCCAGCTTCAATACGCTGCTAGCGCGGAACCGGTCGGGAAGACCGTCTAGATTATCAGCGAACCGGGCAACTTTGGTAAAGCGCCCGCAAGCGTCGTGCCAGAGGCCTGAATCCTGCCTCAGGCGGCTTGCTGTCGCTGCGCCAGCGCCGTGCGCCTGAGGTAGGTGTCGCGCGCGATGCCGACGTCCTCGATGAAGTGCGGCAGCTCCGAGAGGAGCAGCGCCTGCGGGCCGTCCACCAGCGCTTTGGCCGGTTGAGGGTGAAAATCCACCAGTATCATGTTGGCGCCTGCCGCCACGCCCTGAGCCGTCACGTGCATGACGTCCAAGATGCCGTCCTGGCCGCGCGAACGCGAGCCGACCGAATGCGACGGATCGATGCATACCGGCATACGCGTTAGACGCCGGACGACCGGTACATGGGCGAAGTCGACAAAGTTGCGGTGGGGGTCGCCCATATGCGTCTTCATGCCGCGCAGACCGAATACGACGCGCCGGTTGCCCTCGCTCGCCAGATACTCGGCGGCATTCAGAGACTCGTCCAGGGTGATGCCGAAACCGCGCTTGATTAGCACCGGGAATTCGCTCTGGCGCCCGACCGCCTTGAGCAATTCGAAATTCTGCGTATTGCGGGTGCCGATCTGCACCATCGCGCCGGTGGGGCTGCCGGTCTCCCGCAGGGCGTCGCGGATTTCGTCCAGGTGCGCCTCGTGCGTGATCTCCATGGCGATGACCTTGATGCCGTACTTGCCCGCGATCTCGAAAACGTAGTTCAGGCAATTGCGGCCGTGGCCTTGGAACGCATACGGGCTCGTGCGGGGCTTATAGGCGCCCATGCGCGTGCAAACCTGTCCGTTCGCCTGTAGCGCCCGGCACATCTGCTCCACGTGCTCGGGAGTATCCACCGCGCACAATCCCGCGAATATGTGCAGGGTATCCTGGCCGAAGCGCAAGCCCTGGTAGTCAAACCAGCTCGGTCGGTCGTCACCCTTGTGACGGCCCAGCACCCGGTACTCCTCGGAGACGCGCACGACGCGCTCGACGCCCGGAAGCGCCTGCATATCCTCGATCAGGAGCTGTTTGGTGCTGCCGATCAGGTAGATTTCGGTCACCGTGCGCATCGCTCCTTCCACCCTGTGCGCCCGCACCTGAATGTCGGGTAGCCGTGCCAGCTGCTCCATCAGCTGGCGATACTCGGGCGATTCCGGCTGCGCGTTCTCGCTGAGAATGAGAATCATACGTTCAGCTCGCCGTTCCACCCACGGTAAGACCGTCGATGCGAAGCGTCGGCTGGCCCACACCCACGGGCACGCTCTGGCCCTCCTTGCCGCAGGTACCTACACCGGTGTCAAGGGACATGTCATTGCCGATCATGCTGACGCGGGTAAGTGCATCCGGCCCATTGCCGATAATGGTAGCGCCCTTGACCGGATAGGTCACTTTACCGTCCTCAATCATGTAGGCCTCCGAGGCGGAGAACACGAATTTGCCGCTCACGATGTCGACCTGTCCTCCGCCGAAATTCACGGCGTATAACCCGCGCTTAACCGAGCCGATTATTTCCTGGGGGTCCCTGTTTCCAGACAACATGTACGTGTTCGTCATACGCGGCATGGGAACGTGGGCGAAGGACTCGCGGCGGCCGTTTCCCGTGACGGGCACGCCCATTAGGCGGGCGTTGAGGGAGTCCTGGATGTAGCCCTTGAGCACGCCGTCCTCGATCAACACGGTGCGCTGGGTCAGGTTGCCCTCGTCGTCCACGTTCAGCGACCCGCGACGGCGGGATAGTGTCCCGTCGTCCACCACCGTCACACCCGGCGCTGCGACACGCTCGCCGATGCGCCCCGAGAAGGCGGAGCTGCCCTTACGATTGAAATCGCCTTCCAGCCCGTGCCCGACTGCTTCGTGCAGCAGCACGCCGGGCCAGCCCGGGCCAAGCACTACGGTCATGGTCCCTGCCGGCGCGGGGCGGGCCTGCAGGTTGATCAGCGCCTGGTCGACCGCCTTGTGGGCATAGTCGCGCAACACCTCGTCGGTGAAGTAGGCATAGTCTAAGCGCCCGCCTCCGCCCGCCGAGCCCTGCTCGCGGCGGCCATCTTCCTCGGCAATGACCTGCAATGACAATCGCACCAGGGGACGCACGTCGGCGGCCATGACGCCGTCGGACCGTGCCACCAGCACCACCTCGTATTCGGCTGCCAGGCTGGCCATCACCTGTGTGACGCGCGGGTCGCGCGCCCTAGCATACCCCTCTACTTTCTCCAGAAGCGCGACCTTGATTGGGGCTTCGAGGCTCGCGATCGGGTCCAGCGGAAGGTACAGAGCACGACCCTCGTTACGGCGTGCGATCTGCGTGCGGGCCTCACCGCCTTGACGCGCGATGGCACGGGTGGCCTCGGCAGCCGATTGCAGCGCAGGCAGGCTGATGTCGTCCGAATACGCAAACGCCGTTTTCTCGCCGCTCACCGCACGCACGCCTACGCCTTGTTCGATATTGAAGCTGCCCGACTTGACGATGCCCTCCTCCAGGCTCCAGCTTTCGCTGCGGCTGTATTGAAAGTAGAGGTCTGCATAGTCCACCTGGTGCGACAGGATCTGACCGAACACCCGGGACAGCCCCCCCGCGTCCAGCCCATAGGGTGCCAGCAAAGTGCGGTCGGCGGTGGCGAACAGCAATTGTGTGTTGTCAGGGGCGTTCATTTGTAGCGTGACTCGTAATTGGTGATTCGTGATTGGAGATTCGCGCCCCATGGCGCGGCCAAAGCTCTCGTGCCGTTATCTACCGGTATGGATCGTACCATCTCAAGGTGACGTCTGGCGCCGCGGCCATCGCGGCACAGCCATAATGGCTTCATATGGGGTCTAGCGGCACGAATTCGAGTCACGAGTCGCCAATCACGGCCCCCCTCACACCTTCCGCACCGTACGATGGCTCAACGCGGGCAGGCTCTGACGCAGGCTGGCCTGGTGAGCAGGGTTGATGCCGGCGATGACGACTCCCGACCCGCGCGGAAGGCGGTCCAGAACCACGCCCCAAGGATCCACGATCATGCTGTTGCCGTGCGTTTCCCGCCCGCTCAGGTGATAACCACCTTGTGCCGGCGCCAACACATAGGCCAGATTTTCGATTGCGCGAGCCCGGATCAAGGCTTCCCAGTGTGCGCGTCCGGTGGTGTCGGTGAACGCGGATGGTACGACGATAATGTCCACGTCTCCCATTGCCCGGTACAGCTCTGGAAAGCGCAGGTCATAGCACACGGACAGGCCAATCCGGCCAAACGGCGAGTCGACCACCTTGACATCCTTGCCGGGATGGATGGTGCGCTGCTCTGAAAATTTCTCCGCCCCGAGTTCGAAGCTAAAGAGATGGATTTTGTCGTAGCGCGCCACTTGCGTGCCGGCATCGTCGTAAACCATGCATGTGTTGAAGACCTTGCCAGCCACCGGGGACTCGAGCGGGACCGAGCAGCCCACCAGCCAAACCTTGTGCCGGCGGGCTGTGCGCGCCAGAAACTCCTGGATCGGGCCTGCGCCCTCCTTCTCGCGCGCCTCGACCTTGTCCGTGTCCTTGAGGCCCATGATGGCGAAATACTCCGGGAGGGCAACCAGCTTGGCGCCCTGCTCTACGGCGATCTCGATAAGGCGTTTGGCTTCGTTGAGGTTGGCGGCGACGTTCGGCCCTGAAGCCATTTGAACGCCAGCGATGCGGAACACCTGCGCGTGGCCACTGGCCCCGCGCTCCGCCAGCGGACTGCGTACAGCGGTCGCGCGCGGGCGCGCACGTCCGAATCCAGACTTGGTCGATGCTTTCATGTGTATGGTGTCGGCAATGGGGCACTCGCCCCGGACTTATTTGCGGCCTCGCTTACCATCCTGCGCCTGCTCCCTCTTCTTCTTTGTCACCGTGGGATCGGCCCACGTTCCCTTGACGTCGTATTCGAAGGCCACCATCTGTCCGATCGGGTCCTTGAGGGCCTTCTGAGCCAGCAACGCAGCGATTCCCACGACGGGATTGACGATGGCCGCGCCCAACGCCACGCTCTCGCTCATCGATGGGACGATCTTGACATCCAGCGTCTGGGTTTCCGCCGGCAGATTGATGTCACCCCTCATCTCCACGCGGGCCGCCGGACCGAGCATGCGGAAGTTATCGGTCCGAACCATGCCCCGATCGATGGAGGCCGTCGCGGAGATTTGGTCGAAGGCAAATCCTTCGCTGAACACGTCTCGGAAGTCGAGCGTAGCGCGGCGAGGCAGGGCTTGCAGGCTCAGTACGCCGATCAGCTTTCCGATGCCGGGTTCGATCTTGACGAACTGGCCCTTCTTGACATCCAGGTGCAGCGTCCCGCTCAGACTGGGAAGATCGAGTGAATACGGAGGGCCGTTCCAGGCCAGCCGTCCCTCCAAACGTCCGCTGCCACCCTTGATGCCCGGCGGCAGCTTGATCTGTGCGAAGTAGCGCCCGATGTCGGAAACTTCCACCTTGGCGTTCATGCGTGTGGACGGGTTGACGCTCCATGCCTCCCACACCCCATTCATGCTCAACGTGCCGTCCGGACTTCGCAACTCCAACTGCTCGATGCGCCAATCGCGGCCTTCAGGCACCGCCGCCAGGGTGAGCTTGCCTAATGGCCGCGATCCCAAGGTGAACTCATCGGCGGCGATATCCAGCGAGGGCAGATTTTGCCCGCTGCTTGCTGGCGAAACGATTCCAATCTCGGGCGTCGAGGCCGGAATCAGCAACCTGGTGAAGCGTGCGGTGAGCGTGCCCTGGCCGCCGGGGGCCCAACTGAGGTTGCCCACCGCTTCGCGGCTTGTAAGACTCGCCCGCCACGTGCCATCGTCCAACGTAGCATCGAGCCCTACTTCGCTCCAGGTGCGCGAGAAAGCATGCAAATCGGAAACGCGTAACTGCACGCCCGCCAGCGCGGATAGCGATTCGTCCGTGGTTGAGGCAGGGGCCGGCCATACTCGGCGCCACTGGTCCCAGTCCAGAGAATCCAGCGTCCCGGCCAACCACAGGCCGTCTCGCTGCGGCGGCGGCGCCTTTTCGCCCACCCTGACCTCTCCTCGAACAATCCGGCCCCCATCGGCCTTATCGACTATGTACTGCGCCGAGACGAGATTGCCGAGGCTAACGCCGAAAAATTCTTGATCAGCCGAGCGGGTCTTGCGCTCGAGCTTGAATGGAAGCGCAGTGCCGGCAGCCTTGAACAGCGGCGCCGGTAAGGAGGAAGAAAGGCCGCGCAAATCCGATTCCAGTACCAAGTCGGTTCGGCGCGCGATCAGCGTAACCGTACCTTTCCAGTCCGCGGCGCCAGACAAGTAACTCAGCAGAGGGTTGGCTACGTGCTGGCGCAGAACTGTGGCCTCGGCTCGCCCTGTCGCTCGAATGCGCACTCCGCCGGCATCGCGGTCCAGCGTGAATCGGGCTGGCATGCCAAGCACTCGGGCGGTCCCGTCCCGCAGGCTCACATCGTCAAGGGTGAAGACCAGCTGTCCTCCGAGTTGCTCCAGGCGGGGAACATCGGGGCCGGCATCCAACGTGTTATCCGCGAAGCGGTAGTTGCCTGATACTTTCGCGTCGGTGGTATGGTTCAGAGGCAGGTCCAGGGACAGCTCAAGCCGCCCCTGTCCGTTCGCTTGCATACCGCGGGTAAACCCGTTGATTGCGCGGTCGACGGGGCTTTGCTCGACCGCCCGAAGAAATTCGGCGGTGGACCCTTCGGCGTCTCCACGAACCTGCAGCTGCGCATCCCGGGACTCGAGGTCCGGAATGGTTGCGCTCATTGCGGACAACCGAACTCCCAGCATGGTGCCTGCTCGCATAGTCGCGGTCATGCTCGCCCCGCGGAAAGCGATCTCGCCCTTCATCTCCTCCAGGCGCGGCCAACCGCGAGCGAACGCCACTGTGACGTCGTCCACGGCCATGACGACCTCGAATATGCCGGACTTCCCATCGGCGAAGGGGAACTGGCGCAGATCGCCGCGCAGGCGAAAACGAGCATCGTTCGTGATACCCGAGACGATGGCGGCTTGCATCCAATCGCGCACGTTCTTGTTCACCATGATCGGGACGTAGCGCCACGCGTCGCGACCGTCCATGCGCACGAGACTCCCGGCAAGGTCGATGTTGCCAGGCTGACCCGGCACCGTTTCATAGGTTCCGGCGACTTTGGCGGACAGATGGGCGTTGGCGAATGCGAGGTTCTCCACGCGCACCGTTGGGCTGCCCTTCTCCATCGACCACGCCAGTTTGGCGCTCAGATTATCCAATGGGAGGGGGGCGAGAAATACTTTTGGCATCTCGAGCTGAGAAGCCGCCGCCCGCAGCGTCATTGTGCCGCCAACCTGATCGGCGCTAACCACACCGCTGACGGTCGAAAACCCGGGCAGGTACCCGGACGGACTGAGCGTCAAATCGTCGAAGCTCCCCCGCACGGCATACTTGCCCCTGACATCCCATTTCCCCTGCCAGCTCACTCTGAAACTGTGCAAGGTTCCACGCGGGTGCATTTCTTCCAGCCTTGCACGAATAACCTCGTCAACCGGCAGACGGTCCACCATTCGCGAGACCGCGGCCAGGTCGAGGGCATCGAACTCCAGCTCGAAGCGGGCGTCCGGGTCACCCCGCGCACCAATGCGTCGGTAGCGGATGTCGGCAGGCGGCAGCCTCAGGTTGTCAGGGGTCGTGAAGGCGAGATGTTCTGCCGCAAGCTCCATCCGTCCCCGTCCCGCCTTCCAGATCAGACGACCCTGCAGCTGAGCAAGTTCGAGTTGCGGCAGATCCGGCTGCAGGCGCAACCGCACCCCCGAGAGTTCGACGTCCGCGGTGAGGCTTCGCACTGCGCCTCCGGCGAAGTCAGTCCATATTTGCAAGCCACCGGCACCACTGGAGAGCTCCAGC
>Ga0326726_10006271_pt1 | contig 10712 bp, 14 predicted proteins | sample MHFenrmetagenome_2_FD_207603 | JGI IMG/M metagenome (GOLD analysis project Ga0326726, IMG submission 207603) | Lab enriched peat soil microbial communities from Michigan Hollow, Ithaca, NY, United States - MHF15MN | ecosystem: Environmental > Terrestrial > Soil > Wetlands > Peat | place: USA... | reverse complement strand
TAAATCGGTCAGTGAAATAGCTTATGAATTAGGGTTTAAGCATCCTCAGCACTTTAGCCGGATGTTTAAAAATGAAACAGGATATACCCCTAACGAATATCGGTCTTTAAACTGAAAGTCAGACCAGACTGGCGAATTCAGGCCAAAAGGTTAAAACGGTTTTTTGATAAGTAAAATACAGTTTAATAAGATACGTCTCAATAATTCATTATATCATTAATGACAGTCGTCATTTCCTCGTCGAAAGATATTGCAAACCCCAGGATTTCAGGCATGCTTCCCGGGTGATACCTGTTAAGTCTGATCAGAAGGGCATTGGGATTATTACTAACCATCGCTTCAAAAGGGAACCTTATTATTCCCGGAGTGTTGTATCCGACACCTAGTTCAAGAAATACAGTTGATTTACCTTCAGTCCCGGAGATGAATTTTCTGTAATTACTTTCTAAAGTATACCAGTTACTGTCCTGAACGAAATAATTATCCTTACGCAGGTTGACTTCCATATTACCACCACACACGGGACATTTTGGAACCAGGGATGAAGGTATTCTGCAATCAGAAGTTTCTGAAATCATTTGTGAAACTATCTGTTCATTATAGTACAACTTATCATGGCAACCTTTCTCACACTGGAAATAGCCATAGTTTCCCTGAACCTCAAATAATTTGGACTTTTCAACACCTGCCTTTGTGAACTGACCCTCCACATTTGTAGTTATAACAAAGTAATCCTTTAATGAAACAAGCTCCATTAACTTGACATACAATTCCATAACTGGTGTTTCAAACAAGTTTAAACTGATATGTTTCGCCCAGTATGCCCACTTCTCTTCCTGTGTTCTGAATGGATAAAAACTCGAAGTATAAAGGTCTTTCATCCCATATTTTTCAATAAATGGTTTGAAGTTCTCGGTAAATCTTTTTCCACTGTATTCAATACCAGCTGCAGCCGAAAGTCCGGCTCCGGCTCCGATTATAAGTTTTTCTGCACTATTAATTGCTTTTGCAGCTTTTTCGATTCTCCTGGAATATTCTTCATTCATTCCGGGCCACATTTTAATAATTTACGATACAGATAGTAATCAATATCCTTAAAAACATTAAAGACCACAGCTTCTATTCCTGAAGAAGGAGACTGATTGAAATATTCACTGACTGTCCTGACTGCGATTTCTGCTGCCGGCTGATTTGGAAATTTGTACTCTCCGGTCGAAATACAACAGAATGCGATACTTTTCAAACTGTATTTTTCTGCTAAACTGAGGCATGAACGGTAACAGTCAGCCAGTTGGTTTTTATCAGTTTGCGTTACTTTTAAACTATTAATTATCGGACCAACTGTATGAATAACAAATTTTGAAGGTAGGTTATAGCCTTTGGTGATTTTTGCCGAACCAGTTGGTTCAGGATGTCCCTGGATCTTCATTAGTTCATTGCACTCCAGCCTCAATTGAATCCCTGCTGCAGAATGGATGACATTGTCAATGCAACCGTGCAACGGAACGAAGCATCCAAGCATCTGACTGTTGACTGCATTGACAATGGCATCAACTTTAAGTCTTGTAATATCTCCCTGCCAAAGCAAAAGCCTGTTGTCAGCGGGAGATACTATCATCTGGTTTAATTCAACCGTTCCTTTTTCAACGAGCTGTTTTTGTAATTCATTGTCTTGTGCTTTGAGCAAATTTTCGGAAAACGGAACGGGAGGCCGCCGGTTCATAAGAGAACGCATAAGTCGCCTTTTGCCCGACAAATCACGCGGGATACTCAGGTGCGAGTACTCAGGTTGTTCATCAATAAGACAATTCAGAATAAAATCAAGATCGTCCAAAATGGTACAGGTATTAATTAACTTTAGCAACAAACAATTGCATTAATCTTCTTTGGGTATTGATAGTTTTTGCCCTCTCCCTTCGGGGTAAACAGTACTTACAACCAAATCTGATTTTTCCTGATTTGTCTCAATTTGATATGAATTCATTATTTCAGTAAAAGTACAGATTATTTCAGAGCCTGTAAAATCGGCTGGAGAAGCTTCCATTTCATCCTTAAAGCACTTTGAGGGCCGTTTGGATTAATGTATTCAAACAGGATCTTCTTATCAGCGCCTATTACATACACAGCTGGTACCGGGAGTAGCGGTTCAGTGTTCTTTCCACCGGAAGCCTGAATGATCATATCTTTCATTCTATCGCCCTGTTTCCATGCAATTCCAAATGCTTTTGCAAGGGATACGTCGCAATCACCAAACAACATTGAAGGGTCAATCTTGGTTTTTTCGCTTGTTGAAAGGAGTTTATCAGGCGCATCCGGACTTATTGCGATAAGTTTATAACCAAGATCTGAAATAGCTTGCAGGTTAGGTGTTATCTCTGCACTGAAATGGTTAATACAATTCGAACACCAGTCACCCCGGTAAAATATTACTACGGCTGGTTTTTCAGAGATAAGGGAATAGAATGAAACCGTGTTCCCCTTAGTATCTGTAAGAGATCCATCGGGTACAGATTCACCGATCAGTAACGGAGAAACATCAAGTGCCGATGTCGGAACCTGTCCTTTTACCTGGCTGCCTGATAAGCAAACTGCTGCAAGCAGAAAGAAGATGATTGTTTTTTTCATGTTTAAATAATTTGAGATTTTAAATGTATTTTGAAGTTTTAAAGATTTACATTAAAAATATACCAACCTTTTATGGAGAGCAAACGGGTTCCCTACGCACCACTATAGTTAGTATTATTGAGTATCAGTAATATAGTAATTATACATAAACAAATCATTAATAAAGCAAACCAGATTGATATAATAATCTTAATTCATTATTACCCTCTTTTGTAGATAATGAGTGGTTTTGAAAAAAGATGACAGAAAAAAATGAGAAAACCTGATCTGAAATTTCTAATATATCCGATAAGAAATGAACTCTGAAACAGCTTGAACAGGAGCATCTTTTGAAACGGAAAGCTTTTGTAGAAATACCCCCGCGCGTGTAATATTCGCTGACAGAACTTGGTCAAAGTCTGATGCCGATAATAGGGAAGATGATAGAGTGGGCACAGGTGCATTTTAATGAAATAACAAAATAAGGTATGTCTGGCAGAGAATTGCTCTCACTCTCGCTCTTTTTCCGTACCCCTAAACCTGCCTGCCGGCCTTGCTCTGCTGAAGTCCCGAGTACTCGGGACGAAGGCGAAGCAGGCAAGTGCCCCAAAGTTGTAACCTTCTAAACCATTTCCTCAAGTATTCCTGTACTCTTTAAGCGAAACGCCAACAAGCCGTTTAAAATATTTTCCGAAAAAAGACTATGATGGGAAATTAAGCTCATCGCTGATTTGCTGAATACTCATATTTGTTGACTTAAGCAGTGCCTTGGCCTCCAGGGTTATATAATTGTTGATCCATTCGTTTGCTGAAATACCGCTGTTTTTCTTAATTACTTTTGACAGATATTTTGGAGTGAGACACAATTTTTTAACGACGTTACCCTTACTATGGAGAAGAAGGATGACGATCAGGTTGGAGGAGTTTTGGTGAACTGATAATTCAGATAACAAAGTGATCATAATTTTATTTAATGCTGTAACATAAAGCCCTACAGAAATTTTCAGACTTCAAATAATTCAAACATTATTTGTAGACAGAATACAGGATAAGTTTGAATTAAAACTTAGGCAGGTTGTACTTGTTTCCCGATAACTTTTTTTCCATAAATCCGCGCAAACAAAAAATCAAAGAATCTTCCAGCCAGTTTTTTAAAAGTATTTAATTGTGTTGTATAATAATAATCGGATTCGAACCAGTTGTTTTTCTTATAATATGTAAAATCTCTCCAGTTTTCGTCGAGCAATAACTTTATACTTGTTCTTGACATCCTGAATATCATCAACTGGAAAAAGGTTGGGATCGGGTGTTCTTTTTTAATTAATGTTGAATAGAATTTTTTGCTTTGCTTTTCAATAATCCCGTTAAGTTTTTTCTGTTCTTTTTCTGTCATCGGTTCAAGCGAGTTCAGGCAACAGCCTTTAATTAAATTGAAACCAAGGCTTTTACAAAGAAAATTGAAATAATCTATTATCTTACCACCACGGTAAAATCCCTGAACTACTATGCTGGTACATGCTTTCCCAAAAAATCGAGGACGATGAAAAATGAATCCCAGTCTGTCAAGAAATACTTTCATGAGTCCTGATACATTAAAGGAGTAGTTGGGAGATGCGAATATAATTCCGTCTGAATTATTCATTTTATCAATAAGTATATCCCTGTCATCATTAAAGGGACACAACTCTTCTCCTTTGTTTAAGCATAGCATGCAACCTTTACATACTTCGATATGAAAATCACTCAAACTAACTATTTCACATTCGACATCTCCGTATGATTGCAAATTGTGCATGAATTGTTCAGTGGCTTTATAAGTGTGCTTCTTTCGTGCACTACCGACAAATGCTGTAACTTTCATATTCATTAAAAATTATTAAGGGCATCAGGCCATTTTTCCAGATGAAGATACCAACGGCGCTTTCCTGATCCAGTCTTTCGAGGTTATTTGTTCTAAGATGAAATCCGTTAAATCGCCAACACTTACTTTTAAGCTTTCAAGTCTTTTATCATTTGCTGAAATATTTCCAGAAGCTTCTTCATTAGTTATTCTTGGAGGCCGCACCAGTGTCCAGTCAAGATCAGATTTTTTCAACACCTCCCATTCCAGATGCTTTGCAACCATAATTTGTTTGCCAACAAGATTTAGAAAAAGTCTTAAAAATTTCCTGTTAAAATTCCAGACCTCATTTTCTCCACCCTTATGTGCAGCGCCTCCGATATGGATATAGCGCTTAATACCATATTTGTCCATTGCGGAGACAATGTTTTTCATGGCTTTTTCATACTGTACAGGATCGCCAGGATTACGTTGAGGAGGACCGATAGTGGAGAGAACGACTTCGGCTCCTTCTATTGCAGGTTCGATTGATGAAGATTCAAAGACGCTTCCTTTTATGACCTCAATCTTATCTTTGATCTCTTCCAGCTTTTCAGGATTCCTTGCCAGAGTCTTTACCTGATATCCTGCAGCAATTGCTTTTTTAATAAGCACTTTACCGACAAATCCTGTCGATCCAAGAATGGTAATTTTCATTTTATTTTAGGTTTACTCAGTGAGATCTGATTTAATTTTCGTTAATCAGATTAATTCAAATTTAAGCTTTGTTTTAATTCAGATCAATTATTTTTCCCGATGAGGATATTATAATTGATCTTTTTTGATTGAATTAAATCATTAATGGTTTATGTATATAACTTTTTTGCCACGAAATTCAGGGTACACCAAATGGTAGTCAGTTGTTACAATGAAACTTGCGAATAGACCGATAATACAGAAACCAATCTTTCCGAACCAGTTTTGTATCCAGACAGGATCAATAAGTGCAATCTTTATCGCAAGAACATGAAGGACTGATAATAAAAGTGCATCCATTAGTCCATAAACAAGAACAGGCCAGGTAATATCAGCCAACAGTGCAAGACCAGTACTCCTTTTCGAAGAAGGTTGGGAATAGACATTCTTGATAACAAAAGCTCCGGCTATTACAGCTCCTAATAAACCCCAAGCCAACTTATGTGAGACAATGACTTTTGTACCAATTTTATTTGAAATTATACATTCAATGAACAATGCTGACACAAGCGGAATATAGAACAATAAGTACACATCCCGTTTTAACTTAAGCCATCCTGCAAATACAGCTATTACGGCAAATCCAAGCAATGAGGCAATCGATATCCAAATTATACTCAAGGTCATAAAATTTTATTTTTAAGTTAGTAGTAATTCAAATTTATTGAAAATGAAATACAAAATTAAGTTCCGATGGGTTTTTTCCATAATAAAGGTAAAGTCCCACATTTTGATTAAAAACCAGGGACAATTACTGAACTTTTCAGCCCGATAGATTTTTGTTTGAATATCTTTTCAGATTCTTGGCAAATAAAAGAACCATTATTTTAAACCAAAGAAGCAAGGGAGGTTTGTTTATATACGACACACAACACACGGCGCCTGAAACTTTCTGAGACTTTCAGACCACAAGACTGCCAGCCTTTACCAAGGCTACGGCTGCTAAAGCACGACTGCAAGACAAAAAAAGATCGATTACATTCGCTCTTTTTTTAGTACTCCGGACGGACAAAAGTTTCAACCAGATTGGTATTATTTGATATATCGGTAATTCTTTAATCGTTTTCAATGACAATAACCACTTGTGCACATAGTTCAGGAATCTTATTAATAATCACATCCCAAACTATTGAGTAATTAACACCCATGTAATTATGAATTAGCCTGTCTCTCATCCCCGCCATTTCTTTCCATTTAACGTTATTCCATTTTATTTTGAAATCAGCAGGAATCTTCTTGGTAGCTTCACCAATTATTTCCAGGCTTCTGACCACAGCCCTCTTTAGCGTTTCATCGTTCAGGAATTCTTCTTTGGAAATACCCTTATTAATGATAGATAGAATGTATAAACTCTCATCACGAATATGTTTCAGATATTCAACCTGTTCCTTAGACATATACCACTTCGTTAAGTACCTTGGGCCCTATATAAGGGCTTAGTCCATTAATTGTGACAATTTCAACTTTTTCATTTTTAAAGAGTTGTTCAAATATATCACAAACAGCCATGAAATTATCAAAGTTTTCCATCTCAGGTTTAAAATCAATCAGGATATCAATATCACTCTTAACTGATTGCTCATTCCTGGAATATGAACCAAAAAGGCCAACATTTCGTATTCCCAGCCTCGTAAGGGTCTGTCTGTTAGTCTTAATTGCAGATATTATATAATCTTTAGTTGTCATTTTCAACTCTTTACTGCAAATGTACAAATCTTTTTTTTCTGTTGAATATACAAAGACAATAGGGGAACAGAATAACTAGTCAGAATATTGTTGGGTGTCGGATGATGCTATCAAAAACATGATTCCTGGTTGCATTTTTGCAGAAGAACTCGTTTTGGAGAGAGGGAAAATTGATGTCTAAAAGTCAGAAGACAGAAGACCGAAGCCTGAAGTCCGAATTCGAGTTGCAAGACTAGGAAGGCCACAGGACCGCCAAACAAAAGTTACAGCCAGTTTAAAGATTTCATGTTTTATAATGTTTAAATCCCGTTGATGAATCATTAAAATCATAAAAATATTGCCTGCTCAAAACAAATTTGGCAAGTTCTGTTCCTGTTTTTAACATAACTGTAATTGATAGAATATATTCTTAAATGTATAATTTAGTGGTCCGGATCAATAAGTTATGAGCAGAGGATTTGTCAAAGAAGACGATCAGGAAGAAGTTCCGATAGTGCCACAAAGGGCATATTTACCTGAGGGTGTGACAAACTTTGTTACCCGGGCCGGTATGGATCAGCTATTAGCTGAAAAACAAATGCTGATCCATGAAAAAGACAGCCTGAGCAGCACTGACGAAAATGAGAAACGAATTGCCTTGAACTATATTAATGCAAGATTGCAGCTGCTGAACAACAGAATTGACGAAGCCAAAATTATTGATCTGAAAGACCAACCTCAAAACGAGATAAGGTTCGGTACACTAGTAACCCTCAAAACTGAAGTGTCTGGAAATACTCAGATTTTTCAGATAGTAGGTGTTGATGAGGCAGACATTTCCAAAGGTAAGATCTCATTTATATCACCTTTAGCCAAAGCCTTAATAAATAAAAAAGTCGGAGACAAGATTACTTTAAAGCGATACAAAGAAGATATTGTTTTTGAAATTATAGATGTAACCTACCGATGATCCTGATCTCAATAGAAAAAGTTGATTAAAAAGCGGAAACGTTTTACAGGGAAGCCTACAGGTGATTTAAGAACAACGATTAACGTCTTTTGTTAATAATTTTCTGTGCGGTAAACGTTGGAGTCTGTTAACAAACAGGAATAATACCTATTTTTAAAAACAAAATATTTTAAAGCCCCTTTAGGTGGGGGGATATAATTATCCTTATGAAATAGTATTGATTTTTAACTGAATAAGAAATGGCGCAACAATATTTAGATCATTCAAAAGCAATCTTAACTTCTAATCGTTCAAATTTTAAGGGAGGAAGCAAAGAATCCGGGATTATCTCCTTATTTGGGTATCAGAACGAATATGATCTCAGAGAAGGGTATCCATTATTAACTACTAAAAAGATGGCTACAAGATCTATGTTTCATGAAACAATATGGTTCCTAAGAGGGGATACAAATATTAAATATCTTGAAGACAATAACGCCCCTATATGGCGACCCGATGCTTTTCAGGGCAATCTTCCGGGGATGCAAAAAGAAGGAATTTTTCCTGAAGGTATTGCAAAGTATTCTCCTGACTGGGATAAAGCAATGGAAGAATATGGTCAGAGGATAAAAGAAGATCCTGCGTTTGCAGAAAGATGGGGTGATGCCGGTCCAATTTATGGGAAACAATGGAGAAGATGGGAATATTTTGATCATGAAAAAGGGATGTTTGTTGAAATAGATCAGCTGGGGAAATTGATAAATGGACTGAGAAAGAAACCAACCGGGAAGAAACATATTGTTGATTCATGGAATCCCGGAGACACTCCAAAAATGTCATTACCTCCATGTCATGTTTTATACCAGGCAACTGCTAATGAAGAAGGTGAGCTGGAATTGCAGCTTTACCAGAGAAGTTGTGATCAATTCCTGGGTGTTCCTTTTAATATAGCCAGTTATGCTGCGCTTACCCGGGTAATTGCCCAGGAAGCAGAGATGGTTCCAAAAACATTTATCCATACTTTCGGAGATTCACATTTTTATGCTGGTATTGGGAAGAGAACTCAATGGCACAGAGATAATTTCAAGGAACTACAAAAAAGAATAAGAAATGTTTCTGCAAGAGAAGAATATTTAGAAGTTGTTGAGTGGATTAATAAAAATGCTCCCAGTGATGGCAATGAAGAAAAATATGATCATGTAACTGCAATTCTTGAACAAATGTCAAGAGAACCCAAACCTTTACCTAAATTACATATCGCAAAAAAACCTTTTGATCAACTAACTATTGATGATTTTGTTGTAGAAGATTATAATCCTCATCCTCCGATCAGAAGGAGTATGGCTGTTTAAAATGGAGGAGTCAGTATTTGCTTTTCCAACAGACGAGTTTTGGAAACTATTGACCTATAAAAGACAAGGTCTGATAAAGGGAAACAGCGAAATATTAAAAAGGATTGTTCAAAATGGTTTGTTTCTAAGAAGAAGTGAATTAGAAGAAGACCCTTCTTTTAAACAAATTATTCCGTATGCAATTATCTCTAATAAAGAACCGGAGCCCCGCACCTGGCGGGATAAACTCCGCGGAGTTCGGCAAAGCCAATCATTTTATTTATTCAGGAGGACATCAAGTCAGACAGAAAAAAGACTACAAAATAAATTCTCTTTAGGAGTAGGAGGTCATATGAACCCTGACGACTCTATGAAATCGAAAGAACAATATTTAATTGATGAATTAAAAAGAGAATTATTTGAAGAAGTCAAATTACTAAATGGATGTTTGATAGAGGATATTGAATTTATTGGCTTTATAAATGATGATACAATTCCGGTTGGCCGCGTTCATATTGGACTTTTGTATAACATCCATGTATCAAATAAAGAGGTATATATTAATGAAACGGATAAAATGACGGCAGATTGGATAGATAAACCCAATTTAGCTGAGTTTTATGAAGGAATGGAAACATGGACTAAAATAACATTTGATTTCTATATTAAATGAAAGAATACCATGTGCTGTTTGTTACCCCGAACCTGCCTGCCGGCAGGCAGGCGGACAAAAGTTGCAACCAGCTGAAAGAATTTTTAACCAAAAATTTTCTAATCTGATAAATATACATTAAGGGACCTTTTTCCTTATCCTAACTCTGGCAGGTGCGCATTTGGATTGCTATAGAAGGAACGGACTCATTGGTTTCCACTGACTTCTCCAGATCATCGGGACAAGGACTTTTTTGGCAATCCAGGGAATGGGCTTCATAAAGTCCTCTCTATCCCTGCCTTCAAGGTTATAGAAAAAGAAAGGCAGCGCAAGAGGTCCGGGTCCAGAGTTTTTGATACTGTGTTCGCCAAGCTTTTCTACAAGGTTCAACTGTTCCTTCATTCCTATGACCGCCTGCAACTTTTCCGTAGTGAAATTCTCCTCCTCGATTTTAATATGGGGTTTCCATAGCCTGTCAAATTCGTCCAGAACCTCGCGAAGCTTGCCAACTCCGCTCGAAGATACCTCCAAAAGGCACTGGTCCAGCGAGTCCAGTATGCGGGCCATGGCATTGTGGTCATCCTTCAGAAGATTGTAGGGCGCCTCTATATAGTCTTTAAAATAGGGGAATGCTATGTCGTCTTCGCTGAGATGATGCGAATGCGTTACCCATTTAAGGGTTGATACATACATGGAAAAACCCGTCGCTTCCCCCGATGGCATACCCTGCTTCACGAGGTACTCATCACACTTACGAATGGAAATGCTTAGTCCCCTCGAGATAATCTTATGGATCCTTAAAAGACCCCCGACTAACGGACTCATATCCGTCATAGTGCTATTCTTTTTCATTCTTTAAAGTGTATTAATAGTTCAGGATCATTAGCATTAATGTAGAAATCCTATTGTAAGTTATTCTATTTTTTTTAAAGGAGG
>Ga0326726_10006270_pt1 | contig 10712 bp, 6 predicted proteins | sample MHFenrmetagenome_2_FD_207603 | JGI IMG/M metagenome (GOLD analysis project Ga0326726, IMG submission 207603) | Lab enriched peat soil microbial communities from Michigan Hollow, Ithaca, NY, United States - MHF15MN | ecosystem: Environmental > Terrestrial > Soil > Wetlands > Peat | place: USA... | reverse complement strand
GCCAGTTTTTCAACCTCAATTGACGGGAATCCAAACTCCTGAACCACTTTCCCTAGAATAAGATAGGTTCCACTACCTTTAAAGGGGTAGTTTTTGAGCGATTGTGAAAAATGAGTGGTATCAAAGAAGTTTCCTTCGGCATCGATGAAACATCCGAAATTCATCCATTCCCTCTTTATTGTTTTAATATATTTGATTGTTACAAGGTGTCCGACCATCCGTATCTTCTTCCCGACGTATTTCAACATATCCCGAGCTGATATCTCACCGCGGAATGATGTCTCAAGCATATCAAACCAGCTTACGGTGACAGGAAAGCCGAACAGCTCAATTTCATCATAAGCATCATCAAGGCTCCCGTGCACAAGGTCGGGCAGGGTGAAGCTGCGCACAGGCTGGGAGAATAGGGGACGGATGCCCTCATGTTTGTTCCTGTTCATCATCATATGAGCTTCCCACAGCAGTACAGCCTTCTTTTTCCCTGTGAACCTGAAGGCGCCGGCCCTGATCAGAAGAACGACCTGTTCAAGCCCGGGGCAGACCCTCCCGACGAAATCATTAAGATCGCTGAAAGGGCCATCGGCATCACGTATCTCTTCGATCGATCTTGCCAGTTTTTCTTCAATGCTGAGAATATGAATAAAACCAAGGTAAATATCTGTTCCGTAAATAGTTGTTTTAAATGTGCTTTTGTTCACACATGGCGGCTGGATTGTTGCTCCGGACCTTCTGGCTTCGTGGACATATACCCATGTCCTGTAAAATCCTCCGAAATTATTGATGACTGCAACCATGAATTCAAGCGGGAAATGAGCTTTCAGGTAGAGGCTCTGAAAGCTTTCAACAGCATAGGAAGCTGAGTGTGCTTTTGAGAATGAATAACCCGCAAATGATTCAATCTGCCTCCAGACCTCTTTCGTGATCTCTTCGCTGTAGCCCTTTTCATGGCAGTTTGAGAAGAATTTATCAACTATCCTCTGCATTTCCTGTTTCGACCTGTACTTACCGCTCATGGCGCGCCTTAGCGTATCAGCATCTGCAAGATCGAGCCCGGCAAAATGGTGACAAACCTTCAGAACATCTTCCTGGTAAACCATTACCCCGAATGTCTCTTCGAGCTGTTCTTTCATTACCGGGTGGATGTATTCGAATTTATCAGGGTTATGAAACCTGTAAATATACTCCCTCATCATTCCCGAACGCGCAACGCCGGGTCTGATAATTGAGCTTGCGGCCACCAGGGTGGGATAATCTTCGCATTGCAGTTTCTGCAGTAGGCCTCTCATTGAAGGGCTTTCAACATAGAAACACCCTTTTGTCTCGCCTGTTTTAAGATATTCTTTGACCTTTGGATCGTTCTTGAATTTCTGGATCGCATGAACATCAACATCAACCGACTGGTTCCGCATTATTATCTCAGCGCTTTCACGTATATGGCCAATACCGCGCTGACTGAGGATATCGAGCTTTTCAAAGCCGATCTCTTCAGCAGTGTACATATCCCACTGCGTAACAGGAAAGCCCTTGGGAGGCATGTCAAGCGCTGTGTAGCATGTTATTGGCTCCTCGGAGATCAGAATTCCTCCGGCGTGGATGCTTCTCGTATTGGGGAAGTCGGCTATTTTGAGTCCTGTCGAAAAAATAGTGTCGGTTATTTCGTTCCTGTTGGTCTCTGATGACGGATTATCGATCAAATTATCAATCTCTTCCTTTGGAAGGCCGTGTACTTTCCCGAGCTCGCGTACAATCGATTTGCCCCTGAAAGTGCTCATTGTTCCGAGAAGTGCGGTATGTCCGCCGCCATATCTTTTAAAAATATAATCGATTACTTCATCCCTCTCTTTCCATGAATAATCGATATCAAAATCGGGGGGACTGCTTCGCTTCGGATTGATGAACCGCTCGAAGTAAAGGTTCAGGTCGATCGGGTCAACATTGGTGATTTTCAGACAGTAAGCAATAATTGAATTTGCCCCGCTGCCCCGTCCTACATGGTAAAATCCCCTTGACATTGAGTACCTTACAATATCCCATGTAATGAGAAAATAGGCCGAGAAACCCAGCTTGTCAATGATTTCGAGCTCATGCTGAATTCTTTTCTTTGCTTCAGAATTTTGTTTGCCGTACCTGTACACCATGCCGTCCCATGCAAGTTTTTCGAGCAGAAGCTTATCGTCGTACCTGCTTGCAGAAAATATCTTTTTGTTCTTCAGGCTGTCGCGGTCAAAATCGAGAGAACACTCATCCATCAGCTTTTTTGTGTTCCTCACGATCCATAGATGTTCATCTGACAGGTTTTTCTGATGTTCCGGTGTTTTGAAAAACTCATCTTCGCCAGCACACTGTGACGGTTTAAGATGGCTGAGAAGTATGTTGTTGTCGACAGCCCTGAGGCTTTTATGAATGAAGATATCGTCATTCGATGCGAAAGTCACAGGCTGCAGAAGAACCATGGAATTCCTGTCGGTTGATCCGGTAAGTGTCACAAGGCGGTTGATCTCACCGGGTTTTATACCGATGCGCTCGTTTTCAAGCAACCGTCTTCCAGGATTTTTTTTCAATAAGTATATTGTATATGCGTCGGCAAATCCCGGTGCCGGGAAGGGGAGAGGCGTTTTTTCAAAATTATGTTTTGAAAGAAATTCATTCAGTTCCCTTAGTCCGTTATTGTTGCGTGCAATGCCTATATATTGCAGTTCATTATCATTCCTGAATTCAATTCCCGCAACCGGCTTCATGTTATTTTTTTCACATTCCCCGGCAAATTCAGGGATCCCTGTTGAATTATTGATGTCGGTCATGGCAATACATTCAGCTCCTGCAGCAATAGCGTTCTGCACAAGCTGTTCTACGGACATCATTCCGTAGCGAAGGCTGTAATATGAGTGGCAGTTTAAATACATTTTTTTAAGGCTTCAGGCATCGGGCGTCAGGTGACAGGAAAAACTATTGTCCTTTGCCTGATGCCTGTCGCCTGTCGCCCGTTGCCTTTTTTAAAATCCATACATCATATATCCCTTTAATCTTTCCTCCATCATTTTCTGCTCATTCACTGCATTTTCAAGCTGTTTAAGCGCCTTTTCCTCTCTTTCCCTGACAGTCATTACCCCGACGGCTCTTCGTACCGCATCACGGCCGAATCGTTTCCGGATATTATCCATTGTCATATAAAGGCTCACTTTTTCCGGAGTGTCATCGAACATATCAAGCTGCTGAACCCCTCTGACCATATGGCTGAACCTGACCCCGATAAGCCTGATAAGCATACGCCGCTGGTAGAGCCTGCCAAAAAGCTCTTTTGCTATATCTGAAAGTACATGATCGAAAGAGGTATATGGTATCCTTTTCTGCAGGGTATGTGTATCAAAGTTTGAATACCTTATTTTTACCGTGACACATGATGTGAGCTTTTCCTGTTTTCGAAGCTCAAAGGCAATTTTTTCCACCATGCTAGCCAGGAGCTGATTCAGCCTCACCATGTCGGTGGTGTCTTTTTCGAAAGTATGCTCGGTGCTTATTGATTTCTGTTCAGAGTAGCTGATTACAGGGGTGGAGTCTATCCCGTTGGCTCTTTTCCATATCTCAATGCCGTTTTTGCCCATAAGGTTTTCAAGCATCTCGGACGGAATGTTCCTCAGAGTGTATATTGTTGCAATACCCATGGAGCGAAGTGTGTGAAAAGTCTTCTGGCCTATCATCGGGATCTTGCTTATTGACAGCGGATCGAGAAAGGGGAGCACTATCTCTTTTTTTACCTCTATTTCCCCGTTTGGCTTTGCTTCTCCTGCCGCAATCTTTGATACGGTTTTATTGACTGAAAGACCGATAGATATGGGCAGTCCGGTTTCTTTTATTATATATTGCCGCAGTTCATGAGACCATTTGTAGCATCCATAAAAACGATCCATGCCGGTAAGATCGATATAATGCTCATCAATCGATGCTTTTTCGTAAAGAGGAGATCGTTCCGCAATTATTCCCGTAACTATATGTGAATAGTTGCTGTACATCTCCATATCGCCCCTTATAACTATGGCATCGGGACACATGCTCCTGGCCATCTTCATCGGCATTGCTGAGCTTACACCATATTTTCTTGCTTCATAGCTGCAGCTCGACACAACGCCACGGTCCGACATACCGCCGATTATGACAGGCTTGCCTATGAGCCTGTTGTTCTTAAGCCTCTCAACCGATACAAAAAATGTATCCATGTCGAGATGAAGAACTGATCGGTCTATGTTGCCGGCTATGAACATTTTTCGTCTGATTAAAAAACTTTGAATATTTTGGGCTGAAGCCCGGCTGGTTTTATTTTCTTAAACCCCGGCATTAATGCCGGGGTTATCGGATACCCCATAAATAAGGGCTTTAGCCCTGCATATTTTCCTCTTACTGCTTCATCATAAAAAAAATATAAAAATCCTTGTATATATAACAATTAAGTTTTATATTTGATTAAAAATTAATCAAATCTTTGATTACAATATAATCAATATTTTTATATGTACTTCACTTCCAATATAAAATTTTTAAGAAAAAGAAGGGGCAGAACACAGGATGATGTTGCTGTTGTCCTTAACCTGAAACGTTCAACCCTCAGCGGGTATGAGAACGGCGTGGCTCAGCCCGGAATAGATATTCTTATATCATTTTCGGGGTACTTCAACATGTCGATCGATACACTGCTTAAGATCGATATGACACGGCTGTCAGAAAGCCAGCTCGGAGAGCTGGAAAGGGGATATGATGCGTATGTAAAGGGAAGTAACCTGAGGGTGCTCACGACAACAGTTAATTCAGAAAACAGGGAAAATATTGAGTTGGTCGCTGAAAAGGCAAAAGCAGGTTATACGACCGGGTACGCCGATCCAGAATATATCGGGGAACTTCCTGTCTTCAGCCTTCCTTTTCTTTCGGACAAAAGAAAATACAGGACATTTCAGCTGAAAGGCGATTCAATGCTGCCGATACCTGACGGATCGTGGGTTACCGGAGAATTTTTACAGGACTGGAGGAATATTTTAACCGGCAAAGCCTACATTGTTTTTACATTAAATGACGGGATCGTCTTCAAGATCCTTGAAAACAATATTTCCAGGAATGGGAAACTTGTACTTTTTTCTCTCAATCCTCTCTATGAACCTTATGAGGTGCATATAAATGAGGTCAAAGAAATCTGGAAATTTGTAAATTATATAAGCAGTGAGCTTCCGGAACCTGTTCTTCCTGAAAAGCAGATTTTTCAGTCTATTGCCATAATGAAAAACGATCTCGAAAGGATAAAGGCAAAACTGGGAACAGATATTTCAGATGTAAATGAAATAAACTGATCAGAAGCCATTGTGCAAGTTGATCCATTTACCATAGCTGAAGGCTACTGGTAGATCTTCGTGTTGTGCAAGATAATCCAGACTGAATTCAACATGAGGTAAATCTATTAATGATTTGATATCCTTTTGATTATCTTTTGCAGATGAAGTCATAATTATAAATAGTCCGGGTTCAACATAACGCCGGAGCCCAGGTGATTCGCAAATTACAGGAGTTCCCGGCGGAATATACCTGATGATCTCTTTAAAGGCATTAAAAAGTGAATTATCCGTGACCTTTGCAAAGAATACTTTGGAAGCTCCGGCTTTTAACATCCGGGATGTATCCTTGGAAATGTCACTGTCTGTCTCCTCAAAAACCGAATACCCCGATTTTTCAGAGATCAGAACGAGTCCCGGCGTAGTTTCATGAAAATGGGGTGTGATCTTGACTGAAATAATCTCCAGATGCCTGAATTGTCCAATAATCCTGCAGGCCATGGAAGTCTTTCCGGATTTGTTACCGGATCCGGCTATTATAAGCAGGTTTGGGATTATCATAATTCTAATAAAAACTCTGTGTCACCCATTTAAATCGCCCCCAAACCCCCCTGACCGAAGCGTCAGGGGGGTTTGGGGGCAATAAACTGATGAGCACAGAGTTAAATGATTCAAAAGGACTTTATTCCTTGGTCAGACCTATTATCATCTGAATGATCTTCTCATTTTCAGTTTCAGGAATTTTCCCGCTGTACACGTATCTGCAAATCCTGTTCTTATCTAAAATCACTACACTATAGCTATCTTTTGGCATCCCCCAGAGTTCGTGAAGTGTTCCCTTGTAATCAAAAAGTATAGTAGTTTTATATTTCTTTGCTTTATTGCCGGCGATCGCCCTGATAAGACCGTTTGGTTTCCAGGTAGACTTGGTATCAACAACTCCGATTCCTTTAAAGTATATACTATCAATTATTTTGTCGACTTTAACGGCTTTATCAAGCACTTCATTATATGCTTCGTTTAGATCTTGTTCGTCGGGATCGACATAATTTACCTGTAATACTTTGCCAGCCCAGGAATCCATAGTAAATTCCTTTTTACTTGCATCAGTAAACATCCATGCCGGAGCCTTGCTGCCAACTTCAAGCTTACCTGTCTGGGCAATTAATGAAGCAAATGCAATCAGAGTGAAGAAAAGGGTGGAAATCAGTTTTTTCATATCTCTATTTTTAAAATTTCACGAAATATATGAGTTTTTTTCATACAAATAAATTTTAAGTGTTTTTAACATTAATACAGCCAACAATATTACTTTTGCAGGTCTTTAATAATTGTATGCAGCCATTAAGAAATATTGCGATCATTGCTCATGTTGATCATGGAAAAACAACCCTGGTTGACAGAATTATTCAGGAATGCAAGGTTTTCGATGAAAGAAAAGAGATTGGTGAACTGATCCTTGACAGCAACGATCTTGAAAGGGAGAGAGGAATAACTATAATATCCAAAAATGTTTCAGTTAATTATAAGGGAGTAAAGATCAATATTATAGATACACCGGGGCATGCTGATTTCGGAGGTGAGGTAGAGAGGGTGCTGAAAATGGCTGATGGTGTTCTCCTTCTTGTAGATGCTTTTGAAGGGCCGATGCCTCAGACCAGGTTTGTTCTCGGGAAGGCATTAAACCTTGGACTGAAACCAATCGTTGTTGTAAATAAAGTGGACAAGGAGAATTGCAGGCCTGATGAAGTTCAGCAGGATATTTTTGAATTAATGTTCAACCTTGATGCTTCAGAGGAACAGCTTGATTTTGAAACGGTGTTTGGTTCATCCAAATACGGATGGATGAGCAAAGACTGGAAAAAACCTACTACTGATATCACAGTTCTTCTCGATACAATTATTGAACAGATCCCTGAACCACAATATGTTGAAGGAACAGCCCAGATGCAGGTCGCTTCACTCGACTATTCAAACTACGTCGGAAGAATTGCTATCGGCAGGGTTTTTCGTGGTGAAATTGTAGCAGGCAATGATTATACTCTTTGTAAAAAGGATGGAGAGGTAAAGAAAGTGAGAGTCAAGGAACTCTTTGTATTTGAAGGTCTTGGACGAGTTAAAACAGATAGTGTCAGATGCGGTGATTTATGTGCAGTAATTGGTCTGGAAGATTTTGAGATTGGTGATACGCTTGCTGACCTTCTTTCACCTGAGGCACTACAGCGGATTGAAGTTGATGAACCTACAATGAGCATGAACTTTACAATAAATAACTCACCACTCTTTGGTAAAGAGGGAAAATTCGTGACATCCAGGCATTTAAGGACACGACTATTCCGGGAGACTGAGAAAAACCTTGCTTTGAAAGTTGAAGAAACCACTTCAGAAGATACATTTATTGTCTATGGAAGAGGAATACTGCATCTTTCCATACTGATAGAGACTATGAGAAGGGAAGGATATGAGTTTCAGGTTGGGAAACCCAAAGTGTTGTTGAAAGTTATTGACGGAATTAAAAGCGAACCGTACGAAACATTGTCAATTGATGTCCCAGCTGACCTTTCAGGAAAGGCTATTGAGCTTGTGACGATGAGAAAAGGTGAGATGACAGTTATTGAACCAAAGGGAGACCTGATCCATCTTGAGTTCGATATTCCTGCAAGAAGTCTGATCGGATTGCGTAACAATATGCTTACAGCAACCTCAGGAGAAGCAGTTATGTATCACAGATTCAGAGCCTATGATAAATACAAAGGAGACGACCTGTTACCTGTCCAGAATGGTTCACTAGTTTCACTTGATGAAGGTATGGCAACCGGATATGCAATAGACAGGCTTCAGGATCGTGGAAGGTTTTTTATCGATCCGGGCGAGCATGTCTATAAAGGTCAGGTAATAGGAGAGAATACAAGGGCAAAAGATATTGAGGTAAATGTAGTTAAAGGCAAGAAACTCACTAACATGAGAGCTTCAGGTTCGGATGAAAGTTACAAAATAGCTCCCAAACTTAAGTTTTCTCTTGAGGAATCGATGGAACAGATCAAAGATGATGAGTACCTTGAAGTCACACCACTTAATCTCAGGATTAGGAAAATTCCAGGACAAGCACGATTTTAATTACTGTGGTGATCAGATATGAAAAAGGTTTTAACTTTTCTCCTTATTTCCGGATCGAAAGGTTCAATAATCACTTAAGAAATCATTCAATGGCTTCATCGCTCTGGATGCCCTGATAATAAAATCGAAACACTCCTTGCCGGTAATAACTTTGTCTGAAATCACTTTTGATATCAGAAAACTCTTCAGTTTCAAAAATTCGATATATTTATTATCTCTGTAATAACCTTTAGGTGCACTTTTTAATTTTTCCCCCTCAATTTCTCCGAAAAAATCACAGAAATCCTTGTTCTTGATGATTTTAATTAAAGTGTCTCCCTGTTCATCGATTTTTTCTCTTATTGCAGTCAGCCATGGCATCGGAGGCATGTAAGCTCCCCCTGCTATCATGCTGTTATTGCCAGGTTCCACATGAACATAATAACCTGCATACCTGTCGCCGTTCTTTTTTCCTCCCCTGACAATAAAAGCTCCAAGATGGGTTTTATAGATCGTTTTATCATTTGAGAATCTTATATCGCGATTGATCCTGTAAGTACAGCTTTTAACCTCCAGTCCCTTAAGAATGGGATCAAATTCCGAGATCCTGTCAATTAAAGCCTGTACAAACGATTCAAAATTCATCTTTGCATCGTCGTATCTTTTGCGGTTTCTAAGAAACCATTCTCTTTCATTATTTTTTTTCAGATCTGAAAGGAAGTCAAGGGTCGACCGTTCTATTTGTGGCATAGCAAATAAGAGTTATAATTATTCAGGAATGACAAAATAAGTATTTTTACTTTGACAATGTTCTGATGAAGTGATGATTTTTTAGCTGAATTTGCAAACCTGTGTTAAAAATAGATTCGCATGATGCAATAAATTTTTGATAGTGAATGTTTAAGGATGTAGTATAATTGCCTTAGATCGTGATGCCAATGTTTAATATTCAAGCAGGAAGAATAAAAGTTCTGCTTCTGTCTTTATTAATATCATTTAAAGTGAATGCGCAGGTTGCAGTTCCTTCCAATCTGCCTTTAATTGTTATCGAGACTGGCGGACAAACCATTCCTGATGATCCAAAGATTAATGCTCATTTAAAAGTTATTGACAATGGAGACGGAACTATGAATAATCAATTCCAGCAGGGGACTGATTATGATGGAAGTATGGGCATTGAGATCAGAGGAAAATCATCACAGATGTTTCCAAAGAAAAGCTATTCACTGGAATTATGGACCAGGTCGGGAGCAGATACTTCTGCAAGGTTGCTTGGAATGCCTGCTGAAGAAGACTGGGTGCTGTACGCTCCTTATTCCGATAAAACAATGCTGCGAAATGCTCTCACTTTTCACCTGGGAAGTAAGCTGGGAGGAGGGTGGCAACCCCGAAACCGGTGGTGCGAAGTGTTCCTTGATGGTGATTACATAGGTGTTTATCAGCTTATGGAGAGCATCAAACGCGACAGCAACAGGGTTGACATAAGCAAACTTAAACCTGATGAGGTTTCCGGCGATGACCTTACAGGCGGATACATTATCAAGGCAGACAAACTGGATGATTTGGGAACAAATGAGTATTTCCAGATATCACCTTCAAATCATTATCATAATTCAGAAAATTACAGTTTCAATTATGTTTACCCGAAATACAATGAGATAGTACCAGCACAAAAGAGCTATATCAAAAAGTATCTTACAGATACAGAAAATAGTATCAATGGAGCTTCATTCTCAGATCCTTCAAAGGGATTCAGAAAATATATTGATGTAAAGTCATTTGTCGATTTTCAGATCATCCAGGAACTGGTAAATAATGTAGACGGGTACCGCTTCAGTACATTTTTTCATAAAGACAAAGATTCTGACGGAGGGAAGCTTCATGCAGGACCATTGTGGGATTTTGATCTATGTTACGGAAATGAAGATTTTACTGACTTTAATCTGGAAACAGATATCTGGTTATATTCGAAATTCGCAGATGAATATGGTGGACGGATGCATTGGTGGGCCCGTTTAATGGAAGACCTGAGCTACCGGGGTGCCTTTGTTTCACGCTGGAAAGAGCTGAGAAAAGGGGCATTTCAAACCGATTCAATAATGAAGTATCTTGATAATACTATCGAATACCTTGGTGAGGCAATTGACCGCAATTTTACAAGGTGGCCAATAATCGGGCAATATGTCTGGCCTAATTATTTTATTGGTGAATCCTATGATGATGAAATTGACTATCTGAAAGGATGGATAACAGACAGGGTGAACTGGATAGATGCCAATATAATGCAGGCCGAGAATGTGTCTG
>Ga0326726_10006269_pt1 | contig 10715 bp, 8 predicted proteins | sample MHFenrmetagenome_2_FD_207603 | JGI IMG/M metagenome (GOLD analysis project Ga0326726, IMG submission 207603) | Lab enriched peat soil microbial communities from Michigan Hollow, Ithaca, NY, United States - MHF15MN | ecosystem: Environmental > Terrestrial > Soil > Wetlands > Peat | place: USA... | reverse complement strand
GTGGTTCCCCATCCCGGCGGCGTCGAGCCCTCGTGGCTCGGCAAGGTCGGGTCGCTGGAGGCGGCCTCCGAGCATCCAGTGGCGGCAGCGATTGCCGAGGGAGTCCGCGTCCGGGGCGAGGCTCGGGAATCGGTGAACGGCTTTTCCGCGGTGGCGGGGCAGGGCGCCTTCGGCACGGTGAGCGGGGTGCCGGTCGTCGTGGGAAACGAGGCGATGCTGGCCGGTCGGGGCATCGATATCGGACCGCTCCGCGATGCGGCGGCCCGGCTGGCCGCTCAAGGCAAGACCACGGTATATGCGGCGGTCGGAGACCGGGCGACGGGAGTGCTCGCGGTGGCAGACCCCATTCGTCCCTCCTCCGCGGACGCCATCGCTTCGCTGGTCCGGCTCGGCCTCGAGGTGGTGATGGTCAGCGGCGACAACCGGACCACCGCCGAGGCGGTCGCCCGGCAGGCCGGGATCGGGCGGGTGCTGGCGGAGGTGTTGCCGGAAGGGAAAGTGGCGGAGGTTCGCCGGCTGCAGGGTCTGGGTCGGGTGGTGGCGATGGTGGGCGACGGCATCAACGATGCTCCCGCCCTGGCCGCGGCCGACCTCGGCGTGGCCATGGGAAGCGGCACGGACATCGCAGCCGACGCCGCGGACGTCGTCCTGATGGGGGCCCGGCTCGATGCGGTGGCGCTGGGGTTCCGGCTCTCCCGAACGACGGTCCGGGTCATGCGCCAGAACCTCTTCTGGGCCTTCGTGTACAACGTGATCGGCATTCCGGTGGCCGCGGGAATCCTCTACCCGCCGTTCGGCGTGCTGCTGAGTCCCATCCTCGCGAGCGCCGCGATGGCCCTGAGCTCGGTGTGCGTCGTCGGGAACAGCCTGCGGTTGCGACGATTCAGGTAAGACGTACGAGGCCGGGAGGCCGGAACACCAGGGGAGCGACATGAGCGAACCGCTGAAGCAGTCGGATTCCGTTGCCCGATGCGGCTGCGAGGCCGCCGACGCCACGGCAGGCCGGAAGGCCGCCGGGGTGGATCCGGAGATCAAGGAACGCAATCAGAAGCGGCTTCGGCGCATCGAGGGCCAGGTGCGCGGGCTGCAGAAGATGGTCGGCGAAGACCGGTACTGCCCCGAGATCATGGTGCAGATCGCGTCGGTGCACGAGGCGCTCCGGGCGGTGGGCCGCGAGCTGATGCGGAACCACCTGCGGCACTGCGTGGCCCAGGCGGTGCGCGCCGGGGGCAGCGAGGCGGAGGCCACGTACGACGAGCTGCTGGACCTCATCTACACCACCTCGCGGTGAGCGCCGTGGAAGGAGTGCTCGAGATCGCCGGAAACGCCGGCGGGTATCTGAGGTCGAAGACCGCGGGTTACCTGCCGTCCGGCGGCGACGTCCGGGTGAGCGAGCGGCTCATCCGCCAGCACGGGCTCCGTACCGGGGACGACGTCGCCGGCCAGACCCAGAACGGGCGGGGCGCCGCGTCGCTGATGCAGGTGACCGCGATCAACGGCGCCGCGGCCGACGGTGCCGGAGAGCGTCCCGAGTTCAACCGGCTGTCGGCCATTCACCCCAACGAGCTGCTCCGGCTCGAGTCCGACCTCGTGCGCGGCGGCCGGCTCGATCTGACCAATCGGGTCATCGACCTGCTCTCGCCCCTGGGCAAGGGGCAGCGCGCCCTGATCGTGGCGCCGGCCAAGGCGGGCAAGACGATGGTGCTGCAATCGATCGCCTCCGGGGTAAGCGCCAACTACCCCAAGGCGGTCCTGTTCATCCTCCTGGTCGACGAGCGTCCCGAGGAAGTGTTCGAGATGGAAGCCGCCGGCGTGGGAGAAGTGATCGCCTCGAGCTTCGACAATCCGCCGGCCCAGCATGTGGCTGTGGCGGAGCTGCTGCTGGAGCGGGCCCGCCGCCGGGTGGAGCTGGGGCTCGACGTGGTCTTGATCGTGGATTCGCTGACCCGCCTGGCGCGGGCCTACAACGCCTCGGCCAAGGGCTCGGGGCGTACCCTCTCCGGCGGGCTCGATTCGCAGGCAATGGAGCGTCCCAAGCGATTTTTCGGGAGCGCGCGCAGAGTGGACCCGGTCCAGGGCGGCGGATCCCTCACCATCATCGCGACCGCGCTCATCGACACCGGCAGCAAGATGGACCAGCTGATCTTCGAGGAATTCAAGGGTACCGGCAACAGCGAGCTGGTGCTGTCCCGGGAGCTCGCCGAGCGGCGCATCTTCCCCGCAGTGGACCTTCTGGCCAGCGGCACCCGGAAGGAGGAGCTGCTGCTCTCCGAGGCCGGCCTGGCCGCGTCCCGCAAGCTGCGCCAGCGGATCGCCCGGATGACCCCGCTTGCCGCGATGAACGACCTGATCACCGATTTGCGCCGGTATCCCACCAACGCGGCCCTGATCGAATCCCTCAAGGATTCTTGAGGGCGGGGGCGCCTGCGCCCCTCGACGCGCGGCTCAGGCTCCATTACCCTCCGTGCGACTTTCGCGCCCGATCCCGCTGCAATTCCGGAGTTACTCTGTGAACCGAGCCGCGTCGCTCGCAAGCTTGCTTCTGGCCGGCCCCGCGGTCGCCCAGACGCCGCCGCCGCAGGCGCCACCCCGTCCGGTTGCGCAGGCGGTGCGGGTCGAGACTGCCCCGGTGCTCGACGGCCACCTCGACGATACGGTGTGGGCCAAGGCGATGGTCCTGAGCCGTTTCGTGCAGCATGAGCCGTTCGACGGCACGGCCGCCACCGAGCGCACCGAGGTTCGGATCGTATTCGACCGGGAGGCCATCTACATCGGGGCTCGCCTCTACGACCGCGACCCGGCGGGCATCGTGCACGGCGAAGTGCGCCGCGACGTCGATCTCAAGGAACAGGATGCCTTCATCGTGGTTCTGGATACCTACCGGGATCGCCAGAACGGATTCGTGTTCGGCACCACTCCCGCGGGCATCGAGCACGACGGGCAGATCAGCAAGGAAGGCGAGGCCGGCTTCGGCGGTCCCGCCAGCACCCCGCGCAGCGGGCAGACCGGCGCGCCGAACCTCAACTGGGACGGCACCTGGAAGGTGGCCACCTCGGTGGATTCCGCCGGTTGGACCGCGGAGTTCCGGATCCCGTTCCAGACCCTTCGTTACGCCGGGGGAAGCACGCAGGAATGGGGACTCAACCTGGCGCGCTACATCCGGCGCAACAACGAAGAGGATTTCTGGGCTCCGATTCCGCGCCAGTACTCCCTGTACCGGGTGTCCCAGGCGGGATCCTTGACGCAGCTGGAGCCGCCGGCGCGGCGCATCGCCCTGGTCACCCCCTATGCCCTCGGCAGCCTGGAGCGGGACTTCGAGCACAACGCCAAGACCGACCTGTCGGCCCAGGTGGGCGGCGACGCCAAGCTCGGCGTGACCCAGAGCCTCACCGCGGATCTGACCTATCACACCGACTTCGCGCAGGTCGAGGCCGACGACCAACAGATCAACCTGACGCGTTTCAATCTCTTCTTTCCGGAGAAGCGGCCTTTCTTCCTGGAAAATGCCGGGACCTTCGCCGTGGGCACCCCGGAATCGGTGGAGCTCTTCTTCAGCCGCCGGATCGGGATCGGCCAGGATGGGCAGGGGGTGCCCCTGCTCGGCGGAGGACGGCTCACCGGCAAGGCGGCGGGACTGACCCTCGGAGTCCTCGACATCCAGGCCGAATCGGTCAAGGCGGCCGGGGCGACGCTGGTCCCGAACAACAACTATGCCGTGGTCCGCGCGCTCAAGGAGCTACCGCACCGATCCCAGGTCGGTCTCATCGCGGTGAGCCGGCTCAACACCGACAGCACACCGGACTACAACGTGACGCTGGGGGCCGATGCGCGCATCGGCATCGGAGACGTCGTCAACCTCGATCTCTGGGCGGCGCACACCGAAACGCCGACCGATTCGGTGGCGTCGAATGCGGTGAACTTCGCCGGCAGCTACACCACCCGGAACTGGGAGCTCGGCCTGGCGGCGCGGCAGGTGGACGAGAACTTCAATCCCGAGGTCGGCTTTCTCGAGCGGCCCACGTTTCGCTACTACACCGCCCGCATCCTGCGCCATCTGCGCACTCCGCACCTGAGCTGGTTCCGGGAGGTCCGCCCCCACATCACCTTCCGGCAGTACGATGACACCCAGGGCCGGCCCCAGAGCCGCCTGGTTCATATCGACGATCATTTTCTCTTCGCCAATGGCGCCTTCTTCGAATTTCCCGGGCTCAACTTCATCCGCGAGGCGCTCCAGGTACCGTTCGCCGTCGCGAACAACGTCACGCTTCGGCCCGGGATCTACGACTGGTTCGAGTTCGAATCCAACTTCAACACCAACCTGAGCGCCCCCTATTCGGTCACGGGGACCTTCATCGCCGGCGGTTTCTACACCGGCCATCACGCCAGCCTGGAATCGACCTGGTCGGTGCGGCCCAATGAGAAGTTCCTGGCGGCATTTCGCATGGGGTATGAGGCGGTGCGGCTCAAGGAGGGTGATTTCAACCGGGTGCTGCTCGGGCTCCGGCTGGCCTATTCGTTCACGCCGAGGATCTACCTGCAGTCGCTCACGCAGTACAACAACCAGTCCAATAGCCTCTCCTCGAATGTGCGATTCAGCTGGCTCGGTCCCGGCGGGACCGGGCTGTTTCTGGTGTTCAACGAAGGACGGGAGACCGGCGAGAACGCCCGGCCGCTGGACCGGGCGTTCGTGGTGAAGTTCACCCGGCAGTTCGATCTGGGACGCTGAGCGTTTCGATCAGTGCACCTTGAGCGCCGCGCCCAGCGAATCCGCCAGGAGCTTGATCAGGTTGCGCCCGCGCCGGTCCCGCAGATTCAGATTGACCCCGTTCTGGTCGGCGTGGAAGTCCAGCAGGCTGCGGCCCGCGTCGTCCTTCACCGAAATCACCGCGCCCTGCGAGTCGGCCTGAAGCGTGAAGCTGCCCTTCTGCGGCCCGCCCTGACTGCCGATGTCGAAGTTACCCCGGGCCTGTACCCCGCCATGCCCGCTGGCGTTCAAGGAGGCGTCGAGGCTTCGGACTTCGGACCGGCGCCAGCGGTCCACGTCGCGCTGGAGCAGATAGAGGGGTCGGGAAACGGTGCCCGGCTCAAAGATGATCTTGCCGGTTTCCACCAGGTCGCCCGCGCCGAGTTCGGCCGGGGCGGCGCAACGGAATCCGGTCTGCCCGTCGAGGTGGGACAGGTCGTCGGTCGTCAGGCTGCAGTCCCGCAGGGCATCCATGTCCGCGCCGTCGGCGAGCGCCACCCGAACCGTCACCCGTCCGGGGTCGGCGGGAGCGGTGCGCTGGAAATCGATTCCGGTCACCTTCCCGAGGCTGCGTCCGTCGAATCGGAACTTGAGATTGGCCAGCTGCAGAGGAATCCGGGTCCCGGCGGTCGCGAGGAAATGCCGGAATTCGGCCTTGCCCTTCCGCACGGCAGCCATGGCTGCGGTCCCGATCACGAAGATGAGGAGCGCGCCGAGTCCGATTCGGAGCCAGTAGCGGTTCATGGGGACCCTCCCGAGGAGCGAATAGTCGGGGTAACGTTGCAACCCGATACGTTGCCCTCTTCAGCTTTGTTTCAGGTTGCTTGCTCGAGCGGCGTGAAACGTCCTATGTTCGGATCGGTTTTTCATTTCGGGGGGCCGGTGCGGGTTCGTTCGAGCCGAATCTGTTGGGCAGGACTGCTGGTCCTGGCCGCGGCCGGGTGTCGGGTGAAACAGCTGCCGCCCCGGCCGGTGTCGGGTACCCCGTCCGAAGCACTGCGGCCACCTCCCGATTCGGCCATCCCCAACACGGTCATGGGCGCGGCCATCCGGCGGGGCAAGGCGCTCCTGGCCAACACCCTGGACAGTCTGCCGGAGCACGCGGGGAGCGGCCTGCGGTGCTTCAGTTGCCACCTCAAGGAGGGGACTCAGCCGGGGGCATTTCCGCTGCTCGGGGCCTACTCCAGGTACCCTCAGTACCGGTCTCGCAATGGGCTGGTCAATCTCATCGAGGACCGGGTGAACGACTGTTTTGAGAGAAGCCTGAACGGCAAGGCGCTTCCCAAGGAAGGCCGGGAGATGCGGGACATCGTGGCGTACCTGGCCTTCATGTCCCGGGGAGTGGCGCCGCCTGGGGAGGTTCCTGGCATGGGAGTCCGGACGCTGGAGCCGCTGCCGGCCGACACCGCTCAGGGCCGGGAAATCTTCTCGGAGACCTGCAGCCGGTGCCATGGTCCCGATGGGGCGGGCACCGTGCTCGCGCCGCCGCTCTGGGGCGCCCGCTCGTTCAACGTCGGCGCCGGCATGGCGCGGCTCCGTACCGCGGCGGCGTTCATCCGGGACAACATGCCCTTCGACCGAGCCGTCATTCTCAGCGACCAGCACGCCTATGACGTGGCGGCGTACATTCTCTCGCGTCCGCGTCCCGATTTTGCCCGCAAGGCGGACGACTGGCCCAACGGCGACCCGCCGCCGGATGTGGCCTATCCGACCCGTGCGGCAACACTCAAGGCCTCGGGTTCCCGCCCGAAGCCGTAGTTCCCACGTTTGATGGAGGTCGTTCCAATGGATCCCTTCGCTCCCACAGCCCGTCGCGGATTTCTCACCCGACTCGCCGGCGCCGCCGCCGCAGTCGGGATCGGCGGGACGCTTCCCCGCTCGGTCGCGGCCCAGGCGGCACAATCGGCGCCGCAGGATGCCTGGCTCGACAAGCTGACCGGCGCCCATCGCTGCCTGTTCGACTTTCCGAACCACGGCGCGGGCGTACCGCTCATCCACATGCTGAACTATCTGAATACCTATGCCACGGTGTACGGAACCAAGCCGGGGCAAGTGAACGCGATCGGCACCTTCTACTTCGTCGGGCCGACGGCCAGCATTCCGCTCGCCTTCAACGATGCGGCCTGGGCCAAGTACAAGCTGGGCGCCTATCTCAAGCTCGACGATCCGGCCACCAAGGCTCCCTCGGCGCGGAACATGTTCAACGCGCCGAAGCCGGGCGACCCGGTGCTGTTCGGCGGCCAGGTCGCGCCGGCGTCGATCGCCAGCCTGCAGAAGATGGGCGCGACCTTCCTGCTCTGTAACAACGCCTTCGGCATTTTCGTGGGCCAGCTGGCGGAGCAGGGAATGGGGACGGCGGCGGACATCGACCGGGACCTCCGGGCCAACCTGCTGCCCGGGGTGGTCGTCGTGCCGGCGATGGTCATTGCGATCGAGAAGGCGCAGTCCAAGGGCATCGCGTACAACAAGCAGGGCTGAACCCGGACCGGCGAGGGGAGAGGGCGGGTCCCTCTCCCCTCGCGGGTCTCACCGCTTCCCCCGCACCTTCTGGATTTCCCGGCGATCCCGTTTGGTGGGCCGGCCCTTCTCGGCGCCGCCGCTGATCCGTGCGGCCAGCCGGTGCTGCTCCTGGATCCGCTCGCGAATCTCCTTGCCGGCCGGGTCTTCCCGGTAGAGACCCGCGGCCACGGCGGCGGGGCCGCGTTGCGCGGCGAGGGCCAGCACCGTCACCCGGTGTTCATAGGGCCCGAGGCGGATACGGATGGCGTCGCCCGGGCGGACCGCCTTGGCGCGTTTGGCCTTGTCGCCGTTGACCTCGACCTTGCCGCCGTCCACCGCGGCCGCGGCCAGTCCGCGAGTCTTGAAGAACCGGGCGGCCCAGAGCCATTTGTCGAGTCGGGCGTGGTCGTGTGAGTCCGGTGCCATTGTCGGGTTCCCTGAAGGGAGGCTAAGGCGCTAGCTGCTTGTGTCTTAGCGTCCGCGCCTCGTGCAGTTTAAGTTCCGCCTCATCACGGTGCCAGGTCCTTTGACCGATCCTCTCCGCCTGCCGGACGTGCCCGACGGCTCCATCCCGCCGCACGCGGGAGAGCGACGCTTCGGTCCCCCGGATCAGCGCAGTTTCCTTCGCTGGCTCTATGTCGGGCGGGCGGTCCTCGCGGCGGTGGTGCTGGTTCGGGCCGCGCTGGTCCGGGCCCAGGCGCCGGAGGCGGCATTCACGGCCGTGCTGGTCGTGCTGCTGGCGTATGCCGTCACCGCGTACGGGATCTTCGTCACCTTCATCAAGAAGAGCCGCGGTCGTCTCGCCTTCCTGCAGTCGCAGGCGGCGATGGACCTGCTCCTGGTCACCACGCTGGTGCATTTCGAGGGCCCGCAACAGAGCGGCTGGGCCGCGCTCTACGTGCTGGTCATCGCGGTCTACGCGCTGCTCATGCCGCTCCGCGCCGGGATCGTCACGGCGCTCCTCGGCGCCGCGATCTTTCTGGCGGACGCGTACTTCGGGCAGCCGGGACCTCCCGGCACCTGGCTCTGGGGTCAGGTGGCGGTGTTCACGGTGGTCTTCATGGTGGTGGCCTTTCTCGGTCAGCGGCTCCGGACCGCCTCGGTGGAGCAGACCGAGCTGGCCATCGAGCTGCACCGGGTTCGGCTCGAGGCGGACGAGATCCTCCGGAACATCCGGTCCGGCGTCCTGACGGTGGACGGGCAGGGGCGGCTGGCCTTCATCAATCTCGCCGCCGAGCATCTGCTCGGGCTCACCGCCGCCGAACACGTGGGGCTGCCGATTCTCGATCAGATGGAGCGCCGGTCTCCCGAGCTGTTCGCCGCGGTGGCGGCGGGCATTCGGAAGGGGCGCCGGGTCAATCGCGCCGAGGGAACCGCCCGGCGGGCCGATGGGCGCACCGTGCCGATCGGCCTCTCGACCACCACCTTCGGCCGTCCGGAGGAGGAATTCCCCAGCGTCACGGCGATCTTCACCGACATCTCGGACTTGCAGCAGGTCCAGATGCTCCATGTGCGGGCCGAGCGACTGGAGGCGGTGGCGGCGCTCTCCGCCTCGCTGGCCCACGAGATTCGCAACCCGCTGGCCTCGATCCGGAGCTCGGTCGAGCAGCTCGCCCGGAGCGCGCGGGACGACCCCGACGACCGGCTGCTCGCCGATCTCATCATTCGGGAGAGCGACCGGCTGTCTCGGCTCCTGGGCGAGTTCCTCGATTTCAGCCGGGTGCGGGCCAGCCATTTCGTGACCATCGATCTCACCGCGGTGGTGCGGGAGGCGGCGCAGCTGGTGCGGGAACATCCCGATACCGGGCCGGGAGTGGAGATCGTGGTGCGCGGCGAGCCGATCGAGATCGAGGCCGACGAGGATCTGCTCCACCGGATCACGACCAACCTCATCCTCAACGCGGCCCAGGCGATGAACGGCGCGGGACGGATCGAGGCGCTGGTGGACCGGCCCCGGGCCGGTGAGCTGAGCCAGGCGGCGGAGTTCGAGCATCTGGTCCGGCTCCGGGTGCGTGACGACGGGCCCGGCATCGATCCCGAGCTGCAGCAGCGGCTGTTCCAGCCGTTCGTGTCGGGCCGCCCGGGCGGCAGCGGGCTCGGCCTGGCGATCGTGGAGCGCGCGGTGGCCGCGCACCGAGGATTGGTGATGCTGGACTCTGCCCCGGGGAAGGGGACCACGTTTACCATTCTCCTGCACGGAAAATGGCCCACGGAGGACGGTGCATGACCCAGCAGCCTTCGATTCTGATCGTCGACGACGAATCCGGCATCCTCGACACTCTCCGGATCCTGCTCCGCAAGGAAGGGTTCGAGGTCACCACGGCGCAGGGCGGGAAGGCCGGCCTGGACCAGATCCGGTCCGGCAGCCACGACATCGTGCTGACCGACGTGCGAATGCCCCAGGTGACCGGTCTCGACATCCTCCAGGCGGCCAAGGAACAGGATTCGATGACGCCGGTCATCCTGATGACGGCGCAGGCCTCGCTGCAGACCGCGGTCGCCGCGGTCAACGCGGGGGCGTTCTACTACATCCAGAAGCCGTTCTCGAACGACGAGCTCCTGGCGATTCTGCGGCGGGCCTGCGAGTACCGCCAGATCCGGGTGGAGAACCGCCAGCTCAAGCAGGACATCCGCCGCAAGGACAAGAGCACGGTCAGCCGGCCGATCGGCAAGTCGCGCCGGTTCACCGACGTGCTGAAGCTGGCCGAAGTGGTGGCACCCACCGACTCCACCGTGCTGATCCAGGGCGAGAGCGGGACCGGCAAGGAGGTCGTGGCCCGCTACATCCACAACCTCTCGGCCCGCGCCGACGGCCCCTTCATGTCGATCAACTGCGGCGCCCTCCCGGAAAACCTCCTCGAGAGCGAGCTGTTCGGGCATGTGAAAGGCTCGTTCACCGGCGCGGTCCGTGACAAGCAGGGGCTCTTCGCCGCCGCCCGGGGCGGGACCTTCTTCCTGGACGAGGTCGGCGAGATGCCGCCGTCCCTCCAGATCAAGCTGCTCCGGGTGCTCCAGGAGCGCGAGGTGATTCCGGTGGGCGCCACCGAGACGATCCCGGTCGACGTGCGGATCGTGGCGGCCACCAACCGCGATCTCGAGGAAGAGGTCCGCCGCGGGCACTTCCGCTCCGACCTCTTCTACCGGCTCAACGTCATCGCCATCGAGCTGCCGTCGCTGCGCGACCGCCGGGACGACCTGGTCATGCTGATCGACCATTTCTTCGGCGAGCTGGCCGCCGAACGGGAGGCCGCGCCCAAGGCGCTCTCCGCCGACGCGCTCGACGCGGTGATGGTGTACGACTGGCCCGGCAACGTGCGTGAGCTGCAGAACGCCCTGGAACACGCGGTGGTGCTCAGCAAGGCCACCCTGATCGAGCCGGGTGCCCTGCCGGAGCGGATCACCCGCCGGCGCCGCGAGCCCCTGGTGGCGGAGCGCTCCTCCCCCAACCCTTCCCTCGAGGTCATCGAGCGGG
>Ga0326726_10006268_pt1 | contig 10715 bp, 5 predicted proteins | sample MHFenrmetagenome_2_FD_207603 | JGI IMG/M metagenome (GOLD analysis project Ga0326726, IMG submission 207603) | Lab enriched peat soil microbial communities from Michigan Hollow, Ithaca, NY, United States - MHF15MN | ecosystem: Environmental > Terrestrial > Soil > Wetlands > Peat | place: USA... | reverse complement strand
ATATTTTTTCAAATACAGAATCAGTCCACATTTCAGGCTGTTTATCCGGTCCGAAAGCATCAAAATATATGAGGTCAAAGTTCCCCTTGATCTCATGTTTTGTAAAATCTCCTTCAATCTTGTTCAAGGTGAAAATGTTGGAAATATTCTGTGTAATATTCCATTTGCTTTCATGGATCCGGTCAAAAAGATATCTGTTCTCAATGGAAAAGAAATCTTTATAATTTAATGCATTTATAACCGATGCTGGAAGAGGAAATTTCTCAATAGCGGTATATACTACTTTCCTGGTTCGCGAGAGAGCATCAATCGATGTCAGAAAAGCATTTAATCCTGTGCCGAACCCTACTTCAAATATCCTAACAGGATCAGCCTTGGAAAAATTAAGTCCGCATTTTATAAAAATGTAATCAGATTCCTGAATTGCCCCATGCACAGAATGATAATGTTCGTTCAGTTCCGGAACATACAGGGTGTGAGAACCATCAGATGTTTTTACTATGTCTGTCGTTTTCAACATGCCATCTCACCAGCATTCTTTTTTGCTGACAGCAGATTATAAGCTCCCTTTATTACTACTTTTGCTTTCCTGAAATCAAAATTCTCAGGAGGGATAATTTCTGTATAACCACCATCTGTCATCCCTTTGCGAACCTCAATTATCCTGTACTCAGTGAATTCAGCTCCGTTTTCCTCCTTGTTCCTGTCAAATGCGAAAATATAGTCTTTGTCATCAAAGCTTACAACGGCATCGGTTGGCAGGGCCAGTACCTTATTTCCAGGATTCTCAATTATTGCATTTACATACATTCCAGGAAGAAGGTTTTTGCATCCTTTCGTAACCGCCGCATATACTTTATAAGCCCTATCTGAATCCACCGATCTGCCTGTCTGGGTAATAATAGCACTGTGTTCCTCTGTTTCATTGTTGATAAAGAAACTAATTTTCTGGCCAGCTGCCACTTTTCCGGCGTCTTTCTCAAAAAGGGTAAGTTCCAGAAAAAGGTTGTCGGTATTGACAATCTCAAAAAGTACGTCAGTTGCTGAAATTGATTTTCCAATATTGACATTTACCGTCTTGATGTAGCCTGATATAGGAGAAACAAGTGGAACGGAATGACTGATATTATCCTCAGTCAGCTCAGCCTGATTGATGCCGATAAGTTCCAGCTTTTGCTTCAGCGCAGAGACATGTGCTTTCAGACTTTTATAGTCGGCAGTCACCTGCTGGAGGTTCTTTTCTGAATAGACATCCTCCTTGTAAAGGTCCGAATGCCGTTTAAATTCAGCCTCAGCATATTCCATCCGGCTTTTTGCTTCAAGGTAGTTTTCCTGAATATCTACAAATTCCTGATTCTCAATGATTGCCAGTGTCTGTCCTTTTCCTACAACATCACCTGGAAGTAAATTAGTGCTTTTGATAAATCCGCCAAGGGGTGCACAGACAGTCGCAAAGCTTTTTGGTGCTACTGAAATTGTTCCGTTAACCTTTACAGTGCCTGACAGCGAACGCAATTCAATTGAAGCTGTGTCAATTCCGGCCATTTTGACCTGATCATACCGCATTTCAACTATATCTTCAGGAAGAACTTCTTTTTCTGTATTATTATTTACAGTTTTGTTTCCATTACACGAAATTAAAAGACCTGTCATCAAACCGTAATGCAGGTATTTTAGTAATCTATTTATAGACATATTAATCATGTTTAAAATGTTTGACCCGTGATATATTCAATATTTATTAAAGTCTGATTTAAATTGTTGAGAGCGTCGAGATAATTTTGCCTGATCTCTATTGCCCTGTTAAGGCTCAGAACATAATCGAGGTAATCCAGTGCCCCTGCTTTGTAGCTTTTTGTTGACTGATCGATTATGATATCAGCTTCAGGTACAGCCTGTTTCTCATAGAATTCCACACTGGCTGAATATTTTTTGTATTCATCAAGCATTGATTCATGCTTTGCAGAAAGATATTTTGAAAAGTACTCGGCATCAGAGATTGCTATGTTTTCATTGATTTTGGCAGCCCTGGTTTTTGAGGTGTACGGGAAAAACCACAAAGGTAAAGTTATCCCAGCCTGAATGCCGGTAAACCTGTCACCTGATCCGAAACTCTTTGGAAACCCGTTGACCTCCTGGATTCCCCTTATTGACTGGTTGAAATACCCGATACTCAGGTCAGGCATCATGCGGCTCTGTTCAAGGTATTTCTCTCTTTTCGACACTTCAACCTGTTGTTGCGTATAACCAAGGGAAGGATTCTGCACGATTTTACTGTTGTCAGTTGCGGGTTGCATGCCTGCTCTTTTTAAAATTGTATCTGAGGGTAAAAGGTTCTTGTCTGAATTTAAAAGTGTTCGGAAATTACGTTCAGATATTCCGATATCCGTTGAGTTCTGAAGCATCTTATTCTTTACTTCAAGGCTTTGGGAACGGGCTGTTATCATTTCAAGACGGTTTGTCTCACCTGTCCTGGCTCTTAGTTCAGCTGCCCTGAGAAAGCGAGAATACAGACTGTCCTGGTAAATAAGCAGTTTTTGCTTTGAATAAAGAAATGCCAGGTTCCAGTAAACCTGTTTTACCTGGGTTGAAACATCGAGCTGTGATTTTTTAAGTTCCCATTCACTGCTTCTGACCTTTGCATTTGCCAGCTTTTTCTGATTAAGATAAACAGTCGGAAATGAAACAGACTGCGATATGGTAACGCTGTTATCATTCATAATGGAATTCAACTGGCCGTATTCCAGATCCAAACTGGTTTTCCCAATATCCCATGAGGCTCCTTTTAAGGCTTTACTGGCATCCACCGACATAGCCGATGACTTTATCTGAATGTTGTTGTCAAGAGCCGTCCTGATAGCATCCTGCAGTTTTATGTATTCGTTCTTTTGAGCAGAAATTATGTTGGCAAATGGTATTCCAGAAAAGATCAGCAGCGCTATTATTAGTGTTTTTGATATCATTCTATTTTTTAACAGGTTGATTTTGCCTGATGAAAAGGCAATGTAGAAAATTGGTAATATTATAAGTGTAAGGAAAGTGGCTGTTATAAGGCCGCCTATGACAACTGTTGCAAGCGGTTTCTGCACTTCAGCCCCTGCAGATTTTGACAATGCCATCGGCAGAAACCCCAGGGATGCCACTGCGGCTGTCATAATTACGGGACGAAGACGGGTGTGCAATCCTTTGAGGACTCTCTCCCTGATATCTGTTAAACCTTCTTTTTCAAGCCTGTTGAATTCAGCTATCAGTACAATCCCATTCAGAACTGCAACCCCGAAGAGGGCAATGAATCCGACCCCGGCGGAAATAGAGAAATTCATTCCTCGAATCCAGAGGGCGAAAACACCGCCAATTGCTGCCATCGGCACAGCTGAATAAATAAGGAGCGTTTGTTTTACGGAATTAAAAGTAAAATAGAGAAGGACAAAAATAAGAAGTAATGCAACAGGAACCGCTATTGATAACCTTGCTTTGGCAGCTTCAAGATTCTGGAACTGTCCGCCGTAAACCACGTAGTATCCTGTCGGAAGGTTGATGTCCTGATCAATTTTTTGAGATACTTCTGAAATTACACTCTGAACGTCCCTGTTCCTGACATTGAAACCTACTGTAATTCTTCTTTTAGTATTTTCACGGGAAACCTGTGCAGGTCCTGACTTTATCTCAATACTGGCAATATTGTCAAATGGGATCTGCCCGCCGGAAGGAAGAGCTACCAGCAGGTTCTTTACATTATCGAGGTTCTGTCTGTAATCCTTATCGAGCCGCACAACAAGGCTAAACCTCTTCTCCTCGTCAAAAACCACCCCGGCCTCGCTTCCCGCAAAAGCTGCCCTGAGTATGTTGTTTGCCTCTTCTATTGACAAGCCGTATTGTGCCATCCTGTCGCGGTTGAATGTCACCTGTATCTGGGCAAGTCCTGTCACCTTTTCAACATTTAAATCCTGGACCCCTTCAATATTTTGTATTAATTTTTCGACCTTCGCTGCCTCATCTGCAAGTGTATTCAGGTCATCGCCGAAAATTTTAACAGCCACGTCCTGTTTTGTTCCTGTCATAAGTTCATTAAAACGCATCTGAATGGGTTGCTGGAATTCGAACTTGACGCCTGCCAGAGGAATAAGTTTTTCTTCCATCTTTGCAACAAGCTCTTCCCTGGTTTTTGCTGAGGTCCATTCGCTTTTATCCTTCAGGGTTATTATATAATCGCCTGTCTCCATTGGAGTTGGATCTGTGGGAATCTCTCCGGCACCTATTTTGCATACTGCATGTTTTACTTCAGGAAAGCTGTCGAGCAGTATTTTATTGGCCTTTATCACTGTTTCTACAGTGTGCGAAAGCGACCCTCCCTGCAATGTCATAACACCAGATGCAAGATCACCCTCTTCAAGCTGTGGTATAAACTCCCCCCCCAACCTTGTGAAAATAAAAATGCTGAAGATAAAGAGTGCGACTGCTGACAATGAAACCGCCAACTTATGTTTCAGGGCATAATTAATTATAGGATTAAAGCCCATATGAATGGTCTCCATCATTCTGTTTGATAAGTTACGCTTATGTTCAGTTCTTTTACTAAGAAACAGGGCTGAAGCCATGGGTACCCATGTCAATGACAGGATTGCTGCACCTGTCAGAGCAAACGTGACAACCAGCGCCATTGGTCTGAACATTTTACCTTCCGTGCCGACAAGAGCAATTATCGGAAGATATACTATAAGGATAATTATCTGTCCGAATGTGGCCGAACTCATCATGCGCTTTGAGGATACAAGAACGTTTTCATCCATCTGCTGCTGAGTGATAGATGAAAGTCCGGCATAATTATGTTTGTTACTGAAAATCCGGTGGACCACACTTTCCACAATTATAACTGCACCATCGACGATAAGTCCGAAATCAATTGCTCCAAGACTCATAAGGTTACCCGACACCCCGAAAATATTCATTACGGAAATTGCGAAAAGCATTGCCAGAGGGATTACAGATGCAACAATAAGTCCTGCTCTTATGTTTCCAAGAAAAAGGACCAGGATGAAAACGACTATTAAAGCACCTTCAATCAGGTTCTTCGAGACAGTACCTATGGCCCTTCCGACAAGGTCGGAACGATTAATATATGGTTCGATCGTAACTCCTTCAGGAAGAGATTTCTGAACGGAAGCAATTCTGGACTGTACATTATCGATAACCTTGTGGGCATTTGCACCCTTAAGCATCATAACAACACCACCAACAGCTTCTGCTGTGTCCACAACAAAAGCTCCATAACGGGTTGCGTTTCCATATTGTGCTGTGGCTACATCCCTGATTAGTACAGGAATACCTGAAACATTGTTTTTTATAACGATTTTACCAATATCATCAAGCGATCTGACAAGACCTATCCCACGGATAAAGTATGCATTTGGATTTTTATCAATGTATGCACTTCCAGTGTTTTCATTGTTTTTTTCGAGAGCATCGAAGATATCCGGGAGAGTAAGGTTCATAGCCCTTAATCTTTCAGGGTTCACTGCTATTTCGTACTGTTTTACATAACCTCCATAACTGTTTATATCAGCAACGCCAGGTGTTCCCAGCATTTCACGCCGGACAACCCAATCCTGAAGTGTCCTCAGTTCCATTGGATTGTATTTTGCCTCAAACCCTTTTCTTACCGCCAGCCTGTACTGGAAAATTTCACCCAGTCCGGTTGATACCGGAGCCAGCTCAATTTTTGCAAGTCCTGCAGGAATTGCTTCTTCGGCTTCTCTGAGCCTTTCAGTAAGCTGCTGACGAGCCCAGTAAATATCAACGCCATCTTTAAAAACCACTGTCACAACAGATAAGCCCAGCCTTGATATTGAACGTAGTTCTATGATATCCGGTATATTCGCTACAGCGACCTCGATTGGAGCAGTAATAGAACTTTCGACTTCCTGTACAGCCAGCGATGGCGATAGCGAAATCACCTGAACCTGGTTGTTTGTAATATCGGGTATTGCATCGATTGGCAACTGAGTCAGGGAATAGGTTCCCCAGCCAACAAGTGCTACAACGAATAAGCCGATTATGAATTTGTTTTTTATTGAAAAATGAATAATTCTTTCAATCATAGTATGTTAAACAATTAACAGATAATCAAATGATTATCAAAATTAAAACAATGAGATTGGTTATGGGAAGAAAATTACAGGGCAGGTGGTGCTCTTAAATAAGAAATGCCTCTAAGATGATCCGAATTATTGGAATGATCATTATCAATGTAAAATTCTGCACAGTATAAGTCAGGAATAAAATTTATATCCCGGTCGGAACAAGCCAGTAAAACCTCCGGACTTAAAGTGTGAAAAAGAAAATTTGAAAGATGGCAAACCTGTTCTTCAGAGTGCTCCCTGTCAGCTTTTGCTGAATTATGAACCAGATTTCGGTTTGTCTCATAATTCTCATTGGCATGATTATGCGGAATAACATTGTGGGCAAAGAATGTCAACCACGCCAGGAGGAAAACATAAGCCTTGAATTTAAGAGCCCTTCTCAATTGTTTGGAGTTTGCGCGAATATAGTAAATTATTTGAGAACATTTTAATTATCAATACTTTTTAGCTGTCAGTTATCAGCTATCAGCTTTCAGTTTTTTGACTTTTGGCCTCAGCCAATCACCCTCTGCCTTTACTACCAGTTTGAATTATACCACGACCTGACATCGGTCGCATTCATTCCGGCTTTTTTTGCTGCTTCTATTCCCAGATCACCGTCTTCAAACACCTCAATCAACTGAGGTTCAACATTCATTAATTCTGCACACCTTAGAAAGGTCTCGGGATCAGGTTTGAAAGAGTTGACATCGTTGGCTGTCACAATTATATCGAAGTATTTCCGGAGATCAGTTATTTCGAGAGTCCGCTCCACAGCTTCCCTATGGCCTCCTGTACCTACAGCCATCGGCAATATGCCATAATATTTCTTTACTATATCAACCACCGGTTTTATAGGCTTGACAAGATGCTGAACCTTATAGAACTGCTCAAGTTTTTCATCCACTATCTGTTCGATAGTCACATTTCCGTTGAGTCCGCAGTTTTTAATAATCTCGCCTGCAATTATCCAGCCCGGACTACCGGTATGTTTACGCAAAAAGTTATTATCAATATGTGCTCCGTACTTCTGACATGCCTTTTTCCATCCGTCAAAATGGTATGGCATAGTATCGGCAAGTGTTCCATCAAGATCAAAAATCAATCCCTTTACCCCGGGTCTGATATCGTACTTCATAAGCATTAAATAAGGGGCAAAGATATACAAAATGATGAAATCAGGTAATTGCCGTTAGAACGTGCTAGCTATCGCGCTCTGAGGTTTGCCTGCTCTTCGAACCATGAACAGTCGTTAAGAAGCTTTTTCAGCAGGCTGTTGCGCTTGTCCATCCCATAATAAAAACCGTCAAGATAATTAATCATTTCTTTTCTTGATCTTTCGGAAATATATGGGAAAGTATTTATAACTCTGTAGAATTCATCCTTCTTTTCTGAAAACTCGGTCAGAGCATTTGCGAATTCAGTCTCGCTCCTGCAAACCGCCATATAAAGGCGCTCCTGAACTGTTTTAATTGGGAGTGTCTCGAATGGTACCGCATAGTCAGTGCCAACAAGACCGGCATAATCAAAATCATATGGGACTATAAGATTTTCATTGACTGGAGCATTCTTCGCTTTCGATAACAAAAGAACATTATGCTTAATAGGAACTGACCAGTCGGTATTTCCGATCATATAATTAAAAATGGCCGCCCGGTCAAGCATATCAGGATCAAGTGATCTCTGGGTTACAGCAGTATAGGAAAGTTCCTTTGTTTTGGTTCGTTTTTCCAGGAGGCTCACTGGCTCGATAGCGAATCCATACTGGGTCACAGGTTTTTTCTCTTTAACAGAGCTTAAATAGGTTATTTTAAAAAGCCTTACTCTTAAACTATAATCTGTGAGTACATTATAAAGTTTATATGTAAGGTACTCCTTTAAAAGATATTGCTCATAACCTATTTTGCAATAAGGAACTATTTTGAGTTTATTGATTCCTGCAAACTCAGTTCCCACATCGTCTTTCAAATGAAAATTAAGCATAAGAGGAGGAAAATCACAGATAGCTGTACGGCGTATGTTCCCGCGGGCTCTCACTTTAATATTTTTCACAACGGAATCCGTTTTATTTATATAGTAAGTAAGAACAGCATCAAGGTACAACGTATCTGATTTTGCTTTTTTAAATCGGGAGATGTCGAATTTCAGTGAAATGTTAAACAGGTCATCTGTGTCAAAGAGAGTCACTTTTACATTCTGGGTGTCTTTAATAGCAAACTGAGCCTGCACGGAATCAATCTGCCCGGTTACCGGTTGAATAAAAAAGACTGAAAGGAAGAGCAGAACCGGGAATATCTTTTTCATTTTAACTGAATTTAAATAACCTGGTGTGAAATCTTGGTCTAAATTACGAAAGAGTAATCAATTGGCGAAAAAAAAGTGAGATTATGGAAAAAGTCCACAGAACCACCCCGTCCGCCAGCTGGCGGACACCCCTCCTTGGAAAGGAGGGGAAAGTATTGAAATACAATACAATATATTTCTCCTCCTTTTCAAGGAGGAGTACCCTGACCGAAGTGTCAGGGGGAGGTGGTTTTGATCTTGAAGTTATAAATTATATTTAGCCAGGTAATCTCTAACCTGTTTGTAAACATTATCCGCCGTGAAGCCAAATTTCTCGTCAAGTACCTTATAGGGTGCCGAAAAGCCAAAACTGGTTACTCCCCACACTTTACCTTTCGGCCCTACTAGTCCCTGAAGTGTCACAGGCAGTCCGGCAGTCAGGCCAAATACAGGGATATTATCAGGGATAATAGATTTCTGATACTCCTCTGACTGACTTCTGAAAAGTCCTTCAGATGGAGCTGATACAATTCGTATCCTCAGATTTTCCTTCTTCAGCAGATCTGCACCTTCGATAAGTGTGGCAACCTCTGATCCGCTGGCTAAGAGAATTATATCGGGCTTTCCGATACAGTCCTGAACAACATAAGCACCTTTTTCAGATTTTAGTGAGTCTGTATACCTGTCATTGTTTGACGATGGCAGGTCCTTTATATTTTGCCTCGACAATATAAGTGCTGTTGGGGTATTTTTATTTTCAAGTGCAAGTTTCCATGCGATTGTAGTTTCATTTGTGTCAGCTGGCCGGAGAACAAGCATGCTGTTTGTTCCGTTATGGTTCTTAATTTGTTCCATCAATCTTATCTGGGCCTCCTGTTCAACAGGCTGATGTGTCGGTCCGTCTTCTCCTACGCGAAAAGCATCGTGTGTCCAGATATACTTTACGGGTAATCCCATCAGGCAGGCAAGCCTTACTGCCGGTTTCATGAAATCCGAAAAGACAAAAAATGTTCCACAGGCTGGTATGATACCACCATGAAGAGCCATCCCGTTCATAACTGCAGCCATTGTAAGCTCTGACACGCCAGCCTGCAGAAATGCACCTGAAAAGTCTCCTTTTATAAATGCTTTAGTTTTCTTAAGGAAACCATCTGTCTTGTCAGAATTTGAAAGATCAGCAGATGCGACCACCATATTTTCAATCGTGGATGCAAGCACGCCAAGAACTGCAGAAGATGCAGCTCTTGAAGCTGAGTTCTCTTTCTGAACAATTGCTCTGAAATCAATATCAGGAATCGAGCCTGAATAGAATTGATGCAGCTTTTTATCCAGCAGGCTGTTCTTTAAAGCCCATTCTTTTTTCTTTTCCTTCCAGGCTGAGGAAGCTTTTCTCTTGCCGGCAAGTACTTCAGTATAGAGTTGTTTTACATCATCAAAAATCGCAAATGGATCAGCAATATTACCTCCAAGGTTTAAAAGGGATTTCTCAAATGAACCTCCTGCTTCGCTCACAGGCATGCCGTGAGTTGATGTCTTCATTTCGAAGCTTTTTCCTTCATTATCCAGGAGACCTTTCCCCATAATTGTTTTTCCGATAATGATCACAGGCCCTTCCTTTTCATCCAGAGCCTCCTTAAGAGCTTTTCTGATCTGATCATGATCATTCCCGTTTATATTAATCACTTTCCATCCCCACGATTTATATTTCATTGCGGTATCCTCAGAAGTAACAGCTTTTGTTTCAGTTGATAACTGAATGTTATTAGAGTCGTAGAACATTATCAGGTTGTTTAGTCCCAGAAAGCCGGCAAGTCTTCCTGCCCCCTGTGAAATTTCTTCCTGCACGCCTCCGTCGGAAATAAATGTAAATGTTTTATGGGAAAAGAACTCGCCGAAACGGGCAACCAGGAACCTTTCTGCAATTGCTGCTCCGACAGCCATGGTATGACCTTGTCCCAGCGGACCTGATGTGTTTTCAATTCCGCGTATTAATTTAAGCTCCGGATGGCCCGGGGTAGGACTGCCCCACTGGCGGAAACTTTTTAATTCTTCTGTTTTGAAGTGCCTTGTAAGTGTAAGGACAGAATAGAGCATGGGTGACATATGTCCGGGATCGAGGAAAAACCTGTCACGGTTGATCCATGAAGGATCATCAGGGTCAAAGTTCAGGAATTCAGAAAAAAGTATATGTATGAAATCGGCTCCGCCCATCGCTCCACCGGGGTGACCCGATTTTGCCTTTTCAACCATCGACATTGCAAGTATACGGATGTTATCCGCTGCCCTCTTATTCACTTCATTATTCATAATAAA
>Ga0326726_10006266_pt1 | contig 10715 bp, 10 predicted proteins | sample MHFenrmetagenome_2_FD_207603 | JGI IMG/M metagenome (GOLD analysis project Ga0326726, IMG submission 207603) | Lab enriched peat soil microbial communities from Michigan Hollow, Ithaca, NY, United States - MHF15MN | ecosystem: Environmental > Terrestrial > Soil > Wetlands > Peat | place: USA... | reverse complement strand
AAGCGGTCGGCGGCGTCAATATCGACGCCGGCTTTCTTGTAGGTCACTCGAGGCATAGCCGTTTTATAGCATAAGAAGGGGGCGAACGAAAGAAGGGGTCAAACCTATTTTTCGTTACTTTCAGCCCCCGTCGGACCGAAACGTAACGAAAAATAGGTTTGACCCCTTCTTTGGACCGGTTTGACCCCTTCTTGTCCGGGGTGTAACCTTTTACCCGAGGGGCGGTATTATCCCATGAACGCCGAGAATCGCGAGCGAGAGAAGATCGGACGCATGTCACCGACCGACAACCAGCTGATGGAAGACGTCAGGGACGGCCGCGTCGAGAAGCTTGCGGTCCTCTTCGAGAGATATCAGACCATGCTCTACAACTTCTTCCTCCGCCTGACGGGGAACCGGGCCGCGAGCGAAGATCTCGTCCAGGAGGTCTTCGTCCGCGTCCTCAAGTACCGGGCCGGCTACCTGAGCGAAAGCCGGTTCAACGTCTGGCTCTTCCAGATCGCCCGCAACGCCCACATCGACCATCTCAGGAAGCAGAAGCCGGCGCTCTCCCTCGATGAGCAGTTCGCCGAGGTGCCGACCCGCGAGCCCCTGCCCGAAGCCGCCTACGAAGCGGACCGGGAGGCCGAGCTCGTCCGCCGGGCCCTCGATCGCCTGCCCGTCCAGAAACGGGAGATCCTCGTCCTCTTCCGCTTCCAGAACCTCAAGCTCCGGGAGATCGCCGAGCTCATGGGGGTCCAGGTGGGGACCGTCAAGGCCCAGGTCCACCGCGCCCTCAAGGAGCTCAGCCGCGTCTACCTCGAGCTTCAGGGAGGAAATGTATCATGACTTGCGAAAAGACCCAGGAAAAGTTCGCCGACTACCTGACCGGGGACCTCGATGAGGCCGGCCGCGCCGACATCCAGAGCCATATCCTTGCCTGCGCGTCCTGCCGCGCCGACCTCGAAGACCTGACCGTCGTCTGGGCCAAGCTCGGCGTCCTGCCCGAAGAACAGCCCGGCGGAGCCGTCCGCAGCCGCTTCTACGCTATGCTCGAGGCCGCCAAGGCCACGCTCGAGGCCGAAAAAAAAGCGGCCCTTCCGGCCGCGCGCCGGCCCCGCTGGACGGATTGGTTCACCTTCCGCCATCCTGCTTTCGCCGCGTCCTTCTCGGCCTTCCTTCTTCTCTTCGGCATCGGGGCCGGCTGGTTCCTCAGCGGCGCCGGGGGCGGAGGGGAACGCTACGCCAGCCTCTCGCGCGAGGTCCAGGACATGCGCCAGCAGGTCGCCGTGTCCCTCCTGGGCCGGCCGTCCGCCTCGGAGCGCATCCAGGGCATCGGCTACAGCGCCGAGATTACAGCGCCCAACGAAACGACGCTCGCCGCGCTCTTCAAGGCGGTCGACGCCGACCCCAATCCCAACGTCCGGCTGGCGGCCGTGGACGCCCTCTACCTCTTCCGCGACAAGCCGGGGGTCCGCGAAGGCCTGGTCAACTCCCTGTCCGTCCAGACCTATCCCCTCGTCCAGGTCGCGCTCATCGATCTCCTGGTCGAGGCCCGGGAGGCCCGGGCCGTCCAGGCCCTCAAGACGCTCATCGAAGCGGACAAGCTCACCCCGGAAGTCAAGAAGCGGGCCGAACAGGGCCTGAAGCAGATCGCCGCTTGAGGACCACCATGAAACGAACCATCCCGATCCTCGCCGCTCTCGCCGGCCTCGCCCTCCTCGCGGCCTCCGCCCCGGCCACGACGCAGAAAGGCTGGGACGGCGACCGCGACTGGAGATCGTTCAAGACCGAGGACATCGCCAAGACCTTGAAGTTCGCCGATCCGGGGAAGCCCGGCGAGCTTATCGTCGACAACATCTTCGGCCCCGTCTCCGTCGAGGCCTACGCCGGAAAGGACGTTTTGCTCCAAGCGCGGAGGATCGTCTACGCCCGCGACGAGGAGCGGGCCAAGAACGCCGAGGGCGAGGTCAAGCTGGACATCACCGAAAAAGGGAACACCGTCGAGGCCTACGTCGACGGGCCCTTCCGGGATGACGAGAAGGAGGGCCGGCGTGGCGGGTTCCACTCGCATCGCGATCCCGGCTACAAGGTCCACTACGGCTTCACGATCAAGGTCCCGCTCAAGACGAACCTCGTCCTCCGCACCGTTCTCGACGGCGACGTCGAGGTCCGCGGCGTCGAGGGGACGTTCGACGTCCACAACGTCAACGGCAAGGTCCGCCTGATCGACGCGGCCGGCTCGGGCGAAGCCGAGACGGTGAACGGCGGCGTGACCGTCGCCTTCCGGAGCCACCCGGTCGGCCCGTGCCTGTTCAAGACGATCAACGGCGACGTCGAGGTGGACTTCCCGGTCCCGCCTTCGGCCGACTTCCGGGTCAAGACGATGAACGGCGAGGTCTATACCGACTTCGACGTCACCTCTCTGCCGAAGGCGCCTCCGGTCCGGGAAGAGCGCGGCGAGAACAGCGGCAAGTACATCTACCGGAGCGACGGGTTCCACGGCGTCCGCGCCGGCAAGGGCGGCCCGGAGATCAAGCTCGAAACGCTCAACGGCGACATCCTGATCGCCAAGAGATCGAAATCATCGTCCTGAAAGGACAAGGAGGAGAATATGAAAAAGAGAATCGTCAACATCGCGATCCTGGCCCTGCTCTTGGCCGGGACGTGCGGCTGGGCCGTCGCCCAGGCCGCCAAGGAAGAGACCCCCGACCGGGCCGTCGTCCCGCTCTCGAACCCGGCGAAGCCCGGCAAGATCGAGGTCACGGTCATCCGGGGCAGCATCACGGTCAAGGGCTACGATGGCAAGGAGATCATCGTCGAGGCCCGGGTCCGGGAAAAGGCCCTCTCGAACTGGGGCGGCCTCTACTCGGCCGACGCTTACGCGATCGCGCCGCCCGCGGCCCCGTCCCCGGCCGGAACGCCCGCCCCGATGGCTCCCCCCTCGGCCAAGGCCGGGCAGATCAACGAGAGGGTCCAAAAGCAGGTCGAGGCGCAGCTGGCCGCCACCCTGGCCGACCAGGAGGTCCTGGCCAAGAAGATCGCGGGCCAGTATGAGCGGTCCGCCGGCTTCTACAGCCAGTTCTTCCAGGACGACCAGAAGAGCCGCGAGGAGAAGGAGAAGAAGATCTCCGGGATGAAGCAGCTCTCCGGCTCGTCCTCGGGCCTCGAGGTCGAGGAAGAGGATAACATCGTCCAGATCAGCACGCAGTCCTGGAAGGCGGCGACCGACCTCGTCATCCAGGTGCCGCGCACGACCTCGCTCGAGGTCCGCTCGAACATGGACGGCGCGGTCGTCGTCGAGGGCGTCAGCGGCGAGATCGACATCAACAACATCAACGGCCCGGTGACCCTGAGGAACGTCTCGGGGAACACGCTCGTCCACACGGTCAACGGCAACATCGACGTCGTGCTGGCCCGGGTCGCGGCCGACAAGCCGCTGTCCTTCAGCACCATGAACGGCGATATCGACGTCACCCTCCCGCCCGACGTCAAGGCCAACCTCAAGATGAAATCCGAGCAGGGCGAGATCTACAGCGACTTCGACATCAACATGACCCGGCAGCCGGCCCGGGCCGAGGCCTCCGAAAAGTCCGAGCAGGGCAAGTACCGCATCTCGTTCGACAAGTCCCTCTACGGCCTGGTCAACGGCGGCGGCCAGGAGTTCGCGTTCAACACCTTCAGCGGCGACATCTACATCCGCAAAAAGAAATAGAGAGGCGGTCCCCGCGAGCTATCAGGGGCGTCCCGGGCCAGTCCCGGGGCGCCCTTCCTTTTCTCACGACGGGCATCGCAACATCCAGAAGTCGATCTCCTCAACGAAAGGGACGCGATTGACAGGCGGGGGGCCCGGACTATAATTGGGTCGCCAGAAATCGCCCGGCCGGGAGGGACAATCGACATGGCCCCGAAGCACCGCCGTTTAGGATTCCTCGTCGTCCTCATCGCCGTCTTCGCCGTCCTCTTCATCGTCAACCGCCGCCAGAAGCTGGCCGCCGAGACGGCCGATCTCATCCTCGTCAACGGCAAGATCGTGACCGTGGACGCGCGCTTCCCCACGGCCAAGTGGATCGCCCTCCGCGGCGACCGCATCGCCGCCTTGGGCTCGGACGCGAAGGGGTACAATCGCCACGTCGGCGATAAGACGGAGATCATCGACCTCGGCGGGGCCCTGGCCGTCCCCGGGCTGATCGAGAGCCACGGCCACTTCATGGGCCTCGGCCAGTCCAAGATCGAGCTCGACCTGACCAAAGCTCATTCCTGGGATGACATCGTCGCCATGGTCGCCGACGCGGTCAAGTCCGCCAAGCCGGGCGAGTGGATCATCGGGCGGGGCTGGCACCAGGACAAGTGGGACCGTGTGCCCGAGCCCAACGTCGAGGGCCTGCCGTTCCATGACGCCCTAAGCCAGGCCGCACCGGACAACCCGGTCTTCCTGACCCACGCCAGCGGCCACTCCGCCCTCGCCAACGCCAAGGCCATGGCGGTTTCCGGGATCACGAGGACGACGAAGGACCCGGCCGGAGGGCGGATCATCCGGGACGCCGGAGGCAACCCCATCGGCGCCTTCCTCGAAGAGGCCATGGGCCTCCTCCATTACCAGGCCGGGCCGTCGAGTCCCGAGGAGGCCGAGGCCCGGGCGCGCAAGCTGGTCGAGCTCGCCTCCCGGGAGTGCCTCATTCACGGCGTCACCACCTTTCATGACGCCGGCGTCGGCTTCTCCACGGTCGACCTCTACAAGAAGATGGCCGAGGAAGGGGCGCTGCCGGTCCGTCTCTACGTCATGCTCGGCGCCGGCAGCCGGGCCCTGGCCGAGCGCGGACTGGCCTATCGCGTGATCGGCGCCGGCTCGAACCACCTGACCGTCCGGACGATCAAGCGGCTCATCGACGGCGCGCTCGGATCCCATGGGGCCTGGCTTCTCGAGCCCTACGCCGACCTGCCGACCTCGACCGGCCTCAACACGGAATCGATCGAGGAGATGAAGGCGACGGCGAAGTTCGCCATCGAGAACGACTTCCAGCTCGCGACCCACGCCATCGGCGACCGGGCCAACCGCGAGACGCTCGACATCTACGAGGAGGCGTTCAAGGCCCACCCCGACAAGACCGACCTCCGCTGGCGGATCGAGCACGCCCAGCACCTGAGCGCGACTGATATCCCGCGTTTCGCCAGGCTCGGCGTCATCCCGGCCATGCAGGCCATCCATTGCACGTCGGACGCGCCCTGGGTCCTGAAGCGCCTCGGAGAGAAGCGGGCCGAAGAAGGGGCCTACGTCTGGCGGAAGCTCATGGACGCCGGCTCGAAAATCCCCATCGGCACCGACGTCCCGGTCGAGCTCATCGATCCGATGGCCAATTTCTTCGCGGCGGTCACCCGGAAACTCAAGGACGGGACGACGTTCTTCCCCGGCCAGAAAATGACGCGCGAAGAGGCCCTCAGCTCTTACACCGCGAACGGGGCCTTCGCCGCCTTCGAGACGGGGCTCAAGGGTTCGCTCGCGCCGGGGAAGCTCGCCGACATCACCGTCCTTTCGCGCGACATCATGACCTGCCCCGAGGACGACATCCCCGGGACCGCAGTTCTCTACACGATCATCGGCGGCAAGGTCCTCTACCACCGCTGAGCGATCACCGCGAAAGGGGTCCGTCATGCGACACGCTCCACGGACGTTCGCCCTGGCCGTCGTTATCGCCGGAAGTCTCCTCTGGCCGGCGAGGGCCGCGGACGCGTCGGAGACCGCTTCGACCTCGCCGGCGAAGAAGCCCCGCTGGGAGTCCAACCTTTCGATCGGCGGGGTCAGCGAAGGGCGGCTGGCGATCGTCAAATCGTTCTGGTGGTTCCCCGTGCCGAAGATCGTCGCCCTCGGGCTGAGCTTCGACTACATCTATCAGTTCCTCCCTCTCTCGCTCAACGTCGCCGTGAGCGCTCCCATCCCCGTGTTCGTGCCCTTCGTCTGCGCGGGCGCGGGGGCCGGCCTGACCGGCGGCAACGCCACCAGCTACGGGGGCGGCCTTAAGATCCGGTTGTTGCGGAAGTTCGGCCTGATCGTCGAATACCGGAAGTATCACTATCGGCCGAAAACTCCCCCCTTTCAGCCGCCGACCGATCGAGTCTCCACCAATTACTTCGGCGCCGGGATCGCCTGGGTCTACTGAGCCCGGAGCCGGGAGGCCCTCCGCCCGGCAAAAAAGTCCTTGACAGCGTCGTCTATTAATCGTATATTTACGATATACGATTAATGATCGTGGAGAAACCATGGCCCAAGCGAAGACGGCGCCTTTCGATCCCGGGCTCGTCCGGACGGCCGGCCTGGCCAAGGCCCTGGCCCATCCCGTGCGCATCCGCATCCTCGAGATCCTGGCCGGAGAGCGGAGCTGCGTTTGCGGCGGGCTCGTCGGAATGCTGCCGCTCGCTCAATCGACGGTCTCCCAGCACCTCAAGGAGCTCCGGGACGCCGGCCTCATCCGGGGGCGCATCGACGGTCCCCGCACGTGCTATGGCCTCGACCCGAAGGCCGTCGCCGAGGCCGGGGCGGCCCTCGCCGGTCTCTTCCGGCGCCTGACTGAAGCCGCGAGAAAGGAGAAGCCATGAAGATCTTCCGCGGGAAAGATAAAGACGCCGAGCGCCTCAAGGAGCTCGTCCGCGAAAAATACGGCCGGATCGTCAAGGACGCGCCGGCGGCCGGGACCGACCCGGCGAAGCGGGCGTCCGGCTGCGGCTGCTCGCCGTCGGCGGGCCCCTGCTGCGCCCCGGCACACGGCCCCTCGGCGGCCACCTATTATGGCGAGGATATCATCGGCATCAAATCCGCTTACGACAAGCTGGACGGGCACGTCGAGGAGGCCGACCTCGGCCTCGGCTGCGGCCTGCCCACCGAGCACGCCGGCCTCGCTCCCGGCCAGACCGTCGTCGACCTCGGCTCCGGCGCCGGCAACGACGTCTTCATCGCCCGCGCCGCCGTCGGCGAGACGGGCCGGGTCATCGGCGTCGATATGACCCCCGAAATGATCGCCAAGGCCCGCGAGAACGCGGAGCGCCGCGGCGTCCGGAACGTCGAGTTCCGGCTCGGCGACATCGAATCGTTGCCCGTCGACGACGCGTCCGCGGACGTGGTCGTCAGCAATTGCGTCCTCAACCTCGTCCCGGACAAGAAGCGGGCTTTCGCCGAGATCTTCCGCATCCTCAAGCCGGGCGGCCGCTTCTGCGTCTCCGACATCGTCCTCGAAGGGGAGCTCCCCCGCGGTCTCCAGGAGGTCGCCGAGCTCTATGTCGGCTGCGTCGCCGGGGCCCTCTCCCGCGAGGACTACATGGGGATCATCCGCAAGACGGGGTTCACGGCCGTCGAGGCCAAGTCCTCGAAGCGGCTGGACCTCCCGGACGAGTATCTGCTCAAGCACATCGGCGCCGAAGAGCTCGCCGCGTACCGCGCCTCGGGCTCCGCCGTGCTGAGCATCACCGTCGTCGCCGAGAGGCCCCGGACGTAGCGCTCCGCCCCCTGCCGCCGCAACGGACGGCCGCTCCTTGGGGTATAATATCCTGAGAAACGGAGCGTGCGGAATGTCCAAGAAAACCATCGTTGTGATGATCGCGGCGGGGGCCGTCTTCATGGCGGCCGCGGCGCGTCCGGCCGCGGCCCAGCGCCGGATGGACACGAGGCCCATCCAGCTTTACATCGATCTCGGCTATGTCAATCTCTTCAGCTATCCCAAGTGGATGGCCATCGGCCCGGAGCTCGAGCTTCGGCTCGGCGGCGTGGTCACGGTCAATCCCGAGGTCGCGGTCTGGTTCAGCCAATCGTTCAGAGGCAACGCCAAGCTCGTCCCCGGGGCGACGGCGAACATCCATTTTCGGCGCTTCTTCGTCGGCGCGGGGGCGGTCCGCCGCGTCGCCGATTGGAGCGCCTCGGCGTCGGGATGGCTCGTCCCCAAGGTCCAGGCCGGGCTCTTCGCCGGCCCGGCCCGGTTGACCGTGTCCGCCCTCTACCTGAACACGACGAAGGACGTTATCATGGGAATGACCATCGGGTTCGGGATCGGGCGCCGGTCCAGGGATTGATCCGGGACGCCCCGGCGCCTAGAGCGCGGCCAGGGCCTTAAGGGCGAGGCTGTAAAGCCAGCGGTGGGCTTTGTTCCCGTTGGTCAGGATGGCCACGCCCGTCCTCCGGTTGAGGTCCCCCGCCAAGAACGCCGTGTAGCCGTTGACGCTGCCGCTGTGGGCGATGATCGTATCGCCGTTCTGCGTCGAGACCCACCAGGCCAGTCCATAGCCTGAGGATTCATTGAGCCAGCCGCCGTTGATCGGCCCGGCGAAGCGGTCGAACTGCCGCCTCGTCATCTCCCGGAACGTGGATTCGGCGATGATGCGCCGGCCCTTATAGACCCCGCCGTTGACGTTGGCCATGAGCCAGCGGGCCTGGTCGACGGCCGTGCCGTAGACGACGCCGGCCGGCCAGGCGTCCGCCTTGACCCAATCCACGGGTTGAAAGACCCCGGCCCGACGCCGCACGGGCATGTAGGGGATGGCCAGCCGCTCGGCCATGTCGGCCCGCGGCTCAAAGGCCGTGTCGCGCATCTCGATCGGGCCGAAGATGTTCTTCCGCATATAGTCCTTGAACGGCATCCCGGAGAATCTCTCGACAAGGTGGGCGACGAGGGTGAAGGCGATATTGGAATACAGGACGCGCGTCCCGGGCCGCCGGGCCAGCCGAAGGTGGCCGCGGAGGTAATCGACGAGCGAAGGCGGGCTTTGGTCCTCCCAGACGGCGTGGCGCCCGAAATCGGTCGGAAGGCCCGAGGTGTGCGTCAGGAGGTTCCGGAAGGTCACCGGGAAGCGCTTGTTCTCGCCCTCGATCTTGAGGTCCGTGAGATAGTCGTTGACACGGTCGTCGAGCCGGAACTTGCCCTGGTCCATCAGCTGGAGCAAGGCCGTCGCCGACATCGTCTTGAAGGTCGAGGCGATGATATACACGGTATCGCAGGCGGCCGGGGTCTTGACCCTGACGTTGGCCAGGCCCGCCGAGCGCGTCCAGACGATGCGGTCGCCGGCGACGCAGACGACGGCCATGGAAGGGATCCGGCCGACCTTGAGCGATCGCTCGATCTCCGGGTCGAGGAGGGAGGCCAGACGCGCGTCGTCGATGGGCGAGAACGGGCGCGCCGCCGCGGGGTCGGAAACGATGACCGGACCGGCCAGCGGCTCGTCGGCGGCATCGCCTTCGAGCTCCTCCGGTCCCGCCTCGAGATCGGCAAAATCGCCGGTCTGTTCGGACGCGCCCTCGGGGCCGATGGACGTTGAGGCCGGGCCTGCGCCCTTCCCGTTCTTGCCGTTCACGGCCGCGGCCGGTCCACCCTTGACGCCGTCATGACCGCCGATGATCTTGGTGGCCACAAAAAGGCCGATCGCTCCGACGGCCAGGATGATCAGGGAGATATCGGCGGCGCGGCGCAGGCGGGAGAGGGACTGTCGAGGGCCGCGGGGAGCGGCGTCACGGGCTGCAGGCATTCCCCTCTTTCTTTGACGGGCCATGCCTCTCATGTCGCCATCGCTTTCACCGGAAGATTATATCATGCCCGGTCACCGACGAACATCCGCAGGGTTCAGGCGGCCTTCGCCGACTTCGTTGACAGGGATTTGACCCTCCTCTCGCTTTTATTCGATAATTGGGAACGGGACTTCATGGGGAGAAAGGTCGGCGCCGTGGTGGTGGCCCTGCTGGGCGCGGCGTTGGGCTTCGCCCAGATCCGGCACGATGTCGCGGTCGTCAACATCAGCGTTCCCGTCCGCGTTTTTAGCGGAACGAAATTCGTCGATTCCCTCGGGCTCGTCGATTTCGAGGTCCGCGAAGACGGCCGGGCGCAGCCTGTCGAGGCCGTCTACCTCATCCGCGGCGGGGCGGTCAAGAAACGGGAGGGAGCATCCCCGGCAGCCGCGCCGGAGACACGACGTAACTTCGTCCTGCTCTTCCAGATCGCGGAATACATGCCCGAGATCGACAAGGCCGTGGACTTTTTCTTCGAGAATGTCTGCCGGCCCGGGGACGCGGTGGACATCGTCACCCCGCGGAGGACCCTGCGGTTGCGGAGCGCGATCGACACGCCGGAAAAGGTGAAGAAGGCCCAATACGAGATCAAGAACAAGCTGAGGACCGACATCCTCATCCTCATGGGCGCTTACCGGTCGATCGTCGATGATATGCTCGCCCACCTCGGCGCGGGCGACCCGGAGAACGCGGAGGTCAACCTCAACGGCTACCGGACCGACCTGGAAAGGCTCGAGGACCTGCGGGCGATCGACCCCGAAAGGATGGCGGCCTTTGCCGCCGACCTCAAAGGCAGGCCGGGTTCCAAACACGCCTTTCTTTTCTACCAAAGAGAGAAGCTGCCGCAGTTCGACAACCGGAAGCTCAACGAATTCCTGAACTCGGCGAACTCGGAGGAGGTCCTGAAGGTCATGGAGCTCATGGCCACCTACAATCGCGAGACGCCGATCGACCGGGACGCCATCCAGCGGGCTTTCGCGGACGCAGCGGCGGACATCCACTTCCTCTACGTCACCCGGAACCGGCGGGATCCGCAGCTCGACGTCGAGAACGCCGCGCCCCTCGATGGCATCCAAATGGCCGAATCCTCTGCGGATATATACAGAATCTTCAAGGAGATCGCGGCGGCGACGGGAGGAACATCCGCCGCCTCGGCCAATCCCGCGGCGCTCCTGCGGGCGGCCGCCAAGGCGTC
>Ga0326726_10006265_pt1 | contig 10721 bp, 9 predicted proteins | sample MHFenrmetagenome_2_FD_207603 | JGI IMG/M metagenome (GOLD analysis project Ga0326726, IMG submission 207603) | Lab enriched peat soil microbial communities from Michigan Hollow, Ithaca, NY, United States - MHF15MN | ecosystem: Environmental > Terrestrial > Soil > Wetlands > Peat | place: USA... | reverse complement strand
CAACTCCGCAGGGAAATGTTTTTTTCAATAGCACCGGGAATCCGGGTATGGCAACTGCAGGAAGCGGAGATGTTTTGACAGGAATGATCCTTTCGCTTCTTGCCCAGGGCTATTCGCCTGAAAATGCCTCTGTAATCGGTGTGTATTTACATGGTCTGGCCGGTGATATAGCTGCTGTAAAATCAGGTTATGAATCAATTATTGCTTCCGACATAATTGACAATATCGGTAATGCGTTTCTAAAGATAAAGAATGGTATCTGAGTCAAATCTCGTAAAAAACAAGATTATGCAAAAAAGTCTGAAGCTGATTTATCTGGTGGTGATCGTGTTGGCTGCGACATCGTGCGCCCTGAACAGAAATTTTGCAGGTTCAAAAAGTGTTGTGACACCTCTTTCAGATAAAACAACTGTATCAGATGGAAGCCTTGTATATGGTCTTCCTCTTACTGTTGTGGATGTTGAAATCGAAGCAGAACGGGTGATTGAAAAACCCGGACCTTATTCGCGCTTCGCAGGGGATTTGCTCGGACTAACTGATGTTATAAAGGCAGAAAATGAGTTCTGGACTATTACCGGGATAACTGTAAACACTCATGAGGAACTCGATCCGGAAGAGTTTTATGTTATTGAAGCAAACTCTATTTTTCAGACAAATATTCTTGCCCTGAAGAAATCCGGATTAATACTTGACTTGAATCCCGGATTATATAATACATTTAAAGACAAGGATCAGAATGATCTGAATGATTTAAGCAATTTAGGCATCTATGATCTGGGTTCAGATGAGTATTTTCAGGACAGAAGAGATACTCTTTACAAAATTGTAAGCCTCGACACTGCTTTTGTGAGGATCCCATATCTTGTCGAGAAAAAACAAAAACTGACCATTGATCAGCTTGCTGAGAAGGCTGCCATTCGTCTTATGGAACTGAGAGACGGTAAACATCTGATCCTGACAGGAGAGACCAATGTATTTCCACAAAATGAAGCTGCAATAAATGAAATGAATCGTCTTGAAAAAGAGTACACTGAACTCTTTACAGGAAAAACACTGAAGGAGAAGCGGATATTTAGTTATCAGGTAATTCCCCGTAAAGATTTAACTGACAAACATGTCACTTTGTGTACGTTTTCAGAATTGACCGGTCCGGCTGAATCATCTGAAAAGTCTGGCTCTCCGGTTATTATGGAATTCAATCCTGAGATGAAAACCAGGAATCTCAATATTATTTCCGGGAAATCGGGAGCCTCCCCGGCTCAAAAATATGACAAGCTGTTTTACAGGGTGCCTGATGTTGTTAACGTAAGGATTATGATCGGGAATGAAGTCCTTAATAAATCACGTAAATTAATTTATCAGTTTGGAGAAATTATCAGGTTACCAGCAAATTACATAATCGGAAAGTAATTACATTGTAATTACAGGTTGCGGGCTTCAGGCTTCAGACAACAGGAAAGCCAATATTTTCATTGCGGGCATTGATTTGCATGTCGCCCGCCGCTTGACGCCAGACGCCTGCTGCCAGACGCCTTTTATTCTATTCTCCCTTTAAAAGTACTTTGATATTCCTCCCACTTCTGGGTTTCGTATGCCTTGTCGGCAAAATATGTCAGGAGCATCTCCATCTCTTTTGGCTGTCTGAATCCGGGTACAGGCTGGACCTGAAATTTATCACCCTGCTTTATAAAGAATACCACTGTAGGATACGAAAGCTGGCCATTAAGTAAAGCAACAGCAAGCTGATGGGCTTTTCCGGCTTTGCCGTCATTGATGAAAGTCTGTCCAAAGAAATTGATGCTCTCTTTTCCTTCCGCATCAAACTTGACAGGATAGAATCTATTATTAAGGATGTCAGCAATCACTGAGTTGGAGAAAGTCTCCTGGTCCATCTTCTTACACCATCCGCACCAGTCAGTATATGTATCAATGAAGATTGGACGAAATGATTGTTTGCTGAGCTTTTCGGCTTCCTGAATAGTATACCATTTTACTGCTTTATTCTGGGAATATGATGAAATGGTCAGAGTAATAAGTAAAATAAATGGAAATGCCTTTTTCATAAATTCATTTTAATAATTGCTGCAACAAATTTTGTGCAAAATAAGTAATTTAATTTCAGCCCATAAAAGATGAGCTAAAATTTCATCTGTATAACGTGAAAACAATGTTTTATGTTCAATTTAACTTGTTTATTTACGGATTTACATTAAAATATTTTTCTACATTTACCGGTCTTTAAAAAATATCTAAACTATCTATATGGAAACAATAACCAATACTTTGCGCGACTCAAAGGCAGCCAGGTGGACTGCACTTGCTGTTGTTGCATTTACGATGTTATGCGGATATTGGCTGACCGACGTAATGGCGCCTCTTAAACCGATGCTTGAAAAAGAACTGCTTTGGAACAGTGCCGAATATGGGTTTTTTACAAGTGCGTATGGTTGGTTCAACGTATTCCTGCTGATGCTTATTCTTGGGGGAATAATTCTTGATAAAATGGGTGTCAGATTTACCGGTGTCATGGCGACATCAGTAATGGTAATAGGAACTGCCATTAAATACTGGGCCATTTCAACACATTCGCTTGACGGACATTTGATTCTGGGAATGAAAGCGCAGGTGGTTGTAGCCGGACTTGGATTTGCAACATTTGGCGTTGGCGTTGAAACCGCCGGTATTACCGTATCAAAAATCATAGTCAAATGGTTCAAGGGAAAGGAGATGGCTCTTGCCATGGGGCTTGAAATGGCAACAGCCAGAATAGGAACTACAATGGCAATGGTAACATCTGTTCCAATTGCGAGAGCACTTCATGGAGTTTCCAAACCCATACTTGTATGCCTTATTATGTTATGCATAGGCATGATATCTTTCATTGTCTATACTTTTATGGATAAAAAACTGGATAAATCAATTGCAGCAGAAGCCGAACGGAGTAATGTTGCAGAAAGTGAAGAATCATTCAGCGTTAAAGATATCTGGTACATAATTTCCAATAAAGGCTGGTGGTATATTGCATTGCTCTGTGTGTTGTTTTATTCGGCAGTTTTTCCATTCCTGAAATATGCTGCCGATCTGATGGTTAACAAATTCCAGGTCGATCCTGAATTGGCAGGAATCATTCCGGGTATGCTTCCTTTTGGGACCATGATCCTGACTCCTCTTTTTGGCAATCTCTATGACCGGAAGGGGAAAGGAGCCTCAATAATGATCCTTGGTGCTGTTCTTCTGATCTTCGTTCATGCGATGTATTCCATACCTTTCCTGAGAGCCACGCCCATTGCAATCGTACTTATCATTATCCTTGGAATAGGATTTTCACTTGTACCATCCGCAATGTGGCCTTCAGTGCCGAAGATCATTCCTGAGAAGCAGTTGGGTACAGCTTATGCTTTGATTTTTTGGGTTCAGAATATCGGACTGATGGGCGTTCCGGCACTTATCGGCTGGGTATTGGATAAATACTGCATAACAGGCACGCATCTTATTGATGGTTCTCCTGTTCCGAGCTATAATTACACCCTTCCGATGTTAATATTTACCTGCTTCGGAATTATTGCTCTTGTATTTGCTTTGCTGCTGAAAGCAGAAGACAAGAAGAAAGGGTACGGACTTGAATTGCCAAATATTAAGAAACTAGAATAATCAGCACCGACAGAGACACATAAACCGGACATTAAAGAGTCTGTATCAAAAGTACATTGAACTTTGTTACCACCAATATTGTTCAATTGTTAAATAATTAACAGACAGTTTATGGGATCCAACGAATTTGAGAAAGGTAAAGCCTTCAGTTTTAATGATTCAATTGAATACTCGGATGGAGGTATTGTAAGCAAAACGGTACTGAATAAGGAAACCGGGAATATCTCTCTCTTTTCTTTTGACAAGGGAGAAGCACTTAGCGAACATACTGCACCATTTGATGCTATGATTCAGGTAGTCGAGGGGGAAGGCGAGATAATAATAGGAGGGAAGTCAAATATTCTTGCTGCCGGTCAGAGCATCATTATGCCTGCCAATATACCACATGAAGTTAAGGCATTGGAGAAATTTAAGATGGTACTGACTATGATTAAAAGTAAATAAATGGTTTGCGGTACGGGGTGCAGGGTATGGGGAAAACCAATCCGCTTTTATTATGTTTTTCCTCATACCCCGTACCACGTACCCCGGACCATTCTTATGCCATCTTAATCAGAATTGCTCTTATAACATCTGTTACATCCTCTTCTTCATCGACGGTCCTTTCAAGGATTTCCAGTATCTTGTTATTTTTCAGGAGCTCGGCAGCGTCTTTCTCTTTGTCAAAAAGCTCAGCAACTGCGACGTAATAGTACTCATCAGTTTTGTGCTCAATTTCCTTTACTTTGGCACAAGCCTGCAAAATCTCTTTCTTGTTTGCAGCAACATCGTTCAGGGAATGGACACAAACCTCAATTTCAAGGGCTGCGGCATGGATCATTTCTGCCATTTCTTTATAAACTTCCATAAGTTTCTTGGGTTTGTAAAGGCAGATCCTCCGGCTTACTCCGTCAATTGAATCCACAACATCATCAATACTTGCTGTCAGTTCATGAATATCCTCCCTGTCAAAAGGAGTGATGAATGATTTGTTAAGGGCCTGAAATGATCTGTCAGTTATCTCATCGCCAATATGCTCTACTTCCTTGATCTCCTTATGCAGCTTTTCATGAGTTTCAGGATCAGTGCTTGACATTTGTTTTCTGAGAAGTTCTGTAGCTTTTACGAGATTTCTTGCATCCTCTTCAAAAAGCGGGTAAAACGAATGGTCTTTAGGAACAAAAAATTTAAGAAACTTATCTATGTTCATATATTGGTTTATTTTATTGGTTTATTTTAATAATTACATGTCTTTTAATATTTATTACATAGCTGGAAAAACCAAAGTAAAAAAGAAATACATTGTACCCCCAATGACCGCTGATACGGGAATTGTGAGTATCCATGCCCAGAAGATTTTTCTAGTTACTCCCCATTTAACTGCAGAAAGACCTTTTCTGGCTCCCACTCCCATGATGGCTCCAGTAATCGTATGCGTTGTACTGACAGGTATCCCCAAAGAAGTAGCGCCAAAAAGAGTAAGAGTTCCCGCTGTCTCAGCGCAAAAACCTTCAAAAGGTTTTAGTTTAGTTATCTTCTGTCCCATGGTCTTGACAATTCTCCATCCTCCGAATAATGTGCCCAAAGCAATCGCTGCCTGGCATGATAGAATGACCCACATAGCAGGACGTCCATCAGTTGGGGAGGCCAGGCCTTTGACTATCAGGGCTGCCCAGATTATTCCCATGGATTTCTGGGCATCATTACCTCCATGACCTAAACTAAATAATGAAGAAGAAATAAGCTGAAGCCGCCGGAACAATTTGTCAATTTTAAATGGAGCCATTTTTCGGCATAAATAGACAACGGAGGTTGAGATGATAAATGACAAAACCATACCAAGAAACGGAGCAATAAAAATAAATGCAACTATTTTCAAAACGCCTGATACAACTACGGAACTGGTTCCCGAATGTACAATTGAAGCACCAACAAGTCCACCAACCAATGTATGTGATGAGCTTGACGGAAGCCCCCACCACCAGGTTACGAGGTTCCAGGTTATTGCAGCAAATAGGGCTCCGGCAATTACCGTATGATTAAGGACATCAACATTAACTACTCCTTTCCCAATAGTGTGAGCTACTTTCATCGGAAATACGGTAAATGCAATGAAATTGAAAAATGCTGCCATGGAGACTGCTGCCAGTGGAGAAAGAACTTTTGTTGAAACAACAGTTGCTATGGAGTTGGCAGAATCATGAAACCCATTTATGAAGTCAAAAATAATAGCTAAGGTAACAACAATATACAGAGAGGTCATTTTTCACAGATTAGAAACTACATAAGAACTTAATTATAATGATTTGGTTAAAATAGGAGGACTTATGATATGACCTCATGAGATTCTGGTATTTTAATCAGGTGACCAAAATTATAAAAATATTTGTATTTTTATAAGTTAATCAATCTAATTTTTAAAAACAATTACTATGAACGACATACGCAAACTTGAGCCTGTGCAGGTATGGAATTATTTCCATGAAATTACACAGATTCCTCGTCCTTCAAAAAAAGAAAAGAAAATTGCAGAATTTGTTGTCAAATTTGCCAAAGATCATAAACTTGAAGTAATAGTTGACAAAGTCGGCAATGTTATTGTAAGAAAACAGGCAACAAAAGGAATGGAGAATCGCAAAGGAGTGATCCTCCAGGTTCACCTTGACATGGTCCCTCAGAAAAACAGCGATAAAAAACATGATTTTGAGAAGGACCCTATTGAAACATTGATCGACGGAGATTGGGTCAAAGCTAATGGCACAACGCTCGGTTCAGACAACGGGATAGGAGTCTCTGCTGCCCTTGCAGTTCTGGCATCAAAAGATATCCAGCATGGTCCGCTGGAAGCACTTTTTACCATAGATGAAGAAACCGGGATGACTGGCGCTTTCGGACTTAAAAAAGGTCTTCTCCACGGCGACATTCTTATGAATCTGGATTCAGAAGATGAGGGTGAACTTTATGTAGGTTGTGCCGGAGGAATTGATGTAAGTGCCACTAAAAAATATCAGGAAGAAAAATCTCCCAGAGGAATGGTTGCATATCGAATTACTGCGAAAGGACTGAAGGGAGGCCATTCAGGTGTTGACATTGCTCTTGCCAGGGCTAATTCAAATAAAATAATGTTCAGATTCCTGATGCAGGCAGAATCTGATTTTAAAATCAGACTTTCTGAAGCAGCAGGGGGTGACCTTCGCAATGCAATTCCGCGTGAATCTTATTCAGTTGTTCTTGTTACAGGTGTAAAAGCAAAGGAATTTGAAAAATTTGTGAAGGGATACGATAAAATGTACAAAGCTGAATTCGCCGAAACTGAACCAACAATATCTTTTACATGCAAGAAGGTTGACCTTCCGGAAAAGGTGATGAACAAGGATGATCAGTTCAAAATCATCCGTGCTGTATTCGCTTGCCCTAATGGCGTGCAAAGGATGAGCCAGGCGATGAAGGGGCTGGTGGAGACATCAAATAATCTTGCAATAGTAAAATGTAAGGATGGCAAGTTTGAGGCCCATAACCTTACCCGGAGTTCGGTTGACTCATCAAAGATATCGACTGCATGGCGAATTGCCGCTGTGTTTCATCTGATTGATGCCAAGGTCACACTGACAGGCAGCTATCCTGGATGGAAACCTAATATGGAATCTCCGATATTGAAAACGATGAGTGGGATCTATAAAAAAATGTACGGTAAAGTTCCTGAAATTAAGGCGATACATGCCGGTCTTGAGTGCGGCTTACTTGGAGGAGTTTATCCGAATCTCGATATGATTTCATTCGGGCCGACAATAAAGTATCCGCACAGTCCGGATGAAAAAGTGTTTATACCATCGGTTAAGAAGTTTTTTGATTTTCTCTGCGAGACACTGAAGCAGGTTCCTGTCAAATAAGGCTTAGAGCAAGGGGCATGGGGCAGGGTATGTTTTACTCCTTGCCCATTGCCCTTAGCCCTCAGCTATTCGACTTTTATCTCTATCAGCAAATCATCCTTCATTACATTTGAATCTGGCTTTGCCAAAACTCTGATGATCTGCCCGTTCACAGGAGACTGGATCTCATTCTGCATCTTCATGGCCTCAAGAATCAACAACGGTTCTCCACGCAGAACATTTGATCCTTCCCTGACCAGAATATCAATTATCTTTCCTGGCATTGGCGCTTTTAAGGATTCTTTCTCAGTTTTACCTTTACCTGTACTAAGGACCTTCATCCTTTTCATAGAGAAGGGGGTCTCAACTGTAAATATGTAACTTATATCATTAAACAGGATCTCATATTTATTCTGCCGTGACCTCACGATCTCAACAGGGTATTTTCGGTTCTTCCATAAGATGTACATTCCGTATTTCTCATCTGCCTTGAGCTGAACTATATAATCCCTCTTTCCGATTCGTATCTTATTTTTCAGGGGCAATGGAAAGCTGAATTTCCTGTTTTCAGAGGAGAGTGTATAGAGCTTTTTTATCCTGAGCTTATCGTTCATTGCTGTTCTGCTGATTAAAATTGATTGATTCTTTTATTCAGAAGCCATGGGCTCATGTCCACACTGTTTTCGAAACTGGCATTGGTACTATGCTCCTGGAGATTTTCTTCTACGAAAAGCTTTGTGGCAAGCCAGGCTGCCAGCATTTCCTCATATTCGCTGTTGTAATAATACTTGTCCAGGTCCTCAATAAATGCTGTTGTGAAAGTACCATCCTGGAATTTCTGGTTACGGACAAGCAGCCTGAAAAACGGGAGTGTTGTTTTTGTCCCCTTTATCCAAACCTTATCAAGCGCCAATTTGCAATTCTTAATAGCCTCCTTCCTGTCCCTTCCGCTTACTATAAGCTTGGCAATCATTGAATCGTAGCTTGATACAATCGACGATCCGGACTGGATCCCCGTATCCACTCTGACATAGTTTTCTGATGGCATGCTAAGTCTCTCAATCTTTCCCGGATCCGGTGCAAAACCAGCCTGGACATCCTCGGCATTTATCCTGCATTCTATAGCCCATCCTTTCAGTTTGATGTCTTTCTGTTTGATCTTCAGCTCCTCACCGTTGGCAATCCTGATCTGCTGTTCAATAAGATCTATGCCGGTAACGATCTCTGTAACAGGGTGCTCAACCTGAATCCTTGTGTTCATCTCCATGAAATAGAAATTCTTTTCAGAATCGAGCAGGAACTCAACTGTTCCTGCAGAAAAATAATTCACCGCTTTTGCTATCTGGACAGCAATCTTTCCCATCGTCTTTCTGAGGCCACTGTCAAGGGCACAGGATGGAGATTCTTCAAGCAGCTTCTGATGCTTTCTCTGGATTGAACACTCTCTTTCGCCAAGATGTATCACATTTCCTTTAGTATCGCCAAGTATCTGAAATTCAATATGCTTTGGATTTTCAATATATTTTTCAATAAAAACTGAAGGATCATTAAATGCTTTTTCGGCCTCCTTGCTGGCAATAATGAACATCTTGTCCATTTCATCAGATTTCCTGACAATTCTCATTCCCCTGCCACCTCCGCCTGATGCAGCTTTGATAATTACAGGATATCCTATTTTTTCAGCTATTTTAACAGCTTCTTCTTCATTCGGGACATTCCCATTGCTTCCCATTGCCATAGGGATCCCGTTTTTTAAAGCCAGCTTGCGGGCAATTGTTTTATTTCCCATTTTATAAATAGCGTCAGGGGAAGGACCGATGAAGATTATCTCATTATCGAGGCATTTTTGAGCGAAGTAGGCATTTTCGGCAAGAAAACCGTATCCCGGATGCACGGCATTTGCTCCCGTCTTGAGGGCGATTGAAATAAGCTTTTCAATATCCAGGAATACCGGTATTTCAGAAACTTCTTCAGTGTTGTCAAATACCTCATCAGCCAAGGAGAGATACATTGCATTCGGTTCAACAGCAGTTTTGACAGCAACGGTTCTGATCTTCATCCGACGCGCCGTTTTCATTATCCGAATCGCAATCTCGCCCCGGTTAGCTATCAACATTTTGTTAATCTTCATATGTTCAATTTTGTCTTGCGGTCATGCAGTCTTTTCTTACCGCTAAACCGTAAAGCCTTTGGGCCTTTAGACCGTTTATAAAGGCATGTTGCCATGTTTCCTCGCTGGCACTTTTACCCATTTGTTACTGAGGGCGCTGAAAGCAGAAATTATTTTCTTCCTCGTAACGGCAGGATCTATTACCTCGTCAATATATCCAAGTTCATCGGCTATAAAAGGATTGGCTATTTTATCACGGTACTTCTTCACAAGCTCTTTCTTCATCTCTGCCGGATTTTTAGATTCGGCAAGCTCCTTGCGATATAGAATTGCCACGGCACCGTCAGGACCCATGACTGCTATTTCTGCAGTTGGCCATGCAAAGCTGAAGTCACCGCCAAGACTCTTGCTATTCATCACAATGAATGCTCCTCCGTATGCCTTCCTGATAATTACAGTGATCCTTGGAACTGTCGCTTCACTGTATGCAAACAGAAGTTTTGCGCCATGCCTTATTATACCTGCATGTTCCTGATCTGTGCCGGGAAGGAAGCCAGGAACATCTTCCAGGGTAAGAATAGGTATATTGAATGCATCACAAAATCTTATAAATCTCGCCCCTTTTGTTGATGAATCAATATCGAGAACGCCTGCAAGAACTTTTGGCTGGTTTGCAACGATACCTAAAGTTTTACCCTTGAGCCTTGCAAATCCGGTGACAAGATTTGGTGCGTAAAGTTCAGCAGTTTCAAAGAAGCTGTTTTTATCAACAATAAGCTGTATTATATCCTTTACATCATACGCCTTGTTGGGATCATCCGGTACTATATCACGGAGTTTCTCATTGACATCCGGAGTCGATCCATCATCTGGAACCACCGGTGGATTCTCCACGTTGTTTGAAGGTAAATAAGCAAGAAATTTCTTAAGTGCCAGAATCGTATTCTCCTCATCATCATAGATCATATGAGCAACTCCACTTTTCCGGCCATGAACCTCGGCACCCCCAAGCTCCTCTGAAGTTACATCTTCATTAAGAACCTCCTTGACAACATTAGGCCCTGTTACGAACATATAACTGGTATGGTTTACCATGAAGACGAAATCAGTGA
>Ga0326726_10006264_pt1 | contig 10722 bp, 8 predicted proteins | sample MHFenrmetagenome_2_FD_207603 | JGI IMG/M metagenome (GOLD analysis project Ga0326726, IMG submission 207603) | Lab enriched peat soil microbial communities from Michigan Hollow, Ithaca, NY, United States - MHF15MN | ecosystem: Environmental > Terrestrial > Soil > Wetlands > Peat | place: USA... | reverse complement strand
AGATCTTTTGGCAAAAATATTTCACTTGTCGGATCTTTAACCTCCTTAAGTAAGTCCTTGAAATTTGAAATATCGTATCCGTAATATCCTATTTGTGCATAGGCTTGGTAGAAAAAAGGAAAGATATTTGAAATATCCTGGTCGGAAAAATAATTTATTTCCGAAACTTTCGTAAGGTTTTCAAAAAGAACATTATTGGATTCTGTTGTATCAGGAATTTCCTCGCAGTTACTTCTCTGCCATTGCCAGAATGAAAAACTATATTCAAGTACTACATACTCAAAAATAAATCTGTCATTTCCAATTGAATATGTGTAACCAAGCTTTTTCGCTTCTTCTTTAAATAAAGGGATCAATTCATCTTCCCGCTTTAAAACCTCTCGCTGGAAATGAATTATTTTATCTCTACATTCTTCTGTTCCAACATGATCAAGAAAATAATGGATTCGCGGATCTTCCTGAGCTAAACAGACGGGTGCTACGTAACATACCGAAGCGTCCGGATCTTCAGGAAAATAACATTTGTGGAAGATTGTTGTTTCTCCCCCTTTACTAATCCCGGTAGTTATCCATTTATTTTTGTAAATATTTTTCATTGTTTCAATTATCTTGTGATGATCATCGGCAGCCTGCTCAATAGTTAAATATTTCCAATCAAGACTATCGGGAGTAGATTCGCCAAAATAACGATGTTCAACTACGATCTTATTACACTTGAAAATAGAAGCAAGTTCATTTTCTCTGTTGGAATCGACATTATAACCATCAAGCTCAATTACCATCGGAAGTGATTCATCCTTGTGCGATATGTAAAATTTCTGCCTGAACTTTTTTCCATCAGGATTATTATGATCAACAGGCTGCTCAATAAATATTTTGAATGCTTCTGTGTAACCTGAATCAGGTAGAATGTTTTCAACACTCACTATTCCTTCGAGGGATTCGATCTTGCTTTTAAGATCGCTTTGTGAAAAGAGAAGGGGAGAACAACAGATCAAAATTAATATTAATAGCAGAATACTCTTAATAATTTTCATTTTAAATTCCTGAGGGTTAATAATTTAAAGTAATTTCTTTTTTTTGAATAGATATAGTTGCGAAACTATCATACCGACAAGCATTAGAAAACATCCAAATATTCCACGCAATGCAATTGATTCATTAAGAATCAACCATCCTCCAAGCACCGCAAAAACTGCTTCAAGACTCATAATTATTGCTGCATTGGCAGGATGTGCTTCTCTCTGTGCAACTACCTGAATTGTAAAAGCGATCCCAACAGAAAAAATTCCTGCATAGAGAATAGGAAGATATGCAAATAATATATTTTGAAAAGAAATCGTCTCAGTAAAAATAGCTGCTGTAAAACTAAGAAGAGCACAAATAACAAATTGCAAAAAGGCTAATTGAAATGAATTCACTTTAGATGAATAATAACCTATTATCAAAATTTGAATTGCCCAAAAAAAAGTCCCGATAAAAACCAGTACATCTCCGGGATTGATATTCAATTTCGAATCCACACCAAGAAAATATAAACCAACAAGTGCAACTAAAGCACCAAGCCAGGTAGATAAATCTGTTTTTTGTTTTACGAACAGACCTAGTATAGGAACAAGAATAATATAGAATCCAGTTATAAATCCACCTTTGCCTGCATTTGTATAAACCAAACCGGACTGCTGAAATGTTGCTCCTAAAAAGAGGAGAATGCCTGCTGATAAACCACCGTATAAAAGTTTTTTGTTATTTAAAGGAAGAAAAGTTTTCTTCTCAAATTTCTTTTTCTGACTGAGAATTAAAAAAGGAATTAAAGAAAGACTACCTAAAGTGAAGCGTGCTGCATTGAACGTATACGGTCCAAGGAATTCCATTCCAGCTCGCTGAGCTACAAATGCGAATCCCCAAATAAAAGCAGCCAAGAGTAAAAGTAAATTTGATTTCAAAAGTAATTCAAATAAAAATTAATTCTATTTAAAAATATTTTTTAATGCCTTTACAAGAACATTAATATTTTCTTCATTTGAAGAATGACCCATCAAACCTATTCTCCAGACTTTTCCAGCCAACTCACCAAGACCTGCACCGATTTCAATGTTGTAATCGTCAAGTAAAGATTTTCTAACTCTGGCTTCATCAATCCCTTCTGGAATAGTAACAGATGTTAATTGAGGAAGTCTTTCATCTTCTTTTACGAAAGATTTTAATCCAATAGTTTCAAGTTCTTTAACCAGCTTTTTCCCATTAGCTTTATGTCTCTTCCAGGAAATTTCTATTCCTTCTTCCTTTAAGATCAATAGAGATTCGTGAAGTGCATAGAGAGAATTTATCGGTGCGGTGTGATGGTAAGCTCGCTTCGTACTTCCTCCCCAATAACTCAGAATAAGATTCATATCCATAAACCAACTTTGAACTTTTGTTTTTCTATTCTTTATTAATGCAATTGCTCTTTCATTAAATGTAACAGGTGAAAGTCCGGGAGGGCAGGATAGACATTTCTGTGAACCGGAATAAGATACATCAATATTCCATTCATCAATTAAAACCGGAATTCCGCCAAGTGAAGTGACAGTATCACCAATGACGAGAGAATTATATTTGTGAGCAATTTCTGTTAAAACTTTAATGTCACTTTTTGCTCCTGTTGAAGTTTCTGCATGAACAAAGGAACAAACATTTATCCCTTTATTTTTTTTTAATATAGATTCAAATAAGTTTGGATCAATTGCTCTTCCCCAGGGCATGTCCAACGCAATAGGCTTAGCGCCACATCTTTCAACTATGCTTTTCATTCTTCCACCAAAAACTCCGTTGATACAAACAAGAACTTTGGAACCGGGTTCAACTAAGTTTACCAAACAAGTTTCCATCCCAACTGAACCTGGACCTGAGACAGCGAATGTAACATCATTCTTTGTTTGGAATGCATACTTTAGTAATTCCTTTATCTCATCCATCAGCTCAATAAATTTTGGATCGAGATGACCGATTGTTGGACGAGACATTGCTTCCAACACTCGTGGATGAACATTGGAGGGACCGGGACCCATTAAAATTCTATTTGGTGGTGTAAAGGATTTCATTTAAAACGCTTATTCTATTAGAGATGCATTTCTTAAAATTACTTTTAGCTCAATAATTTGCGCTTCGTTAAGTGGTTCAAGCGGCATTCTTGGATTGCCACCATCATATCCGAGTATATCCATTGCTGCTTTCAAACCTGCAACACCAAACTTTGTAGTAATTGCTCTGTTAACCGGAATTATCCTATTCTGTAATTCTGATGCTTCTTTATGTTTGCCTGCAATGTAATGTAGATAAATTTGCAAACATTCATCTGGTGCGATATTAGCCAGAGCCAAGATTCCTCCAACTGCTCCAGAGATCAATCCTGGATAGAGAACAGATGCTGTACCGACAATTACTTTAAAACTTTTAGGAACATTTGCGACAATTTCGGAAATTCTTGCTGTGTTTTCTGTACTATCTTTCAATCCCGCTATATTAGGATGTTTAGCAAGTTCGATAATAGTTTCCGGTTCAATATTAACGTTCGTGAATTTTGGAACATTGTAGATTATAACCGGAATCATGACGCTTTCAGCTACTTTTGTATAGTAATTTAAAAAATTGCGGTGCTTCATTTCCGATTTGAAGAATGAAGGAGATATTACTAAAGCATAATTTGCACCTTTTTCAGCGGCTTCATTTGTGAGATGAATCGTATCTTTTATAGAGTCCAATCCGGTACCAACAATCAGAGGTTTCTTGGTTTGCTCCCGAGCATTAAAAACTATTTGTATCTTTTCCTCTTTTGTAAGAAATACACTCTCCCCATTCGAACCAAACAAAACATAACCTGAAAGTTCTCTTCGTTCATACTTTCTAATATTTCTCAGTAATTTATCTATTGCGAGTTCATCATCTGTAAACGGGGTAGTGAGAGGAGGAAAGATTCCTCTTAAATTATCAGTCATAACTCTTTGTATTTATAAGTTTATATTATTTATTAAAAATATTTTTTAACACAAAACCAACATTGGCTGGTCTTTCAGCAAGTCTTCTCAAATACCAAGGATACCAATATTCACCATAGCTGATTAGGGTTCTGATTTTATAACCTTCAGAAGCAAGTTTATACTGCTCAGAGGATTTTATTCCATACAACATTTGAAACTCTATTTTATCTTTTTGAAGACCTAAATTTATTGTTTTAGTCTTAACCTGCTCCTGAATAGTTAAATCGTGTGTTCCAAATGCAATGCGGATTCCATTTTCTTTTATTTGATGAATAAGATATTCAGACAAAGCAATATAATTTTTATTTACCTCAGGTAATTTCTGAAAAGCTACTGATGAAGGTTCTTTATAAGCACCTTTAACCAGACGTATGGTTGGCCTAATCTCAATTATAGCTTTGAGGTCATCCATTGTTCGGTAAAGATATGCTTGCAAGCATAGTCCAACATTGTTGTAATTTTCTTTAATCTTTTTATAAAAATTAATTGTTTTATCAACGTAAGAACTATCTTCAATATCAATAAAAACAATGTTGTTTAGGTTTTTGGCTTTTTCAACAATACTTGTAAATAATTCTTGTGTTTTATTGAATGAAAGATCCAATCCAATTTGGGTAAGCTTGAGGGAGATTTCAATATCTAATTTTTCACTTGAGATTTTATCAAGCAAATCAAGATAATGCTGTGTGTTTTCTTCTGCTTCTTTAATTGTTGTTATATTTTCGCCAAGATGAGAAAGTGTTGTTGGAATATTATGTTTAAGAAGTTCTGTTGTCGCTATAATAGCATCTTCCACAGATTCACCCGGCATAAATCGTTTAACTGATCTTTTTACAAATTTCTTCTTTGGTAAACCACTCTTCAGCCATTCATTCCTTGAAGCCCATAAAAGTATATTTCTGCTAATGCCCACAACTTTTTTATAAAGGTTAAGAGAATTTACTAACTAAAAATATTCATTTTAAAGATAATAAAGTGAGCGATGTAGATTGTCATTGTGCCAGCTTTATTCGTACTATTTCGGAAAGGTAATTTCAAAAAAGATGCCGGATCAAGCCTGCCTGGCGGCAGACAAGTCCGGCATAAAGAATAAAATTATATCCCCGGCCAGAGCCAGCCGAAAATTCCCGCAGTGAACAGAGCGTAAATCAAACCATCAAACATATATTTTATTGTTGCTGACCAGCTACGACCGTACCAGATGCTATTTTGTAAAAGCGCTAAACTGTAGCCAGTAAATGCTGTCACACCCACAAATCGAAAAACTGTGAGATATCCTTCACCAGGATCAACCCGACGACTCACAATGTATGCAGCAAAAATCCCGACTATAATTGCGTAAATAAACCACATAAGAAGTTCCTTTACCATACTGGGTGAAGTGCGTTTCATTATGGTCATTATTCCAACGGGACCTTGCTTCATTTTTTCGATGAATTCAGGAGATTTCATATCTTTCATGTTTTTAGGATGTGGAAAATGATAATCACCCGCTGGGATGTTTTGTTTTCGTAAGTCATCCATCACCTGTTTTTCATTTGACAGACTTTTATAATCGTTTGCATGATACCTTAGCACCATATGGATTATTGAACTGAGAATAAAAACTGCAACTGCGGAAAGCAGTATGGGCAGCCAAAGAACATATACTGGAACCATGGAGCCTCCATTAAATTGTTACTATATATTAATTAACTCTCAGGGATTAAAATAATAAAGTAGATTAACATTTGGAAAAATGGAGTAGCGGTTTTTTGAGCAATTTTATTGACTTTTTCAATAACTCATATGCTCAGTTCTTCGAATTATCTCTTCCTGTAATTCGGGAGTGAGATCAACAAAGTAATCGCTGTATCCAGCAACACGCACAATTAAAACCCTGTAATTTTCAGGATGTTTTTGTGCCTCTCTTAAAGTTTCTGCATCAACTACATTAAACTGTATGTGGTGCCCATCCATCTTAAAGTAAGCCCGAATCAGGGAAACAATTTTAGAAATTGAATCTTCGCCTTCAAAAATCTGCGGAGAAAATTTTTGATTTAATAATGTTCCACCTGTTCTTAGGTGATCAATCTTTGCAGCAGATTTCAGGACTGCTGTTGGTCCGTTTACATCGGCACCTTGAACAGGAGAAATTCCTTCTGAAACTGGTAGTCCAGAAAGTCTTCCATCAGGAGTTGCACCCGTAACACTTCCAAAGTAAACGTGGCTTGTAGTTGGGAGTAAGTTTATTCTGAAATGTCCGCCTTTAGTATTTGGTCTTCCATCAATTGCAGAAAAATAAATTTCAAAAACAGTTTTCAGAACGTCATCAGCATAATCATTATCGTTTCCGTACTTTGGTGTTTCATTTAGCAATAGATCTCTAATATTATTAAAACCCTCAAAGTTTTTATTCATTGCATTTAAGAAATCCTCAATCGAGATTTTCTTTTTATCGAAGACATTATACTTCAATGAAGTGAGTGAATCGGTCGTTGTTCCAATTCCAACTCCCTGTATGTAGGAAGTGTTATATTTTGCGCCGCCATTGTTGTAATCAATTCCTTTCGATATACAATCATCAATTAGCAAAGACATAAACGGGGCGGGGAGGTATTCAGCATAAAGTCTTTCTATTATAACATTTCCTTTTATTTTAACATCAGCAAAGTAGTTGATTTGCTTTTTGTATGCTTCAAGCAGCTCGTCCAATGTTTGAAAAGATTTTGGATCTCCTGTTTGAATACCGATTTGTTTTCCAGTTTTTGGATCCATTCCGTTATTCAACGTTATTTCAAGAATCTTTGTGAGATTAAAATATCCTGTGAGAATGTAACTCTCTTTACCAAAAGCACCGGTTTCAACGCAGCCGCTTGCACCTCCATTCCTAGCATCAACAATTGATTTACCCTGTCTCAGCATTTCCTGAATTATTGCATCAGTGTTGAATAGGGAAGGTTGTCCATAACCAGTTCTAATTATATGGAGGGCTCGCTCTACTAATTGATTCGGATTCTTCTTACTTATCTGCACCATCGAACTCGGTTGGAGCAGACGCATTTCTTCAATAACATCAAGAATTAAATAAGTGAGTTCGTTTACGGCATCTTCACCTTCCTCATTTACTCCGCCAACATTTATCAGGCAGAAATCAGTGTATGTATTACTTTCTTTAGAAGTGACTCCAACTTTCGGAGGTGCAGGCTGATTGTTGAATTTCACCCAGAATGTCTGAAGAAGGATTTTCGCTCCATCTTTATCCAATAAACCTGATTCAATATCTCTTTTGTAAAATGGATATAGATGCTGATCAAGCCTGCCGGGATTAAAAGAATCCCACGTATTCAACTCAGTAATTACACCCAAATGAACAAACCAGTAATACTGGAGAGCTTCCCAGAAAGTTTTCGGCGCATTTATCGGAACGCGTTCACAAATACCAGCCATCGTTTCCAATTCATCTTTTCTTGTTTGATTATTTTCTTGCTGAGCCACTTCTATTAATTTATCACTATATCTTTTAGCATAACTTATCAAAGCATCCGCTGCGATATCCATAGCTTTAAGTTCTTCTCTTTTACTAAAAGCTATTGGATCGTTGTAAAAATCGAGTGACTCTAAAGATACTTTTATTTTCTCTTTGAAGTCCTTCATTCCCATTTTATAAATTTTATCATCGAGAACTGTATGTCCGGGAGCGCGTTGTTCCATAAATTCAGTGAACACACCAGCATCATAAGCTTCTTTCCATTGTTCATCCATTTCATTCAAAATTATATCCCTCATCGATCTTCCGCTCCAGAATGGAATTATATTTTCCACCTGGTATTTTCTGGTCTCTTCATCAACTTTAAATGAAATCTTCTCACGGTTGTTGAGAATATCAAAATCTTCCAGACTGTGTGTGCAGAGTTCGGGATAAGTTGGAGTAGCTTTTGGTGAAGGTCCTCTTTCTCCAACAATCAATTCATCTTCACCCAGATATATTTCTTTGTGTTCAAGAATATATTTGAACGCTTTAGCACGCGTAATAGGGACAGAACATCTTTCAAATTCACCAATCTTATAAAATTCAGTTAGAAGTCTTGCTCTTTCGGTTGAAATAGTTTCTTTGGTATTTATACTTAACTCTCTAAGTTTTTTTATTCTTTCATTCATATTCAACCACCGATTTTTACTTTACACTTTAATTCACTAAAAAATTGTTTTATGCTTTCAAGATTTTTTGAATCTGGAGATTCAGTTTTGTCCATTTTATTTTCTTTGCCGTATTTCTTATACTTTCCTTCGCCTGCACGATGATAAGGAAGTAAATCAATTTCAACTAAATTATTCAGGTATGAAATGAAACCCCTTATTGCACGTAGATTTTCATCCGAGTCGGTAATATCCGGGACAACAGGAATCCTGATTATTATTTTCTTTCCAAGCTGATCCAGTTCAATTAAATTCTTAAGAATAAGTTGATTTGAAACTCCAGTATATTTTTGATGAACCTCATCGTTCATCATTTTAAGGTCGTATAAAAAGAGATCGGAATAAGGAGCTACCTGGTTTATAATTTCAGTATCAGCATAACCGCTTGTATCAACTGCTGAGTAAATGCCATTTGAATTGCATTCTTTAAGTAATTCGATTAGAAATTCAGGTTGCATTAATGGCTCACCACCTGAAAAGGTAACTCCTCCAACAGACTCTTCAAAGAAGATTTTATCTTTAACAATTTCATTCATCAATTCATCAACGGAAACTTCTTTGCCAATTTCATCTTTTTGCATTGTGAAAGATTGATCGAAACCGCGTCTGAGGTTGCATCCATCTATTTTTTCGGGCAGGGTTTTATGGCTCTCAGGATTGTGACACCACCAGCAGCGAAGCGGACATCCTTTGAAAAAAACAGTTGTGCGGATTCCGGGTCCATCGTTGATAGCAAATCGTTGAATATTGAAAATTATACCATTTGGAAGAGCATTAGTCATAAATTATAAAAGAAATCTTATTATAAAACCAAAATTAAAGAAATTTTTGCGGTAATGAGAACTATTATTGAAGATAAAAAGAAATAGTAAGAAGCAGAAGTAGTACACCCGTAGGGATTCGAACCCCAAACCTTCTGATCCGTAGTCAGATGCTCTATCCAATTGAGCTACGGGTGCAAATTTCAACCGCAAATATATTTCAATATACAGCGTAAAACAATGGTTATTGAGGCTCTATATAAATCCTTGAGTTATTAAACTTCATAATATTTTTTATATTTTTGACCCAGACGCCAAACGTCCTTTGGCTGAAATAAGTAATAAATTAAAAAATACAGGATTAGCAATGTTCAAGGGAGTAGGAACTGCACTTATTACACCTTTTAAGCAGGATCAATTAGTTGACCTGGATTCTCTTAAAAAAATAGTGCAACAGCAGCTTGATGGTGGAGTTGATGCATTAATTGTCATCGGCACAACAGGAGAATCTCCGGTAATAGAATACGATGAGAGAAGAAAAATAATTTCTCTTGTTGTAGAAGAAGTTAAAGGTAAAATTCCTGTAATTGTTGGCACCGGAACCAATGACACTAAAAAGGTGATTGAGAATAACCAGCAGGCAAAAGATTTAAAAGCCGACGGGGTGCTGATTGTCAATCCTTACTACAATAAAGGCACGCAGGAAAGTCTGGTCGCGCATTACAAAGCAATTTCTGAAAAATCACTTTTACCAATAATTCTTTACAATGTTCCATCACGAACAGGTATGAATATTCTCCCCGAAACGGTTGTAAAGATTCACAAAGAATGTAAGAATGTAGTAGCGGTAAAAGAGGCAAGCGGAAACATTTCTCAGATAGCTCATTTAATTTCGATTAAACCTACTTCACTTTCAGTTTTATCAGGTAATGATGACCAGACGCTTGCTATAATGGCTTTAGGTGCTGATGGTGTTGTTTCAGTTTTTTCAAATCCTTACCCGGTTCAAATGAAAAAGATAGCTGATGCTGTTTTGAGCAACAATCTTAAACTTGCTCAGGATCTTAATAATAAATATTTATCTATGATGAATGCCTTATTTATTGAAACCAGTCCGGCACCTGTAAAATATGTTATGTCACGACTTGGTTTGTGCGAAAATGTTTTACGTTTGCCATTATTAAAAGCTACTGGTAAAGCTGAAGAGCTTTTAGAAAAAGAAATGAAAAAGTTGTAAATGAAATAACGAAGGGAAAAATAATGCGATATGGATTAATCGGTTCAACAGGAAGACTTGGTAAAGAGGTCATAAATGTATTTACAGAAAATAATAACGAACTTGTTTTCACATTTGACCTGCAGGGTGAATGGATTCAGTCAGAACCGGAGATTCTGATTGACTGTTCACTTCCCGAAGCATTTGATAAAATGTTGTCCTTTGCAAAGAATTTTAATGTTCCGTTAATTGTTGCAACAACCGGGTTGAGCGAAAAAAATATAGCTGATTTAATAGAATACTCTAGAATAAAACCGGTAGTCCAGAGCTATAATTTTTCAATTGGAATCCAAATCCTTCTTGAATTAACAAAGTCGGCGAACAAAAAATTACCCGATTGGGATGTTGAAATCTCCGAGATTCATCATAGATTTAAGAAGGATAAACCCTCCGGTACTGCAAAAATGATCCAGGAAATTTTTGGTGATAAAAAAGTAAACACAACCTCAATAAGATTAGGTAATGTTCCCGGTGATCATACAGTCAG
>Ga0326726_10006262_pt1 | contig 10723 bp, 11 predicted proteins | sample MHFenrmetagenome_2_FD_207603 | JGI IMG/M metagenome (GOLD analysis project Ga0326726, IMG submission 207603) | Lab enriched peat soil microbial communities from Michigan Hollow, Ithaca, NY, United States - MHF15MN | ecosystem: Environmental > Terrestrial > Soil > Wetlands > Peat | place: USA... | reverse complement strand
AACCAGAACAACCCGGCCTTCCAGAACGGCACGTACGGCCAATGGGTCCGCGACTACCTGAGCTTCGACCTGTTCCTGCGGTATTCGATCACGCCGAACCTGGAAGTCCGGGGCTCGGTCATCAACGTGACCGACGAGAAGCCGCCATACGATCCGGGCTTCAGCTCGACGTTCCTGTATGACTTCTCGCAGTACGACGTCGTCGGGCGCCAGTACCGCATCGGTGTGAAGTACAAGTTCTAAGAAGAACAGGGTCGGGGGGAAAAAAGCGGGCCTTCGGGCCCGCTTTCCTTTTGGGACAGTCCTTACGTGTGGGCGCGTGGTGTCAGGGCACCCGCATCCAGAGGCGTGCGAGGTCCGCCGCACCGTCGGTGCCGCCGACCGACTTGAAGGCGGCTGCAGCGCGCCCCTTCTGACCGGCGCGCATCAATGCGACGCCGAGTTGGAGATTGGCATCGTCCTTGTGCTTGAGTCCGCCCTTGTTGATGCCTTGCTGGATAAGGCCGATGCCCTTGTCGTACTCGCCAAGCCCGGTATAGGCGAGACCCACGCGCACAAGCTGGCTGCCGTCGCGCGCATTTGCCGCTTCGGCCTCCGCGGCCTTGAGGTCGGTCGGCGCTTCGGTGGCCCGCTGATTGGCGAGCGCGAGCAGGCGCTTCTGCCGTTCCGCTTCAGGGCCCTTGCCGAGCACCCCAGCCGCAAAGCCTTCATCCAGGATCTTCTTGGCCTCGGCGGCCTGCTGCTCCTGCAACGCGAGCTGCGCCATTTCCGAGTACTCAATGGGAGTTGTGAGCGTCCTGGTCGCGGCCTTCAGGCGGTACAACTCGAGCGTGAGGCGATTGGAGAAACCCGGCCTGGATTCGATCCGGCGCAGCAGGTCAGCCCAGTATTCGCGCTTCGGGTAATAGGTGACGAGCTTCTCGAGCGCCGCGAGATAGGCGGACTTGTCCCCGGCGCTGCGCGCGGCGACGTTCGCCAGGAGTTGCAGCTTGACTTCGGGCGGCGTGATGCCGGCTTTCTCGGCGGCCTGGATGTCGGCCAGCGCTTCTCTGCTTGCCGCTGAGTAGTCGCCGGCCTGGTAGTAGCTCTGGATCATGAGCTCGCGCATGGCCGCGTCGTTCGGATTGCTCTTGAGCGCGCGCGCCGCCCAGGTGGCGGCGTTGGCAAAGTCCTTCGCCCGATAGTGCAGCGACGCAAGGCTGGCCGCGTATTTTGCTTGGTCCGATTCCGAGAGGCGGCCGGAGTTGAGCACGGCCTGGAAGGCCTTGATTGCCTGTTCGTTATCGCCGGCCTGTGAAGCGGCCGACGCGCGCATCTGTTCGAGCAGGAAGTTCTCGTACGGTGTCTTGTTCGGCACCGCGTCCACGTCGCGCAGCTTGACGAGCGCTTCCTTGAACTTCTGTCCCTTGATCAGATCGCGCGCGGCCTGCAGCGGCTTGCCGACCTCGGGGCGGACCGTTTCGGTCTGAGCCCGCGCCGTGGAGAAACTCAGCGCACCGTCGTGCCGGACGTTCAACGCGAACGCGGCGGCGACGGCGGCCGCCGCCACGGTGGGCCGTAGCGCCCGGGACAACATCAACTTCGATTGCTTCACGGGAATCTCCGGAATCTGTCATCCCGAGTGAACAAGGGATCCCGGTGCGCGTTCGACCGGGATTCCTCGCCTTCGGGACGGAAAAACACGCCAACGCGCAAGCGGCGCCGCAGGTTGGCGTCAGTTGACGAACTGCTCGTTGCCGACCAGGCCGAGTTTGGTCACGCCGAGCCGCTGTGCGGCCGCCATCACGGCCGCCACGTCCTTGTACTCGGCGAGCTTGTTCGGTCGAAGGTGCACCTCGGGCTGGACCGGCAGGGCGGCGGCCTCGGTCAAGCGCTGCTCGAGGGCCGCCTTGTCCGGGATCATGTCGCCGTTCCAGAACACCGTGCCGTCGAAGTCGACGTCGATCGTGATCACCTGTGGCGGCTCGGTCGGCGGCGGATTGCCCTGCGGCATGTTGAGATTGACTGCGTGCAGCTGGATCGGGATCGTGATGATCAGCATGACCAGCAGCACCAGCATCACGTCGATCAACGGCGTGGTGTTGATGTCGATCATCACGTCCGGCTCCTGGCCGCCGCCGGTTCCTACGTTCATGGCCATCGTGTTCTCCTTGATCCGGATGGCGCGCTCAGCCGCCGCCGCGCGGGGGCGGCTCGGTCACGAACCCGATCTTCTGGATGCCGGCGCGCTGGCAGGCAAAGACGACGCGGCCGACGAACTCATACCGCCCGCCGAGGTCGCCGCGGATCTGCACTTCCGGCTGCGGGACCTGCACCGCAATCTTCTTCAGCCGGTTGACGAGATCCTCGCTGTCCTTCACCTGCTGCATGCCCCAGAACACATCGCCGTCCTTGGTGACGGCGATCTCGATGTTCTCGGGCTTGGTCTGCCGCGCGACGTTGGTCTCCTTGGGGAGCGACAACGGGATCGACTGGGTGACGACCGGAATGGTGATCAGGAAGATGATCAGCAGCACCAGCATCACGTCCACGAGCGGCGTGGTGTTGATCGCGGAGATTGCCTCGTCCTCGCCTTCGCCGGAACCGACGTTCATCGCCATCGTGGGCCTCCGTCAGGCGCTAGCGTGCGGCCGCGACTCTTGCGTCCGTCTTGCGGCCCAGCAGCACCGCGTGCAGGTCGGAGCCGAAGCCGCGCACCGACTCCATCACCACCTTGTTGCGGCGGACCAGCCAGTTGTACCCGAGCACTGCCGGGACCGCGACCGCAAGACCCATCGCGGTCATGATGAGCGCTTCACCGACGGGACCCGCGACCTTGTCGATCGAGGCTTGGCCGGCGATACCGATCGCGGTCAACGCGTGATAGATGCCCCACACCGTGCCGAACAGTCCGACGAACGGCGCGGTCGAGCCCACGGTGGCGAGAAATGCGAGGCCGTCCTGCAGGCGGTTGTTCACACCGTCCACGGCGCGCTGCACCGACATCGTGACCCAGGTGTTGAGATCGATATTCTCGGTGAGCGACCCTTCATGGTGCTCGTTGGCTTCGAGGCCCGATTCGGCGATGTACCGGTACGCGCTCGAGGACTTGAGTTTCTTGGCGCCGTCCTTCAGCGAGTTCGCTTTCCAGAACGACGCGCGCATCGCCCTGCCCTCGGACATCAGCTTGTACTGCTCCCAGAGCTTCACGAAGATGATGTACCAGCTGCCCATCGACATGATCACCAGGATGATGAGCGTGCCCTTCGAGACAAAGTCGCCCTGGCGCCACAGCGCTTCGAGGCCATAAGGATTGTCGACGGTCTCCTTGGTGACCGTTCCGGCGGCCGGTGTCGGCGCTGCCGCAGGCGCGGTCGCCTTCGTCGCGTCTTGTGCCTGAACGGCGAACGGCGCATTGAGAACGGCCGTTGTCAGGGTCACGGCCAGGCAAGCCATGACGCGACGGAAAACGTTTTTCATCTTGAATTCTCCTTTTTGAGGCGGATGGGATGAAACGCTACGCGCGCACGCGCGTTCGCTGACAACCTTGTGAGCTGTCGCGCGCCAACATGTCAGCGTATTTTGAAACCCACGGTTGCCGAGACGCGGATGTCCTGACCCTGGCCCTGGCACTGCAACCGGCTCTGCACGACGCTGAGCGAGGTCTTGTTGAAGATGCGATTGGTCGAGGACTTGATGACCGCGTCCCGAACGCTTCCGCTGCCCGTCACGGTGAATTCGATGACGACCTCGCCCTCGATGTTGTCGAGCAGCGCTTCGCGCGGGTAGGTGATGGAGGACATGACCTCGCGATAATTCGGGCAGACCACCTGCGCGCTGCGAACCGCTGGTGGTGGCGGAGCGGGTGGCGCTTCGACCGGCTTCGCGATCACCGGCGCCTGCGGCGCCGGCGGCGCCTCGGGCGTCACCGCGGTGATCGTGGGCGCGGGTGGCGGCTGCGCGATGACGACTTCAGGCGGCGGCACGAAGGGCGGCGGAGGCGCCTGCATCTTCGGCGGCGGTGGGATCACCTCCGGCGGCGGAGGCGGCTTCTTGATCACCTCCTCAATGACTTTTACGTCGATCGGTCCCTTGACGACCTCGACGACCTTGCGCGCCAAGCCAGTGATCAAGGCATAGATGATGAGCACGTGCAGCAGCACGACTCCGCCTATGCCGACCAGATGCCGGGTCGGGTTGCGCTGATGCTGCGCAAAGTCCATCCAGCCTCCTTGTCAGGTACGTTTATCGCAAAGCCGGCGATTCTAGTGCTTTCCCCATCGGCTTCGCTTCAGCACCGAGGCGCTGCACTACCGCATTGCGGCGAAGCGCTGGCAGCAAGTTTCGAGCCTTGAGTTGATCGCGGCGAAGGCTGCGAATCGGTGCAAGTCAAAAGAGCGACTCTGCAGCGGCCGAGCCCGGCGGGGCGACCAGCCCGAGGTGCCGATAGGCACTGACCGGAGCGATGCGCCCACGCGGGGTTCTTTGCAGAAGCCCCTGTTGGATCAGGAACGGCTCGACGACGTCTTCGAGCGTCTCGCGCTCTTCGCCGACCGCCGCCGCCAGGTTGTCGATGCCGACTGGACCGCCGCCGAACTTCTCGATCACCGCCGTCAGCAGCTTGCGGTCCATCACGTCGAGGCCCAACCGATCGACGTCGAGCATCGCAAGCGCCTGGTCGGCGACCGCGCGGGAAATATGGCCGCTTGCGCGCACTTCAGCGAAGTCGCGCACACGGCGCAGCAGCCGGTTGGCGATGCGCGGGGTGCCGCGGGCACGGCGCGCAATCTCGAGCGCGCCCTCGCCGTCGACGCGCGCCTTCAGCAACCGCGCAGAGCGCTCGACGATCGCCATCAATTCCTGTTCGGTATAGAACTCGAGGCGCGCCACGATGCCGAAGCGGTCGCGCAGCGGATTGGTGAGCATGCCGGCACGGGTCGTTGCACCGACCAGCGTGAACGGCTGCAGGTCGATCTTGATCGAGCGCGCCGCAGGCCCCTCGCCGATCATGATGTCGATCTGGAAGTCCTCGAGCGCCGGATACAGGATCTCCTCGACGACCGGCGCGAGCCGGTGGATTTCGTCGATGAAGAGCACGTCGTTCTTCTCGAGGTTCGTGAGCACCGCCGCGAGGTCGCCCGGCCGTTCGAGCACGGGTCCGCTGGTCTGGCGCAGTCCAACCCCCATCTCGTGGGCGACGATATGGGCAAGCGTCGTCTTGCCGAGCCCGGGTGGGCCGAAGAGCAAGAGGTGATCGAGCGATTCGCCGCGCCCGCGCGCCGCGCTGATGAAGATGTCAAGTTGCTCGCGGATCTTCGCCTGGCCGACGTAATCGGCCAGCCGCTGCGGCCGCAGCGCACGTTCGACCACCTCCTCGTTGGGCGAGGTGGGCGTGGCGGCGATGAGGCGATCTTCGATCACGCGTTTCCGGTGGGCGGGCAGTTCACGGCTTGCCGAGCGATTTTAGGGCGAAGCGTATGCCCTCCGAGACGCCACTGCCCGCAGGAACGATTCGCGCCGCGGCGGACGCTTCCTTCTCCGAATAACCGAGCGCCATCAACGCGCGCACGATGTCCGCTGCCGGGTCGGCTGCTGTGCCGGACGGCGTATCGGCGTTGTCCAGCGCAGGCGCCAGCCGGCCCTTCAACTCGAGCAACAGGCGCTCTGCGGTCTTCTTGCCGATCCCCGGGATGCGCGTGAGGCGCGCGCCCTCCTGCAACGCCACCGCCTGCGCAAGTTCATCGACGCTGAGCCCCGAGAGCACCGCGAGCGCGGTGCGTGCGCCGACGCCGGAGATGCGGATCAGCTCGCGGAACGCATGTCGTTCGGCACCGCTCGCGAAACCGTAGAGCTGGTGCGCGTCTTCGCGCACGGCGAGATGTGTGAGCAGCGTCACGCGCTCGCCGATCGTGGGCAACTGGTAGAAGGTGCTCATCGGCACGTCGACTTCGTAGCCGACACCGCCGACGTCCACCAGCACGTTCGGCGGATGTTTTGCCGCGAGTGTCCCGATCAGCCGGCCGATCATGGCGCGCCGCGCACGAGGCGCTCGCCGAGCGCACGCCACGCCTCGCGCGAGCGACGGCCGCGTGACGTGGTGCCGCGCTTGACCGAGCCGAGATCGGCGCGGCGCGCGCCATGGGCGTCGCAGATCGCGCACGCGAGCGCGTCCGCCGCGTCCGCGGCCGGCGTGACCGCAAGGCCGAGCAGGCGCTGCACCATCACCTGCACCTGCCTCTTCTCCGCGCGCCCGTAACCGACCACGGCCTGCTTGACCTGCAGTGCGGTGTGCTCGTTGACGTCGAGATTGGCCGCAACCGCGGCGCAGATCGCCGCGCCGCGTGCCTGGCCCAGGAGCAGCGTCGACTGTGGATTGACGTTGACGAAGACCTTCTCGATCGCCGCGCGCTGTGGCAGCGTGGTTGCGATCACGCTGCCCAATCCCTCGAGGATGGCGCGCATGCGAGACGCAAGCGTGCCGGCCGGCACGCGAATCACACCCGCATCGACGTAGTGGAGGCGATTGCCATCCACTTCGATGACGCCGAAGCCGGTACGGTTCAGGCCCGGGTCGATACCGAGGATGCGAAGGCGTGCCACGCGGCGATTCTGCCACGCGCGCAGCGCGCACGACGCATCATCGAACGATGCGTCAATGGCGGAAGTGGCGGATGCCGGTGAAGACCATCGCCATCCCGTGTTCGTCCGCGGCAGCGATCACCTCCGCGTCGCGCATGCTGCCGCCGGGATGGATCACGCAAGCCGCGCCTGCCTCGGCGATCTTGTCGAGGCCATCGCGGAACGGGAAGAATGCATCGGAGGCCGCCGCCGATCCGTTGAGGGACAGGCCGGCCTCCTGCGCCTTGATCGAGGCGATACGTGCCGAATCGATCCGGCTCATCTGGCCCGCGCCGATGCCGAGCGTCTGGCCACCCCGAGCAAAGACGATCGTGTTGGACTTCACGAACTTGGCAACGCGCCAGGCGAACAGCAGGTCGTCCAATTCAGCGGCCGTGGGCTGCCGCTTGCTGACCACCTTCAGTTCGTGCGACGCGAGGCGTTTCGCGTCGGGGGATTGCACGAGCAAGCCGCCGCCGACTCGCTTGAAATCGAAGTCGTTCTGCGCATCGCCTACCGGCACGATGAGCAGCCGCACGTTCGGCTTGGCGTCGAACACGATACGCGCCGCGCCGTCGAATTCCGGCGCGATCACCAGCTCGACGAACTGCTTGGCCACGGCGCGCGCGCACGCCGCATCGACCGCACGATTGAACGCGATGATGCCGCCGAATGCTGACGTGGGATCCGTCGCGAATGCCTTGGCGTACGCCGGCTCGGGCGCTGCGCCGACGGCCACCCCGCAGGGATTGGCGTGCTTGACGATCACGCACGCGCTCGCCTCGAACGCGCGCACGCATTCCCACGCGGCGTCGGCGTCGGCGATGTTGTTGTACGAAAGCTCCTTGCCCTGGAGTTGCGTGTACCCGGCGAGCAGGCCTGCGCCGACCGTGCGCTCCCGGTAGAACGCCGCGCCCTGGTGCGGGTTCTCGCCATAGCGCATGTCCTGCACCTTCTCCCACTGGCGTGTGAGCGTCTGCGGGAATTGAACGCGCTGCCCGTTGTCGTCCAGCGAGGACAGGTAGTTGCTGATGGCGCCGTCGTAACGTGCCGTGTGGGCGAAGACTTTCTTCGCGAGCGCGAAGCGCATGCCGGGACCGATCTCGCTGTGGGTGTGCAGCTCGGCCAGCACCGCCTTGTAGTCGGCCGGATCGACGACCACCGTGACGGACATGTGGTTCTTGGCGGCGCCGCGCAGCATCGCCGGCCCGCCGATGTCGATGTTCTCGATCGCGTCGTCGAAGGTGACGTCGGCGCGCGCCACCGTCTGCTCGAACGGGTAGAGATTCACCACCAGCATGTCGATCGGTTCAACGCGATGTTCGGCGAGCGACTGCATGTGCGCGACGACATCCTGGCGCGCCAGCAGGCCCGCGTGGATGCGTGGGTGCAGTGTCTTGACGCGCCCGTCGAGAATCTCCGGGAAGCCCGTGTACTGGGCGACCTCCACCACCGCGATGCCATTTTGCTGCAGCAGCTTGGCGGTGCCGCCCGTCGACAGGATGCGATAGCCGAGGCGCACGAGCGCGCGCGCGAGGTCGACTGCGCCCGTCTTGTCGCTGACGGAAATCAGCGCCTGTTTCATCTCCGCCCCGACAACGTCGCGACGTTCAGCGAATACGCAGCCAACTCAGCCGATACCGTAGTCAGTGATCTTCTTGCGCAGCGTGTTGCGATTGATGCCGAGCAACTCCGCCGCGGCCGACTGGTTGCCGCTTGCGCGGTCGAGCGCGAATTTCAGCAGCGGGCGCTCCACCGCTTGCAGCACCATTTCATGCAGTGCGTGCGGCTTGGCGCCGCCCAGGTCGGCGAAATACTGCTCGAGGTTGCGCACCACCGCCTGTTCGAGCGTTTCCCCGCCGCGGCGCTGTGGCAGCGCGGCGTGGGCGTCGACACTTCCGTTGACGCGCGGCGCCGCCACGGAACGCGGCGCTGCACGCTGGCCGGTCCGGGCTGATTGCGAAGCGGACATGTCTCCTCCTCGGTCTTGTCAGTGCACGCTGGCCGTGTCGTAACGCAGCCGTCCATCGTGCTCACCGTGCTCGCGCAGGAAATCGTCGACCACTTGCACCTGTTCGGCGCAGCGTTCGATCCGGTTCATGCGTTCGCAGAATGCCGCACCGCCCGCCAGGCGCGACGTGTACCAGATGATGTGCTTGCGCGCCGTGCGCACGCCGAGGAACTCGCCGTAAAAACGGTGATGGTCCTCGAGGTGCGCCGCGAGCAGGGGACGCAGTTCGTCCACCGTAGGCGGCGCGCATCTGCTGCCGGTGCGCAGGTAGTGCTCGATTTCGCGGAAAATCCACGGCCGGCCCTGTGCGGCGCGGCCGATCATCACCGCGTCGGCACCGGTAAACGCGAGCACCGCACGTGCCTTCTCCGGCGTGTCGATGTCGCCATTGGCCACCACCGGAATGTCGATGGCCGCCTTGACTGCGCGGATCGTCTCGTATTCGGCGGTGCCGCGAAAGCCACAGGCCCGTGTGCGCCCGTGCAGAGTCAGCATCGCGATGCCGGCGTTGCGCGCGCGGCGGGCGATGGCGAGCGCATTACGATGCTGCGGGTCCCACCCGGTCCGGAACTTGAGCGTGACCGGCACGTCCACGGCTGCGACGACCGCGGCCAGAATCCGTTCGACCAGGGCCTCGTCCTTCAGCAGGGCCGACCCGCAGGCGACGTTGCACACCTTTTTCGCAGGGCAGCCCATGTTGATGTCGATGATCTGAGCGCCGCGCTCGACGTTGAAGCGCGCGGCCTGCGCAAGCATCGCCGGGTCCGCCCCCGCGAGCTGAACGGTGACCGGCGCGGGTTCACCGTCGTGGTTCAGGCGACGCATCGTCTTCTCGCTGGCCCACAGTTGCGGATTCGAGGCTGCCATCTCGGAGACCAGGTGACCGGCGCCGAACTGCCGGCATAGGCGCCGGAACGGTCGGTCGGTGACACCCGCCATCGGCGCCGCAAAAACGCGGTTCGGCAACGTGAATGCGCCCACGCGCAGGCCTGCGTGCATTTTGGAAACGGAGGTGGCGATCGGGGGGAGGGCGCGGATTGTATCCCTCGCGCACGGCGCTCGACGTCGGCGGCGCGCAAAAAATCTTCGTGTTGCGTGAGCGCAAGCGCGCGACGCTATTTCAGGCATCGCGCGTTCCGGCGTTGTGCTATCAGCGCACGCCGAACATCAACACGTGGGCCAGTTCGTTGCGCAGAGGCGGAACGAGATCGAGCGCGGTGAGCCCCAGCGAGCGGGCGAAGGCAACCGGCGCGAAGCGTGTCGCAAAAACCTGCGGCAACCAATGCGTGACCGCGGCAATCGTGGTCCGGTCGACGCGACGCCGCCGTGCGTACTCGGCAAGTGCGCCGGTTGCGTCGCCGCGAAACGTGACCAGGCAGTCGATGAGCGATGCACAGTCGCGCAGCGCAAGATTGAAGCCTTGCCCCGCCACCGGGTGCAGCGTTTGTGCGGCGTTACCGACGGCGACGCATCGGTGTGACTGCAACTCGGCGCGAACGCGTTCGTGCAGGCGATGGGCGTGCAGCGCGCCGAGCGCCACGACCGTCCCGATGCGGCGGCCGATGGCGCGCTGCAGTTGCGCCCGCAGCGCATCCGGTGCTGACTGCAGCCGATCCTGCGCCACGTTGGCGGGCATGCACCAGACGAGTGACCGCAGCGCTCCCGCGCCGGGCCGCGGCAGCAGCGCGAGCGGTCCGTCACGCGTGAAGCGCTCGAACGCCGCGCCCGCTGCCACGCCGTCCAGGGTGACGTCACCGACGAGCGCCATCGGCGCGTCGCTGCCGGGCCGATCGGGCTCGTTCGAAAAACCGGCCCAGCCCTCGGCGTTGATGGCGAGCGAAGCGTCGAAGCTTTCTCCGTCGACGCAACGGATGCGCACGTGAGCAGGCGTCTGCTGGACGTCGACGACCCGGCGCGGTCGATGCTGCACGATCGAGGCGGTCGCCTTGGCCGCTTCGTCCAACACGGCAACCAGGTCGCCGTAGAAGACGGTCGCACCAAGCGCTTCGCCCGCGAAGTCGCCCGCGCCGATATGTGTGGTGCCGAATTCGCCTTCGGAGCTCACGTAGACATCGGTGATCGCCGCGCGCTCGGGCAGGCGCGCGAGCAGAGGCC
>Ga0326726_10006261_pt1 | contig 10723 bp, 9 predicted proteins | sample MHFenrmetagenome_2_FD_207603 | JGI IMG/M metagenome (GOLD analysis project Ga0326726, IMG submission 207603) | Lab enriched peat soil microbial communities from Michigan Hollow, Ithaca, NY, United States - MHF15MN | ecosystem: Environmental > Terrestrial > Soil > Wetlands > Peat | place: USA... | reverse complement strand
ACGTCGGCGACCAGCAGGTCCGCGCCCTCGGCCTGTGCTGACAGCAGTTTGACCTCGACGTGGGGTTGCGCCGCGCGCAGCACGCGCAGCAGCTCCTCGACGGCAGCGCGGATAGCGGGCACTTCGTTCGGCACAAGATCGCGGTGGCCGACGACGCCGACCAGCAGTGGAATACGATGGGGATCGGATTCTGCGCTCGCGCCCGGTGCACTGATCACGATCGAGACTCTGGGGCGAAAGCGTGAGTCATTCGGGGAGTCGCTGGTCGAACTCGGTCGCGGGAGCTTAATTTTTGTCCGTCGGGGATTTAGGATCGTTTTGCCAGATTTGTCAATTCCGGGACACGCCGGCAAGGTACAGTTATCGAGGCCCACGTTGCCGGGCGTTCGATGTGACGAGGGAGAGCAGGAGGAATGTCCAGCGAAGAGGGCACGCATGCCGGGGTCAAGCGGCCTACGGTTTTCCTGAGCTATGCCCGGGCCGATCAGGTGCAGGCAACGAAAATTGCCGGAGCTCTGGAAAATGCCGGCCTCAACGTGTGGTGGGATGCGCTCATCGAAGGTGGCGCGGCGTTTGCCAAGAGCATAGAAGCCGCTCTCGACAGTTGCGATGCGGTTATCGTGGCGTGGTCCAGGACATCGGTTGCGTCGGATTGGGTGCGCGACGAAGCTGCGAAAGGGCGGGACCTCCGCAAGCTCGTGCCGGTATCGCTGGATGGCACCCAACCGCCACTCGGGTTCGGCCAATATCATTCCATCGATCTGTCCAGTTGGGGCGGGAACGTTGATGCCGCCGAGATCGCCAGTGTCATTCGCGCGGTCGCGGCAGCGGGCCGCGAGGTGCCCTTGCCACCCCCGGCAGCGCAGGTGCGACCCAGCTCGCTCCTCATTACGCGCCGACGCGTGCTGGTGGCGACGGCCGGCACTGCGCTGGCAGGCGCGGCCGGCTATGTCGCCTGGTGGCAGGGCCTGATCGGCGGCCGTCCCAAGCCCTCAGGCAACAGCGTCGCCGTTCTTCCCTTCGAGAACTTGAGCGGTGATCCGAACCAGACCTATTTCTCCGACGGACTCGCCGAGGAAGTGCGCTCCACGCTCGCGCGCAACATCCTGTTGCTGGTGATGGGCCAGACGTCCTCCGGCAAGTTCCGGGATAGCAAGGACGACGCCGTAACCATTGCCGCGGCGCTCGGCGTTGCCTTCCTGCTGGATGGGAGTGTGCGCCGCTCGGGCGTCATCGTGCGCGTTGCCGCCGAACTGATCGACGGGCAGACGGGTTTCAGCCGCTGGTCGCAGACGTTCGACCGTCGCATGGACGACATCTTCGCCGTGCAAAGCGAGATCGCCAATGACGTCGCGAGCGCACTCGCAGCGCAGGTGGCAGCGAGTGGCAAGCCTGCCGCTGGCGCCGGTGATGCATTGTCCGCGTCAGGCGGCACGACCAACGTGGCAGCCTATGATTCCTACCTGCGCGGCCGCGCCCTGTACGACCTCAGCGCCGATGAGGCCTCCGAGCGCGCGGCGCTGGCGCAATTCGATGCGGCGATTGCAGCGGATCCCAACTATGCCGCTGCGCACGCGGCGCGCTCGCGATCGCTGACAGCGATTGCGAATCAGTATGGCGAGGTCGGCCAGCAGAGCGGGCTATACGATGCCGCGATTGTCTCGGCGCGGCGGGCCATCGCCCTCGCACCTGATCTCGCCGATGCGCATTCGACGCTCGGGTCAGTGCTGTTTCAGGGGCGTCTTGATGCGCGGGCTGCGCGCGAGCCCTTCGAGCGCTCACGAGCTCTCGGCTCTGGCGATGCCAACGTGCTTGCCCGCTATGCGCTCTACAGCGCGCGCACCGGCCGCAAGCGCGAGGCCGCGGATGCGGTGAAGCGTGCCTTGCTGCTCGACCCGCTGAATCCCCTCATCCATCGCGTGGCCGGCCTGATCCAGTACGCAGCGCGAAGTTACGCCGACTCAATTCAGCCATTACGGGATGCGCTTGCCATGAATCCAAAGATGTCGCGTGCGCATGCCGCGATCGGCGATGCGCTGCTGATGCTCGGGCGTCTCGGGCAGGCGCGGGCCGAGTATGCGGCGGAGCCCGCTGAGGACTTCAGCCTGTGCGGCCAGGCGATCGTTGAGCGCAAACTCGGCAACACGGCCGCCGCGCGCGCGGCAATGACTAAGCTGGTGGCCGATCTTGGGGACAGAGTCCTCTACCAGCAGGCCCAGATTCTCGCGCAGTGGGGTGACCGGAACGCGGCGCTGGCAATGCTCGAGCGGGCGCGCACCGTGGGTGATTCTGGTCTAATCTATGCGCGCAACGACCCATTGCTCGATCCGCTGCGCAGCGACCCGCAATTCGCCCGGTTGCTGACGAGTGTCGGGTTCGACTAGATTCGGCGGCGATTTGCTCAGCGTGTCGTCATTACTCACAAAGGGGATTCGACAATGAAACAAGTGAAGACAGCCATCATTGCGCTTTCTGCGGCGCTGCTGATGGCGGCGTGCGGTCATAAGGAAAGCGGCGCAGCGCCCGAAGCAGCGGCGCCGGCAGCAGCGCCGGCAGAGGCGCCGGCAGCGGCCCCCGCAGCGGGCACCGAAGCGACCCCGGCGGCGCCGCCCACCTCGGAAGACGCGTCGCAGTCGAGCGGCGACAAGGTAAGTCCTAAGGCACCAGCAAACCCGCCACCTTCCGGCTGAGCGCGGGCGTATAGACTCCAGGATACGGCCAAGGGGGACGCGCGCTCTGCGCGTCTCTCTTGGCCAGTCAGGCAGAAACGTCCGCCATCAGGGGAGCGAGTTCTTCTTTGGATCCAGCTTCATGGCCTGCTGGATCCAGTCGTAGTAGCGGTCTACACGCGTGTAGATCGCGGGCTTGCCATCGCCGCTGCAGCGACCCTTTCCCCAGCTGATGACGCCGATGAGCGTGGGGGTACCACGCTTCAAGATGATCGGACCACCGCTGTCGCCCTTGCAGGTGTTTCTGCCGGGGTTGGTCGCGCACGTGACCCGGTCGTGGACCTTTTGTGGACCGTAGCCGGGCAGGTTCTGGCACTTCCCGAGCTCCATGGTCTCAAGCCCCACCTTCAATAACAGGGCATTCGGAACGGTCTTGTCCGTCGACGTGGACGTTCCCCATCCGATTCCGACGACCGCGGTGCCGCCGGCCACGGCCGGTCCGTGGTAGAGGGGGATCTCACGGATCCTTGCCGGATCGCGCGGCCGCGCTGGACCATCGTCGACGATGTGCACGAGAGCGATGTCGTTCGTATACATGTTCGGCAGCGTGAGCCGCGGTACCGCCTCGTATTTCGCATGGCGGACGATGCGGTCGATTTTGAATGTCTGTCCTTCCTGCTTATCGTCCCTGGAAATATCCTGCACGCCGAGCCGCACCTTGTAACCCGCGTCGACCATGTCCTGGTCGATGCAATGGGCCGCCGTCAGCACCCAGTCGCGCGCAATAAGCGAGCCGCCGCAGTAGTGCCGCTTCTGCCACAACGGCCGCTTGTCATTGGGAAACTGGTTGTCGTAGGTCTCCTTCGGGAACGCACCAAAGATCTGTGCCTGCCACGGCGCGCCCTTGATGGAGATAGGCTTGCCGCCCATGGATCTTGGCGTATCGTCCTCCGGCTCGCCTTTCTTTCCGGCCTTCCGGGGCGTCGCGCGCTGCACGGTGGGTAAACCCTGCGACTGCCGAATGCCATTGCGCGATATCGGCGTCGCGAATGCTTTTTCATCGTCCCCGTCGTTGCTGTCCTCGTACCGGACCGCCTCGAACGGCGCACCCGTCGGATCGGCCTCCAGGTCGGTCGGGATCGCGTCGTCGGGCTCATCGCGGTTCGCTTCGTCGTCCGCCAATGTGGCCTCAGCTGCCTCGTCGGCCGACTCTGCGGTCTCGTCGCCTGCCTTGTCGTCGGCGTCCTTCGCATCCGCCGCCTCGTCGGCGGTTGGGCTGGCGGGTTCCGCCTCTTCGGCTGTCTGATCGGCGGGTTCCGCTTCATCGGTCGCCGGTGCGGAAGCTTCCGGTTCAGCCTCGGGCTCCTCGGCGTAAACAATGCCACCCAGGGCAAGCAGCGCGCTGATCAGCACGCATAGCGCCGGATGCAGCGCGAAACGATTCGGTCGTGTCATCTGTCCCAATCCTCCCGTCAGGGCATCGAGTTGGCCCGTATCTTCGGCGCGAGTCAACCAGCGTTGCCAGCGCGGATCCGTAATACCGGAGCGGTGGCAGGTCGGATACTCTATATATATATAGGAGTCGGTCCGGGGCGCGGCCTGTGTCAAACGCGCTCCTGCCTTGATGATCAGCGGCCTGTATGAGGGACCGCATGGAGTCGCATGGAGCAAATAACAATGGAGACAAGCCGAGTCGGCCGCGATCCGTACGAGCCCTACAGGATTCGCGTGCTAATGGACGGGCGGGCCGTCGCGGGCTTCAGCAAGGTGAGTGCGCTCAAGCGCGTCGCGCCGGATGCGGCGCGAACGCAGCCGAATTTCGGGCGCACCGAATTCGAGGCGATCACGGTCGAGCGTGGCGTGACGCACGATCCGGAGTTCGAGGGGTGGGCGAGACTTGCGTGGAAGGGCGCCGGTGGGATCGATCCGCGCAGACCCATGAAGAAGGTACGACGGGATCTCCAGATCGAGGTCCACGATGAGGCGGGCCGGGTCTCGACCCGGTACCAGGTCTTTCGCTGCTGGGTCTCGGCGTTTAGCGGGTCACCGCATCTTGAAGCCAGCCTCAATGCAGTCGCGATCGACTCCATGAAGATCGAGAACGAGGGGTGGGAACGGGAGCAGGTCAGCGGCTAGCGCACTGCTCACCGGCGCGCAAAGAGATGCCTGAGAAACGACCTTAGCCAGCGCCAGAATCCAAAGCGTCCCGGAACTTGCGCCTGCGCCGCGCCGACTTCGGCGCCGGCGGGCGCGGCGAGTCGAGCGGCCAGCGCCTCGAAGAACTTGTCTGCGGTCGCGGCCGCTGCCGCATCAATCAGTCGCGCGCCAACTTGCGCCAGCTTGCCACCGATCTGCACGTTGGCGACATACGTCAGTCGGGTCGCGCGCGGCGCGACTTCCGTGAGCTCGATGGTGGCTGCGCCGCGCGCGAAGCCCGCCTGGCTGCTCTGGCCATCGAACAGCAGTTTGTAGCGATTCGGCGGCTCGATATCGCTCAGTGTGAGCGTTCCTTTGAACCGCGCACGCACCGGACCGATGGCGGCGTTCATGACGATGTCGTATGCATGCTCGCCGCTCGGCATGAGACTCTCGCAACCCGGGATGCACGACTGCAGCACCGTGCTGTCATTGAGCATGGCCCACGCGGTGGCACTATCTGTGGGGAGCAGGCGTTCGCCTTTCATTTCCATGCCGTCTGCTCCGATGGGCGAGTCGCGGTGAGGGTCCGTGCCAGTTGCTCGAGCGACTCAACGTTGTGTACCGGCAGCATGCGCTCGACGTGCGGCAGCAGCATGGCAATACCCCGTGCCCTGGGCTCGAACCCCTGGTAGCGCAACAGCGGATTGAGCCAGATGAGCCGTCGGCATGATCGCGCAAGGCGCGCGGCTTCTTCCGACAGCACATCGAGTTCCGCGTGCTCCAGACCATCCGTGACGAGCAGGACCGTCGCGCTTGCGAGCGGCACGCGTCGCGCCCAGTGCCGATTGAAATCCTTGAGGCTCTGACCGATGCGCGTGCCTCCCGACCAGTCCGCGACGTGGCCGACGACCCGCGCGATGGCCTCGTCCGGATCGCGCGCCTTGAGCTGCCGTGCCACGTTCGTGAGGCGCGTGCCGAACACGAACGCGGTCACGCGCAGCTCCGCCGCCTGCGCGCCGCTCGCGAGTGCATGGATGAAATGCAGGAACATGCGGGAGTAGCGCGACATCGAGCCCGAGATATCGACGATGACCACCAGCGGTTCGGTGCGCGTGCGGCGCAGGCGATGCGGCAGCACAATGACATCGCCGCCGTGTCGCGCGGACTCGCGCAGCAATCGGCGAAGATCAGCCCGGGTGCCTCGCGCGGCGGGCGCGTCGCGCCTCGTCATGATGCGCGCGAACCATGGTTCGAGGGCCGCCACCATGCGTCGCGCGGCGAGCCATTCGGCAGTCGTCATCGAGTCGAAATCGGTCTTGCGCAGCTGCTCGCGATCCGACCAGCTGAAGTGAGCGTCAACTCCGATGCGGTCACGGGCCGGCGCCGGCGGCGCTCGGTGCCGGGTCTCGGCAAGCAGCGCTTGCGTGAGGCGGCGATTGACGGCGGTGGCTGGCTGAGATTGCGCGCCGACAGCGCCGGTCGACGGGAGCAACATCCGCAGCACCTGATCGAGCAGGTCCGGATTTCGCCAGAAGACGTGAAAGGCCTGATCGAAGAGGGCGAGGTGCTCGACACGATCGATGAGGCAGGCCTTGAGCGTCGCGTAGAAGTCGGCGCGCGAGCCGATGCCCGCAACCTCGAGTGCTTCGAGCGCGAGCATCGGCCGGTCGGTGCCGACCGGAAGGCCCGCCTTGCGCAGGACGCGCGCAAAGTGCAGTACGTTATCGGCCAACTGACCAGCGCCCTGTTCCTGCCATGCGGATGTTGGCAACATCCTCAGCCCGCCTTGGCAGCGATCGCCTCGAGCAGTCGCGCCGCCTCGGAGCCGCGTACACGCGCGATGTCGTCCTGGTACTTGAGCAGCACCCCGAGCGTGTCGTCGACGGTCTGCGGGTCGAGCGTCAGCCGATCGAGTGCGAGCAGCGCGCGTCCCCACTCGATCGATTCCGACAGGCCGGGGAGCTTGTAGAGATCGAGCGTGCGCAGGCCCTGCACGAACGCGACGATCTGATGCGACAGGGATGCGCTCGCATTGGGCACCTTGCGCCGGATGATCTCGAGCTCGCGCTCGGCGTCCGGGTAGTCGACCCAGTGATAGATGCAGCGCCGCTTGACGGCGTCATGGATTTCCCGGGTGCGGTTCGAGGTAATGACGACGATAGGCGGCCGCGTGGCAGTGATCGTCCTCAACTCGGGTATCGTGATCTGGAAATCCGACAGCACCTCCAGCAGGTACGCTTCGAACGGTTCGTCGGTGCGGTCGAGCTCATCGATCAGGAGTACCGGCGGGACCGAATGCGGCTCAAGCGCTCGGAGCAGCGGGCGGGCGATTAGGAATTGCTCCGAGAAAAGATTCGCCGCGATCGCGGCACGCGACTCGTGCGCGGCTTCGCCGAGGCGGATCTCGAGCATCTGGCGCGCGTAGTTCCATTCATAGGCGGCCAGGTTGACGTCGAGACCTTCATAGCACTGCAGACGGATGAGTTCCGCGTCGAGCGCGGACGCGAGTACCTTGGCGAGCTCAGTCTTGCCGGTGCCGGGTTCGCCCTCTATGAATAGTGGGCGCTCAAGCCTAAGGCCGAGAAAAACGGCCGTAGCCAATTGCCGATCGGCCACATAATCGCGCGCGAGCAGCAGCTCCTGCGTAGCGTCGATCGACGCGGGCAGCCGCGAATCCGCTGTCACTCTGCCGAACCGCGAGCCATCGCGACGGCGCGAGCCGCGAGCACCGGAATGAGGTGCGCGCGATAGGCCGCGCTGCCGTGAATGTCCATGTTGAGCGCCGCGGCGGCGACCGTCACGCCAGTGCAGGAATCGGGCGCGAACTTTCGGGCGAGCGCGTCCTCAAGCCCCTTGGCCCGAAAGGCGCAGGGGCCCGCACCGGTGACCGCAACTCGCACCGCTTTGCCGAACCGCGCCACGAACACACCGACCAGCGCGAATCGGGAGGCAGCCTGCCGGAACTTCACGTAGCCGGCCTGATCGGGAATCGGGAAACTCACGGCGGTGATGAGCTCGCCCGGCTCAAGAGCGGTCGCGAAGAGCCCCTTGAAATAATCGTCTGCGGCGATGGTGCGCTTGCTCGTGTGGATGGTGGCGCCGAGCCCGAGCGCTGCGGCTGGATAATCGGCCGCAGGGTCGCTGTTCGCGAGCGAGCCGCCGATCGTGCCGCGATTGCGCACCTGCGGATCACCGATGCCTTCTGCCAGATGCGCGAGCGCGGCAATTCGAGTTTGCACGTCACGCGAGGCGGCGGCGCTTGCATGCGTCACCATCGCGCCGACCACGACGTTCTTGCCGTCGGTGCGGATGCCCTGCAGGTCCGCGATACCGGCGAGGTCGATGAAGGCCGAGGGTGTGAGCAGCCCGAGTTTCATGGAGGGCAGCACCGACTGGCCGCCCGCGAGGACTCTGGCGTCGGGGTCGCCCGCGGCGAGCTTGGCAGCTTCCGCGACCGAGCGGGGACGGTGATAGGCCATGGCAGTCATGGTTCGTCTCCTTAGCGCCGCGCGGCCTGGATCGTCTGCCACACGCGATACGGTGTCGCCGGCATCGGAACGTCGCGCACGCCGAACTCTGAGAGCGCATCGACAATCGCGTTGATCACCGCCGGGGGTGAGCCGATCGCTCCCGCCTCGCCACAGCCTTTCACGCCGAGCGGATTGTGCGTGCAGGGCGTGCCCCTGACCGTGTCGACGGTGAAATGCGGCAGATCGTCGGCGCGCGGCAGCGCGTAATCGGTAAAGCTGCCCGTCACCAGCTGGCCGTCGCTGTTGTAGACGCAACCCTCGAGCAGCGCCTGTCCGATTCCCTGGGCGATGCCGCCGTGCACCTGACCCTCGACGATCATGGGATTGATGACATTGCCGAAATCATCGCTCGCCGCGAAGCGGTCGATGCGCACGGCGCCGGTGGCGGGATCGATTTCGACCTCGCAGACGTAGGAGCCGGCAGGGAAGGTGAAGTTGGTCGGGTCGTAGAACGCGTTCTCGTTGAGCCCCGGCTCGAGCTTGTCGAGCGGATAGTTGTGCGGCACGTAGGCGGCGAGGGCGACCTCGGCGAACGCCTTCTTGCGATCCGTGCCGGCGACGCGAAATTCGCCGTTCACAAACTCGATGTCCGCGTCGCTCGCTTCGAGGAGGTGCGCCGCGATCTTCTTGCCCTTGGCGACGATCTTGTCGGCCGCCTTGACGATCGCCGTGCCGCCGACGGCAAGCGAACGCGAGCCGTACGTTCCCATGCCAAAGAGGACCTTGCCGGTATCGCCATGCTGGATGTCGACATCGTCCATGGGAATGCCGAGCTTGTCGGCGACGACCTGCGAGAAGGTTGTCTCGTGTCCCTGACCGTGGCTGTGCGAGCCGGTGAACACCGTCACCTTGCCCGTGGGGTGCACGCGCACTTCGCCTGCTTCGAAAAGGCCCGCGCGCGCGCCTAGCGCGCCGGCAATATTCGACGGCGCGATGCCACAGGCTTCGATATAGCAGGAATAGCCGATACCCCGCAGCAGTCCCTTCCTGGCGCTTGCCGCTTTGCGCGTCGCAAAGCCGCTGACCTCGGCAATTTCGAGCACGCGCTTGAGCGTTGCCTCGTAGTCGCCGGTGTCGTAGGTGAGACCCACGGGCGTCGCGTACGGAAATTTGCGAATGAAATTCCGCCGGCGCAATTCGGGCGGATCGATTTTGAGTTCGCGCGCGGCGAGTTCAACGACGCGCTCGACGAGGTAAGTTGCTTCCGGACGGCCGGCACCGCGATAGGCGTCGACCGGCGCAGTATTGGTGAATACCGCCTGCACCTGACAGTAGATGTGCGGCGTCGCGTACTGACCGGCCAGCAGTGTCGCGTAGAGGATGGTCGGGATGCAGGAGGCAAACGTGGACAGGTACGCGCCCATGTTGGCGGTCGTGTTGACGCGCATTGCCAGGAACTTGCCGTCCTTGTCGAGCGCGAGTTCTACCGTCGAGACATGATCGCGCCCATGGGCGTCCGTCAGGAATGACTCGCTGCGCTCCGCGGTCCACTTGATTGGCCGGCCGACACGCCGGCTCGCCCAGACGAGCGCCGTTTCCTCCGCGTAGAGATAGATCTTCGAACCGAACCCGCCGCCGACATCGGGCGCGATCACCCGCACCTTGTGCTCCGGCAGGCCGAGCACGAACGCCGTCATCAGCAGCCGTTCGACGTGCGGGTTCTGGCTCGTGACATACAGCGTGTAGGAATCGTCGGCCCGCGAGTACTGGGCGTTCGCGGCGCGCGGCTCGATGGCGTTTGGAATCAGCCGATTGTTGACGAACGAGAGCTTGGTGACATGCGCGGCTCCGGAAAATGCCTTGTCAACGGCCGCCTGATCGCCGATCGCCCAGGTGTAGCAGACATTGTCAGGCGCAATGCTGTGCACGGCGGTCTTGTTCTTCGCCGCCGTCGCTGTGTCGACCACGGCGGGCAGGACGTCGTAATCCACATCGATCAAGGCCGTGGCCGCTTTGGCCTCGGCGAGCGTTTCGGCGACGACGAGCGCCACCTGATCGCCGACGTGACAAACCTTGTCTTCGGCAATCACCGGGTGCTTGGGCTCCTTCATCGGGGTGCCATCGATCGACTTGATCAGCCAGCCGCAGGGCAGGCCGCCGATGCTCGCAAGATCCTTGCCCGTGAATACTGCGAGGACGCCGGGCGCGGCGCGCGCGGCTGCCGTGTCGATGGCGCGTATTTTGGCGTGCGCATGCGGGCTGCGCAGGAAATAGCCGTAGCTCTGCTGCGGCAGCGTGATGTCGTCCGTGTACTGACCGGCGCCGGTCAGGAAGCGATAGTCCTCCTTGCGCTCGACCGACTTGCCGATGAAGGTTGCGTGCGGTGCACTCATGTTCGTTGCGCTCCTCAACGTCCCATGGCTTTCGCGCCGAGCGCGACGGCCT
>Ga0326726_10006259_pt1 | contig 10725 bp, 6 predicted proteins | sample MHFenrmetagenome_2_FD_207603 | JGI IMG/M metagenome (GOLD analysis project Ga0326726, IMG submission 207603) | Lab enriched peat soil microbial communities from Michigan Hollow, Ithaca, NY, United States - MHF15MN | ecosystem: Environmental > Terrestrial > Soil > Wetlands > Peat | place: USA... | reverse complement strand
ATCGAGCGAGAAGGTGACAAAAGCCGGCTCCATCAGCGGATCCGGCCAGCGGGCCACGAATGTGTCGTAGGCCCAATGCTCGAGCGGCCCGACCATGCCGGGCGTCTGCTGGAAGTCGATCGTCAGTGCGCCTCCCGCTTCCTTGATGGCGATCTGCCCGTACCAGGGATCGGCATAGTTGCCCGCATAGCCCGCGAGCGGCAGCGAGGGTGAAGACTGCGGGCGCGCGGTCGCCGTCTCATGCAGTGCCTTGAGTCCCTCCGCGTCCCGTTCAGCGAAGAAATCGTCGAAGGCTTTCGGCCAGTCGTGCTTCGGCAGGCCGAGGTAGTGATCGAGCAGCTCGTATTCGAGGCCCGGCACGAACTCATTTTCTTCCGAGTTGTTGACGATCGCGAAACCGGTGTTCTTCTCCGGGATCAGGACCACGACGGCGCGGAAGCCCTGCGTGCCGCCGCCGTGCGAAATGATCTTGTGGCCCCGATAGTCCTGGACTCCCCAGCCGAGCGCATAGTCCTTGAACTGCGACACAACGTCAGCGAGCGCGCCGGGCAGGGGCGTGATCGGCAGCGGCACGACGGGCTTCCACATTTCCTGGCCGCTCGCCTCGGAGAACAGGCGCCGGTCGGAACCGGGGAGCTGGCCGCCGGAGAGCTGTACGGCGAGCCAGCGCGCGAGGTCGTTCGCGCCCGCGGCGATGGCGCCCGCCGGCCCGCAGTTTGCGCCGAGCGCGACTCTCTTCTCGTCGAAGACCTGTTGCGCGCCGATGCCGCGAAACTCGCCGATGCGACCGTGCGGGTAGGCGCGATCTTCCGTCACCAGCCGGTCCACGTCGTTGGTGACGGTCTTGGTCATGCCGGCCGGCACCAGGATGCGGTCGTGGATGAAAGTCTCCCAGGTTTGGCCGCTCACGGCCTCGATCAGCTCGCCCGCGACGATGTAGAGCACGTTGTCGTAGGCGAAGCCCGAGCGGAAGCTGGTCGCCGGCTTCAGGAAGCGCAGGCGCCGCACGGTGTCGGCGCGGCTGATTTCCGTGGACGGCACGAACAGCAGGTCGCCTTGCCCCAGGCCGAGACCGCTGCGGTGCACCAGCAGGTCGCGGATCGTCATCTCGCGCGTGACCCAGGGGTCATACATCCGGAAGCGCGGCAGGTAGTCGATGACCGGGTCGTCCCAGTGGATCTTGCTTTCGTCCACCAGGATCGCGAGCGCGGCGGTTGTGAACGCTTTGGTCGTCGAGCCGATCTGGAACAGCGTGTCGGCATCCACCGGCTCCGTCGAACCCAGGCGGCGGATGCCGTAGCCGCGGGCGAGCGTGACCTTGCCGTTCTCGACGATCGCGACGGCGGCGCCCGGCACGCCCTGCTGCTTCATGACCGCCTGGACGCGGGCATCGAAACCCTTCGGTGGCGCAGCGATGGCGAAACCGGGAAGGACCAGCAGCAGGGCGGCGAACAGATGACGCATGGGCGGCTCCGGATCGGAACGGACGATGGCGCTAGCCGAGGCAGGCCTCGACGAGCCGTTCAAAGGCGGGGCCGCCCCGGATCGGGTCCGCGACCGGCAGGCCGAGCGCCTGCGCTGCGTCCCGCATCACGGCATCCGCTTCGGCCACGGACAACGCGCTCGTGTTGAAGCTGAGCCCGCCGCAGCGAATGGACGGATTGGTCAGCGCGCCGCATTTCAGGTTGAGCGCGATCGCATCCGCGAGCGGCGGCGTCGGGAAGCCGGGATAGCCGAGGAGGTGGCTGCGGCCCGGTTCGTGGCACAGCACGAAGATGTCGGGCTGGCTGCCATGCAGGATCCCGAGCGAGACGCCCGCATAAGCCGGATGCGAAAGCGAGCCCTGGCCCTCGATCACGTCCCAGTGGGCAGGATGCGCGTCCGGGCTCAGCATCTCTGCTGCGCCTGACAGGAAATCGGAGACGACCGCATCCATCGGCAGGCCGCTGCCCGCGATCATGATCCCGGTCTGGCCGGTGGCGCGGAAATCCGCGTCCACGCCGCGTTTCCTGAAAGCCGCAGTGAGGGCGAGGGCGGTGTACTTCTTGCCGAGCGCGCAATCGGTGCCGACCGTCAGCAGGCGCTTGCCGGTTCTCTTGCGGCCGGTTCCGACCGGGATGCCCGATGGCGGTTGACGGACGTCGATCAGCTGCCGGCCGAGGCGCTCCGCGGTCGTCTTGAGTTCCCGCGATTCGCGCAGCCGCGAATGCATGCCCGAGACGATGTCGAGTCCGGCCTCGAGCGCCGAGACCAGGCTCGGCAGCCAGTTCGACTTGATGATGCCGCCGGTGTTGGCGACGCCGATCACGAGCGAACGCGCGCCGCGTGCATGGGCCTCGCGCGGCGTCAGCCGCGGGAGGCCCGTCGAGACGGTGCCGTCGGCGCAGGCGAACTCGCCGACGCAGAGATCCCGCGCCCAGTCACGCAGCCCGAAGGCTGTCTTTGCGTAACCGGGCTCGGTGACGTCACCGAGGAACAGCAGATACGGCGCGGGCAGACGAACCACGAGCGACGCGGTCTCGTCGTCCTTGACGCCTATGGTACGTACTGCCGACATTGCGCTACCGATTCCGGGTGCGGATCAGAATTTCGTGCCGACCGACAGACCGACCGTCCTTGGCCGAATGATGCCGAGGCCGATTGCGCCGTTGGCATAATTGCCTTCCGGAATGATGTCGGTGACGCCTCGCTTGTCCGTCAGGTTCTTGCCATAGACCTCGATGTTCCACCGGCCCCTGTCCAGCCCTGCGCGGAGATCGACTGTCTTGTAGCTCTGGGCTTCGCGCAGGCTGCCGTCGGCCGCCCGCGTCGAGAATTCCGCCGTACGGTTGCCGGTATATCCGAGGTGGCCTCCGACATAGGCCGTGGAATCGCCGAGCACGTTCCACTCGTAATCGACGCCGAGGCCGATGCTCCAGGTCGGCACGAAGGGCAGCGGGTCGCCGTTCAGGCCGCCGACGATGGGATCGGTGTCCTCAGTCAGGTTGGCGTCCGTGTAGGCCCCGTTCAGTATCAGCGACCAACCCGTGGATGGACGAGCCATCACGGTGAATTCGACGCCCTGGCTGATCGCCTTGCCGCCGTTGGCGTTGAGTCCGACGCCATTAATGACTGCGAACAACTGGATGTCCTTCCAATTGAGGTAATAGGCCGCCGCGTCGAGCCCGAACCTGCCGTCGGCGCTCTCGGTCTTCAGGCCGACTTCGTAGCTGGTGAGGCTGTCCGAATCATAGGATGCCGGCGTTCCCGGAGGGGCTCCCGGGGGCAGGACGTTGGGTCCGCCCGGGCGATAGCCGCTCGCAACGCGGGCGTAGACCGAGGTATTGTCGCTGAGCACGAATCGCGGCGAGACCGAGTAAGTGAACGGACTCTCCGACGAGTGGGCATCGTCATACGTGGTCAGGCCGCCGACGAGGAGGCCGTCGAGCACCTGCGAGGCGTCCTGGTCGTTCTGGCTGATGCGTGCGCCGAACGACAGCTGGAAGCGCGGCGCGGCATGCCAGGTCGCATTCGCGAACAGGGCCATCTCCTTGTACTTCGAGACGAGCCTGGCGTTTGCCAGTACCGGAAATCCTGCCGCAGGCGTTTCCGTCCCGGCGTCGACGGCAGAAATGGCCTGTGGATCGATCCCCGAGTCTTCATCCGTGTAGTAAGCGCCGATCAGCCACTCGAATGTCTGGTTCGCCGGCGACACGAGGCGCACTTCCTGGGTGAACTTGTCGGTGCTCGTGATCTGGTTGAGGATTGCGCTGTATGGCGGCTGCGCGGTGACCGGGTCGCTGAAGAAGAAGGTCAGGAGCTGGGCCAGGCCCAGCCGGATCGCGTAATCCCGCTGGAATTTTTCCTCGAACGTACCGTAGCTGGTCACCGACTGGAGACTGGCGGGCCCGAAGTCCCAGTCGATCGACGCGCTGTAGACCTGATAATCGGTATTGGTGAATTCGGGGTGGTATCGCGACGCGACCAGTCCGCCGTAAAGCGCAGTCTGCGTGACCGGATCGGCCTCGATCGCATCCGAATTGTCGCTTTCGATCCTCTGCATCATGGCTGTCAGGTTCAGCGAGAAATCGTCGGAGGGCTGGAACAGCGCGGAGACCCGCCCGCCCAAGGTCGAGAGCCCGTTGAGATTGGACTCGACGCGCGACCCGTCGACGATGTTGACCGCAGGATTCTGGATGCTTGGAATGGGGTTGTTTCCGATCGAATCGATGAAGCCCCCGTCATCCCGGTAGAACCCGCTGGCGCGGATCGCGAAGGTATCGCTGACCGCCGCGTTGACCACGCCGGTCACCGCGTAGCCCATGTCGCCGCCCTCGACGTCTTCCATCGACCCCTGGACCCTGGCCTCGAATCCGGCGGTCGATGGCGTATTGGCGACGTACTTGATCACGCCGCCGAGCGAACTGGCGCCGTACAAGGTGCCCTGCGGACCGCGCAACACCTCGATCCGCGCCACGTCGAACGTGTCGAAGTCGCCGGACAGGATCGCGCCGTTTGCGAGGCCGCTGCTCGATCCGAACGGCACGTCGTTGACGTAGACACCGACCGTTGACGCGACGCCGCCGGTATTGATGCCGCGCAGCGTGAGCCGCGTGACGCCGCGCGTGCTCGAATTGATGCTCAGGCCCGGCACCATCGCGACCAGGTCCTGGAAGTTGTCGGCTCCCTGCCTTTCGAGCACTTCGCCGGAAAGGACCGTGACCGACATCGGGATGTCCTGGAGCTTTTCGGCGCGCTTCTGCGCGGTGACGACGACCTGTCCAAGATTCGTCGGCGACGTTTCCTCTGCGCCCGCCGCCGCGGCGGCGAGGATCAGCGCGATTGCGGCCGATATCGTCAGGACTGTCTGTTCGGTGTGCTTGCCCATGTTCGTCGTCCCCCTCACGTTGTCGGTGTGGCGCTCAGGCCCAGATGGTGCCCAGGAGCCGCCGGAAATTGCCGCCCAGGACGGCCTGTATCTGCGTGTCGCTGTAGCCGCGACGTATCAAAGCCTCGGTCAGGTCGAACATCTTCTGCGGATGGTCGAAACCGTCGGTGTCGAGTTTTTCCCGGAACGCGTAGCTCGCCTTGTACATGGCGAGCAGCTTCGCGCGCTGGTCGGGCAGCATGTCGTCGTAGCCGTTCAGGTCGGAATCCGACCCGATGCCGACGTGCTCAATGCCGACCAGCTTCACGACGTGGTCGATGTGATCCACGATGTTCTCGATCGTCGTCGGCTCCGTGGCCGAGACGAAGTTGCGCACGCCGGTGATGCCCATCACGCCGCCCTTGGCCGCGAGCTTCCGGATCGCCTCGTCGGTCTTGAGGCGCGGATGGTTGTTGAGCGCGCGGCAATTCGAATGGGTGATGGCGATCGGGCCTTTCGAGAGCTCGATCGCGTCGAGCGTGGTCCGGTCTCCGCAATGCGAGGCGTCCACCAGCATGCCGACCTCGTTCATCGCCGCGATGATCGTGGCGCCGAAATCGCTGATGCCGCCGTCCTCGCGGTCGGTGCCGCCGGTGCCGATGAAGTTCTGGCTGTTGTAGGTGAGCTGCGAGCAGCGCTGGCCAAGCTGGAAGTATTTCTTGACGTCCTCGGGCGCCAGGAAGTGCTCGGAATTCTGCACCCCGATCATCACCGCGATCTTTCCCCCGGCCTTGGCCCGGTCGAGGTCCACGGCCTTGTCCACGAGGGTGAAGAGGTTGTCGTTGCGGCCCACCAGCCCCTGCCAGCCCGCGAGGTATTCGAGCGTCTCCACCTGCACGCCGGGTCCGCCGGTGCCGATCGAATGGTGGAAGGCGTTGATGCCGCTGGCCCTGAAGGCGGCGATCTCGGTCGCGGTCAGCGGACTGGCGTAGCCTTCGGGTCGCAGGTCGAGCCGGAGCGGCGCCAGCATGTCGATCACCAGCGACTGCTGGACGACCTTGACGGCGTGCGCGGAATATTTCTTCGGGCTGTCGGCGAAGGCCTGGAAGGCGCCGAAATTCAGCATCGGGAAGCCGGCGATCGCAGCGATGGAACCTGCCCCCTGGAGCAGGCGCCGGCGCGTCGTGCGATGAGCCTCAAATCGCGCCATCAGGCCTCTTTCGGGGAAAAGTGTCCCGATTGGGAGATATTAGTCCCAGTGGGAGAATTGTCAATCCAGCGCGCGCAATCGCCGCATGGAGAGCAGGAGCAGGGCGAGTGACGCCACGGCCGCGACCGCCGACATCAGCAGGAAGAAAGCATTCGGACTCAGGCGGCTCCACAGCGTGCCGAGCGTGCCGGCGAGCAGGTTGCCGGCGAATGCCGCCAGGAACCATGCGGCGATCGTGGTCGCCGCCATGCCGGCGGGCGCGAGGCGCGCGAACAGGCCGAGGCCCACGGGCAGGATGAAGAGTTCGGCCGTGGTCAGGATCACGAAGAAGGCGAGCAGCCAGAGCCAGCTCGCCGGCCCTTGCGCCGTCATCGCGACCAGCGCGAGCATCAGGTAGGACGCGGCGAGCCCGCCGGCACCGAATGCCATTTTCCGCAGCGGCATCGGTTCGCGGCCGCGCGCGGCAAGCTTCGACCACCAGGCGAGCAGGAACGGCGTCAACAGGAACACCAGCAGCGGATTCAGCGACTGGAACCAGGTCATCGGAATCGTGAATCCGGATCCCACCGACCGGTTGACGCCGGCATCCGCCCACAGCGCGACCGTGTTGCCGACCTGTTCGTAGGCGCCGCGGTAGACGACGACGGCACAGCCGATGATCGCGAGCAGCAGGAAGAGCTGACGGCGCTCGTCGCGCGTCGCAGCCTGCACCGGCGCATTCGCGACCCGCACAGGTTCGGGCGGCAGGTGGCGCCGGCCAAGCGTGTAGATCGCGAGGCCCGACAGCATGCCGACGCCCGCGGCCGCGAAGCCGTAATGCCAGCCGTAGAGTTCGCCGAGCGTCCCGCAGACGAGCGGCGCCAGGAAGCCCCCGAGATTCACGCCGACGTAGTAGATGTTGTACGAGCGCACGCGGCGCGGATCGTCGGGCGCATAGAGCGAGCCGATCTGGCTCGGCAGGCTCGGCAGGAAGAGCCCGTTGCCGAGCGCGATGCAGGCGAGCGCGCCGTAGAACAAGGGCTCGAAGGTCATCATGAAATGACCGAGCGCCATCACCGAGCCGCCGATGATCACCGCGCGGCGCCGGCCCAGCCAGCGATCCGAGACGATGCCGCCGGCGATCGGCGTCAGGTAGACGAACGCCGTATAGAAGCCGTAGATCAGCGAGGCATTGTCCTGCGCGATCAGCAGCTGCTTCGTCATGTAATAGACGAGCAACGCGCGCATGCCGTAGAACGAGAACTTCTCCCACATTTCCGTGAGGAAGAGGATCGTGAGTCCTGCAGGCTGGCCGAACCAGGTTCGCGGTTCAGTTGCCGCCGTAGCGGTCACGCAGGATTGCCCCAGCCTCGATCGGGATAGGAAACGCGGCCGTCCTCGAACACCATCGAGGGACTGCGGTCGCGCGTGATGAAGATCGTGCCGTCGAGGTCCGCGATATCGCAGACCTGGCCCAGCAGCCAGGCCGGCGCCATCGCGAGGCTCGATCCCACCATGTTGCCGACCATGACGCCGAGTTTCAGGCGGCGGGCTTCCGCGGCCATCGCAAGCGCTTCCGTCAGGCCGCCGCACTTGTCGAGCTTGATGTTGACGACGTCGAAGCGGCCGACCAGCGCCTCGACATCCGCAATTCCCTGGACGCTTTCATCCGCGGCGACCGGAATCGGGCTCTTGAGTCCGTCGTGCTGGGACTCGCTGCCGCGCGCGAACGGCTGCTCCAGCAACCTGACTTCGGCTGCGACGAGCGCCGGCATCACCTCTTCGAGGCTGTCGGGGACGAATCCCTGGTTGCCGTCGACGCCGAGCCAGACATCCGGCCGGGCCTTGCGCACCGCGCGCACGCGCTCGGCATCGAGCGCGGGCTGGCCCGTGAGTTTCAGCTTCAGTGCGCGGGCCTGGGCAAAGCCGAGCGCCTTGCCGGCCATAACGCCGGGTTCGCCGGCGCCCAGCGTGAATGTCGTCACGAGCGGACGCGGTTTCTCGAGCCCGGCGATCTTCCAGGCCGGCTGGCGAGTGTGTTTCGCCTCCAGGTCCCAGAGCGCGCAGTCGAGCGCATTGCGCGCACCGCCCGGCGGCAACAGCCGGCGCAGGTCGTCGCGGTCGGCGCCCATCGCGAGCTCGTTGCGCACGGCTTCGGCCGTGGCCAGCATGTGCGCCGCGTCGTCGTTGAGGTAATAAACGCCGGCGGCTTCGCCCTCGCCGATGGCGTCGCCGTCGTCGAGGCGCGCCACGATCACCTGCACCTCGGTGAAGGTGTAGCCGGTGATCACGAAGGGTGCCGACAGCGGCAATGCCTCCTGCGCGAGATGCAATGCCAGGCGCTTGCGCGCCGCGATCGCCATCAGTAATTCACGCCGATGCCGACCAGGTGATAGGCGATTGCGATCCAGGCGCACACGGCGCAACTCGCCGCCAGTACGACGCTCCAGATCTTGCCGAGCGAGCGCCGCCGGGCGTGCCAGACGACCCACAGGTGCCAGAGCGCGAGCGCAAGACCTGCAAGTACCGCAATTGAACCCAACACATGCATTGCCCGGATCCAGAGATCGAAACGCGGCGACAGCAGCGACAGGTCCTTGAACATCATGACCACCGTGCCGCCCCAGGCGGTGAAGGCTAGCAGCGTTGCAAGCGATCCGATGCGCACCCAGCGGTAGGCCCTGGCTTCCGTGCCCGAGTAAGGCAGTTTCAGGCGGTAATGGCGGCGCACCAGCGCAGCGACCGGCCACACGAGCACCGTGAGCAGGAGCGCCACCAGGCTTGCGACGGCGGCTGGCACGATCCAGGCGCCGGCCTTCGCGACGGGTGCGCGTTCGAATGTCATGAAGGGCGACAGGAGATCCCCGCTGAAGCGCGTCACGCGCCCATCGACCACTTCGGCCGCGAGAGTCTCCTTGCCGTTCACCTCGCCCCAGACGAACGGGGCGACTTCATGCCACTTTTTCGGCTCGCCATTCAGTCCGCGCAACAGCGGCAGCGATATCGTGCCGTCCTGGTTGGTCACGATCTTGAACGGGCTCGCCAGGTTGATCACGCTGATGAAACTCGATTCCGCGCGCCGCGACAGGATGTAGGTGCCCGAGATCAGGCGCGCATGTTCCTTGGCGGTCGCTTCGTCGACCTGGCCTTGCGGCCCCGGGCCCGGCAGGTAGCGGTCGCTGAATTCGCGGAACATCGCCGCGCGGACCAGGCCTGCGGCGCCTTCCTTGCCGGCGCTGTTGACCGAAATGAAATAGCCGACGCCGTCGTCGATGAAAAGCTGCAGGTCGCTGTGGAAATACTGCGTGTCGCCGCCGTGCGCGATGGCGCGCCTGCCGTTGGTGTTGGTCTCGTAGAAGCCGAGCAGCATGCGGTTGAGGTGCGGGATCACCGTCAGCGCGGTGTCGTGCATCTTCTGCGCCGTCTCGGCTGAAAGGATGCGTGCGTCGCCGTAGGCGCCATTCTGCAGGTGCGCGATCATGAAGCGCGCCATGTCGGCGCCGGTCGAGGCGAGCGATCCAGCGGGCGGCAACGAAATGAGCTCGTAGCCCTTCGGTTCCCCCGACGCATTCTCGTATCCCTGCGACATGGCCGACTTCAGAGCCTCCGGCAGGGGCTGGCGGAAACTGGAATGCATCATGCCGAGCGGGGCAAAGATGTTCTTCTCGACGTATTCATCGAAGCTCATCCCGGACGTGCGTTCGACCAGGTAGCCGGCGAGGGACGCGCCGTAATTCGAATAGGCAGGCATGGTGCCGGCCTTGTAGATGCGTTCGGGAGTCCAGCGCTTCAGCACCTCGCCGTTCGGCACCAGCCGCTCCGGGTTCTCAAAGATCAGTTCCTTGACCGATTCTTCGAACCCGGCCGTGTGGGTCATCAGGTCGCGCAAGCGGATCGGCTCGCCCGTCGGTCCCGGCGGAATCTTGAAGTCGAGGTACTGGTTGACGTCCGCGTCGAGGTCGAGCTTGCCGCGCTCGACCTGCTGCATCACGGCCGTCCAGGTGAAGAGCTTCGAGACGGAACCCGGCCGGAACAGCGTGCGCTCCGGATCGACCGGCACGTGCTTGGCGACATCGGCGTAGCCGTAGCCTTTCTCCGCGAGAATCTGGCCGTCCTTGACGACGACGACCACGGCGCCTGCGATGTCGCCGCGCTGCAGTGCGTAGGGCATGAAGCCGTCGAGCCAGGCCTCGACGTCGGCGCGCGTCATCTGCGGGGCGGTCGCCGGCGCGGATTCCTCCGCATGCGCCGGGCCGAGCAACGCGAGGGCGCACAATGGCGCCGCGACAGGGAAGGCGATACGCATACGCAATCCTCGATCGATTGTCCTGATGAGGTCATAATAGGCCCATTCAGAGAAAGACGTCAAAAAGTCTGCTGCGCAATCCGGCAGCCTGCGAAAATTGCTGCCGGCAACGGGAGAGCGAACCTGACCAATCCCAAGACCCGCCGGCCCACGCTCGGAAGCCTGTTGCGCGGCCTGCGCCAGCGCAACAACTGGACGCTCAAGGAAATGAGCGAGCGCACGGGCATACCGTTTTCCACGCTGGCAAAGGTGGAGCACGATCGCCTGACGCTGACCTACGACAAGCTGATGCAGCTGAGCCAGCGGCTCAACCTGCGCATGTCGGACCTGTTCAGCGAGCCGGAAGACGGGCCGGAGGCGCCGATCACGGCGCGCCGATCGATC
>Ga0326726_10006258_pt1 | contig 10725 bp, 8 predicted proteins | sample MHFenrmetagenome_2_FD_207603 | JGI IMG/M metagenome (GOLD analysis project Ga0326726, IMG submission 207603) | Lab enriched peat soil microbial communities from Michigan Hollow, Ithaca, NY, United States - MHF15MN | ecosystem: Environmental > Terrestrial > Soil > Wetlands > Peat | place: USA... | reverse complement strand
CCAGCGGAATGCCTTTGTACGCAGGCCCGAACAGAACATCGAACGCAATGCCCGATTCGACGATGGCTTTGGCGTAGAATTCCCCTAGTTTTTTCAGCTTGGCCCCATCGTTAAAGAGCCCGGCATTAAAGAAATAGGGGGACAGGCGCCCCGCTTTGGTCTTGAATTCGCCGAAGCACAGGACACCCGAATCAATGGCGAATTCCAGAAATTCTGACTTGTAAACGGACATTTTTTACAGTTCTTGAACCAATCTTGATGAGAATTATATCGGCCAATCTCAATGGTATTCGCTCCGCCGCCAGCAAAGGTTTCTTTGACTGGCTGCCCCGTCAGGGTGCAGACGTCGTCTGCGTCCAGGAACTCAAGGCCCAGTCCGCCGACATGAAGCCCGAATTCATCACCAGCGATGGCCTCACCGGCGCGTTTCACTACGCCGAAAAAAAAGGCTACAGCGGCGTAGGGATTTATACACGCCAGCCGCCTCAAACCGTGATCGAAGGACTGGGCTTGCCTGAATTCGATGCCGAAGGCCGCTATCTGGAGGCCCAATACAAAGACCTTGCCGTCATCTCGCTTTACCAGCCTTCCGGTTCCAGCAGCGAGGAACGCCAGCAGGTCAAATTCCGCTTCATGGAGCAGTTCTTCCCGCATCTGCAAAAACTGGCCAAGTCAGGCCGCGAAATCATCCTCTGCGGCGACTGGAACATTGCTCACCAGGAAATCGATCTCAAAAACTGGAAATCCAATCAGAAGAACTCCGGCTTCCTGCCCGAAGAACGCGCCTGGCTCAGCCGCGTGTTCAACGAACTCGGGTTTGTCGATGTCTACCGGACACTCTACCCCGGACACACGGGCGAGGCCTACACCTGGTGGAGCAACCGCGGCCAGGCCTGGGTCAAGAATGTGGGTTGGCGGATTGACTATCAAATCGCCACACCCGGCATTGCCGCCAAGGCAAGATCCGCCAGCGTGTACAAAGACCAGCGCTTTTCCGACCATGCGCCGCTGATCGTCGATTACGACTACACTCTGTAACCCCGTTACTCTGGGAGATAATCAGGGCAAGCACACCAGATTATTAGGGGGACAAAAAATGGTAAAAAAAGAACTGCCAAGCATTGGCGGAAAATCCTTCGAGGAACTCAGGCTAAAAAACGACCACGGTGCCGAGTACTGGAGCGCCAGAGATTTGCAACCCCTGCTGGGCTACAGCCAGTGGCGGCGGTTCGAGCAAGCCATCGAGCGCGCAATGACCTCTTGCGAACAATCAGGCAACAACCCTGCCCACCATTTTGCCGGCGCCGGCAAAATGGTTGAACTCGGATCGGGAAGCCTACGGGAAGTAGCTGACTATCAACTCTCACGTTTCGCCTGTTACCTCATCGCCCAGAACGGCGACCCGCGCAAACCGGAAATCGCCCAGGCTCAAAAATACTTCGCCATCCAGACACGGCGTCAGGAGCTGACCGAACAGCTTGCTGCTGACGTAGAACGGCTGGAACTCCGCAAACAGACCTCAGAAGAATTCAAGGCGCTATCCGGCGCCGCACAGCAGGCGGGTGTCCAGAGCCGCATGTTCGGCGTCTTCCACGATGCATGTTACAAAGGCCTCTACGGCGGCATGGGCAACGAAGACATCAAGATCAGGAAAGGCATCCCCGCCAAAGAGCAACTTATGGATCGGATGAACGCCACCGAGCTGGCCGCCAACCAGTTCCGCATGACTCAGACTCGTGACAAACTCGCGCGGGAAGGCATACGCAACCAACAGCAAGCCATCCAGACTCACGAGCAAGTCGGCAAGGAAGTCCGCGATGCCATTAAACGCATCGGCGGCGACCTTCCCGAAACCCTCCCCGCCGCTGAACATATCAAGGAAGTGGAAAAACGCATCAAGCGTGCCACGCCAAAACTGGAACTGGACGAGCGCGATGCGGGTGGTTTGCTGGGTGATGCAAAGAAATCCAGAAACAAATAGCCATGACCGACGACATCAAGCTTCCACTCACCTCCGAGAATCCCACCGAGTCACTGCTCGCCCAACTGCGCGAGCAGGCGCCCCACCTGTTCAGCGAAGCCAAGGTGGATTGGGACAAGCTCAGGGCCACTCTGGGCGAGAGCATCGAGACCCGCTCCGAACGCTATGGGCTAACCTGGGCCGGCAAGGCGGAAGCCTTTCGCGCCGTGCAGGCTCCCAGCGTCGGCACCCTGCTGCCCATGCCGGACGAGTCGGTCAATTTCGACACCAGCGAAAACCTGATTATTGAAGGCGACAACCTGGAAGTGCTCAAGCTCTTGCAGAAGAGCTACCACGGCAGGGTCAAGATGATTTACATCGACCCGCCGTACAACACCGGCAACGAGTTTATTTACCCGGACAACTATCGCGAAGGCCTGGACGACTACCTGCGCTATTCCGGGCAGGTCAGCGAGGAAGGTCTCAAGCAGACCACCAACAGCGAAACCAGCGGGCGATTCCATTCCAAGTGGCTGAGCATGATGTATCCGCGCTTGTTCCTGGCACGGAATCTGTTGCGGGATGACGGCGTGATTTTCGTCAGCATCGACGACAACGAGGTATCTAACCTGCGCTTGCTGATGAATGAAGTGTTCGGAGAAGAAAACTTTTTGGCCCAACTCATTTGGGAAAAAACCAGGAAGAATGACGCCAGGTTCTTTTCAATCGGTCATGACTATATGATTGTGTATGCCCGAAGCGAGTCATATTTGAGAGAAATAAACACATACTGGCGCGAAGAAAAACCCGGTGCCAAGGAGATTCATGAAGAGTACTTAAAATTAAAGAGAATGCATGGGCATGACCACAAGGCCATTGAACAAAGCTTAAAGGAGTTTTACACCTCCCTACCAAAAGGGCACCCATCAAAGAAACACGCCAGGTATTCTAATGTTGACGACAATGGAGTATGGCGTGATGACAATATGTCATGGCCAGGTGGAGGTGGGCCAACTTACGATGTCATTCATCCGGTAACAGGAAGGGCTTGCGCTGTCCCAGATGGAGGTTGGAGATACTCAACTCCCGAAAAAATGCAGGAGATGATAGAGAAGGGAGTGGTAGTTTTCCGTAAGGACCATACAGAACCCCCTATACGAAAAACCTATCTTCTTCGCTCTCTTGGCGATGATGACGATATCACCGAGGATGAAGAGCAAGATATTGGAATACAAGTGATGGGGTCGGTTTTTTATAAAAGCGCGCAGCCTTCATCAAAATTACTGACATCACTCTTTGGCAAAAAAGTATTCGATAATCCCAAAGACCATGAAGTCATTCAAAGAATGATTAAGTATTGCACCCATAAGGACAGTGTTGTTTTGGATTTCTTTGCTGGGTCCGGCACTACAGCGCATGCTGTGGCTAACTTAAACAATGAGGACGGTGGTAATCGAAAATATATCCTTGTCCAACTCCCTGAAAAAACCGACAACCCGCAATACCCCACCATCGCCCACATCACCCGTGAGCGCGTCCGCCGCGTCATCGCCAAGCTGAACAAGGCAGACGCCGGCAAGCTGGACCTGGAAGACAAGGCCAGACAAGACCGGGGCTTCCGCGCCTTCAAACTGTCGTCCAGCAACTTCAAGATTTGGGATATCAACCAGGCCGCCACCAACCCAGAACAACTGGCCGAGCAACTGCATCTCTACACCGACAACCTGGCCGAGAGCCGCACCCGGCAGGACGTTCTCCACGAGTTGATACTCAAGAGCGGCCTGCCCCTCACAGCGAAAGGGGAAGCACAAACAGTGGCAGGAAAAACGGTGCATTCCATTGCCGATGGCAACCTGCTCATTTGCCTGGAAAACCCCGTCACCCAGGAACTGCTGCGCGGCATGATGGCCCTGAAGCCGCTGCAAATCCTCTGCCTGGACACTGCGTTCCACGGCAATGACCCACTCAAGACCAATGCCGTGCTGGAAGCGAAATCCCATGGCATTACGTTCCGAACAGTGTAGGAGGCATCGATGACGCGCACCCCCTGCATTCCGCCCGCGCTGCCGGTTTCGGATTTGAACTGGCAGCGTCTGTTGCCCATGGCGGGCAAGGCCAACGCAGCGCTGGCGCGGTATGACGGCATGTTGCAGGCCTTACCCAACCCGGCAGTTTTGCTGTCTCCCATCACGGTCAACGAGGCGGTGTTGTCGTCGCGGATCGAAGGCACCCAGGCCACGCTGGAAGAGGTCTTGCAGCAGGACGCGGGGATTGTGCAGGCGCAATCGCGCCACGACGACATTGAGGAAATCGCCAATTACCGGGCGGCGATGCGCGATGCCGAACAGGCGCTGGAGCATCGCCCCATGTCGCTTTCCCTGATCAAGGGGGTGCATCAGCGATTGATGCAGGGAGTGCGCGGCCATGACAAGCAGCCAGGCGAATTCAGGGTGGATCAGAACTGGATTGGCCATACGGGGTCGGCCATCGAAAACGCACGCTTTGTGCCGCCAAGCCCGCTGGTGTTGCCGCAGGCACTGGAGGCGTGGGCGGCCTATCTGTCTTCCGAGGAAGACGATCCGGTCATCCAGGTGGCCGTCGCGCACGCGCAATTTGAAATATTGCACCCCTTCAAGGACGGCAATGGCCGGATCGGGCGGATGTTGATTCCGCTGCTACTGTTTCAGCGCAAGACCTTGTCGCGACCGATGTTTTATCTCTCGGAATATCTGGAGGCCCACCGTGACCGGTATTACAACGGCTTGCTGTCGATCACGGAAGCGGGCCAGTGGCAAAACTGGATCGAGTTCTTTCTTGAAGCGGTGGTGGTGCAGGCGGATGCCAATCTGGCCAAGACCCAGCAGATACTGGCGCTCTACAACGATTTGAAACAGCGGGTTATCGAGGCCACGCACTCGCAATTTGCCATTCCGGCACTGGATGCTTTTTTTGTGCGGCCGATTCTGAATGCCACGGATTTTGCACGCTACGCCGGGATTGAAAACCGCGTCACCGCAAACGGCATCCTCAAGCAGATTCTGGCCGCCGGCTTGATCTTGCGCCTGCGCGAAGCCGCCGGTCGCACCCCGGCGGTGTTCGCCCTGCCTGATCTCATCAACATCGCCGAGGGGCGGAAAGTCATTGGGTGATTGTGTTCAGTCGAGCATTGATAAACCTTGTTGCGTTAACTGAAAAGTAAAATACTTAACACAAACGGGCTTGCGTTAAGTCAGGTTAGCGCGAAACGGAGTCGGGACATGTCGTCAGAAAACGGAGTTTCAGCTTGAAAATCAAGTTCGAGGCCAACCAGCAATACCAGCTCGACGCCATCCAGGCGGCGGTCGATATCTTCGATGGCCAGCCGCTGGCGGCAGGCGCCTTTGAAGTGCAACTGGATACGACCGGGCAAATGGCTGGCTGGTCGGAACTGGGTATCGGCAATCGGCTGACGCTGACGCCGGAGCAGTTGCTGGCAAACCTGAACAGGATTCAGACCGCCAATGGAATCTCTTTCTCAGAGAAGTTGGAAACGCTGCCGTGCAAGGATGCCGATGGTAATGACCGTGAGTATTCCAACTTCTCGGTGGAGATGGAAACCGGCACCGGCAAGACCTACGTTTACCTGCGCAGCCTCTACGAGCTGAACCAGCGCTACGGCTTCAGGAAATTCATCATCGTTGTGCCCAGCGTGGCTATCCGCGAGGGGGTCATGACATCCCTGCGCCTGACCGAAGAGCACTTCAAGACGCTGTACGGTAACGAGCCCATGGATAGCTGGGTGTATGACTCCAGACAGGTTTCCCGGCTGCGTCAGTTCGCTGGCTCGAACACGCTGCAAGTACTGGTCATCAATATCGACGCCTTCAACAAGCAGGCGAACAACGTCATCCACAAGGAAAGCGACCGGCTTTCCGGCCGCAAGCCCATCGAGTTCATCCAGTCGGCGAACCCCATCGTCATCATGGACGAGCCGCAGAACATGGAGAGCGACTTGGCCTTGGCCGCTATCGCCAGCCTGAACCCGCTTTGCACCCTGCGTTATTCGGCCACCCATCGCAATCCCTACAACTTGCTGTACCGGCTGGACCCGGTGAAGGCTTACGACCTGAAGCTGGTGAAACGCATTGAGGTGGATTCGGTGATGGATGACCCGGAGTTCAATCAGCCTTATATCGAAGTCCAGTCCATCACCGCGACCAAGACCAAGATCACCGCCAAGCTGGCCATCGACGTGAATGGGCGCGAGGGGCCACAACGCAAGTCCATCCAGGTCAGCAGCGGTGGCGTGGATTTGTTCGATAAATCCGGTGAACGCGAGCAATACCGGGATTACATCGTCGATGAAATCAATGCCGGGGATGGCAGCCTCAGCTTCACCAATGGTGTGGTGTTGTATGCGGGCCAGACCCACGGCGGACGCACCGAGGAGGTCATGCGGGTGCAGATTCGCGAAACCGTACGCGAGCACTTCGAGAAGGAACTGCGCGTGCGCCGCACCATGACGGAGGGTGGGCGGCTCAAGGTGCTCTCCCTGTTCTTCATCGACCGCGTGGTTAACTACTGGCCCGAGGACGGCAAGATCCGGAAATGGTTTGTCGAGGTCTACCGGGAGCTTGCAAAGCATCCAAAGTACAAGGAACTGGACCCGCTGCCGGTAGAGAAAGTACACAACGGCTACTTCGCCCAGGCCAAGGGTGTGCCCAAGGATAGCCGGGGCGACACCCAGGCGGATGACGAGGCCTACGAGCTCATCATGCGCGACAAGGAGCGCCTGCTTAATCTGGACGAGCCGCTACGCTTCATCTTCAGTCATTCGGCCCTGCGCGAAGGCTGGGACAATCCCAATGTGTTCCAGATTTGCACCCTCAACGAGACCCGTTCCGAGATCAAGAAACGCCAGGAAATCGGACGTGGCCTGCGCCTGCCGGTGATGGAAAACGGCGAGCGCTGCTTTGATCCGAACATCAACAGACTGACCGTCATCGCCAACGAGAGCTATGACGAGTTTGCCCGCAAGCTTCAGAGCGAAATCGAGGAAGAATGCGGGGTGAAGTTTGAGGGGCGCATCAGCAACAAACGCGACCGCCGTACCGCCCGGTTGGTGAAAGGCTGGCGTCTGAATGAGGATTTCAAGGAACTGTGGGGACGCATCAAACACCGCACCCGCTATGCGGTGGACTATGCCACCACAGACCTGATCGCCAAGGCGGCCAAGCGGCTGGCTGAAATGGACAGAATTGAACCCGCTAAAATCCAGGTGCAAAAGGTGGGCATCGAGATTGACGGCGATGGTCTGACGACTCGCTTGCTGGCCACTAACAGCGCCCATGTGGCCTATGAAGCCCGCAAGATTCCTGACCTGTTGAGCTATCTCCAGGGCAAGACCGAGTTGACCCGATCGACCCTGGCGCAAATCCTCATCCAGTCTGGCCGGCTTGGAGAAGTAATGGACAACCCTCAGATGTTCCTTGACCAGGCCCTCTACGCCATCCACGCCGAGCTGCATGAGTTGATGATTGATGGCATCAAGTACGAGCGTATCAACGGCGCGGAATATGAAATGATGCTCTTCGAGGAAAACGAACTCACTGGCTATTTGAGCAACCTGCTGGAAGTGGACAAGTCCATCTACGATGTCGTGCTATGGGAATCCGAGGTGGAGCGCGAGTTTGCCGAGGCCATGAATTCGCGCGAAGACATCCGCCTGTTTGTGAAATTGCCCGGCTGGTTCAAGATTGAAACGCCTATCGGGACCTACAACCCCGACTGGGCCATCGTCAAAGAGAATGACGAGAAGGTCTATCTGGTTCGCGAGACCAAGTCCACCAAAGATCAGCTCAAACTGCGTGGCTCAGAGTGGGCCAAGATTCAGTGCGGCAAGGCACACTTTGATTCGCTGGGAGTGGATTTTGCGCATGTCACGAGAGCGAATGAAGTTTGATATCTCACAAGCCTCGCAGAAAGTCGAAGGGCCTCCGGGTAGTCCCAGAAGCCCAACACCGATCGGGTAGTCCCAATCCATTTGCCACCAACTTAATAACTTGTTTAACGAAAGCCAATCCAGCCGCATGACCCTCTCCACCCACTCTTGGCATTGCCACCAAGGCAAGACCGTCAGCGTGTACAAGGAGCAGCGCTTCAGTGACCATGCACCGCTGATTGTTGATTACGACCATGCTCTCTAAATTCGCTGCCGTTCACCGTCTGCTGGCCATCCTTTTTCTTGGCTTTACCTCCGGGCTGCCGCTGGCGCTCACCGGGCAGGCCATGCAGGCGTGGCTCACCGTTTCTGGCGTGGACATCGCAACGATCGGATTTCTCGGCCTTGTAGGCGTGCCCTACACATTCAAGTTTCTGTGGGCGCCGTTGATGGATCGTTTCGAACTGCCCTTGCTCGGGCGGCGGCGTGGCTGGCTGGTGCTGACGCAACTGATGCTGGCCGGTGTGTTGTACTGGATGGCCGGGGTGTCGCCGCAAGCCACACCCTTGCTGTTTGCCGCGGTGGCCGTTAGTGTCGCGTTTTTTTCCGCCTCGCAGGATGTGGTGATCGACGCCTATCGTACCGATGTGCTGGAGCCGCGCGAACGCGGCCTGGGTTCGTCGCTGGCGGTGTTCGGTTATCGGCTGGCGATGATTCTGTCCGGCGGTATTGCCCTGATCTGGGCGGATCAGTGGGGAAGCTGGGCACAAGTCTATCGGGTGATGGCGGGCATTTTTGTCGGGGCGGCCGTCGTGTCGCTGCTGACTCTGCCGAGCGTAAGCAGTACATCAAAGCCGTTGGACTCCAATCCTTTGCGCGAACTGGCCGGATTTCTGGCACTGCTGGCAGGCGTGGTGATCGGCGCCTTCATCAGTCGCTGGGCGCTCATGCAGACGGGTCTGCGCCCGGATGATCCAAACAATTGGATACGCTTGCTGTTCGTGCTGGCAGGTGTCGCCTGCGCGTTGCCACTGGGCGCATGGGCATCACGCAAGGTCGGCTTTGAAACACTGAACCGCTCGCTCTCAAGCTACTTCGCGCAACCTGGTGCCTGGGCGTTTCTGTTGCTCATCGTACTCTACAAACTCTCCGATGCTTTTGCCGGCAGCCTGACCACCGTGTTCCTGATCAAGGGCATGGCGTTTTCCCAGGCCGAGGTGGGCATCGTCAACAAGATCATCGGCATCTGGCTCACCATTGCTGGTGCGCTGATTGCTGGCGCGCTGATGTTGCGCCTGACGCTGTATCGGGCGCTGCTGATCTTTGGCGTGTTACAAATGCTCGCGAACTTCGGCTTCTGGGCGCTTGCGGTTTCGGGCAAGGGCGCCTGGGTCGGGTTTACGCTGGCGCCGTTCGATTGGGGTTTTGTCGCACTCAAACAGCCCGCTGATATTGATGGCCTGTTGATGTTTGCCATCGCAGCCGAGAACATCACCAGCGGCATGGGCACCGCTGCCTTTGTGGCTTTGTTGATGAGCTTGTGCAATCACCGCTATACCGCCACGCATTACGCTTTGCTCTCTGCGCTGGCCGCCGTCGGGCGAATATATGTAAGTCCGCTGGCGGGGGTGATGTCCGAGTCCATCGGCTGGCCTGCGTTCTTTGTGCTGGCCGTTTTTCTCGGTTTGCCGGGGCTGTACATGGTATGGAAAATGCGCGCAGCGATCACCAAGCTAACTCAACAACCCGCTCCGGCATGATCGAGTTTTCCTTGCTTTCTGCCCTCCTCGTCGGCCTGCTCGGCGGCGTGCATTGCGCTGGCATGTGCGGCGGTATCGTCGCGGCTTTCTCGTTCCGTGCGGATGGGACGGTTCCCCCCTTCCGGCTTCACATTGGCTACAACCTTGGGCGGGTGCTGAGCTACACCCTGTTTGGCGCCCTAGCCGGTAGTCTGGGGGCAAGCCTTAATCTGCTGCAGATTCGCCCCCTGCAAATGGCACTCTATATTCTTGCCCAGCTGGTGATGGTTTTGCTCGGTTTGTATCTGGCGGGCTGGAATCGATGGGTACTTATCTTTGAAAAAGCGGGCGGCAAGCTTTGGGGACACTTGCAACCTTTTTTCAAGAAACTCCTGCCTGTACGCAATCTGCCCGGCGCTTTTCTTGCCGGCATGCTGTGGGGCTGGCTGCCTTGCGGCCTGGTCTATTCGGTATTGATTTCAGCTCTGGCGTCAGGTAGCCCCACAGGCGGGGCGGCACTGATGCTGGCATTTGGTTTGGGAACGCTGCCCAACCTGCTAGGCATGGGGCTGTTTGCCCGCTCGCTCCAACCCTTCTTGCAGAATCCGATCACCCGCACGGCCGCAGGTTTGATGGTGGCTGGATTCGGGCTGTGGGGATTGATACGGTTGATGATATAGGAGCGGCTCTCGCCGCTCCCGAACAACTTACTTTTTATCTAAAGAACTGCTGGTTGAAAGTAACTACCCTTTTAGGATCGCCGGATGCTTCCACGGTGACGTTGAATTTCAAGGTGTCCGGCGGGATAACACGGAATTCGCCGAGGTAATAGATGGCGGCGCCTTCCTTGATTTCCCGCATATCGATGTTGGAAAGCTGACTGTTCAGGTTAACCGTATAGGCCGATAGTTTGGCTGGGATCGGCACGCCCACCCCCATGGCATTCTTGCGCAGGACAGAGATGGTCACCAGGCCGCGCGTGTTGCTGCGATCGATGTTGTAGACGCGCGCCACATCCGGCAGCAAATCGCTGGTCAACATGGCGTTGTAATGGACTTCAACATTGCCAAACTTTTCAGCTTGTTCGGCCTGTGCAAAAGCAGGTA
>Ga0326726_10006257_pt1 | contig 10727 bp, 6 predicted proteins | sample MHFenrmetagenome_2_FD_207603 | JGI IMG/M metagenome (GOLD analysis project Ga0326726, IMG submission 207603) | Lab enriched peat soil microbial communities from Michigan Hollow, Ithaca, NY, United States - MHF15MN | ecosystem: Environmental > Terrestrial > Soil > Wetlands > Peat | place: USA... | reverse complement strand
TGCATGAAGGAGTCCTTCCACTGCGCAGAACTCAGCTTGAGCACAAGCCCTGAAAGCAACGCTGCGACGAACACGCCCGTGCCTGCGGCCGACAGCCAGTTGAGGACGAAGCGCGCTGCCTCCGGCTTCGCATTGGCGGGCGCAACCGGTGGCATCCGTTGAACCATGTTGTGCAGCGCCGGCATGTCCCACGCCGGAAGCGACAACGTTCCGTTCAACGTCGCGCCGAACAGCGTCGTGTTGAACGTGATGCCGGAGAAGAGGTTGTTCAGGTATTTCTTGAACTCCGGCATGCCCCAGATCGCGCAGCAGGCGATCAGGATCGCCCAGGGCAGCCAGGCGGCCACCGTTTCCTTGACCGAGTACTTGTATTTCCATTCGCTGGCGTCAGTGGTGGCGGTCGCCGCGCTCTTGCCGGCCTTCGCAAGCGCCTCGCGCTCCGTGCGCAGCAGGAAGCGGGTCTTCGGATGCCAGACGAAACGCAGGAAGAGCGCGGTGCAGATGACCGAGAACACGCCCGAGACGACGTCGGTCATCAGGTGGAACTCGTTCGTGCCCGAGGCGAAGAACTGCATGATCGCGAACGATGCGCCCGCGACGAGCGCCGCCGGCCAGACCTCGAAGACTTCCTTCCAGGTGCCGCCTTCCATCTTGACGAACGTCGCAACCAGCCAGAACGGGACCAGGATCGACACGAACGGCAGCTGTCGCCCTGCCATGGCGGAAACCGTCACCTGATCGAGACCGCTCACTGCGGCGAGCGTGACGATCGGCGTGCCAATCGCGCCCCACGCGACGGGCGCCGTGTTGGCGAGCAGGTTGAGCACGGCGGACTGGAACGGCCGGAACCCGAGTCCGACCATCACCGCGCCGGCGATCGCCACCGGCGTACCGAAGCCGGACGTTCCTTCGATGATCGCGCCGAACGAAAACGCGATCAGCACGCACTGCAGGCGCCGGTCGAACGAGATGTGGACGATCGACTCCTTGACGACCTCGAACTTGCCCGCGACGACCGTCATCGTGTAGAGGAACATCGCGCCCAGGACGATCCAGATGATCCCGAGGAAGCCCGACAGGGTGCCGAGCGCGAACGCCGATACCGCCGAGGTCACCGGCATCTGGAACGCCACGCACGAAACCAGGAAAGCGGCGATCACGCCGAAGAACGCTGCATATTGCGCAGAGATGCCGAGCCGGCGCACGCCCGATTCATCGCGCGACGGATGCAGCGCGATGAAATAGAGCAGGGTAAGGATCGGGATTGCGGCGACGATGGTGGAGAGAAACGCGCTCCCCATCGGGTTGTAGCTCTGCTGATACATGTGTCCTCCCGCTGAGCGCGGTGGCGGGTGCGGACTCTCGAATGGCCCGCTCGGACCGCCACGCGTGGGCGAACGCTAAGGATGGCCTCCCGCGACGTCAACAACTTGCGTGCGGCAGCATTCGGTTTTCTCGAGCCGATGTGGCGAATCTGTCGCCGGCCCGGCTTTGCGGCGCTGCGATGAGGCTTCCGGCGTCAGGAATTTGAAGGGCTCGGTTGGTCGTCGGTCTCAACGATGGTCGAACCCATTGACGGGAGGCGCACTTCCGGTACGCAGGTATCGCCGAAGGCAGGTCGCTGCGACGGCCGACGCAAGTGCGCGGTGGGAAGGCCGCTCACTTCCGCGCCGCGCGACTCAAGCTTCGCGGAGGTCGGATGTCCCTTGATCGCCATCAGCACGGCTCGCCGGCGGGCGCGTAGCGTGAACTGTCTTCGGGGCCGTCGACGGCAACGGATGCTTCTAGAAGGGAGGTGCTACGTGGCAACGAGGCTGCTTGTACTCCTGACCTCGGCTCTTCTTGCGGCTCAGTCCCCGCTCGCCTTCGCGCAGCGGGTGCAGGAAGTGAACAGCGCCCAGCACCCCTACTGGGATTGCCCCGGTCCCTGGCACATGTGGAGCGGCGGCTGGGGATTTGGGTGGATCTTCCCCGTCTTCATGCTGTTGATGGTCGTCGTCGGCGTCCTGTTTGTGGTCCGCGCGTTCGGCTGGGCGGGTTCGCATCGATTGCCCTCGCACTGGGGTCCCGGCACGTCCGTCGATCCCTCGTACACCGCGCTGCAGATCCTCAACGAACGGTTCGCGCGCGGTGAAATCCAGAAGGCGGAATACGAGGAGAAGAAGACGACCATCCTCGCGCGGTGACAGGCGCAGATTCGCGTCTCTTCGCGCAAAGACCTTGATCGGGGCGCGATCGCCGATGTGCGCGCCGATGCAACCAGGGAGAGCTGTGTTCAATGGCTTCCCTGGATCGGGTCGTCGCCCGACCGCCAAAGGCGCGTCAGAGCGGGGAGGGAACCCGGACTCATGCAGGGCCAGCGTCGTCTTGCGGTTTCCCGGCACCGGGCGCAGCGAGCAGCCCCAGCGCAGCGGCCTTCTGCAGGATCTGGATGTTGTTGCTCGCGCCGAGTTTCTGCTTGATCGACGACTGGTAGTTGGCGACGGTCTTTTCGCTGAGCATCAGCCGCGCGGCGATCTGTGCGAGTGTATCGCCGCGCGCCAGCATCTGCAGCACTTCGAACTCGCGGGCGGAAAGGGCTGCGGTGCTCTCGGGTGCCGCTGCGTGCGCGCGTAGCGCGAGCGTCTGTGCCACATCGTTGCTGAGGTACTTCTCGCCGCGCGCCACCGCGAGTACCGCCTCGACGAGCATGTCAGGGCCACTGCTCTTGGTGAGGTATCCGCGCGCGCCGGCCTCCAGTGCGCGCGTCGGGAAGATCGCGTCTTCGTACATGCTGAACATCAGCACGCGTGCCCGCGGCTCGCGCGCGAGCATGCGACGCATCGCATCGATGCCGCTCGCGCCCGGCAATGCGATGTCCATCACGATCACATCGGGCGCGAGCGCGCAGAACGCCAGGTAGGCTGCCTGCGCGTCGGCCGCTTCACCGACGACTTCGATGCGCGGGTCACGCCCGAGCAGATGGCGATAACCGGCGCGCACCACCGCATGATCATCGACCAGCAGTACCTTGATCGCGGCGGTCACGCTACGACCTCAGCGACGGGGAAGGCCGCGACGAAGCGAAAGCCACGGCCTGGCGCAGTGGTGACCTCCAGTGTGCCGCCGAGCGATTCCACGCGCTCGCGCATGCCGACGAGGCCGAGCCCGTCGTGATGCTGCGTCCAGTCGGCGCCTTTGCCGTCGTCCGTCACCGCCAGAGTGATGCGATCGCCCGCGCGGTCGTCGTCCCGCACCAGTTCGATCTTCACCTCGCTCGCCGCTGCGTGCTTGATGCAGTTGGTCAGGCCCTCCTGCACCAGCCGGTAGAGCGTGAGATCGCTCGCTTCGCCGAGATGCTCCAGGTTGCCGGTGATCGAGAGCGTGAAGCGCGTGTCCGGCGAACGCGACCGCGCGCCATCGACGATGTGCTCCAGCGCGGCAGCAAGCCCCAATTCATCCAGGCCGACCGGTCGCAGCCGGCGAACCAACCCGCCTACGGTGCGATACACGTGGTCGGCGTTCGCGATGATCGACGTGGCGCCGCTCTGGCGCGTCGTTTCCCCCGGCGCCGCGTCGCGCAGCGCCACCGCGTCGATTTTGATCGCGTTGAGGTACTGGCCCAGTTCGTCGTGCAGTTCGCGAGCGAGCGCCTTGCGTTCGGCCTCCTGCAGCAGCAGGTAGCGCTGCGCCAGGCGCCGCTGCTCGGCGAGCGACTCGGCCAAACGTGCCTGCGCTTCGTTGCGCCGGCGCATTTCCGCGCGCGCATCGCGATAACGGCGCAACGCGAACCACGTCATGCCGAGCGCGAGCGTCACCAGCACGACCGCCAGTTCGTCGACCTGGAAACGCTCCCAGCGCCGGGTGAGGGCGAATAGCCACTCCATCAGCTCGACGTGCGCAGCGGCCCATCCGCAGACGAGCGCGACGGCGACGACGAGACCGAGGTCGCTCCAGGCGCGATTGCGGGGCGAGAAGAGATTCATTCAGGACGGATTCGGCGGCGGGGGAGACATTAATGCAAGTGCGCCCGCCGTCCTGCCGCGCCTGAGCTCGCGCGTCGTGAGTTTTTCCTTTCACTGCGCGGAAGATCGCCCTTTTCGTCCTGTCCATCCCCGGCACACTTCGCGCGCCGGATGAACTGGTCGCACGCGCAACAGGCGCATGACGTGATCGAACGAGGAGACGATGCAGTTTCAGGTGCCTCACAAGCGGCGACCGCTCGTCGCTGCGCTGGTTGTCGCGTTGCAAGCCTGTTGCGCAGCGGCCAATGGCCAGACCACGCCGCCCCAGGAGTTGCCGCCGGTCGAGGTGATCGGCACCACGCCACTGCCGGGCCTCGGCACGCCGCTGCGCGATGTTCCGGCGAACGTGCAGACGTTCGGGGGGAAGGACATCGCGAAGCAGCGGCAGAGCAACCTCGCAGAGTTCCTCGAGAACAATCCGACCAGCGTCAACGTGAACGCGGCGCAGGGCAACCCGTATCAGCTCGACGTCAATTTCCGCGGCTTCACGGCGTCGCCGTTGCTCGGCGTGCCGCAGGGCATGTCGGTGTTCCAGGACGGCGTGCGGATCAACGAGCCGTTCGGCGACGTGGTCAACTGGGACCTGTTGCCGCAGTCGGCGATCGCCGGCATCCAACTCATCCCCGGATCGAACCCCGTGTTCGGACTGAACACGTTGGGGGGCGCGCTCGCGGTGATCACCAAGAGCGGTGCCGCCAACCCGGGCACGGCGGTCGAGGTGTCCGGCGGATCGTTCGGGCGCAAGACCCTGCAGTTCGATCACGGCAGTTCAGCGGGGCCGGTCGACTGGTTCACCACTGCCAACGTCTCGAACGATTCCGGCTGGGCGCAGCACAACCCGAGCCGCGTGCGCCAGGTGTTCAGCAAGCTGGGCTACCAGGCGCAGCAGACCAATCTGGAAGTCAGCCTGACCGCGGCGGACAACCGGCTCGAGGGCACGCAGACGTTGCCGCAATCGTTCTTCGACGATCGTACGCAGGCCTACACGTATCCCGACATCAACGTCAACAAACTGGCGATGCTGTCGCTCAAGGGGAGCCAGGGACTGGGCTCCGGCGTTCTGCTCGGCGGCAACGCCTACGTGCGCCGCTATCTCAACAACAATGTCAGCAGCAACGTCAACGAAAACTTCGGCGAGATCGACCCGGGCACCGGTTTGCCGGATTCCAACGAGGCGATCAACGATCGCTCGTCGATCAACCAATCGAGCTACGGACTCGGCACGCAGCTGACGCTTACGCAGGGCAGCGACGCGATGAAGAACCAGCTCGTGCTTGGCGCCAGCGGCGATTTCGGGCGCATCCGTTTCGCGCGTGATTCACAACCGGCGCAATTCGATGCGCTGCGCGCCGCCGTAGCGACCGGCGAATTCGAACCGGATACCGACGCACGTTCGACGACGCGCAATCTTTCGCTCTATGTGATGGACAGCCTCGCGTTCACACCGGCGTGGACGTTGACGCTCTCCGGGCGTTTCAACAACGCGCACATCAGCATCCGCGACCAGACCGGCTTGTCGCCCGAGCTCGACGGCGACCACAGCTATACGCGGCTCAATCCGGCGGTCGGCATCAATTTCAACCCGGTGCCCGGGTTCACGACGTACGCGAGCTACAACGAGGGGATGCGCGCGCCGACGGCGCTGGAACTCACCTGCGCGGATCCGGCGGCACCGTGCAAGTTGCCGAACGCCTTCCTTGCCGATCCACCGCTCAAGAAGATCGTCGCGAAGACGGTGGAGATTGGCGCGCGCGGCCGCGCGGGCGCGCTCGTCTGGAGCGCTGCGGCGTATCGCACCGATCTCATCGACGACATCCAGTTCGTGAGCAGCGGCGGCGGCATCAACGCCGGGTTCTTCCAGAACGTCGGGCGTACACGGCGGCAAGGTCTCGAGCTCACCGCCGCCCGCAAGTGGGGGACGGTTGGGCTGATTGCCCGCTATGGACTGCTCGACGCGACCTATCGCACGGGCTTCATCGAGCACAGTCCGGCGAACTCGTCGGCGGATGCGAACGGCGATATCGGAGTTCGGCCCGGCGATCGCATCCCGGGCGTGCCGCGCCAGACATTGCGCTTGCGGCTCGATGTCGCGCCGATCGAAGCGGCAGCACTCGGCGCCAACGTCGTGATCAACAGTTCGGTTCGATCGCGTGGCGACGAGAACAACCAGGACGTGACCGGCGCGGTTCCGGGCTACGCCGTGGTGAATCTCGACGGCAGCTATCGCTTCACGAAGCGGCTCGAACTCTTCGCGCGTTTCACCAATCTCTTCGATCACAAGTACGCCAACTTCGGCATCCTCGGCGAGAACGTCTTCGCCAATCCGACGCGGTCGTTCGATCCCGCCAATGCGCAGCCCGAATCCTTCCGCGGCCTCGGCGCGCCGCGCGGCGCGTGGTTGGGCGTGCGCTACGAGTGGGAGTGATTCAACTCCCCTCTCCCCACGTGGGAGAAGGGCCGGGGCCCTCCTCTTCGTTCGCGGCTGGGGCGGCTAGAGGAGGGGGCTCAGTGCGCCCCGCCCGCATCCGGCGCTGCGCCCGGCGTCCGCTTCGGCTGCGTCAGCCACACCAACGCGATCAACGCAACGAACAGGGCGGCCGAGAGATAGAACACGTCGGTCACGGCCATCGTGTAGGCCTGCTGGTCGAGCAGGCGGTTGAGCGTCGCCGCAACCTGCTCAGGCGTCTGCCCTGCCGCGCCGAGTTGTGCCATCGCCTGCGTCGCTGCGTCGTTGCCGCGGTTCACCGACTCGGCGAGCTGCGCGTGATGCAGTGCCGCCCGGTCCTCCCACAGGGTGGTGAAGAGCGACGTGCCGATCGCGCCGGCGGTAATCCGCGCGAAGTTGGAGAGACCCGACGCCGCGGGCAACTGCTCCGGCGTGAGCCCGCTGAAGATGATCGCCTGCAGCGGGATGAAGAAGAACGCCATCGCCGCGCCCTGCAGCAGCGTCGGAATCAGGATCGTCAGAACCGGCGCCTGGACGTTGAATTGCGAGCGCATCCACAGCACGATGCCGAAACCAATGAAGGCGACGGTTGCCAGCTTGCGTGGATCGATGCGCGTGACGTTCTTGCCGACCCAGGGCGACAACAAGATCGCGAGGACGCCGACCGGCGCGGTGACGATGCCCGCCCACGTCGCGGTGTAGCCCATCCACTGCTGCAGCCAGAGCGGAAGCAGCACGACGTTGCCGAAGAAAAGCCCGTAGGCCACCGCGAGCGCGGACGTGCCCATCAGGAAATTGCGCCGCGCGAAGAGGCGCACGTTGACGATCGGATGTGAGTCCGTGAGTTCCCACGCGAGGAAGAACGCGAAACCGACGACGGCGACGACCGCAAGCGTGACGATCTGTCCCGAGCCGAACCAGTCGAGCTCTTTGCCTTTGTCGATCATGATCTGCATCGCGCCGACCCAGGTGACGAGCAGGCCGAGGCCGACGAGATCGAGCGGCACCTTGCGCGGACCCGGGTCGCGCGTGCGATAGATCGACCACGTGACGGTCGCCGCGAGCAGGCCGACCGGGATGTTGATGTAGAAGATCCACGGCCACGCGATGTTGTCGGTGATCCAGCCGCCGAGCAGCGGGCCGGTGACCGGCGCAACGAGCGTGGTCATGGCCCAGAACGCCATCGCCATGCCGGAAAGCGCAGGCGGGTAACTCGCGAGCAGCAACGTCTGCGAGAGCGGGATCATCGGGCCGGCGACCGCGCCTTGAAGCACGCGGAAGAAGATCAGGGTCTCGATGTTCGGCGCGAGGCCGCACAACCACGACGCGATCACGAAGAGCACGACACTCGCGGTGAAGAGCCGCACCTGGCCGAAACGCTGGGTCAGCCAGCCGGTGAGCGGCACCGCGATCGCGTTGGCGACGGCGAACGACGTGATCACCCAGGTGCCTTGCGCCGGGCTCACGCCCATGTCGCCGGCGATTGCCGGGATCGATACGTTGGCGATCGAGGTGTCGAGCACGTTCATGAACGTGGCAAGCGACAACGCCACTGTGCCGAGAACGCGCGCGCTTCCCTCGAGCGGCGCGAACGCAGGGCGTGGCGGTCCGGCCGGCCGCGCCGGCGCGGCGGGCACGTCGGCGCGCGTCGCGCCGTTGGCGGGGATTGCTTCAGCCATGGTTCTTTAGCGCGTGACGGCTGCCGCAACCTTGGCCGAAGCGCCGCCGCGCGTGCGGCTCACGACCGGCTTGCCGATGTTCGAGGCGATGATGTCGCGTACGACGCGATCGGCTTCCCCGGTCTGCTGCTCGAAGACGTCGGTGCGACTGCTCGCGCGCTGTGCGTTGGCCGACAGCACCGGCGCACCGGTTTGCGGCGCGATGTCCACGGTCGCTTCCATCGACAGGCCGACGCGCAGCGGATGATCCGCAAGCTGCTTCGGATCGATCTCGACGCGCACCGGCACGCGCTGCACGACCTTGATCCAGTTGCCGGTCGCGTTTTGCGCCGGCAACAGTGCGAAGGCCGCACCCGTGCCGGCACCGAGCCCTGCGACGTGACCGTCGTAGCTCACCTTGCTGCCGTACAGGTCCGCGATGAGCTTGACCGGCTGGCCGATGCGCATTTCGCGCAGCTGCACTTCCTTGAAGTTCGCCTCGACCCACACCTGCTCCAGCGGAATCACCGACATGAGCGGCGTGCCGGGTGCAACACGCTGCCCGACCTGCACGGTGCGCCTCGCGACCTGGCCGGTCACCGGCGCAGGCAGCTCGACGCGCTGCAGGCTGAGATACGCCTCGCGCACCGCGGCCGCGGCGCGTTCCACGTTCGGGTGTTTCTCGACACTGGTCCCTTCGGTCAGCGCACGATTGGACGTCGCCTGCTCCTGCGCCGCGGCCAGCGCGGAGCGGGCACCGGCGAGCGCGCTTTGCAGCGAGGCAAGTGCGTTCTCGGCGTGCTTCATCTCTTCGCCGCCCACCGCGCCCGTCGCAAGCAACGGCTTGCGGCGATTGACGTCGTCGGTCGCGCGCGCCACGTCGGCCTGCACGCGCTCGACTTCCGCCTCGCGCATCTTCACGTTGGCCGAGAGCGCGTCGTTGTTGGCGTAGAGCGTGCGCACTTCGCGCACGGTCTGCGCGAGTTGCGACTCGGCGCGTTCCAGTGCGAGGCGTGCATCGGTCGGGTCGAGGCGCACCAGCGTCTGGCCGGCCTTGACGGTGTCGGTGTCGTCGGCGAGCACCGCGAGCACGGTGCCCGTCACTTGCGGCGTGATCTGCACGACCGGCGCCTGCACATAGGCGTTGTCGGTCGATTCGAAGTGGCGCAGGTAGATGAACCAGTACGCGCCGTAGCCGATTGCCGCCAGGGCGACGACGCTTCCCACACCGAGCAGGGCGCGCTTGCGTTTGCCGTTGCCGTTGGCGGCAGGGGCGGGATTCTTGGCGGCTGGATTGTTGTCGTTCATGGCATCTCTTTCCGGGACAGCAAGGTTCAGCGTGAAGCGGAGTTGATCGGTGCCGGCGCGGCGTCGGGCTCGCCGACGTAGCCACCACCCAAGGCGCGGCTGAGCGCGACGTCGGCGGCGAGCTCACGCGCCTTCAGATCGGTGGCGGCACGACGCTGCGCAAGGACGTTGGTCTGCGCGGTGAGCACGACGAGGAAGTTGCCCAGGCCCGCCTGATAGCGCTGGCGCGCCAGCTCGAACGCGGCGTCGGCCGCGTCGGTCGCTCCTTCCTGTGCGCGCCGCTGGCGCTGCAGCGACTGCAGGCTGGTAATTTGGTCGGCCACTTCGCGCAGTGCGTGCAGCAGGGCGCCGTTGTAGCCCTCGACCGCGGCGTCGACCTCGGCGCTCTTTGCACTGAGGTTCGCCCGCAGGCGGCCTGCGTCGAAGATCGGCAGGCGCAGTGCGGGACCTGCGCCGTAGGTCTCCGAACCGGACTTCAGGAAGCGATCGAGACCCAGGCTGTTCAAGCCGACGAACGCCGTCAGGTTGATGTTCGGGTAGAACTGCGCATGCGCAACGTCGACATCGCGCATGGCCGCCTCGACGCGCCAGCGCTGGGCCACGAGGTCGGCGCGGCGCCCGAGCAGATCGGCGGGCAGCGTCGCGGGGAGTGTGCGCGCGCGGACTGCCGCGAGCGTCGGCGCGAACGTGTCGAGCGCTTGCGGATTCTGGCCCGTCAGCTCGGCAAGCGCGTGGCGCGCGATGCCGATCGCTTCGCCCAGTGCTTCGATTTCGACGTTCGACTGCGCGATCAGCCCTTCGGCCTGGCGCAGCTCGACAACCGTATCGAGCCCAGCGGCAATACGCTGGCGCACCAGCGCAAGCACCTGCTCGCGCTGCTGCTGCGACTGCACCGCGACCTCGCGCGCCTCGATCAGCCCGGCAAGGTTGAAATACGCGGTGGCGACATTGCCTGCCAACTGCACGCGCGCCGCCTGCGCGTCCGCTTGCGCGGCACGCAACTGGCCAATGCTCGACTCGAGCGCGGCGCGCTGGCGACCGAAGAGGTCGAGCTCCCAACTCGCGTTCACCTGTGCGTTGTTGAGCCAGAACGTGGCTCCGGCCAGCGGCGGCGGGAAGATGCCGTTCTTGCTGAAGCGCTGGTCGGTGAGATCGACCGCGCCGTCGAGTCGCGGTTTCTCCGCGGCACCCGCGCTGTCGACCGCCGCCTGCGCGACTTGCAGGCGCGCTTGCACCGTCCTGAGCGAAGGCTGGCCTTCGAGCGCACGGTCGACCAACCGATCGAGTTCGCTGTCGCCATAGTCGCTCCAC
>Ga0326726_10006256_pt1 | contig 10727 bp, 8 predicted proteins | sample MHFenrmetagenome_2_FD_207603 | JGI IMG/M metagenome (GOLD analysis project Ga0326726, IMG submission 207603) | Lab enriched peat soil microbial communities from Michigan Hollow, Ithaca, NY, United States - MHF15MN | ecosystem: Environmental > Terrestrial > Soil > Wetlands > Peat | place: USA... | reverse complement strand
CCCGTCACGGCGGACGGTGATGACGACGATGAAGATCACAGCAAGGACGATCGAGCTCAGCCCGTAAAGCAGGGTCGCATCCTCGATCCGCCGAAGCGCCTCGCCCAGGCCGACGATCAGGATCGCGCCGAGGATCGAGCCGCTCACCGAGCCCATCCCGCCGATGACCAGCATCGTGATGACCCGGAACGTCAGGTCGAAGTAGAAGACGGTCGGCGAGAACGACGTGATGAAGTGGGCATAGAGCGAGCCGGCGACCGCCGAGAAGAACGCCCCGACGACGAACGCCAGCAACCGCGGATCCATGATCCGGATCCCGATCGCCTGGGCCGCTGCCCGATCCTCGCGCTGGGCGAACATGTCGCGGCCAAAGGACGACCGCTTGATCCGCCAGACGACGTAGACGGCGATGAGCGTCCAGGCACCCGTCCACCACAGGTTCGTGTACGGCGTGACGTTCGAGAAGGTCCGCGAGCCGCGGGTGAACGCGTCTGCGTTAAACAGGAGGACCCGGACGATGACCAGGAATCCGAGCGTCGCAACCGCGACGAAGTGCCCGGACAGGCGCATCAGCACACGCCCCACGAGCCAGGCGACACCGCTCACCAGCACCGCGGCGATCAGGGTCGCGAGCAGGAATCCGGCCGGGAAGGGCCCGATGACCTGGTCGAGGTGGACACCGGCCATCCACGACGGCAGGTCCGGGAGGTAGGCGCTCTTCTCCTGGAGCGGCAGGGTGAGGATCGCCGTGCCGTACGCGCCCAGGGCCATGAACCCGATCTGGCCGAGCGAGAAGACGCCGGTGAACCCGCTCGTCAGGTTGAGGCTGACCGTGAGGATGATGAACAGCCCGAGGTTGATCACGAGGCCCTGCCAGAACGCCTGGCCGCTCGTGTCGAGGATCGCCAGGGCGATTGACGACAGGGCGATGACCAGGACCGGGCCGGCAGCCCGGCGACGGGCGGTCACTCGAGGTCCCCCTGGTCGCGCCGGCCGAGGATCCCCTGCGGCCGCACGAGCAGGACGAGGATGAGCACGATGAACACCACTGCGTCGCGGTAGCTCGCGAGCGAGCTCGGGAGCCACTGTTGGAGGAACGATCGCACCTCGGGCGGGACCGATCCCACCGGGAGCAGGTCACCGATCCCCGACAGGGCGGTCACGAGGACCTCGAGGAACCCGAGGACGTAGCCGCCGAGCACGGCCCCGGCGATGCTGCCGAAGCCGCCGATGACGGCGGCGATGAATGCCTTGAGGACCGGCGTGAAGCCCATGTACGGGTTGATCTGGCCGGCCTGGACCGCGTACAGGAGCCCGGCGACGGCCGCCAGCCCGGCACCGATGGCGAACGCGGTCGCCACCACCCGGTTGATCTTGATGCCCACCAGCTGCGCGGCGTTGAGGTCCTCGGCGGCAGCCCGCATCGACAGCCCGAGCGTCGTCCGCGTCACGAACAGCGTCAGCAGGCCGAGCAGCACGATCCCGGCCACGAAGCTGACGACGTTGACCTTGGGCACGATGATCGACCCGAACCTGACGACCCCGTTGAGGGCCTCGGGGCTCGGGAACGCGATGAGGGTCGGCTTCCCGGCGAGCCGGGTCGTGAGCAGCGTCCCGTTCTGGAGGATCTGGCCCACCGCGAACGAGGTCAGCAGCATCGCGACGTCCGGGGCGCCGCGGATCGGCCGGTAGGCGATCCGCTCCATGAGCAGCCCGACCACGACCGTCCCGACGACCATGACGACCACCGCCTGCTCCAGCGGAAGCCCCGCACCGAGCGCGAAGGCGGCGAGATAGGCGGCGATCATCATCACGTCGCCGTGGGCGAAGTTGATGAGACGCAGGATCCCGAAGACCATCGCCAGGCCGACGGCCATGAGCGCGTACAGGCTGCCCGCGCTCAGCGCGTTCACGACCTGCTGGATCGCGTAGTCGATCATTCGGCGACCCCGCCGACCCCGAGGTAGGAGTGCTCGACCTTCGGGTCGTGGCGGAGGAGCTCGGCCGGGCCCGACAAAGTGATCCGGCCGGTCTCCATGACGTAGACCCGGTCGGCGACATCGAGCGCGTGATGGACGTTCTGCTCCACGAGCAGGATCGTGCGGCCCTGGCCCTTGAGCTCGGTGATCGCCTCGAAGATCCGCTCCAGGACGATCGGCGCGAGACCGAGCGACGGCTCGTCGAGGAGGAGCAGTCGCGGCCGGCTCATCAGGGCCCGCCCGATGGCCAGCATCTGCTGCTCACCGCCGGACAGGGTGCCACCGGCCTGGGCCAGACGCTCCTTGAGCAGCGGGAACAGCCCGAAGACCATCTCGAGGTCGTCTGCCGTGGCCGTGGTATCCCGGCGCGACACGGCGCCGAGGCGCAGGTTCTCGGCCACCGTGAGCCGCCCGAAGATCCGACGGCCCTCCGGACAGTGCGAGATGCCCAGCGAAACGATGTGGTCGGTAGGCGCCCGCGAGATGTCGGCACCCTCGAATGTGATCGCGCCTCGGGTCGCACGCAGAAGGCCCGAGATCGTCCGCAGGGTCGTCGTCTTGCCGGCGCCGTTCGACCCGATGAGCGCGACGAGCTCCCCCTCGCCGATCTCGAAGGACACGCCGTGGAGGGCTCGGATGTTGCCGTAGCGGACCTCGACGTCGGTCAGCTCAAGCATGCCGGGCCTGACCAAGGTAGGCGGCGATCACGTCGGGGTTCGTGCGGACGTCGGCCGGAGGACCCTCGGCGATGAGCCGGCCGTAGTTGAGGACCTGGATCCGGTCACACAGGTTCATCACGAGCGGGATGTCGTGGGCCACGAGGATGATCGTGATGCCCGATTCGTCGCGCAACCGACGGATGAGACCGAGCAGATCCTGCGTCTCGATCGGGTTCATGCCGGCATTGGGCTCGTCGAGCAGCAGAACCCGCGGGCGGGCCCCGACGGCCCGCGCGATCTCGAGCCGGCGCTGGTCGCCGTAGGGCAGGTTGCGGGCGAGTCGATGGCGCTGGTCCTCGAGTCCGGACAGCCTGAGCAGCTCGAGTGCCTGCGCCTCGAGCTCGCGCTCGGAGCGCTGGAACGACGGGCCCGAAAGGAGCGTGCTGACGAGCGACGGGGTCGCACTGCGCTCGAGCCCGACTTTGACGTTGTCGAGGACCGACAGGTCGCCGAACAGGCGAATGTTCTGGAAGGTCCGGCCGATGCCCATCCGGGCCACGGCGTAGGCCGGCGTGCCGGTGATGTCGCGGCCGTCGAACACGATGGCGCCGCTCGATGGCCGGAGGAACCCGGACAGGAGATGGAACAGCGTCGTCTTGCCGGCACCGTTCGGGCCGATGACGCCGTGGATCGTCAGCGGGTTGAGACGAAGCTCGTAGTCGACCAGGGCCTGGAGGCCGCGGAACGACTTGGACAGGCCGCGGGCCTCGAGCAGCGGCGTCGCTTTGCCATCCGGGTCCGGTCGCCTGACCTCCATCCTGCGGAGGATACGTCGCCCCGGTCACGCGTTCCACGCTCCCGCACGAGCGGCGGACCAGTTCCCTGCGCCGGTCCCCCCACCCGACCGCGACGCCCGGGATCAGCGGACGTAGCTGGCCCCGTTCACGTCGATCGTGGTCCCCGTCGCGTGGCGGGCCAGCCCGGACGCCAGGAAGGCGATCACGTTGGCGACGTCCTGTGGCTGGGCGACCTCGCCGAGGCCCGTGTCGCGGGCCGCCACCTCGACCCCCACCTCGTCGGCGAACCGCTGGTTGAACGACGTGTCGACGTAGCCGGGGGCCACCGCGAAGGCCGTGACCCCCTGGCGGCCGTTCTGGCGCGCGATCGTCCGGGTCATCGCCACGATCCCGGCCTTCGCCGCCGCGTAGTGCCAGTACGCCGGATCCTCACCACGGAACGCCGCACGGCTGGCGATGTTGACGATGATCCCACCCCCGGGCCGACCCGAGAACGCGGCGATCGCGGCGCGGCACAGGATGGCCGGCGCGATCAGGTTGACGCCGAGCGAGAGGTTCCAGACCCGGACCCACTCGTCGAGCGGGCTGTCGAGCTCCGCGGCCGGGTAGATCCCCGCGTTGTTGACCAGGACGTCGATCCGGCCGTGGATCGCGAGCGCGTCGTCCCAGAGGCGCTGGGTGGCCCTCGGGTCCGCGAGATCGGCGACGAGGGCGTGGGCCTTCGGTCCGATCTCCTCGGCCACCCTCGCGACCGCGTCGGCGCGGACGTCGTGGACGAGAACCGTTCCCCCGGCTCGCGCCAGGGTGCGGGCCGTCGCGGAACCGATGCCACCGCCCGCGCCCGTGACGAGGATGATGCGGCCGTCGAGCTCGATCACGTGCTGCCTCCCTCAAGAGTGGGAAGATTCTGAGGCCAGACGGGCAGCAATGTCAGCCGGACATCGCAGCGCCCCGAGACGCAGGCGAGACGGCCGCCGCCTATGGTCGGGGCCTGCCCGCGCTGGACATCGACCCGCGGCCCGTCCCGGGTCACCGTTTACGACCCCGGCCGTGAGGGCTTCGCAGCACGCGGGCCAGAGGAGAGGGGTGACGCGCATGGGCCGATACAGGCGCCTGTTGCCGTTCATTGCCGGTTTGGCGATCGTCGCGTCGCCGGCGTCGGTGGCTGCGACGTCGCATGCCGGCAGCCTGCCGGCGACCGCGGCCCTCGACTGGAACATGATCACGGTGAGCACGGTCCGTGGAGCCACGGTCCCGCTGCCGAAATTCCAGATCGAGGGCCTGATCTACGTGTCGTATGCCCAGGCGGCGGTCTACGACGCGGTCACCAAGATCGAGGGCCGCTACGTCCCGTATCACCGGTTCAAGGTCGGCCGGAAGGTGAACGTCAGGCACGCCTCGCCCGACGCTGCGATCGCGGCCGCGAGCTACTACACGCTGCGCCATTACCTGGGCGACCAACCACAGGCCTTCCTCGACACGTTGGACGCGACCTACCTCGCGTACGTCGCGGCCCTGTCGAACCGAGGAAAGAAGTCCGGCCTTGCCGTCGGTCGGGCCGCCGCCCACGACATCATCGAGCTGCGGGAGCACGACGGCCTCAACGGTCCGTACACCTTCACGCCCGGCCCGGCGGATCCCGGCGCCTGGCAGTTCGCGCCACCCCCGTCGCTCCAGTTCGCGCAGACGCCGTGGGTCGGGAAGATGCACCCATTCCTGCTGAAGCGAGCGTCGCAGTTCCGATCGCCGCGGCCGCCCGCCCTGACATCCCAGGCGTGGGCCGACGCGTTTAACGAGGTCAAGGACTACGGCGCGGTCAACAGCGCGGTTCGAACCCCGGACCAGACGGCCGTCGCGTACTTCTGGAACGCGAACACGATCCACCAGTACAACCTTGCGTTCCGCGATCTGGCGACAGCACACGGCTTCGATCTCGTCGACACCGTCCGACTGCTCGCCATGGGCAACATGGTCGCGAGCGACTCGGGCATCGGCTGTATGGCGTCGAAGTACCGCATCGCCTTCTGGCGACCGATCACCGCGATCCGGGACGCCGCCAGCGACGGCAATCCGCTGACCGTCGCGGACCCGACCTGGTCGCCGCTGCTGACGACCCCGAACCACCCTGAGGACCCCAGCGCCCACGGCTGCGTGACGGGGGCAGTCGCCGAGGTGTTCCGGGCCGTGCTCGGGACGAAGTGGATCGGCGTCGACATCCATGGCTCGGCCACCGGCGCCCCGGGGGACTTCACCGCGGTCCGCCACTACAACTCGGTCAAGGACCTCACGGACGAGATCACCAATGCCCGCACGTGGATCGGTTTCCACTACCGGTTCTCGACGGTGGCAGGCGTCAAGCTCGGCCGGCAAGCGGCCGATTGGGCGCTCGCTCGCTATTTCCGGCCGGTGAAGAGCGACCACTGACGTAGTGACCTCCAGCTCATAGATTGGACGCCGAGCTGGCAGCCGCCGGCTCGGCGCTTCCACACTCCGGAGGCAACCGCGAGGTGCGGCCGATTGTCGAGGGTGACTGGCGGCGCCGACGCCCGGGTGAGCTTCCACCGATGCGACCCCAGGTACCCGACAAGGGGCCGCCCGGCACGTCCCACCGAGCGGCGCGACCCCGTAGCGTCCACCTCGTGATCACCGACGCAGCGTCCGTCGTGCCCTCCCCCGCCGACGTCGCCGACCAACCCGATTCGGGACCGGCGGCGCCGACGGAGCCCGTCAGCCTCGACGGCTCGTCGTTGACCCTGGAGCGGCTCGTCCGGATCGCCCGCTCCGGCGCCCCGGTCGAGCTCGCGCCGGATGCACTCGCCAGGATCGCCGCCTGCCGCTCGATGCTCGAGGAGAAGGTCGCCGCCCACGAGGTGATGTACGGCATCAACACCGGGATCGGCGAGTTCTCAGAGGTCGCGCTGACCGACCAGCAGGTCGAGCAGTTCCAGCGCTTCCTCGTCTACAACCACGCGGCGGGGATCGGCGAGCCCGCCCCCATCTCCTCGATCCGGGCGGCGATCGCGAGCCGGATCAACGTCCACGCCCGCGGCTACTCGGGCTGCCGGCCCGAGATCACGCTGACGCTCGTGGAGCTCCTGAACCGGGGCGTCACCCCCGTCGTCTGCCAGCGGGGGTCGGTGGGAGCGAGCGGCGACCTGGCGCCGATGGCCCAGATCGCGCTCCTGCTGATGGGCGAGGGCGAGGCATGGTTCCAGGGCGAGCGGCTGCCGGGCCGGGTGGCAATGGAGCGAGCGGGTATCCCCATCCCGGGCCTCCGCGCCCGCGACGGGCTCGCCACGATCAACGGCTCGAACCTGCTCACCTCGATGAGCGCCATCCAGCTCCACGACATCGACCGCTGGCTGCGCCAGGCCGAGATCGCCTGCGCGATGTCGCTCGAGGCCCTGCTCGCCAACCTCAAGCCCTATGACGAGCGCCTCCACCGGCTCCGCGGCTTCCCCGGCGCCGTCCGGAGCGCCCGGGCGATCCGCCGCTGCATCGAGGGCAGCGACCTGGCGACGGGTCGGATCCACACCAAGGTCCAGGACGCCTACTCGATGCGCTCCTCGCCCCAGGTCATCGGCGCCGCGCACGACGCGCTGGCGTTTGCGCGCGCCCAGGTCGAGACCGAGCTCAACGGCGTGGCCGACAACCCGATCTTCCTGACCGACGAGCGTGAGACGCTGACCGGCGCGAACTTCCAGGGGACGCCGGTTGCCCTGCCGATGGAGATGGTCGGCGCGGCGGTCACGATGGTCTGCGTCCTCTCCGAGCGGCGGCTCAACCGGCTGACGAACCCGGCCCTCAGCGTCGGGCTGCCGGCGTTCCTGACCAGGGGCGCCGGGATGTTCTCGGGAATGATGCTCAGCCAGTACACGGCCGACACGCTCATCGTCGAGCAGAAGCTCCTGGCGGCCCCGGCGGTGATCCAGTCGATCCCCGCGGCAGGCGACCAGGAGGACTTCGTGTCGATGGGGATGAACACGGCGATCAAGAACGGGCAGATTCTCGAGGACGCGTACGGCGTCCTTGGGATCGAGCTGATGGCCGCCGCTCAGGCGCTCGACTTCCGGGACTTCACGTTCGGCCGGGGCGTCGAGACGGCCCGGCGGGTCATCCGGCGGCACGTCGCGCACCTCGACGAGGACCGTCCGCTCCACGTCGACCATTCGACGATGCAGGCGCTCGTTCGATCGGGGGAGATCCTCGACGAGGTCGAGGCGATCGTCGGACGCCTCGACTAGGGTTCTCGCGCACACAAGTAACGAGACGGGCGGGACCACCATGGGCAGGACCAGGCGCGTCGGGATCCTCACCGCTGGCGGCGACAGCCCCGGCCTGAACGCGGCGATCCGAGGCTTCGGCAAGGCGGCCATCGGAAACCACCGGATGCGGATCGTCGGGTACCGCGACGGGTTCCGGGGGCTGGCCGAGGACCGCCGGATGCGGCTCGACTCGAGCACGCTGGCCGGCATCCTGACCGTCGGCGGCACCATCCTCGGCACCAGTCGCGACAAGCCTCATCGGATGAGCGTCGACGGCCAGGTCGTGGACATGACCGACGAGATCGTCCGGACCTATCGGAAGGCGGGACTGGACGGCCTCCTGTGTCTCGGCGGAGGTGGCACCCAGAAGAACGCGCTGCGGCTCGCGAAGGCCGGGCTCAACGTCGTGACGCTCCCCAAGACGATCGACAACGACGTCGCGGAGACCGACGCGACGATCGGGTTCGCGACCGCCCTGGAGATCGCGACCGAGGCCATCGACCGCCTCCACAGCACCGCGCACAGTCACCACCGGATCATCGTGGCCGAGGTGATGGGTCATGGCGCGGGATGGCTGACGCTCGGCGCGGGCATCGCCAGCGGCGCCGACGTCATCCTCGTCCCGGAGATCCCATACGACATCGATTCGGTCGTGGCGGCCATCAAGCGGCGGACGCGACAGGGGACCAACTTCAGCATCGTCGCCATCGCCGAGGGCGCCCGCGACGAGACGAGTGCCCGGGCCTATCGAGACGCGCTGGCCCGGCGCGAATCCGCTCGAGGTGACGCAGACAAGGACGTGGCCGACGCACAACTGGCAGCGTTCGACGCTGAGCAGACCGGCCACTCGCTGCGCTTCGCGCATCAGCTCGAACAGCTCACCGGTCTCGAGTCGCGGGTGACCATCCTTGGCTACGTCCAGCGCGGCGGGACGCCGTCACCGATCGACCGGCTGCTCGCAGCGCGACTCGGGAATGCCGCCGCCGACCTCATCGCCGATGGCACCTTCGGCGTGATGGTCGCCGCCGCCGGTGAGGGTGCCCGTCCGGTGCCGCTTGAGCTCGTCGCCGGCCGGCGCAAGACGATCCCGCTGGACCACCCGTGGATCGCGACGGCTCGCAACGTGGGCACCTGCCTCGGCGACTGACACGGCGCGGACGGCCCGAGTCGTCCTCGGGCCGTCCGCGGGGCATCCATTGCGCGGGTGGGAGAGTCAGCGCGGAGTGATCTCCCAGGTCACGTTGTCGCCGTGCTGTTGGGTCCAGAAGATGCGCCACGGCAGGCCATGGCCGTCGTCGTGAAGGGCGCGCGGCGTGGCCTTGCCGAGAAGGCCGCGTACGGACGGGTCGCCATTCGAAACGTGGAACCCGGTGATCTCGTTGTCACCCTCGTTCTGGAAGCCCGGCGTGCCGGCCAGGGCGGAGTCGAGTGTCGCCGACACATCGCGACCCTCGGCGATGATCCGGACCGGCGTCTGCGGCCCGTGGACCCGCACGTCGAGGAGGTACGCGGAGTCGAGGGCGTTGCGCTGGGTATGGAGCGTATCTCCGGCGTCCTCCACGAAGACGATCCCGTCCTTGGTGAGGAAGGCCGCGTTGTCCAAACCCGTATGCGACTTGTCGCCCGCGTAGAACAGGGTCAGCCGCCCATGATTCGAGCGAGGGCTCTCCTGGACCAGGCGCAGGACGCCGCCCCAGCCACCGTGAGCCGGGTTCGCCGCGGAGTCGGCATTGGTGTCGCCAGTCTCGTCGAAGTAGAACTCGCGGAACCCCGACCCGGGTCGGAACTGGCCGTTCTCCGGGCGTTTCAGTGGCGTCCCGCCGGCGGCCTTGGCGAGGGCGTTGGCGTCGAAGGCGGTCGTGCCGTCGGTCGCGGTGTCGTGGATCTTGACCCAGTTCGTGCTGAACCAATTGCCGTACGTGTGCAGGTCCTTCATTCCCTGGGACATGATGTCGGCATCGATGGCCCCTTGGGTCGTGCCACCGAAGACGATCGGCTTGTGGTCGAGGCCCACGATCTGGAGGACCTGGAGCACGCCTCCGGCCGTGAGGTCCCGTCGGTTCTTGGGAACGAACCGGTAGACGAAGCTGTTGGGCTGCTTCGCCGTCGCGAGGAGACCCGAGCCTGCCTTGCCGCCGACGTCCTCGACGATCCAGACCTGGCCGGCCGAGTCGATCTGGATGCCTTCGTAGCCGCCCTGCCCGATGATCCCAGCCAGGCTGATGACCTTCGATGGGTAGTCCGGGGTCGCCTGCCAGATACCGCCCGAGGTGCCGAGCTCAGATGAGAAGAGGAGCTGCCTGCTGAACGGATCCCAGACCGAGCCGTCGAAGACGGGAAGCGGTTGACCACTCGCGTCCTGCGTCGCCAGGAGCGTGACGCGGTGGGCCGGATCGGCGTCGAGGTTGATCCGGGTGATGTAGCCGGCGCCGAGCTCGTGACCCTGGTACAGGAAGTGGCTGCCGTAGTGGTACGACGGGTCTGCGCCATGCTGCTTCGCCAGGACGAGGTAGGTGTTCTTGTCGGGCTCCGTCTTGGACGCCTCGGTGGTCGTCCCCGGCAGCGGGATCATCGGGGCGTCAGCGAGGTAGCCGTAGTAGCCGAACTTGCCCGACGGGTTCTCGAGCGGCGAGCTTCCCTGGGCAACGGGACTCTCGGTCAGCTCCGGCGAGAGGCCGTTCGGCGAGGCGATCCCCGGAGTCTTTGTGTTCGGCGCGGCGACCGCGGTGACGCCTGGGATCGCTGCCGCTACGAGCGATGGGCCAACGATCAGGACCGCGGCCAGGGCGGCGCCGGCCAGGGCGGCGCCGCCGAGTCCGATCCTGCCTACGTGTCGACCGCCTGAACGGCGTGTGGCTCCGTCCGAGGTCGGGCCGTTCACCACCGAGATGGGACGATTGTGTCTATCCACGAGCGTGGACCCTCCGAACCGCAGCCGACCGGGGCACTATCCGATCGTGTCCGCCCGCCCATGCTCACGGGACCCGATGAACTAGGCGTTTCTGCCGTGGTAGCGACTGTCCTCAC
>Ga0326726_10006255_pt1 | contig 10728 bp, 11 predicted proteins | sample MHFenrmetagenome_2_FD_207603 | JGI IMG/M metagenome (GOLD analysis project Ga0326726, IMG submission 207603) | Lab enriched peat soil microbial communities from Michigan Hollow, Ithaca, NY, United States - MHF15MN | ecosystem: Environmental > Terrestrial > Soil > Wetlands > Peat | place: USA... | reverse complement strand
AACGCGGGGAGCAGCACGGTGGACGCGGCGGGGCCGAGGTAGCGGATCTGGCCGAGGAGCGCCACCGCGATCCAGTAGGTGAACACGAGGAACAGCCACATCGGAGGGTTCTTGCGAAACAGCGCGAACCCCCGCACCAGCCAGGTCCAGCCGTTCCTCGCCGGAACAACGCGCATCTCAGGGCTGCCGCCTGCTCGGGTTCATGAGGAGATAGTGTGGGACGGCGCAGGTTTTCATACAAGAGGGAATGGACCGGCGCGCCGTGCCTCGAGCACGCGGCGAAAATGCTCCGGATCGTGCGCGTGGGTGAGCTCGCCCGGGCGCGGCAGGTAGAAATCGTAGAGCCGCGAGAGCCAGAACCTCAGGGCCGCGGCGCGCAGCAGCACCGGCCAGGCTTCCAGCTCCGCGGGCGTGAACTCCCGGGCGCTGCGGTACGCGGCGAGCAACGCCCGTGCGCGCTCCGGGTCGATCTCTCCCGCGGGATCGACGCACCAGTCGTTCACCGTCACTGCGACGTCGAACAGGAATGCATCGATCCCGGCGAAATAGAAATCGATCACCCCGCCGAGACGGTCTCCCTCGAACAGCACATTGTCGCGGAACAGATCGGCGTGCACCGGGCCGCGCGGCAGGTCCAGCCCGCGATGCTGCGACTGGAATTCGAGCTCGGAGGCGAGCAACTCGCGGCGCGGCTCGTCGAGAAACGGGATCACCTCGCGTGCGGCCTCGCGCCACCATCTCGGTCCGCGCGGATTCTCCAGCTTGCCGCCGTAGCCCTTGCCAGCGAGATGCATGTCGGCGAGGATGGCGCCGACCTGCTCGCAGTGTCTTGCGCGGGGCGCGGTGAGCGGCGTCCCCGGCAGGCAGGTGACGATGGTGGCGGGTCTGCCGTTCAAGGTCCCCAGGTATTTGTCGCCGCGGTCGGCGATCGGCGCTGGGCAGGGTATGCCGTGGCGCGCGAGGTGTGCCATGAGATTCAGATAGAACGGAAGCTCCGCCGCGGAGAGCCTTTCGAACAGCGTCAGCACAAAGCGGCCGTGCGAAGTCGTGACGAAGTAGTTAGTGTTCTCGATGCCTGCTGCGATGCCCTGCAAGTCGGTGAGCGTGCCGATCGCGTAGCGCTTCAGCCAGGCGGAGAGCTCTTCGGGAGTGACGCGCGTGAAGACCGACATGACGCCCGCGCGAGCGTCAGAACCGTCGGATCACCCAAAGCGGCGCGCGAACGCCGTGATCGAGGCTCTCGTTCTTCAATCCGGGGCCGTCGCCCAGGTCCTCGACCAGCCAGTACTCCTGGCCCGACGGCGTTGTCACGCGCACCACGTGGCGCCCGTCGATGAGCTGCTCTTCGACCTGGTCTTGCCCGGAACGGATGCGCACCGGCGCTTCCTCCGGCTGGTCGGCGGCGCCGGGGGGCGGCGGGGGAGGCTCCGGGAGCGGCTCGAGTTTTGGCGGCCGCTGCGCTGCGAGCGGCAGCGCAGCAGCGAGCAGCGCGGCAGCGAGAATTCGTCGCAACATGAAGCGGTTCCGCATCCCACGAGTCTATCAGAGGTTGAGAAGAATTCTGACATAATGAGGCGCCGGGCTCTCTCTTCGAATAGTCCCCTTGGAAAAAACGCTGCTGCTGGTTGACGGGTCGTCGTACCTGTACCGCGCGTTTCATGCGCTGCCCGACCTGCGCAACGCCGCCGGCGAGCCCACCGGCGCGATCTACGGCGTGCTGAACATGCTGCGGCGGCTTCTCGCCGACTACAAGGCCGACTACGCCGCCTGCGTGTTCGACGCGCGCGGCAAGACCTTCCGCGACGACCTGTACGACAAGTACAAGGCGAACCGCCCGCCCATGCCCGACGATCTCGGCTCGCAGGTCGGGCCGCTGCTCGAAGCGATCCGCGCCTGGGGCTGGCCGCTCCTGCAGATCGAGGGCGTCGAGGCGGACGACGTCATCGGCACGCTCGCGCGCGAGGCCGACCGGCGCGGCTTGCGTTGCGTGATCTCGACCGGCGACAAGGACCTCGCGCAGCTTGTCACCGACCGCGTAACGCTCGTGAACACCATGTCGAACGAGCGCCTCGACCCGGAGGGCGTGAAAGCGAAATTCGGCGTGCCGCCGGAGCGCATGCTCGATTACATGACGCTCGTCGGCGATTCGGTAGACAACGTTCCCGGCGTCGAGAAGGTGGGGCCGAAGACCGCGGCGAAGTGGGTATCGCAATACGGCTCGCTCGAGGAGGTGATGCGCCACTCGGGCGAGATCGGCGGGGCCGTCGGGGAGAACCTGCGCAAGGCGCTCGACTGGCTCCCAAAGGGGCGGCAGCTGCTCGCGGTGAAATGCGACGTGAAGCTGCCGTTCGACCTGGAGGAGCTGAAGCTCGCGCCGCGCGACGACCAGCGCCTTTCCGATCTGCTGTCGCGCTTCGGATTCAAGTCGTGGTTGAAGGAGTCGCCGGCCGCCGCCGCGCCGGCAGCTCCTCCTGCGTTGGCGCCCGCGCGCGCGGAGGTCGAGCGCCGCTACGAAACGCTGTCCGCCGAAGCCGACCTCTTGCGCTGGCTGAAAGAGCTCGAGGCCGCGGAGCTCGTTTCCCTCGGAACCCAGACCACGAGCGAGGAGCCGCTGCAGGCGCAGCTCGTGGGCCTCTCCTTCGCGACGTCGGCGGGCCGCGCGGCGTATCTGCCGCTCGCGCACCGCTACGCCGGCGCGCCGGGGCACCTAGAGCCGGATAAGGCGCTCGCGCTCCTAAGGCCCTGGCTCGAGAGCGACGGGAACAGGAAGGTCGGCCATAACATCAAGTACGACCAGCACGTGCTCGCCAACCACGGCGTCGACCTGCGCGGCATCACGCACGATGTCCTGCTCGAGTCCTACGTGATCGAGAGCCACGCACGCCACGACGTGGAAAGCCTTGCTTCGCGGCACCTCGGGGCGAAACCGCTCTCGATCGACGAGATGACCGGCACCGGCGCGCAGCGCATTCCTTTCGATCAGGTGGAAGTAGGGCGCGCGTCCGCGTATGCCGCCGAGAACGCCGACGTGACGCTGCAGCTGCACGCGGTGCTGCACCCGAAGATCGCGGCCGAGGAAAAACTCGCACGTATCTACGGCGAGATCGAGATGCCGGTGCGCGAGGTCCTCTTCAGAATGGAAAGGACGGGCGTGCTGATCGACGCGCGCCAGCTCGAGGCCATGAGCCACGAGCTGGGCCAGAAGATGCTCGAGCTGGAAAGCAAGGCGCACAAGGAGGCGGGGCAGCCTTTCAACCTCGGCTCGCCCAAGCAGATCGCCGAGATCCTCTTCGAGAAAAAAGGCATCGCCATCGTGCGGAAGACGCCCTCGGGCGCGCCTTCGACCGACGAGGAGGTCCTGGAGAAGCTCGCGCTCGATCATCCGCTCGCGCGCACGCTGCTCGATCACCGCGAGATATCCAAGCTGAAGTCCACTTACACCGACAAGCTGCCCAGGATGGTGAACCAGCGGACGGGCCGGGTGCACACCACCTACGGGCAGGCGGTCGCGGTCACCGGGCGCCTCGCCTCGAACGACCCCAACCTGCAGAACATCCCGGTGAGAACGCCCGAGGGGCGGCGCATCCGGGAGGCTTTTGTCGCGCCGCCGGGCCGCGTCATCGTCAGCGCCGACTACTCGCAGGTGGAGCTGCGCATCATGGCGCACATCTCGGGCGACGAGAATCTGCTCACCGCCTTTGCGGCGGGCGAGGACATCCACCGCGCCACCGCCGCAGAGGTGTTCGGGCGGTCCCTCGGGGAGGTCACGGCGGAGGAGCGCCGCTACGCCAAGGTGATCAATTTCGGCCTCATCTACGGGATGTCGGCGTTCGGCCTGGCGCAGCAGCTGGGCCTGGAGCGCGCAACGGCGCAGGCCTATATCGCGAGCTACTTCACCCGCTATCCGGCGGTGGCGAAGTACATGGAGGACACGCGCAAATCCGCGCGCGACCGGGGCTACGTCGAGACAGTCCTCGGCCGGCGCCTGTGGCTCCCGGAGATCAAGAGCGCCAACCCGGCGCGGCGCGGGGGTGCCGAGCGCGCGGCGATCAACGCCCCCATGCAGGGCACGGCGGCGGATCTGATCAAGCTCGCGATGATCGCGGTGCAGGGGTGGCTCGAGCGCGAGAAGCTCGGCTCCAAGCTCATCATGCAGGTGCACGACGAGCTGGTGCTCGAGGTGCCCGACGCGGAGCTGGCGCATGTGAAAGCCGAGGTGCCCCTGCTGATGAGCGGCGTCGCTGAGCTCAAGGTCCCGCTTGTCGTGGACGTCGGTTCGGGACAGAATTGGGAAAAAGCGCACTGAGCCTCCGTCTGGAAGGCCCCCCGGCAGCGCTCGCGTAGTCCAGAAACCCCCGGTCGAGACAAGGAGGAACCGTGCAACCCGATTCCGTACAGGAAGGTGGGAGCGCGCCCGACGTCATACGCCACTTGGTGCTGCTCGGGGACGCGCTCGAGAACATTGACATAGGGGTCGAGCAGGCCGAGGCCGTGCTCGTTCCCCGGCCGCGAAATCCCTGGAAGCTCACCGTGCTCGAGCCGCCGCAGGTGCTCGAGCGCGGGTGGGCGCGGGTGATCCCCCTGGACGCGACCCATATCGGGATCTGCGTCGACGGCGGCTGGGCGATCGAGGCGAGCGGCCTGCTGCGGGGAAGCGCGCAATCGATCCAGGGCGCGCTCGAGGCGCTGTCCACCGCGGCCGACCAGTTCGAGGACATCTTCACCAAGCTCGTCGCGGCCGCGCTCGAGACCGGCCTGCCGACGGTGGTGTGCACGCTCGTTCCGGCGCGCCACGGGGAGCCGTCGCGGCAGCGCGCCGCCGCCGCGGCGCTCGCCATCTTCAACGACCGCGTCCTGCGGCAGGCGGTCGCGGCGAACCTGTCGGTCGTCGACCTGCGGTTCGTGTGCGACGAGGAAAGCGACTACGCGAGCGAGACCCTGCTGTCGCTCGCGGGCGTGCGCAAGGTGGCGAACGTCGGCCGCACCGCGCTGTACGAGGTGTCGCGCGAACCGGGAAGGACGAGGGTGTATTTCTAGCGGTCCGTTGCCTGGCCGGGAGTCACGCGCCTCTCCGCCGTCTCAATCCGCCTTGGCTCCCGAGGCTCTCGCCACCTTGGTCCACTTGGCGATCTCCGCCTTGATGAACGCCGCGAACTCCTCGCGCGAGCCGCCGATCGGCTCGAAGGCGAGGGCGTTCAGCTTCTCGAGCACGGCCGGATCGGCGAGCATCTTGCGTATCTCTCCATTCAACTGGTCGAGGATCGCGTTCGGCGTCTTCGCTGGAGCCGCAAGCCCGATCCAGCCTACTGACTCGAAATCGGGATAGCCCTGTTCCGCGATGGTCGGCACGTCTGGAAGGTGGGGAGAACGCTTCGGGATCGCGACCCCGAGCGCGCGCAGCTTTCCGGCCTTCACCTGCGCGAGCACGCCCGGGATCGTGTCCGACATGAGCGGCACGTTGCCGCCGATGAGCTGTATCTGGGCGTCGCCGCTGCCCTTGAACGGAACATGGTTCAGGCGGATACCGGCGGCGCTCTGGAACGCCTCCATGGTGAGGTGGCTGGTGCTTCCGACGCCGAGCGAAGCGTAAGCGAGCTCGCCCGGTTTCGCTCTTGCCGCCGCGACCAGGTCCTTCAGCGTCCTGTAGGGTTGCGCCGCGCCGACCACGATGGTCTGCGGCGTGAAGCCGATGTTGCCGATCGGCTCGAAATCGCGGATCGGATCGTAGGGAAGCTTGGTATAGATGGCGGGGTTGATCCCGAAAGGACCGCTCGTGCACATCGTCAGGACATAGCCGTCGGGGGCGGCATTCTTCGCCGCCTCGGTGCCCGGGATTCCGCCCGCGCCGGACCGGTTCTCCACCACGAACGGCCGGCCCATGGACTTGGCAAACTGGTCGGCCATCAGCCGGCCGAGGATGTCGGTCGCGCTCCCGGGCGAGAAAGGGACGATGACTTTCACGGGCTTCGACGGATACGCCTGCGCGAAGACCGGCGCGCAGAGTGCGAGGAGGACGGCGGTTAGGATGGGGCGGCAGGCTTGCATGGGCGTTCCTCCTCTGGTCTATGAGCCGAAGCCGTACAGGAGGGCGGGGTTGCGGACGAGGATTTTCTCGCGCGCGCTGCTGTCCGGCGCCCAATCCTGCAACAGATCGAGGAGTTCTGCATCGTCGGGCTTGGTATCGCGCTCCGTCGGGTGCGGCCAGTCGCTTCCCCAGACGCAGCGCTCGGGCGCGTGCGCTGCGTAAGCGCGGGCGATCGGCGCGATTCTCCGATAGCGTGGCGCGCCTTCGCGGGCGTCGAGGTAAGGCCCCGAGAGCTTCACCCAGAAGCGGCCGGTGTCGAGAAGGCGCCGCACCACCGCGAACGCGGGATGCGCGATGCCTTCGGGCTGCGGGAGCCGCGCCATGTGGTCGATCACGACGGTGCCGGGCAGCCGCTCGATCATCTCCGCCATCGCGGCGATCTGGTCGCCCCGCAGGTGCAGCTGCGTGTGCCAGCCGTAGACCTGGATGCGCTTTGCGAGCGGCTCGATCATCTCCGCGGTCGTGACCGCCGTGCGCGGATCGTGCTGCGTGAAGCGCAGGCCGCGGACGCCCGCCTCGTGCATCTCGCGCAGCTCGGACTCGCTGACCTCGGTGCGCACGACCCCCACGCCGCGCGAGCGCTCGGGCCCGAGCTGGGCGAGCGCGTCCATGGTGGCGCGGTTGTCGGTGCCGTATGCGGCCGGCTGCACGACCACGACACGCGAAGTCCCCAGGCGCTGCTGCACGCGCCGGTAGTCGGCGACCGAAGCGTTGCTCACCGGCTCGCGTCCGGGCCACGCCGGGAAACGCGGATCGTAGATGTGGATGTGACAATCGACCGCGTTCGGGAATCCGTTCACATTTCTATCCGGTCGAGGCCCGATCGGTCAGGACATCGGTCAATCGACGATGAAGAGCTTGGCGCCAACCTCCGTGTGGGAGGGATGAGGCTTGTGCTCAGCGGCGGGCCGCCCTAGGCAGCCTTGCTGTTGCGCGCCGAGAAAATCGCCCACCAGAAAAGCAGGATCGAAACCAGCACCACGATCGAGGCGACGCCGGCGACCGGCTCGGCTTTCTCGTAGCCCGAGTAGATGGCCGTGACCGCGAGCAGCATCACCGGCGCGGCCAGCTGGTACAGCCAGAAGTGCCAGGTCGCGAGGGCGGACTGCGCCGCCGCTGGAAAGGACCGGTACAGGAGCCCGGTGAGGCCCATCGAGGCCCAGCCCAGCAGGTTGATGTGCGCGTGGGCGGGATAGAGCGAGTGGTTGCCGCTCGCCCCCATGAAAACTCCCATGCTGATGCCGATCACGAAATAGGTAATTGCGCACAGGAACCAGCGGCGCGACAGCGTTTCTGCGTTCATTGCTTCTCTCCCTTTTGTGAAAACCGATCAGGTGCCCAGGAATTGAAGAGCGGCAGACCCTGGGCACTGCCGACTCCGTTACTGCTTCGCCAGCGCTCCGAACACTTTCTTCACGATCGACGACGCGGCAGCGGCGGGGTGCTCGCGGATTTTCTTTTCTTCGTCGGCGATGCCTACGAACAGGCCGTCGAGAGTTCTGCGGGTGACGTAGTCTTCCAGGTTCGCGTCTTCTTCTTTCACCAGGCCGAACTTGGCGCCGCTCGCCGCGATTTCGTTGTATTTCTCGGCGAGTTTCACTTTCGCCATCGCTTTCTTGACGATCGGCTTGAATTGCCTGGCAAGCGGCTCGGAAGTGGTCCGCTTGAAGTACTGGGTGGCGCTGTCCTCGCCGCCGGTGAGGATGCCTTTCGCGTCCTGCACGCTCATTTTCTTCGCCGCGTCGACAAGCAGGGATTTCGCCTGAGGCACCGCCGCTTCCGCGGCGCGGTTCATGCGCAGGACGAGGTCGTCGGCCTGCTTGCCCATGCCGATCGAGTGCATCACGGCCTCGGCGCTTTTCATCGAAGGCGGCAGGGGGATCCTGATGCGCGTGTCGCCGTAGAATCCGTTTTCCTTGCCGAGTTTTGCCACCGCGGCTTGCGCGCCGTTGGTGAGGGCCTGTTTCAGCCCGTTGACGGCGTCGCGGTTGGTGATGTCGTCGAGCCCCGCAGCCGAAGCCGAGGAGACGAGGAAGGCGGCGAGGACTCCGGAGACGCGGAGCAAGCGGCCTCCTAGCTCACGCCCGCGGCGTGCGCCTGCCGGTCGGCGTGGTAGGAGGAGCGCACCATCGGACCGACCGCGGCGTGGGTAAAGCCGAGGCTCGCCGCCTCGCGCTCGAACATCGCGAAGGTGTCCGGATGGACGTAGCGCTCGACCGGCAGGTGATGGGCCGAGGGCTGGAGGTATTGTCCGATGGTGAGCATGTCGACATGGTGCGCGCGCAGGTCGCGCATCACTTCGAGGATCTCGTGGTCCGTTTCGCCCAGCCCCACCATCAGACCGGACTTCGTCGGGACCTGCGGATGGCGCGCCTTGAAGTCCTTGAGCAGCGTGAGCGAGTGCGGGTAGTTGCCGCCCGGGCGCGCCTTGCGGTAGAGCCGCGGCACCGTCTCGAGGTTGTGGTTCATCACGTCGGGGAGCGCGGCATCGAGCACTTCGAGCGCGCGCTCCAGGCGCCCGCGGAAATCGGGGACCAGGACCTCAATGCGCGTCGCGGGCGATTTCCCGCGCACCGCCCGGATGCAATCGACGAAGTGCTTCGCGCCGCCGTCCTTGAGGTCGTCGCGGTCGACGCTGGTGATGACGACGTAGGAGAGCTTGAGCGCTGCGATGGTCTGCGCGAGGTGCTCGGGCTCCTCGGGATCTGGCGGCTGCGGTCTCCCGTGTGCGACGTCGCAGAACGGACAGCGCCGCGTGCACAGGTCGCCCAGGATCATGAAGGTCGCGGTGCCCTTGCCGAAGCATTCGCCGATATTGGGGCAGGACGCTTCCTCGCACACGGTGTGCAGGGCTTTCTCCCTCAGGATGGTCTTGATCTCGGTAAAGCGCGAGCCTTCGGAAGGGGCGCGCACGCGGATCCACTCGGGCTTCGCGAGCCGCGCGGACGGCGCCACCGCGATCGGGATGCGCGTCTTCGCGAGGCCTTTCTTCTTTTCCGCGACGGCGCTCATCGGACTTCGAGAAGCTGCGCGATGCGGCGGGCGAGCGCCTCGCCGAGCTCTTGCACGCCGGCGGCGACGCCGTGCGCCGAGGTCTGCGTGACTGCCAGACCCGGATAACCGCAGGGGTCGATATCGGAGAAAGGCGCGAGGTTCATGTCCACGTTGAGCGCGACCCCGTGGTAGCAGCCGCCGCGCCGCACGCGAAGGCCGAGCGCCGCGATCTTCGCGCCCTCGACGTACACGCCCGGCGCGCCGGTCTTTGTCTCCGCGCTCACCCCGTGTCGCGCCAGCGTGTCTATCACCGCCTGCTCGATCAGAACCACCATGCCTCGCACCGTGAGGCGCCGCCGCTCGAGGTCGACCAGCGTGTACACGATCGCCTGCCCCGGCCCGTGGTAGGTGATCTGCCCCCCGCGGTCTGAGCGCACCAGAGGGATCGGCGAGGTTCTCGGGAAATGCTCGGAGCGCCCGGCGATCCCTGAGGTGTACACCGGCGCGTGCTCGAGCACCCACAATTCGTCCGGCGCGCTCGCGCCGCGCTCCGCCGTGAAGCGGCGCATGGCCTCCCAGCTCGTGGCATAGTCGGTGACGCCCAGATGGCGGATGAGCGGAGCGGGGCGCGCGGAAACCGACGCGCGCCCGCGCTTCATTCCGGCGGAAGCGAGTTCCTCGGCTTTCATGGTCAGAGCACCATCGTCACCATCGGATGATCGCACAACTCGCGGTACAGCTCGTCGAGCTGCTCGCGCGACACGGCGCGGATGGTGCAGGTGAGCGAGAGATATTTCCCCTCGCGGCTCGGACGCATCTCCAGCGTCGCCGGATCGAAGTCCGGAGCGTGACGGGTCACCACCTCGATCACCGCCTGGGCGTACCCGGCTTGCGTCTTGCCCATGATCTTGATGGGGAATTCGCAGGGAAACGCGAGGACCAGCGCGTCGGTGTCAGGCATGGGCAGGAGCGCGCATCACCTGCGCCTTGTATTGCTGGTAGAGCGCGTAGACCTTGGCGCCGACGGGCCCCGGTTTCCCCGAGCCCACGGGCTTGCCGTCGAGCGCGGTGATCGGCAGCACTTCCCTCGAGGACGAGGTCACCCATATCTCGTCGGCGGAGCGCAGCTCGGCCTCCTTGACGGGGCGGACCTCGTGGGGAACGGCGTTGTCGCGCAGGATCTCGAGCACCACGTCGTAGGTGATTCCGGGCAATATCAGGTGAGACTTGGGCGGCGCGAGAACGGTTCCGTTCTTCACGACGAAGACGTTGCTCGCCGAGGCCTCGGTCAGCTCGCCATCGCGCACCAGGATGGCCTCGGCGCAGCCCGCGTCGGCCGCGAGCGTGCGCAGCAGGCAATTGCCGAGCAGCGAAGTCGACTTGATATCGCAGCGCAGCCAGCGAAAATCGGGCAGGACGATCGCCTGGGCGCCGGTCTTCATCAGGTCGGCCGTCGGCGTGATCAGCTCGCTCGCCATCAGGAACACCGTGGGCTTCAGGCCCTTGGGGAAGGCATGGTCGCGCTTGGCGACACCGCGCGTAATCTGGAGATAGACGTTCTGGTCCTCCCAGGGGTTGCCGGCGATGATCTTCCCTACGAGCTCGGACCACTTCGCGCCGTCGTGTGGATTGGGCAGGCGTATCGCGTC
>Ga0326726_10006254_pt1 | contig 10732 bp, 9 predicted proteins | sample MHFenrmetagenome_2_FD_207603 | JGI IMG/M metagenome (GOLD analysis project Ga0326726, IMG submission 207603) | Lab enriched peat soil microbial communities from Michigan Hollow, Ithaca, NY, United States - MHF15MN | ecosystem: Environmental > Terrestrial > Soil > Wetlands > Peat | place: USA... | reverse complement strand
CTGGTGTTCACCGGCGATTTTATGGAGGACAGCATCCTGGGTGTGCTCGGCACTAGCGAGCGGCGCATCAAAGAGCGGCCGGACCAAGTCAAACGGATGGTGCGGGCGATTGTAAAAACCTTGCTATTTATCCGCCAGCAACCGGAGCAAGTCACCAGCTTCGCCCAGCGCTTTTGGAAACTAGATCGCAAGCAGGCGGAGAAAAGTTATGAGTTGGTCGTCAAAACCATGAGTCAGAATGGCAGCGCGACCGATGCGGCGATGCAGTTTGCCATTCGTCAGGCCCGGTCCGGAATCAAGACCGATAAGGAGCCCACCCCCGCTCAAGCCGTGGACTTTAGCTTTTTGCGGGAAGTGCAACAGGAACTAAAAATTCGTTGAGTTTTCAATTAAGGGTCTAGCATCGAATTCGAAGGCTATCTCGCATGATTCATGGCATCGATCACCTTGTCATCGTGGTTAAGGATCTCGATCAAGCCGCGCGCGACTATCAGCAGTTGGGCTTCACCGTCGTGCCTGGCGGGCAACACCCGGTGGGCAGCCACAATGTCTTGATCTCGTTCGCCGACGGTTCTTATTTGGAAATCATCGCCTTCTACCGCGAAGCGATCGATCATCGTTGGTGGGACCCGCTGCAAAAGGGCGAGCGTTTGGTCGATTTTTGTTTTCAGACTGACGATCTGCGCGGCGACACTGCGAAATTGCAAAATGCCACCGTTGCGATCAACAACCCGGTGCCATGGTCACGCAAAAGGCCGGACGGGTACGAACTCAAATGGCTGTTGTCGCTGGCCACCGGCAGCCACCGCGGCGTGGCGCCGTTCCTGATCGAAGACGTGACCCCGCGCGCCGAGCGGATACCCCAACAGTTCACCCACGCTAATCAGATTACCGGAATCGACAAAGTAGTCGTCGTGGTTGGCGAGCTTGGACAAATTGATAGATGGTATAGCGCTCTTCTCGGTGTTAAAGGCGAACCTTTTGCCGACGAGGCGCTCGGCGCCGACGGGCTGCGCTTTCAAGCCGGGCCGCATCGATTTGAATTCGTGACTCCGCGCAACACCGCCAGTCCCCTGATCGGATGGCTGCGCGAATTTGGCCCGTCTCCCTATTCAGCGGTCTTGAAGTCGGCCAACCATGCTATGCCGGCGCTCGATATGGGACTCACGCACGGAGCTCAATTGCTGGTTCGCTGAAAATCGCAATTCCGAAGAAACGATGCGAGGATGAAGCAAGAAGCTCGGTCATTGAAACGCTGTATAGCTTTTGTGTCGCTTCTGGCCGTGTTCTTAGGCTCAGCTGCACTCGCGTCGACCGACCAAGATCGGCTGCGCACTGAAGTCCGCCAGTTTCACACCTTTCTGCAAAATCATCCCAAGGTGTCAACCGAGCTTCGCACCAATCCCAAACTGGTCAACAGCAAGAGGTATCTCGATCAACACGATGATCTGGAGAAGTTTTTACAGCGACATCCCCGGATAAAGCAGGAAATCGTCAATCACCCCAGTCGGGTCTTTGGCAACTATTATCGTTGAGACCCTGTGCATTGGCGCCAACGTTAGTTAACGGTTACGAGGAGAAAATCACAAATGACACTACAAGAGAAACTGGCATTGGCCTGCCGCATTCTAGCGATGCAGGGGCATAACGACATGATCTACGGCCATGTTTCGGCACGCACCGAAAGACCGGATCAATATTGGATCAAAGGCTCGGGCATCGGCCTGGAAGAGGCCACCGCCGATGATATGGTGCTCATCGACTTCGACGGCAACACCCTCGCCGGCAAGCGCAAGCGGCACAACGAATTCCCGATTCACAGCGAGGTCTACCGGACCAATCCCGCCATCATGTGCGTGATCCATACGCATCCGATCTACTCGACGATCATTGCGTCATCCGATAAATCGATCTTGCCGATCACCAACCTGAGCTGCGCCTTCTATCCGCCGGCCATTGACAAGTTCGAGGAGTCCTCAGATTTGATCGTAACGCCGGCACAAGGCGCCTCGGTGGCCAAACTACTAGGCGAACACAAGATCGTACTGTTGCGCAATCACGGCATCGTCGTCGCCGGCCCGAACATCGAGGAAACCTGCATCCGCGGCGTCCTGCTCGAACATAGCGCCAAGACCCAAGTCAAAGCCGCCTCCATGGGCGTCTTCACCTGGGCCACCGACAGCGATGCGTTGTTAAAAAGAAAACGAATCTACCGCCCCGACGCGATGCTGAATTTGTGGGAGTATTACCTGCGGATGTTGCAGAGGCACGAATCTAAATAAGCGTTCAACCGGCTGTTGACAGCCTCCGTTCAAAACGTTCAAGGCGTTCAAACCGTTTTCTCCGGACGTTTTGAACGATTTGAACTGCTTTAACGTTTTGAACGGGCGCGCTCAGCGCGCCTATCGGTGAATCCCCAAAAAGGCAAAAACCTTCGCCGCGTTAAACACGTTATTTAACGCCACCAGATCGTGATCGGTGTGCTGAAAGCGGATGTCACGGGAGCCGTAATTGATCGCTTGAATGCCGCGATGGTTGAACAGCCCGGTGTCGTTGGCGGCGGTCGAGTAGGAGAACTTCGGCTCATAATTGAGCATCGTCCGTATCCCCTGCTCCAGCACCTGCACTACCTCGGCGTCCTTGGCGACTTCGCTCGGATACATGAAGTCGCGCGGCTGGATTTCGATCTCGAACGGCTCGATCGTGCCAATGGCGTCCTTCATCTGCTGGATCGCTTTGGCGGAATCGTCGCCGGGTAGCAGCCGGCGGTCGAACATGATGCGGCATTCGCTCTGGATCGTGTGGGTCGCCTTGGGGAAACTTTCAATGGCGTTGGTGGTGAGACTCACGTTGCCCAATTCCGGATGGTGCTTGTCCTCGGGTGTCGGCATCAACGGCTTGAGTTTTTCCATGACCTGCATGGCGCCGTCGATGGCGTTTATGCCTTCCCAGGGCCGGCTGCTATGGGTCTGCTTGCCTTTGACTACGACCAGCACGTCGACCCGGCCTTTATTGCCAAGTTGAATTTCCGGCGGACCGTCGATGATGCACCACTCCGCCTGCACGTTGGCATTATCGAGCACGTAGGCCAGCGAGTCATGTTTGCCGGTTTCGCCGGCGGTACTGACGACAAAATAAAGATCGCTGGGCAGTTCGACATTGTTGGTGCCGATAAATTTTACCGCGGCCATCATGGCCGCCAAGCTGCCCTTTTGCTCGCAGGCGCCACGCCCCCAAACGCACTCGCCGCCGAGCTTATAGGGGGCGCCATCGACAATCTCTCCGGAATAGGGATTTTTCATCGTGCTTGGCGCAGCGCACATGGCGTAGCCGACCAACATCAAACGGCCCTTGGGCTGGCGTCCTTTGATGATGAGAATCAGATTGCCCATCTTGTCGATGAACGGCTTGAGCCCGGACTGCTGCAGCTCCGGCATCACCACATCTTTGATCAGCGCGAGAACCTGTGGCTCTGCCTCGAGCAGCCGGGTCTGCGGACTGGCATATTGCACCAGCTTCACTGTCAACCGCTTTACTTCATCGTAACTTAGATTCTTGTCAATTAATTTTTTGGCAGTACCGGCATCTAGCATACAAATATTCCCGTCGCCTCGAGCCGACTTTCAATACCGCTCAAACCCGCTAACTTTGCCAATCTTGCGGGCGATCAAGATTAGCGTCATGCAGAGCACGCTCACCACGAGCGCCAGCGAACACATCGGCCCCAAATTGCCGTCGACGTAAAAATGATAAAGCAAAGGTCCCAAAGGCTCGGATCCCGGCGAATAAAGAAATACCGAGGTGCTGAACTCGCGCAGATAGATCGACGCTAAAAGAATCCAACCGGCAATGAATCCAGGCCGCAATAAGGGCAAAAGAATTCGCCGAAAGGTAGTCAAAAAACTCGCGCCGCACACCATCGAGGCCTGCTGTAAGTCATCATGTAGCTGCACGATCGTGCTGGTCATCGTGCGCAAACCGTAGGGCAAAAATCGCGTGATGTAAGCGATCATGAGGATCCACAACGTACCGTATATCGGCAGCGGTATATACACATAGGTCCAAAGTAACCCGATCGCCAACGCGGTGCCGGGAAAGGCCCAGGGGATAAACGTCAAGGCTTCGATCACGCCGCGGCCGGCCACTTTGGTCTTGGTGGTGACCCAAGCGGTGAGCGCCGCCAAGAGCATGCAAACCGTTGCGCCGCCGATGGCGAGAAATAGACTGTTTTGCAACGCCCGGTAGGTGCGCGTATCGGCGAGATTGGTCGCGTAGTTCTCCAGCGTCAAGAGCTCCCAGGTCTTGGCGCCCGGCACATGGATATAGGTAATGAAAGAAACATAGATCAACACCAACGATGGCAGGACGACAATCAGGATCAGGATCGCTGCCGCTAGCGCCGATGCCGCGTAGCGCCAAGGCCCCAAGTCGATGATCATCGGCCGGTAACCGCGACCGGTCACCGTCACGTAGCGCTCCGAGCGCGCGGTCATGAGGCGATAGAAGTAAACGAAGATCATGGTGATGAATAGCAAGGTCACGCCGTAGGCGGCGGCGAGATTCTGATTCGGCGGGAACGCGCCGATCGCTTCGCGGTAAATCTTAGTGGTGAACACTTCGATGCGCGCCGGCAGCGCGATGATCGCCGGCGTATCGAAGCTTTCGATGGCGCGCACGAAATTCAACATCGCCGAAGAGAGCAAGGCCGGTCGGACAATCGGCAAAGTAATGCGCCAGGCGATCTGCATGTTGCTCGAACCGGCGACCCGAGCGGACTCCTCGAGCGAGGGGTCCATCGAGTAGAGCGCGGCTGAGACCATCAGGAACGCCAGTGGTGTGGTAATCAAACTCTCGACGAACACCATGCCCCAGAGCGAGTAAATGTTGAAAGGCGCCGCGGCCAGATCGAAGGTCGCCATGAGAAAACGATTGATCAGCCCGGTGCGCGGACTCAATAACACGGTCCACGCCACCGACAACATCACCGGCGGAAAAATATTCGGCACGATGGCGGCGATCTCAAAGAACTTCCGAAACGGCGCGTTGGTGCGGATCGCAATCCATGCCAGGGTTGCCGCCAGTGCGGTAGCCACAACCGCCGAGCCGCCGGCAAAAATGAATGAATTGAATAACAGCCGATAGGTGAGCGGATCACTGTAGGCGCTGATATAGTGGTCCAAGGTAAATTCGCCGGGGACACCCAACGGCTTGCTGCGAAAACTGCCGTAAAACAGCATCACGGTCGGCGACAGGCTCAGATAACCGATCACCACGCCGACGAACAGCACCACCCCCAATTGCGGGTCGCGTCGAAACATACCGACTAGCCGGGAAATCATCGCCGAATATCAACTCCCTCAAGGATGGGGGCTCGGATTGCCAAAATAACAAGGGCCAGCCGGTATGGCTGGCCCTTCTTTATTCACTAATCGAAACCGCTTTTCAAGAATTACTTGGCGTAGAAGATATCGCGAAACGTCCCGCTCATCAGTTTCTTGAATTCCTCTTCGCTGGGATTTTCCATGAATACCATCTTGGGCGCGACTTTGTCGGCGTCTTTGATCGGCGGGTAAACTCCAGGGGCAAGAACAAACTCGCCATCTTCGGCGATTTCTTTCTGACCTTCGGCGCTACAGGCAAAGTCGATATACAGCTTGGCGGCATTGGCGCGCGTCGATTTTGCGCTCAAACTCAAATAGTTGGGGTCGGTTAAGTATCGATCCATCGGGACAAAATCAACCGGGCCCTTGTATTGTTTGATATATTTAATGTAGGTGATGCCCACGGCCGCTTCACCTTTGATAATGGTGGTGGTTACCGGGGCGAGGGATTCAACGAGGACAGGATTCTGCTTCGCCAGACCTCTCACGTAATCCAGCCATTTGTCACCCTTGAACTCTTTGCGGCGCAGATTCCAAAAAAACTGCGCAGTGGTCGTGTGGCGCGTGGGATCGGGGATAGTAATTTTTCCGCTCCACTTTGGATTCAGTAGGTCGTCCAGAGTCCTCGGTAAGTCCGCCAGCTTAACCATTTCCGTGTTATAGAGGATGCTAATCGGCAGCACCCGCCAGGGTGTAATCAGGTTGTCTTTCTCCTTGAACCTAGCGGGAAACTTCTCCGATGCCGGCGGAATGTATTTGGCAAACAGCCCGTCGTCCTTCATGATCAATTGAACACCGCGGTTGCCCTCAACCACATCGTAACCGGGCTTGCCGGCGCGCCATTCGGTCAGAGCGCGCTCGGACACCTGGGTCGAGGACCCGCGCCAGTATTCGACCTCTATCCCGTATTTCTTTTTGAATCCCTGGTGCAAACCCTCCATGGATTGCGGTGGGACCGAGCCGTAAACAACAACTTTGCCTTCCTTCTTGCCCGCTTCGACGTTGGCGGGTTGCGCCAGCAGCGGGGCGCCCTTGGAAATCAAGGCAGCCAACAAAAGCAAGAAAACTTTAATATGCTTCATCCTGTCCTCCAGTTAGACCGACCAAAAAGTATCGATGCGCCCAGCTTAAGTCAAGCATGTCGCAGCCCTTCGCGGTTATTTGGTTACGAACAGTTGGCGGAACTCGTTGAGCAGTTTTTGCAACTGTTCGCTGCTGGGGTCTTCCAACAGTTGCATGTTTGCCATGATCCGGTCGGCGCCTTTGATCGCGGGATAGACGCCCGGCGACACGACGAACTCATGGGTCTCGGCGACTTTTTTCTGGCCTTCGGGGGAACAGAGATAATCGATCAAGACGCGCGCGGCGTTGGGATTGACAGCTTTGGCGCTGATCGCGGCGTCGCTCGGATCGGCCAAGACTTGATCGATGGGCGCGAACCCGATCGGCCCTTTGGTTTGCGGCACATACTGAATATAGGAAATTCCCAATGAAGCTTCGCCGCGCACGATGGCGTTGGGCACCGAAGAATAGGATTCGACAAGCAGCGGCTTTTGTTTGGCGAGCGCGCGCACGAAGTCCATCCACTTGTCACCTTTGAACTTCTGCAGGTTCCATAAAAAGGTCGCGGTGCTGGCGTGGCGCGAAGGATCGGGCATGCTGATTTTGCCTTGCCACTTGGGGTCCAAAAGATCGTCCAGACTCTTTGGTATATCGCCTGGCTTCACCAATTCGGTATTCGTCAGAATACCCACCGGCGTGATGCGCCAAGCCGTCAGCTGTCCATCCTTGTCGCGAAACTTGGCCGGGAAATTCGCCGCGCTTGCAGGGGTAAACTTGGCATAAACGCCATCCGCCTTTGCCAGTGACAACGGGCCGCGCGCACCGATCGCCATATCGAAGCCCGGCTTGCCGGCACGCCATTCGGTTAACATCCGGTCAACCACCTTAGTCGCATCGCCGCGCCAATACTCGATATTGACGCCGTACTTGGCTTCGAAACCGGCCTCGATCAATTTCATAACCTGGGGAATGATCGTGCCGTAAACAAAAACTTTGCCTTCCTTCTTTGCCGCTTCCAGGCTTACGCCTTGGGCCGATACTTGCGCAGTCAGAGCAAGTAATAAGCAAAGCGTTGTTAGCAGGCCGCACTGGGCAAGTGGAAGTGCGCTACCGAAAAATCTCCCCTGGCCCCTCTTTTTCAAAGAGGGGTATTCACGTCCCTGACAGAATTTCCGCCTTTGAAAAAGGGGGACTAACGGGGATTTTCCTTTGACGGCCGTGAATTTTTTCATAAGCGCCTAGACCTCCAGCGAATGATTTGTCATTTGGACGTTATTTTTCCATATAAACAGAACGCTCGTAATTACTACCCAATGATCTCGCGCACCATCCGCACTACCCGCTTGCGCGCATCCTGGGTGCCGGTGGGCAACACGATGGGCAGATCAAGCCCGCCCTTGGTAAAGGCTTCGATTTGCTTAGCACAGTCGCCCGGCGTGCCGGCCACCGAGTGGGCGAAAACCACTTCATCGCCGATAAACTTCTTGGCCGCCTCCCAGTCGCGCTTGCCCACTGCCCTAGCCAGTCCTTCCTGGTCGACATTGCCGCCGCCCAAGCGAATATTTTCGGCATGGTGCACGTTACGGAAAATATAGGCGAGAAATTGCTTGTTGGCATCGATGGCTTCTTTGGGGTTGTCCGACACGGCGGCGGTGACAAAGCCGCCGACATCGACCGCGCCAACCGATTTTCCACCCTTCTGTGCTCCGGTGACGACGTCATCAGCGCATTTTCGGATATAGCCTGGAGCGCAGCCGGCCGAGAGCAAAACCCCATCGCCGATCTCACCGCCCAATTGCAGCATGCGCGAGCGCACCGCGGTTATATACATTTTGATCGGTGCCGCCGGCAGAAAACCCATCTTGGCGCCATTGATTTGAAACATCTTGCCGTGAAAGTTGACCGTATCGCCTTTCAAGTAGCGCCGTAAAATCTCGACATATTCGCGCATGGTTTGCAGCGGATGGGGTGACTCCATGCCGGCTTCTTTGAGCGCCGCGGCGTTGCCCGTGCCGGGGCTGCCAATCACGCGGCCCGGCGCAAACTCGTCCATGGTCGCGAGCGCCATAGCCGTGATGATCGGATTGCGCGAATAGGGGCTCGCCGGCGCGGCCGCAACCTTGATCTTCTTAGTCGAAGCGAGCAGTGCCATCGACGTGGTCATGGAATCGCGAAAGCATAAATGATCCGACATCCAGATTGAATCCATGCCGATATCGTCGGCCAGCTGCGCCAGCTCGATCATCTCTTGAATCGAATAAAAGCCGTCAAAGCAAAGTCCTACGCGCATAGTATTCTCCTAAAACCCATCGGCAAGAATCACCGGTAAATGCTCGGCTGAAACGCCATCGAGCCCCATTTTCACCAGGGTCAAACCGTCCGCGCGAAAGTCGCAGCCGAGCGCCGTCGACGCCAACGTGATCAGCGCATCCATCACCGGGGTCTTGAAGCCCAGCAGTTTGCCGACCTCCGCCATCGGCACCAGGCCGTAGCCGACGTCTTCGCGGATGTAACGATGATCGAGAGATGGTGGCGCTTTGATGGTAAAGTTGGCTTCGCTGTTGTGAATCGCCTGGTACGCCGAGCCGGTATCGCGTGCTTCAGCCGTGGTCAGACCAGCTTGGTGGAAAATATCGACAAAGCGCAGCGGTGGTAAGCCAAGCCGCCGAACGATTTCCAGCCGTTCCCGATCGATGGCATCGATCCACGCGCCGATCGCCGGAGTGATACCCTCGCGATAATAGAGAAATTCGCCGCCGCTTTTCTCAATCCATCCGGCGTTGCCGAGCATGCCTGCCGGATGCATAATCGCGTTGATGTTAGCGAAGCCGGTTTCCATCACGTTGGCGGCCGGAACGACATTCGGAAATACACTATTAATCTCTGGCACCAACGTGGCGGTGTGTTTGCCGGGAAATGCCGCGCAACGCAGGTTCGTCGTGCGGCGGTAAACTTCCACCCGGCCGAATTGCGGCATGCGGCAAATGTAGGTCAGCGTCACCGTTTCGCACAACTGCACGTCTGCCTTACATCCGGCTTGCCGTAACAAGTTGGCGAAGTGAAGCGCGCCGCCGGTGTGGCCGGGATTGAGCAGGATCTTTTGACCGTCAGTTAGATAGTTGGCGATGCCCTTCGCCAAATACGCATGGCCCACCGCCGGCGTTGTCACGACGATCAGATCGACTCCCTGAATCACCGGCGGCAAATGCGGGCTCAAAAAGAACGGCGCAGCCTTTTTGCTGACGCCGTCTTCGATCAACTCTATCTCGCCCAACTTGCCGAGTTTAACCGTAGTGCTTTCTGAACGGGAGAACAGCCGGACTTGGAAACCGCGAAGGGTGAGATCGGCGGCAGCGGCACAGCCGCCGTTACCCGCACCCAGGATAGCTATCTTATGAATGGCCATTAAGTCTTCGCCGTAGGGACGCACCATGCTGCGCCCGGTCTGGGTGTCCCAGCATCGTCATACCGGCGAAAGCCGGTATCCATCTTCGTTGCCGACACCCCGCCATCCCTGGATACCGGCCTGCGCCGGTATGACGGAGGGATTAGCCACTTCGCAATGAATGGATTTGATCATTGCTGGGAAATGCAAATTACGAAATCCGATAATGCTTGATCTTGTCCTCGTCGAGTTCGATCCCCAGACCAGGCTTCGACGACACGATGACATCGCCGTCGGCGTATTCGAACGCTTCGGTGATGATATCGTCCTGATAGTAAATGCCGGCGATGCCGCCCTTGCCTTTGCCCTTGGGTGTCGACACCGGCACGACGCAGCCGTAGGTCACCACGCCGGTCGAGGCCGCGAGATGAATGTTAGCAGCGTTGCCGACGCCGGTTTCCACAGAGCCGTTGACGTTGCACTTGAGCCCAGCCGCCTCGGCCACCGCAGCGACTTTTTTGCCCTTGAACATACCGCCCGGCTTGGTCGTATAGATCGAAATGACATCCGCGGCTTTCTTCTGAATGATCTCGATAACATCCTGCGCCGTCCAGGCGCTCTCATCGGCCATGATCGGCGTATCGACGCGGCGCGCCACTTCGGCCATCTGATCAATACCTTCAACCGGCTGCTCCATGTAAAGCAGATTATATTCTTCCATGGCCTTGGTGATCTTCACCGCGGCTTTGGCAGTAGGATAGCCTTGATTGGCATCGACGCAGATATTCAGCTCGGGGCCGATCGCTTGTCGAATCTGCCTGACCAATTCGACATCGCGCTTGTGCTCGACGCCGCCTTTTAATTTAATCGTTTTAACCCCTTCCGATTTCGCCAGAAGCGCCTC
>Ga0326726_10006252_pt1 | contig 10733 bp, 10 predicted proteins | sample MHFenrmetagenome_2_FD_207603 | JGI IMG/M metagenome (GOLD analysis project Ga0326726, IMG submission 207603) | Lab enriched peat soil microbial communities from Michigan Hollow, Ithaca, NY, United States - MHF15MN | ecosystem: Environmental > Terrestrial > Soil > Wetlands > Peat | place: USA... | reverse complement strand
GCCGGCGCGCTTTTGCATGTCCCGCGCGTTGGCGACGAGCAGCGGGTCGGGCGCGAAGCCCTCCGGGCACGCGAGCGCGAGCTCGAGCCCGAACATGCCGGCGGCCTCGATCCACGAGTTCGCCATGTTGTTGCCGTCGCCGATCCACGCGAACCGCAGGCCGTCGATGCGGCCGAACTTCTCGCGCACGGTGAACAGATCGGTCGCGACCTGACACGGATGATGCTCGTCGGAGAGCCCGTTGACGACCGGCACGCTCGCCGCTCTCGCCATCCGGGCCACGCGATCCTGGCCGAACGTGCGCAAGACGATGAGCTGGCAATACCCCGACAGCACGCGCGCCGTATCCTCGATCGGCTCGCCACGCGCGATCTGGCTCCCCTGTGAGGACAGCACGACCGCGTGACCGCCGAGCTCGAACACGCCGACCTCGAACGAGACGCGCGTGCGCGTCGACGCCTTCTCGAACACGAGCGCGACCGACTTGCCGGCGAGCGTGCGCGCGAGGCGATCCTTCTTGAGATGCGCGGCGCGATCGAACAGCGCCGGCCATTTGTCGACGGTGATATCGCCGAGCGTCAGAAACCCTCGGCGGCTCACTTTCCCGCTCCCGCCGCGAGCACGCCGCGCAGGATCGAGGTCGCCTCGTCGATCTCGCCGCGCGACACGATGTACGGCGGGGCGAAGCGCACGACCTTGTCGCCGGCGACCGAGACGAGCAGCCCCTTCTCCCGACACGCGGCGGTGACCTGCGCCGGCAGGCCGGAGACGGCGAGCCCTCGCAACAGGCCGCGCCCACGTGCCTCGGTGGCGTGCGGGAACTCGGCGACGAGCTCGCCGAGCTTCGTGCCGAGATATTGCCCGGCCTGCACGACGCGCTCGATCAGGCCCTCGCGCTCGATGATGTCGAACACCGCGGACGCCGCCGCGCAGGCGAGCGGGTTGCCGCCGAACGTCGACGCGTGCGGGACAACACCTCGCCAGGGCTCGCTCGCCCCGCTCGCTCCCCCACTGGCGACGAACGCCAACCCGGTGGCGGCCTTCTCGCTACACGTGACCGCGCCGATCGGGATCCCGCCGCCGAGCCCCTTCGCGAGCGTCATCACGTCGGGCGTGACGCCGTCGTGCTGGTGACCGAACCACATGCCGGTGCGGCCGACGCCGGTCTGGACCTCGTCGAAGATGAGCAGCGTGCCGGTGTCGTCGCACAGCCGGCGCAGCCCGGCGAGATAGCCCGGGGCGGCGACGATGATCCCGCCTTCGGCCTGGATCGGCTCGACGATGATCGCGCACGCGGTCCGTGCCTCGAGCACGCGGGTCGCGGCCTCGAGGTCGTTGTACGGGATGAACTCGACCGGCCCCACGAGGGGCCCGAAGCCCTCGCGGTACTTCGGCTGGCCCGTGATCGACACCGTCGCGAACGACCGGCCGTGGAAGCTGTTGATCGTCGACACGAACGTGGTCCGCTGCGGGGCGCCCGCGACGGTGGCCTGGTAGCGCCGCGCCAGCTTCAGCGCGCCCTCGTTCGCCTCCGCGCCCGAGTTGCAGAAGAACACGCGCTTCGCGAACGACCGATCGGTGATCGTCTTCGCGGCGTGGATCTGCTGCTCGTTGAAGTAGAGGTTCGAGACGTGGACCAGCTTGCCGAGCTGCTCGCCGACGCGCGCCGTGAATTCTGGGTGCGAATGCCCGAGCCCGCACACCGCGATGCCGGCCGTCATGTCGAGATAGCGCGTGCCGGCGACATCCCAGACCTCGCAGCCGCGACCACGCTCCAGCACGATCGGCTGCTGGCGGTAGTTCTTGACGAGTACGTGATCGGCGAGCGAGAGGAGATCGGCCTGCGTCTGCACCGTGCGGGTTTACCAGATCGCGCCGGCCAGCGCGACGGCGCTCGAGGCGACTCCAGCGACGACGATCGCTATTCCGATGCCTCGGAGCCGCGACGCCGGCGGCGGCGCGACGGCCAGGATCGCCGCGACCGCGACGAGCGGGATCGCGAGCGCGATCGTGGCGTGATGAAACACGACCAGCGCGATCGTGAGCGCGATCAAGCCGAGCGCGATCACGCCGTCGATCGCCGTCGCGGCCCGCTTGTGCCGCGCGATCACGCGATGGACCACGATCACGGTCGCGCCGAAGCCAAGCGCCCAGCCCGCCCACATCGCGAGCGCGGTCGGTAGCGGGGTCGCGCCGGCGATGGCCGCCGGGACCGACGCACCGGTCAAGGCGATCGCCGCCACGAGCTCGCCGAGCAGCGTGTGCTCGGCGCGCCGCCACGCGAGCACGACGACCACCGCGGCCGGGATCGCCACGATCGCGGCCGCGACGCTCGCGTCTTGCGGCGCGAGGACCAGCCCGATCACGCCGAGCACGGCGGCCCCGGTGGCGAGCATGGCGAGGCGCACACGAGCTCGCGCGCCATCGAGCTCGAGCATCTTGGGCCCGCGATGGCCGAGCACGACGAGCAACGGCTCGTTCGCCAGGAACGCCAGGAGCGCCGCGCCCGCGAGCGCGCAGCTGGTCGGCGCGAGTCGGACACACGCCACCACCAGCGGGATCGCGAGCTGGAAGTACGCCCCGTGCTCGCGCGGCCATAACGAACGTCGAGCCATGACGCGGAGACGCTACAGGATGTAGCGCGTGAGATCTTCGTCGGCGACGAGCGCGCCGAGTCGCTCGCGAACGTACGCCGGCGTGATCGGGATGGTCTGCGTGCCGATGTCGGGGGCGTTGTAGAGCAGATCGTCGAGCAGGCGCTCGAGGACGGTGTGGAGCCGGCGCGCGCCGATGTCGTGCGTGCGCTGGTTGACGTCGGCGGCGATACGCGCGAGCTCGGAGATCGCGTCGGCGGTCCACTCGATCGTGACCTGCTCGGTGGCGAGCAGCGCCGCGTACTGGCGGGTGAGCGCGTTCGTGGGCTCGGTAAGGATGCGCACGAAGTCGCTCGCGGTGAGCGGCGTGAGCTCGACGCGGATCGGGAACCGACCCTGGAGCTCGGGGATGAGATCGCTCGGCTTCGACATGTGGAACGCGCCGGCCGCGATGAACAGCACGTGGTCGGTCTTCACCGGCCCGTACTTCGTGGTGACCGTGGAGCCCTCGACGATCGGCAGCAGGTCGCGCTGCACGCCCTCGCGCGACACGTCGACGCCGCGATCGGCCTTGGTCGCGATCTTGTCGATCTCGTCGATGAACACGATGCCGGCGTTCTCGGCACGCCGCACGGCCTCGCGCGTGGCGGCCTCGTGATCGATCAGCTTGTCGACCTCTTGCTCGGTGAGCGCGCGCCACGCCTGCGGGACCTTGAGCTTCTGGCGCTTGGTCTTGCGGCCGAACGAGCCGAGCATGTCCTTGAGCCCGCTGAGCGCGGACTCGTCGATCCCGGGTTGACCGCCGAGCACCGACATCAGCGGGTTCGAGTCGTCGGCGAGCTCGACCTCGACCTCGCGGTCGTCGAGCTTGCCCTCGCGCAGCATCACCCGCAGCTTCTCGCGCGTCGCGTCGCTGGCGGTGGTCTGGGCCTCGGTCGGGCGCTCGGTGAACGCTCGCCCGGTCGGGCGCGGCAGCAGGAGATCGAGCAGGCGCTCCTCGGCGGAGTCCTTCGCGCGCGGCCGGACCTTGCCGGCCTCCTCGTCGCGCACGAGCTTGACCGAGACCTCGACGAGGTCGCGGACGATCGAATCGACATCGCGCCCGACGTACCCGACCTCGGTGAACTTCGACGCCTCGACCTTCAGGAACGGCGCGCGGGCGAGGCGTGCGAGCCGGCGGGCGATCTCGGTCTTTCCGACGCCGGTCGGGCCGATCATGATGATGTTCTTCGGCGAAATTTCCTCGCGCAGCTCGCCCGAGATCTGGAGGCGCCGCCAGCGATTGCGCATCGCGACGGCGACGGCGCGCTTGGCATCGTTCTGACCGACGACGTAACGATCGAGCTCGGAGACGATGCGTGCCGGCGTGAGGTCCGCGTCGTCGATCACGACAGCTCCTCGATCGTGAGCGTCGAGTTCGTGTAGATGCAGATCTCGGACGCGATCCGCATCGCGGCCTCGGCGATCGCGCGCGGCGCCAGCTCGGTGTTCGTGATCAGGGCGCGGGCGGCGGCGAGCGCGAAGCCCCCGCCGGAGCCGATCGCGCACACGCCATCGTCGGGCTCGATCACGTCGCCCGAGCCCGACAGGATGAACGTGCTCTCGGCGTCGGCGACCACGAGCATCGCCTCGAGCCGGCGCAGCGCACGATCCATGCGCCACTCCTTCGCGAGCTCCACCGCAGCGCGCCGGAGCGGGCTGCGCTGCGACTGCAGCTTCTCGTCGAGACGCTCGAACAGCGCGATGCCATCCGCGGCAGAGCCGGCAAAGCCGCCGATCGCGCGGCCGTCGCCGAGCTTGCGGACCTTCTTCGCCCCGCCCTTCACGACCTGATTGCCCAGGGTGACCTGGCCGTCGCCGGCGACCACGACCAGGGGGCCGCGGCGAACCGAGAGGATCGTGGTGGAGTGAATTTCGACCTTCACGTGTGGTTCCTACCACACACGGCCGGAAATGGTCGTCGGTCTACGGCTTCGACTTCGCGCGCGGATGGGCGTCGTCGTAGACCTTCATGAGGTGGTCGAGCGACACCTTCGTGTAGATCTGCGTCGACGACAGGCTCGCGTGACCGAGCAGTTCCTGGATCGCGCGCAGATCGACGCCTTCGTCGAGGAGGTGCGTCGCGAACGAGTGGCGGAGCCCGTGCGGGGTCGCCGCGGCGTGAACACCGGAGGCGATCGTCCACCGCTTGACCATGCGCTGCACCGAGCGCGGGGTGAGGCGATCGCCGGTGGCGTTGACGAACAGGGCCGCACCGTCGGCCTGGAGATTTCGGCGCGCCGGCAGGTACGCGGTGAGCGCGCGATCGGCGGCGCCACCGAGCGGGACCTCGCGCGACTTGTTGCCCTTGCCGTGACGCACGAGCACGATCGGCACGCCGTAGCGATCGCGATCGATGTCGGTGGTGTCGAGCGCGCAGGCCTCCGAGACGCGGAGGCCGGTCGAGTACACGAGCTCGAGCAGCGCGGCGTCGCGCAGCCGCAAGTAGCCGTGGCGCGTCTCTTCGTCGGCCGACAGCGTGCGATGCGACGTCCGCCCGATCGTCGTCGGCGCCTCGACCAGCCGGAACGCGTCGTCGACATCGAGCGCGCGCGGCAGGCCCTTGGGCTTCTTCGGGCCGCGGATCGCGGCGCCGGGGTTGCCGGCGATCACGCCGCGCTTGACGAGGAAGCGGCAGAACGCGCGCACGCTCGACAGCTTGCGCGAGATCGTGGCGGCGCCGTTGTCGCCGAACAGCGCCGCGAGCTGGCTGCGGATCTCGAGCGCGGACAGCCGCGCCAGGGCGACGTCCTTGCCGCCGCGCTTGTCGCGCAGGTGCACGCGCAGCGCGGTGACGTCGCGGACGTAAACCTCGACCGTGCGCGGCGAGTAGTTGCGCTCGACGGCGAGGTACGTCTGAAACGCGGCGAGCGCGGGATCCCAGTCCACGCCCGACGATCGCGCGAACGCCGTGCGCGAGCGAGTTTCTGGCTCAGCGGCTCACAGGACGCCGGCCGGAGGTGTCAACACCACCTCCTCGACCGCGATGCCCGGGCGCGCCAGGATCGAGACGAGAAAGCTCGCGACGTCGGCCGGCTGCATCATCTTCGTGCGATCGAAGCCCGGGCGATCGTCCCAGATCGGCGTGTCGGTCGCGCCCGGGAGCAACGCGGTGACGCGAATGTCGTACGGTCGCGCCTCCGCGGCGAGCACGCGCGTGAGCCCGAGCTGGCCGGCCTTCGCCGCGGTGTACGCCGCACAGTCCGTGAACGCGTGATGGGCCGCATGCGACCCGATCACGACGATGTGCCCCTTGCGGCGCGGCTGCATGCGCCGCAGGGCCTCGCGCGCACACACCAGCGTGCCGGTGATGTGCACGTCGAGCATGTCGCGCAGATCGGCCGCCTGGACGTTCACGATCGGCCCGAACGTGCCGGTGCCTGCCGAGCACACGAGGATGTCGAGCTCGGGAAGGTCGGCGATCCGCTGCTTGACCTCGGCCTCGTCGGTGACGTCGAGATGCGCGAACGTGACCGTGCCGAGGACCGGCGCCGCGATGGGCCCGCCTCCGTGTGGCCCGCCCTCGCGCAGCCGGCGGCTACACGCCAGCACCCCCGCACCCTCGTCGGCCAGGGCGCGTGCGCACGCCGCGCCGATGCCACTCGAGCCGCCGGTCACCAGCGCGAACTTGCCGAGCAAACGCTTCACGTGTTCGACGTTATCACGCGCTAAGCTCGGCGCATGAAGCTCCCCGCCGTCGCCGCCGTCGTCGTCGCCGTCGTCGTCGTGCTCGCCGGCGACGTGCGCGCCGAAGACAAGTCGCTCAAGCCCTATGCCGGCCGCGTCGTGATGTCACCCGACACGCCGCCCGCGACGTTCGACAAGCTCCCCGAGTTCCTCGCCGCCAACCTGTCCAAGGACGACACCTACGAGCTCATCAAGTGGGACGTCAACTTCGTCGGCGTGCTCGCCAAGCCCACCAGCAAGGTCACGCTCGAGGTCCGTCCCGCCGCCGCGCCCGCGTCCAGGGCCGACAAGAAGCCCGACCCGAAGAAGCCGGACGCCAAGAAGGATCCCAGGAAGGACGACGCGAAGAAGGACGACGCGAAGAAGGACGAGTCCAAGCCAGACGAACCGCTCGTCTCGATCGAGCTCACCGTCAACCGCCTCGTCGTGATCGGCCACTTCGCGCCCACCAAGGCCGCCGGCTTCGCCGCCGGCGGTCACTACGTCGTTGCGCTCGTCGCTGGCAAGGCCGTGGTCGCGCACGGCGAGCTCGTGCTGCATCAGTAAGCGCTCCTCGCCACCGACCCGCACACTCGATCCACGGCGGTCATCGCCATGGTGCCCAGAAGGTCTCGAGTCCGAGCCGATCTCGGTGATCGAGAAAGGCGGCTTCGCAGATCGCGATCGGATCCGGAGAACCTACGATGTACTAACGAATCACTTCGCGAGGTTTCCGATCGCGAACACCAGCCGCGCTGTCCGAGGTTCGGACACTCGATCGACGAGTTCGCAAGTCGGCGATATGACACGTTAGTACACACTAACGGTTCGCGGGACCCCTCCCATGATCAGAGACCGTCGACAAGTCGTGACAATGGGCATGAGCCTCGATCACCTGCCACATCGACACCCGTCGACGGGCGACGCCAAACGCGTTACCCGTCGAAGGGCGAACGTGGCGCGTCAGGCGGCACGCACTGCGATGCTAGCGAGCCAGGTCGCGAAGTCGGAGCGCGCGCGCTCGGCCATGCGCTGCTTGCGACTGTCCTTGCGCGCCCCGGCGAGCGGCGGCAGGAGGCCGTAGTTGACGTTCGTGGGCCCGTACTTCTGCTTGGGCTCGCGCGGCGCGGTGACGTGGTTGTAGAGGCCGCCGAGCATCGTCGTGGGCGGCGGCGGTGAGGCGGCGCGGCCGGTGAGCTCGGCGGCGAGGAGCCAGGCGACGACGAGGCCCATCGCGCACGACTCGATGTAGCCCTCGACGCCGGTGAGCAGCCCCGCGAACCGGACGTTCGGGCGCGTGCGGAGCTCGAAGCTGGCACCGAGGCGCGACGGGGCGTCGATGTACGTGTTGCGGTGGATCGAGCCGAAGCGGAGGAACTCGGCGCGCCCGAGGCCGGGGATCATCTGGAAGATCTTCTGCTGCTCGGGGTACGCGAGGCGGGTCTGGAACCCGACGAGGTTGTAGGCGGTGCGATAGCGATTCTCGGGCCGGAGCTGGACGACAGCCCAGGGCCGGTGGCCGGTGCGCGGATCGCGGAGACCGATCGGCCGCATCGGGCCGAAGCGGAGCGTCTCGGGACCGCGCTCGGCCATGACCTCGATCGGCATGCAGCTCTCGAAGTAGCGCGGCTCCTCGAAGTCGTGCGGCAGGATCTTGCGACCGGCATTGACCGCGGCGACGAACGCCTCGTACTCGAGCTTCGACATCGGACAGTTCACGTAGTCGCCGACGCCGGTGTCACCACCGGCCGCGCGATCGTGGTCGGTGTCGCGCTCGGGATCCGCGGCATCCCTCCCCCATCGCGAGCCGAGGAACGCGTGGTCCCAGTCGATCGACTCGGCCGCGATGATCGGCGCGATCGCGTCGTAGAAGTACATCCGATCACCGCCGAGCTCGCGCTTGATGACCTGGCCGAGCTCGCCCTCGGTGAGTGGCCCGGTCGCGACGATGACGGGATGATCGGGGAGCTCCTCGATCCGCCGGCGTTCGATGCGGATCCGCGGATGTAGCGCCAGCCGGCGCGTGATCGCGCGCGCGAAGCCGAACCGCTCGACCGCGAGCGCCTGCCCCGCCGGCACGCGATGCTGATCGGCGCACGCGATCACGAGCGAGCCGCACGCGCGCAGCTCCTCCTTGAGGAGGCCCGCCGGCGCGATCGGATCGTCGCTGCGCAGCGAGTTCGAGCACACGAGCTCGCCCAGGAGCGGGGTCTGATGCGCGGGCGACATCGCGCACGGTTTCATCTCGACGAGCGCGACGTGCAGCCCCGCCTCGGCGAGCTGCCAGGCGGCCTCGCTGCCGGCCATCCCGCCGCCGACGACCGTGACCTCCGGCGTCATCCCAGCGTCTGGCCCACCGAGAAGTCGTCCTCGTCGGTCGCCGTACCCTCGACGCCACCCCCCTCGTTGGCGCCGGTCTCCACGCTGACACGCGCGCGAATGTCCTCGCCGCCCTCGACGCTGCCACTCGGATCGCCGTGGCTGTGACCTTCTACGCCACCGTCATTGCCCACTTCATCGGGACTCGCCACACCTGCGCCGGCGTCATCGCTCCACGCCGCTTCGGGCTTCGCCGCCTTCTTCGCGGGCTTCGCCGCAGCCGGCTTGGCCGCCTTCTTCGCGGGTTTCGCCACAGCCGGCTTGGCCGCCTTCTTCGCGGGCTTCGCGGGCTTCTTCGCAACCGGCTTCGTTGCCTTCGCGGACTTCGCGGCCTTCGCGGCCTTCGCGGCCTTCTTCGCCGGCTTCTTCGAAGCCTTCGCCGGCTTCTTGGCGCCGCCCTTCTTTCCGCCCCGCTTCGCTGCTTGCTTCTTCGAGGTTCGCTTCGCCATGCGACGAGGCTACTACCGATCGAGCAGGCGTGCGGGTGGGAGCTCGGCACGCTCGCCGCGATCCCACAGCTCCCGAGGGATCATCGCGCCCTTGCCGCGCTGCATCAGCTCCGCTTTACACGCGCTGCAGCGATACATCCGCTCGATCGACCCGCCTTGACCGGCGACGAACATGCTGCGCGTCGCGACCAAACGCAGCGCCTTGCCCGCACAACTCGGACAGACGCGAGGCCGGCTCGTCAGCGCGAACGCGGCGACCGCGCCGACGAACGTGACGCCGACGATGCCCAAAGTCACGAAGAACATGCGCCCTACGCGGCGTTCTCTTCGGACTCGTCCGCGCCTTCGCTGCGCCAGTCGCACTCCATGCACCGGAGCGTGATCCCGCGCTTCGTCTCCTTCTTGAGCACGAACTTCGCGTTGCAGATCGGGCACGGCTGCGGGATCGGCTTGTCCCACGCGACGAAGTCACACTGCTTCTTCGCCCAGTTCGAGCAGCCGTAGAACGGCTTGCCACGACGCGAGCGCTTCTCGGCGATGTACCCGCCGCATCCGGGCTTCGGGCACTTCACACCGAGCGAGATCGGCTTCGTGGTCTTGCACTCGGGGTACTTGGTGCACGCCAGGAACGAGCCGAAGCGGCCGCGCTTCACCGTCATCGGTGCGCCACACGTCTCGCACACCTCGTCGGTGGTCTGCGGCGGGACCTTCTCCCACGTGCCGTCGAGGTTCTTCACCACCTCCATCGTGTTCCGGCACTCGGGATAGCCCTGGCACGCCAGGAAGCTGCCGTTGCGACCCCACTTGACGACCATGGGCTTGCCGCACTTCTCGCACACCCACTCGGTCGCGATCTCCTCGCGCTTGACGTCGCGCATCTCGGTCTCGGCTTTCTCGAGCTCGAGCTTGAACGGCGCATAGAACGTGGCCAGGAGCTTGCGCCAGTCGGCGGTGCCGTCCTCGACGTGATCGAGGTCGGACTCCATCTTCGCCGTGAAGTCCGCCGACACGATCTCGGGGAAGCTCACGACCAACAGGCCGTTCACCAGGATGCCGAGCTCGGTCGGGAAGAACCGGGCTTCCTTCTTCTCGACATAACCGCGGTCGACGATGGTCGACATGATCGCGGCGTACGTCGACGGCCGGCCGATGCCGCGCTCCTCGAGCTCCTTCACGAGCGACGCCTCGGAGAACCGCGGCGGCGGCTGCGTGAAGTGCTGCTCGGGGCGAACGCTATCGAGCACGATCACGTCCCCGACCTCGAGCGGCGGCAAGAGCTTGTCGGCGGCTTCCGCGGCCTCGGCCTTGGCGTCGTCGGTCTCGGCGACCTCGTACACCTTCGTGTAGCCCGCGAACTTCATGACCTGACCGGTCGAGCGCAGCTGCGCCGCACCGCGATCGATATCGACCGTGGTCGCGTCGTACACCGCCTGCACCATCTGCGACGCCACGAAGCGCTGCCAGATCAGCGTGTACAGCTTCACGAGCTCGGTGCCCTCGGGGTGCTCCGCGAGCGCGGTTGCCACGCGCTCCGGTGGCCACTCCATCAGCGTCGGCCGGATCGCCTCGTGGGCATCCTGGGCGCGCTCCTTGTTGCCGTACGTAT
>Ga0326726_10006251_pt1 | contig 10734 bp, 8 predicted proteins | sample MHFenrmetagenome_2_FD_207603 | JGI IMG/M metagenome (GOLD analysis project Ga0326726, IMG submission 207603) | Lab enriched peat soil microbial communities from Michigan Hollow, Ithaca, NY, United States - MHF15MN | ecosystem: Environmental > Terrestrial > Soil > Wetlands > Peat | place: USA... | reverse complement strand
CACGTCGGTTGCGGTGAGCAGCTCGTGACTCATGGCGTACAGGGTCGCCGTGCGGCGCTCGCGCTCGAGCGCCGCGTCCGCATGCTCCCGCAGGCGGCTTGCCACGGCACTGATCGCCAGCGCGGTCACCAGCATCACCCCGAACGTCAGCACGTAGTGCAGATCGGCGACGGCGAATGTGAATCGCGGCGGCACAAAGAAGAAATCGAACAGCGCGATGCTCAGGAACGCCGCGAACATCGAAGGCCCACGGCCGAACTGCGACGCGACTAGTCCTACGGCGAGCAGGAACAACATCGCGACGTCGGTCACGGAGAGCAGCGGCAGGATCAGGGTGCCGAGTGCGGTGCACGCGGCCATGATGAGCACGACCCATCCGTACGCTTTCATGCGCTCTCCTTGGCTTCCGCCAGCACCGGGATGGCCGACCCACCGGTGACCGGCAGCGTAAACCGGAATACGGCTCCTCCGCCGGGACGGTTCTCCGCCCAGATGCGGCCACCGTGCGCCGTGACGATGCCGCGGCAGATCGTCAGCCCCAACCCGACGCCGCCCTGCGTCCCGGCGCCGGCCGCCCGATAGAACTTGTCGAAGATCCGCCCTTCCTCACCCGGCGGCAAACCCGGCCCGCGATCCGCGACATCGACCCGAACGGAGCCGGCGCTCGCCACGGCGGAGATCTCGATCGCGGTGTCGGGCGGCGTGTACTTGACCGCGTTCTCGAGCAGATTGACGAACACCTGCTCCATGAGCACGGCATCCAGCGCCACGAGGGGAAGATCGGGCGGCAGGGTTACGGTCACCGGATGACGGCGCAGCCGATCGTCGAGGCGGATCAAGGCCACGCCGACGACCTCCTCCAGCGGCTGCAGCTCCTTCTGGACTTCGAGCGCTCCACTTTCGACTCGGATCATGTCGAGCAGGTTGCCGATCAGCCGGTTCATCCGGTGCGCTTCCTCGAGAATCGTCTGCAGTAGATCGCGCCGCGCCGCGGGGGAGAGCGCGCTCTGCTCCTCGAGCAGCGAGCTGGCGGCCCCGGTGATCGCCCCCAGGGGCGTGCGCAAATCGTGCGACAGCGACGACAGGAGCGCCGTGCGGAGCCGCTCGGCTTCGATCTCGAGCTGCTCGTGCTGTGCCCGCTCGGCGAGCATCGCGCGCTCGAGCGCCAATGCGGCCTGTCCGGCAAAGGTCTCGATCAGACGCTGCAACGTCGGATCCTCGAACCGCGCGGGATCGGCGGGGCGCAGACCGACCACGCCGATCGTGCCCCCCGACGCGACGAGCGGCAGGTAAAACGCCTGCGCGCTCGGCAGCGTGTCGGTGCCGATCCCCGCCACGTGACTGCGGACCAGCACCCAGTGCGCGACGCTCAGCTCCTTTTCGTCCATCGGGTACGCGGCCGGAACGCCCACCGGCACCTCGAGGCGGCCGGCGGCGCTCGGGAACAGGAACTGCACGCGGGCCTCGAAGGTGTCCTGCAGGTGGCGCGACGCCACCCGCGCCAGGTCCGCGAACCCGCGCGTCGCCGCCAGCTCGCGGCTCATGGCGTACAGGGCCCCCGTCCGCCGCTCCCGCAGCCGGGCAGTCTCCGCCTGCTCCCGGATGCGCAGGGTGAGGCCGCTGATCACGAGGGCGATCGCCAGCATCACGACGAACGTCAGCGCGTAGCGCAGATCGCCGAAGGCGAAGGTGAAGCGCGGCGGCACGAAGAAGAAGTCGAACGCCGCGATGCTCAGAAAGGCGCTGAAGACCGAGGGGCCGCGGCCGAACCGCGAGGCAACGACCCCGGCGCCGAGCAGATAGACCATCGCCACATCGGTGACGGAGAGCGACTGGAAGATCGCACCCCCCAACGCCGTACAGAGGCCGACCACCGCTCCAGCCCAGACATAGTCCCGCCACCCGGCCCGCTGACCCGCCACGCGCCGGCGCAGCGCCTGCCCCTCTTCGGCGTCGCCGGTGATGACGTAGACGTCGATATCGCCCGAACCGCGCACCAGGTGATCGAGCAGCGACCCGAAGATCTTGTCGCGCCACCGTCCGTGCGTCGGCTTCCCCGCGATGATCTTCGTAACGTTGTTGGCGCGGGCGTACGACAACACTTCGTCCGCTACGCTATGGCCGCTCAGCGTGGTGGCCTGAGCCCCCAGCTCCTGGGCGAGCTGCAGGTTCTGAATGAGGGCCTCGCGATCGGCCGCGGAGATCGCCTGCCCCGGGGTCTCGACGCACAACACCACCCAATCGCACTTCAGGCTCGTCGCCATCCGCTTCCCGGCCCGGATCAGCCGCGCGCCGGCGGGGTTGGGTCCGATACACACCAGGATGCGCTCGCCCGCGGGCCAGGTCTCGCGGATGCCATGCTCCTGCATGTAGCCGCGCATCTGCGCGTCCACCCGCTCGGCCGTGCGGCGTAGCGCCAGCTCCCGCAGCGCGATCAGGTTGCCCTTGCGGAAGAACTGGTCGATCGCCCGGGCGGCCTGCTCGGGCACGTAGACCTTGCCCTCCTGGAGGCGCTGGAGCAGATCGTCGGCCGAGAGATCCGCCAGCTCGAGCTCATCGGCCTGGTCGAGGATCGAGTCGGGGACCGTCTCGCGTACCTCGATCCCCGTGATCTGGGCCACGACGTCGTTCAGGCTCTCCAGGTGCTGGACGTTCAGCGTGGTATAGACGCTGATGCCGGCCGAGAGCAGCTCCTCGACGTCCTGAAACCGCCGCGTGTGACGGGATCCGGGGGCATTGGTGTGGGCTAGCTCGTCGACGAGGATCAGGGCCGGCCGGCGGGCGAGGGCGCCGTCCAGGTCGAACTCTTCCAGCGTGATGCCGCGGTACTCGATCTTCTTCCGCGGCAGCAGCTCGAGGCCGGCCAGCAGCGCAGTCGTCTCGGCGCGCCCATGCGTCTCGACGACGCCGATCACCACGTCCACGCCCTCGCGCAGTTTGGCCCGCGCCTCCTCGAGCATCGCGTAGGTCTTTCCCACGCCGGGGGAGGCCCCGAAGAAGATCTTCAGCCGGCCCCGGGCCGCGCGCCGTTCCTCGTCGCGGACGCGGGCGAGCAGCTCCTCGGGATCGGGCCGTCGCGCGGTCATTGTCCCTAACGTAGCACCTACGGAGCGGCGGTGCCCGTCCGCGACGGTAGCGTGCGGTCCAGATCGAGGTTGAGCAGCAGCACGTTCACCCGCGGGTCCCCGAAAAAGCCGAACTGTCGCCCTTCGATGTGCCGTTCGACCAGCGCGCGCACAGTGGCAGAATCGACTCCCCGCGCCCGCGCCACACGTGCGACCTGGAGTAGAGCGCTCGCGGGGGAGATGTGCGGGTCGAGGCCCGATCCCGAGCGCGTGGCGAGATCGGACGGGACGTGGCCCCGCGCCGCGCCGTCGAGGATGACCTCGCTGTCGACCGCCTGGGCGACCAGCGTGTCGGCGAGCTTCAGGTCCGTCGGCCCCTTGTTGGTCCCCGCCGACAGCGTGTCATCGTAGCCGTTGCCGGCAGCCGACGGGCGCGGGTGGAAGTACTCGGCGCGGGCGAACGGCTGCCCGATCAGCTCGCTGCCGATCACCTGGCCGCTCGGCGTAGTGATCAAGGAGCCATTCGCCTGATGCGGGAAAAGCAGCTGCGCAAGCCCCGTGATGACGCCCGGGTAGACGACCCCCGTGATGAGGCAGAGCAGCAGCGTCAAGAGAATCGCCGGGCGGAGTTGATTCTTGAGCATGGTCACACCAGTCGGAGCAGGACGAGTAGCATGTCGATGACCTTGATGCCGGCGAACGGCACGAGAATGCCGCCGACGCCGTAGATCCAGAGGTTGCGGCGCAGAATCGCCGCGCCCGATGCGGGACGCCACCGCACACCGCGCAGCGCCAGCGGAATGAGGGCGATGATGATCAAGGCATTGAAGATCACGCTCGCCAGGATGGCCGATTGCGCCGAATGCAGCCGCATGACGTTGAGCGCCTGCAGCGCCGGATAGGTCGCCACGAACATCGCGGGGATGATCGCGAAGTACTTGGCCACGTCGTTGGCGATCGAGAACGTGGTCAGCGAGCCGCGTGTGATCAGCAATTGCTTCCCGATCTCCACCACCTCGATGAGCTTCGTCGGGTTGGAGTCGAGGTCGATGAGGTTTCCGGCCTCCTTGGCGGCCTGCGTCCCAGTGTTCATCGCCACCGCGACGTCGGCCTGCGCCAGCGCCGGGGCGTCGTTCGTTCCGTCGCCGGTCATCGCCACGAGTCGCCCGCCGCCCTGCTCGCGCTTGATCAGGGCCATCTTGTCTTCCGGCGTGGCTTCGGCCAGGAAGTCATCCACCCCAGCCTCCGCCGCGATCGCCGCGGCGGTCAGCTGATTGTCGCCGGTGATCATCACCGTGCGGATGCCCATCGACCGGAGCTGATCAAACCGCTCCTTCATCCCTCCCTTCACCACGTCCTTCAGGTAGATCACGCCGAGCACTCTCGCCCCGCCGTTCTCGCGCTCCGCCACGACCAGCGGCGTCCCTCCCTCGCGCGAGATCCGCTCCACCGCGCTCGCGACCGCCGCCGGGGTTTCTCCCCCTTGCTCCCGCACCCAACGACCCACCGCCTCCGCGGCTCCCTTGCGCAGCTGGAGCCCGCCCGCGTTGACACCGCTCATCCGCGTCGTGGCGGAAAACGCCACCAGCTCCATGCCGTGGCTCCCCTCAGTGAGGGAGCGCCCACGCAACCCGAATTGCTTCGCCAGGACCACGATGCTCCGCCCTTCCGGCGTCTCGTCGGGCATCGAGGCGAGCTGCGCCCGGTCGGCCAGGTACTCCCGCGTGACGCCGGGGGCCGGCACGAACTCCACCGCCTGGCGATTGCCCAGGGTCACCGTGCCGGTCTTGTCCAGCAGCAGCGTGTTGACGTCACCCGCCGCTTCCACCGCCCGCCCGCTCATCGCGATCACGTTGTGCTGGATCATGCGATCCATGCCCGCGATGCCGATCGCCGACAGCAGCCCACCGATGGTCGTCGGAATAAGGCACACGAGGAGGGAGACGAGGATCGGGATCGAGACCGAGCCGCCGGAGTAAATCGCGAACGGCTGCAGCGTCACGACCGCGAACAGGAAGATGATGGTCAACCCCGAGAGCAGGATGATCAGGGCGATCTCGTTGGGGGTCTTCTGCCGCTTGGCCCCTTCTACCAGACCGATCATCCGATCGAGAAACGTCTCGCCGGGATTCGCCGTGATCCGGATGACCAGGAAGTCGGAGAGCACTTTCGTGCCACCCGTCACCGCGGAGCGGTCGCCGCCCGACTCGCGAATCACCGGTGCCGATTCGCCCGTGATCGCCGATTCGTCCACCGAGGCCACGCCCTGGATCACCTCGCCGTCGCCCGGGATGAAGTCGCCCGGCGTGACGACCACGACGTCGCCCTTCCGCAGCTGCTCGGCCGCGAGCAGCTCGAACGTCTTCACGTCGCGCGGGTTCTTGAGCCGCTTGGCGGTCGTCTGCGTGCGCGACTTGCGCAACGTGTCCGCCTGCGCTTTGCCGCGCCCTTCCGCCATGGCTTCGGCGAAGTTCGCGAAGACCACCGTGAACCACAGCCACAAGGTGATCTGCAGCGTGAACCCGATATTGCCGGCCCCCCCGATGATGTCACGGGCGAGCACGAGGCTCGTGAGGGCACTCCCCACCAGCACGACGAACATGACCGGATTCCGCACCATCAGGCGGAGATTCACGGTTTTGGCGAACGCGTCCCGGATGGCCCGCTTGACGATCGGGGGATCGAACAGCGGCCGCTTAGTCAGCGCCATATCAGAACAACCTCCCAGCATGCATCAGGAAGTGCTCGACCAGGGGCCCGAGCGACAACGCCGGAAAGAACGTGAGGGCGCTGACGATGAGGACCACCGCAACGAGCAGAACCACGAACAGCGGCGTCGTCACCGGGAACGTGCCGGCTGACTCGGCCACCAGCTTCTTCTCCGCCAGGAATCCCGCGAGCGCCAGCATCGGCACCTGCATCGCGAACCGGCCGATGAGGGTGTTGAGCCCGAGCAGCGTGTTGTAGAAGTAGGACGTGCCGGTCAGGCCCGCGAACGCACTGCCGTTGTTCGCCGCCGTGGAGGTGAACGCATAGAGAATCTCCGACAGCCCATGCGGCCCGGCGTTGTTGCGCCCTGCGAGCCCCGGACCGGCGACCGACGCGATCGCCGTGAGCGTGAGGACGGCGGCGGAGAAGATGAGCACGTAGAGCATCGCCATCTGCACTTCTCGCGCCTGGATCTTCTTGCCCAGGTACTCGGGCGTTCGCCCGACCATGAGCCCGGCGATGAACACCGTGAGCACCACCATCACCAGCATCCCGTAGAGCCCCGCGCCAACCCCGCCGAACACCACCTCACCGAGCTGCATGTTGACGAGCGGCACCATGCCGCCGATCGGGGTGAACGAGTCGTGCATCGAGTTCACACAGCCGCACGACGCGTCGGTGGTGATCGTCGCATAGAGGGCCGAGTTGGCGATGCCGAACCGCACCTCCTTCCCCTCCATGTTGCCGCCCGGATTCACGGCGGAGGCCGTGACGTCGATCCCGCGCGCGGCGTGGATCGGGTTGCCGCGGGCCTCGGCCCAGTACGCCGTGGTCACGCCGCCCGCGAACAGCACGAACATCGCAGCCCAGAGCGCCCAACCGTGCTTCTGGTTCTTGGCCATTCGCCCGTACATATACGTGAGCCCGGCCGGAATGATGAAGATGGCCAGGATCTGCCAGAAATTGGTCCACGGCGTGGGATTCTCGAACGGATGCGCCGAGTTGGCGTTGAAAAACCCGCCGCCGTTCGTGCCCAGCTGTTTGATCGCCTCCTGGCTCGCCACCGGTCCCATCGCGAACACCTGCTTCACGCCCTCGACGGTGGTGACCGTCACGTAGTGCGTGAAGTTCTGAATCACGCCCTGCTGCGCAAACAGCAGCGCGAGCAGTGCGCTCGCGGGCAGAAAGAGATAGAGCGTCCCGCGTACCAGGTCGGTCCAGAAGTTCCCCAACTTTCCCGCCGAGCGGCGTACGATCCCGCGTGCCAGCGCCACGGCGACAGCGACGCCCGCAGCCGCCGACATGAAGTTGTGGAACGCCAACTGGGTCATCTGCGAGAAGTACGACATCGTCACTTCGCCGACGTACGACTGCCAGTTCGTGTTGGTCGTGAACGACGCCGCCGTCTCGAACGCTTGCCGGTCCGGTACTGCCGCCCGCATCGCCGGATTGAGCGGCAAGAGATGCTGCAGTCGCAGCACCACGTAGGTCAGGAGCATCGAGGCCGCGCTGAAGATCAGCATCGACGCCGCGTAGCGCGTCCAATGCTGGTCCTCTTCCGGGTCGACACCCGCCAACCGATAGAGCAGCCGTTCCACCGGCCTGAGCCACGTCATCGAGCCGTCGTACACCTTGAGGATGTAGAGCCCCACCGGTTTCGTGACGAGCAGCAGCACGACCGAGTAGAACGCGATCTGGAGCCAGCCGTTCGCGGTCATCAGAACTTCTCCGGTCGAAGCAGCGTGTACAGCAGGTAGATGAGAATGGCCACGGCCGTCAGGCCGCCGATGATCGTCTCGAGGCTCATGACGACCGCTCCTCGCTGTCCTGCCGCTTGCCCAGGTGCTCGCAGGCGCGGACGTAGGCGAGCATCAAGGCGAAGAAAACCACCGTCAGGGCGATGTAGGCGATGTCGAGCATCTGTCCTCCGAGTCAGTATCCGGGTCCCACCGGGAAACAACAGTACTGAGCGGGGCGTAAGTATGGCCTCAGGAATCCCGCCGGCAGTGTAAAGGCCGCGTAAAAACCCTATCTTGGTCCGTCATGACGGAGAACTCCGCCGCCCCGACGACCCCCGATCGCGTCTCCGGGCTCTCCACCGCCGCCGCCCGGTGGTCCCGACCGGACGACGCGCTGCGTCAGACGCAACTGGACTCCATGAAGCGCCGCGCCACCGGCCTGGTCCTTCTGGCCGCTGTGGTATTCGTTGCCGCCAGGATCCTCGAGGCGAGCCTGCCCTGGGTGGGGTTCATCCGGGCCACGGCCGAAGCCTCACTCGTCGGCGGCCTGGCAGACTGGTTCGCCGTCACCGCGCTGTTCCGCCACCCCCTCGGCCTGCCGATCCCGCACACCGCCATCGTCGCCACGCGGAAGGACCGGCTCGGGCGGACGCTGGGGAACTTCGTCCAGAACCATTTCCTGGCACGGGACGTGCTGACCACACGGCTGCGCGGCATGCGCATCGCCGAGCGGACCGCCCGCTGGCTCAGTGAGGTCGAGAACAGCCGTCGCATTGCCCGGGCCGTCGCGAGCGGGCTGGCGAAGACGCTCGAGAGTCTGTCCGATGACGATCTCCGGACGATGGTACAGGCTGGCGTAAGCGAGCGGTTACACGCCATCCGCGTCGCCCCGGCGCTGGGCCGGACGTTGTCGCTCGTCGTCGCCGGCAGTCGACACCAGGATCTCTTGAGCGAGGCGGTGCGGCTCGCGGCCCAGACCATCTCGGACAATCGCGAGCTGATCCGCGAGCAGGTGCGGTCCGAGAGCCCCTGGTGGATCCCGGGGGTGGTGGACGAGAAGATCTACCAGCGCATCGTCGCGGCGGTGGAGCGGTTGCTCCGCGACATCGGGACCAACCCGTCGCACCCGTTGCGGGCCGCGTTCGACACCGCTTTGCGGGATTTCATCGATCGGCTGCAGCACTCGGCCGACGTGATCGCGCGGGCCGAGGCGATGAAAGAGGAATGGCTGCGCGACCCCGCGTTCGCCCGGCTGTCGGATCAGTTGTGGGAGACGACCCGGCGCGCCATCCTGGGGTACGCAACGCGGGACGCCGGAGCCTCTCCGGGAGCGCTCGAGCGCGGCATCGCCGCCTTCGGGTCGGCCGTGCTGGCCAACGAGACGCTGCTGGCGGAGCTCGACGAGGCGGTAGTGGATGTCGTAGCGTCGGTGGTGGAGGAGTATCGGCACGAGGTGGCGGACCTGATCGCGCAGACCGTCGCCGCCTGGGACCCCGAGGCCACCGCACAACGGATCGAGCTGGCCATCGGCCGGGACCTGCAGTTCATCCGCATCAACGGAACCCTGGTCGGCGGTCTGGTCGGCCTGGTGCTGTACACCATCTCGCGCCTCTGGCGCTGACCACCCTCCTCGCGACTCGAGGGACGTATGCTGGAAGAGCTCTATACCGAGAGTCCCGCCGTCCAGCTCTGGGAAGAGTGGCCCGCGCTGTCGATGGAGGAGCGCGTCGCCCGCTTCAAGCAGCTCCCCAGCCAGGACGCCGATGACTTCTTCCTCAGCCTGGAGCCGCGGGAGCAGGAGACGCTGCTGCTGGCGCTGCCCCAGGGGGAGCAGCGACTATGGCTGCGCGTGCTGCCGCCGGATGACGCCGCCGACCTGATCCAGGAAGCGCCCGCCGAGGAGCGCGACCGCCTGTTCGAGCTGCTGGACGAGACCACGCGGCGCGAAGTCCGCGCGCTCCTCGCCCACGCCGAGGACGACGCCGGGGGTCTGATGAACCCGCGCTTCGCCCGCATCCGGCCCGACATGACCGTGGGGGAGGCGTTCCGCTACCTGCGAAAACAGTCCGCGCAAGTCGAGACCATCTACTACGCCTACGTGCTCGACGGTGAGCAGCGGCTGCTCGGGGTCGTCTCCTTTCGACAACTGTTCCAGGCCCCGGAGGACGGCCGCATCGCGGACGTGATGCGCACCGAGCTCGTCACCGTGCCGGAGCACATGGACCAGGAGCAGGTGGCGCGCCTGTTCCAACAGCACGACCTGCTGGCCCTGCCCGTCGTCAACGCCGGCGGCCGCATGGTCGGGATCATCACCTTCGACGACATCGCGGACGCCATCCGGGAAGAGGCGACCGAGGACATCCAGAAGATCGGCGGCGTCGAGGCCCTGGAGGCCCCCTACCTGACGATCGACTTCATCAGCCTGCTCAAGAAGCGCGCGGGATGGCTCGCGGCGCTGTTTCTGGGTGAGATGCTCACGGCGACCGCGATGGCGCACTTCGAGCAGGAGATCGCGGCGGCGGTCGTGCTCGCCCTGTTCGTCCCGCTCATCATCTCGAGCGGCGGCAATTCGGGATCCCAGGCTTCCACCCTGGTGATACGCGCCATCGCCCTGGGGGAAGTCCGCCTGCGCGACTGGTGGCGCGTGCTGCGCCGCGAGCTCGGCGCCGGCCTCGGGCTGGGCGCGATTCTCGGAACGATCGGTTTGGTGCGAATTCTGCTGTGGCAGGCGGTCGGCCACGTGTACGGCGTGCACTATTTCCGGATCGCCGCAACGGTGGGGCTGAGTCTCGTCGGCGTGGTGCTGTGGGGGAGCGTGGCGGGATCGATGCTCCCCTTCATGCTGCGCAGAGCCGGCTTCGACCCAGCCAGCGCCTCCGCGCCCCTGGTGGCGACACTGGTGGACGTGACCGGGCTCGTGATCTACTTCTCGATCGCCAGCATTCTGCTGCAGGGAGCGCTGCTGTAGGCCTCAGGCCGCCCCGGTCCGGCGTACCCCGGCAATCGCCACCACCTCCGACGGCGCCTCCGCCGCTTCCTCGGCGGCGAGATAGGCGTGGGGGTCGTGGTACATCGCCCCGACGGGCAACCACTGATACAGCGGCCCCAGGTCGCGGCGCACGCGGTCTACGAAGAACTGCGGCAGCTCCGTCGATTCCTGCTCGAGGTAGCGCCGGAACGTCGGGTCCACGTCGAGCCGGCGCCGGAAGTCTTTGTAGTAG